>Ga0302046_10004431_pt1 | contig 12507 bp, 9 predicted proteins | sample RVTome_11_FD_200261 | JGI IMG/M metagenome (GOLD analysis project Ga0302046, IMG submission 200261) | Soil microbial communities from uranium-contaminated site in the Upper Colorado River Basin, Wyoming, United States - RVT147D111 (version 2) ...
GGGGCGGGGAAAACCACCGCCGCCAGGAACCTGGCGGACAAGCTCGGGCTCGTCTACCTCGATACCGGGGCCACGTTTCGCGCCGTCGCTTTGAAAGCGCTCCGCGAGGGAGTCCCCCTCGACGACGAGTCGGCGCTGCTCTCGATCGCGGAGCGGTGCGACATCGCTTTCGCCGGGGAGCGTTTCGAGCGGATCCTCCTGGACGGGGAGGATATCTCCCGGGCAATTCGGGAACCTCCGGTCGCGCTCGCCTCTTCCCGAGTCGCGGTTCACCCGCGCCTGCGGGCGGTCCTCGTACGACTCTGGAGGAAGATCGGCGCCTCAGGGGGCGTGATTCTCGAGGGGCGCGACATCGGAACCGAGGTGTTTCCCGACGCCGAGATCAAGTTCTTCCTCGACGCGGGTCAGGGGGAGCGCGCCAGCCGAAGGTTCCACGAGCAGGGGGAGGAAGCCGGCCTCACGTTCGAGGGAGTGAAGCGCGAGCTCCAGGTGCGCGACGAGACCGATCGGAATCGGGCGCACTCGCCGCTCCGTCGGGCCGAGGACGCGATCCTCGTCGATACCACCCATCTGACTCCCGAGGAAACGCTTGCAATTCTGCTCAAAGAGGCCCGGCAGCGCCTCAGCTGGCCGGCTTGACTAAGCCGATTAAACAGAGTAGGATAACGACTTGCAGGTCAGCCCGCCCGAATCGCAGCGCGAGCCTCGAAAAGTTTTGACCCGCCGCCGAAGATGCCGAGCTCACCTGTAAATCGAAGTAGCTCTAGGAGGAACCATAACAGGCATGGCCGATATCAGTAACGCTAGCGGGAGTCTCGAGGAACGAGGTCTCGCGGCGAACGAAGAATCCGGCCTTTCACCGGAGGAATACGAGCGGCTGCTCGATTCGTACAACACCAACATCGCCGAAGGCGAGGTGGTCAAGGGGAAGGTGCTCCAGATCGCGGGCGGAGAAGTCGTCGTCGACGTCGGATACAAATCCGAGGGCGTCATCGCGCTCAACGAATTCAGGGACGAAACCGGCAAGATCTCCATTCAGGTGGGCGACACCGTGGAAGTCCTGCTCGAGAAAGCCGAAGACAAGAACGGGTATCTCATCCTCTCGCGCGAAAAAGCGGAGAAGATGAAGGTCTGGGATCAGATCGAAGAGGCCTACACCAACCGGACCATCGTCAAGGGCCGGGTCATCGAGCGCATCAAGGGAGGTCTCGCGGTCGACATCGGAGTCCGCGCCTTTCTTCCGGGCTCGCAGGTCGACGTGCGTCCGGTCCGCAACCTCGACAGCCTCAAGGGGCAGGAGCTCGAGATGCGGGTCATCAAGGTCAACAAGAAGCGCGGCAACATCGTGCTCTCCCGCAAAGTGGTGATGGAAGAGCAGCTCCAGGGCCGAAAGCAGGAGACGCTCCACGCTCTCGAGGAAGGCCGCGTCTTCCGCGGCGTCGTGAAGAACCTCACCGACTACGGCGCCTTCATCGATCTCGGTGGGATCGACGGTCTGCTCCACATCACCGACATGTCCTTCGGGCGCATTCAACACCCGTCGGAGCTCTTCAACGTCGGCGATCAGATCGAGGTCGTGGTGCTGAAGTTCGACAAGGAGACCGAGCGGGTCTCCCTCGGCTACAAGCAGCTCTCCCCCGATCCCTGGGATTCGGCGCAGGAGCGGTTCCCTACGGGCTCTCGCGTCCGGGGCAAGGTCGTGAGCCTCACGGACTACGGCGCCTTCGTCGAGCTCGAGCCGGGAGTCGAGGGCCTCATTCACGTCTCCGAGATGTCCTGGAGCAAGCGGGTGAAGCACCCCTCGAAAGTCTTGAACGTCGGCGACGAAGTCGAGGCGATGGTGCTCCAGGTGGGGATCGAAGAGCGGCGCATCAGCCTCGGCCTCAAGCAGGTCGAGCCCAACCCGTGGCAGCAGCTCGCCGAGAAGTACGAGACCGGCGCCCGCATCCAGGGGAAGGTCCGGAACCTCACTGATTTCGGCGCGTTCGTCGAAGTGGAGGAGGGGATCGACGGCCTCATCCACATCTCGGACATGAGCTGGAACAAGCGCATCAACCATCCTTCCGAAGTGCTGAAGAAGGGCGACACCGTGGACGCCGTCGTTCTCAACATCGACGCCGAGAACCAGCGCCTGTCGCTCGGGCTCAAGCAGCTCGGCTCCGACGTCTGGGAGGAGTTCTTCAACCGCCACCAGGAAGGCGACATCGTCAACGGCAAGGTGGTGCGGCTCACGAACTTCGGCGCGTTCGTCGAGATCGAGGAAGGCATCGAGGGACTGCTTCACGTCTCCGAGGTCGACGACGAGCGGGTGGAGAAACCCGAGGACAAGCTCAAGGTAGGCGACACCTACACGATGAAGATCATCAAGATGTCGTCTCTGGACCGCAAGATCGGGCTTTCGATTCGCGCGGTTCACCGGGACGACTACGAGAGCCACTATTCGAGCCAGGGCTCGCCCAACGCCACTCTCGGCGATGTGGCGGATTTCGGCGCCGACTGGGCGTCGAGCACCCGGGCGAATCCCGAGACCGAGGGCGGCGACAAGCGCTGAGCCCCGCGAGCCATCTGGCGGCGGAAGACGTGTGAGCATGGATACATCGAGTACCGATAGGAGTCCAGTCATGACGAAGGCGGAGCTCATCGAAGAGGTGTCCCGGGTTTCGGACCTTACCAAGAAGCACTCCGAGATCATCGTGGACACGGTCTTCAAGAGCATCATCAACGCTCTGCACCGGGGCGACAAGATCGAGCTTCGGGGCTTCGGGAGCTTCCGCATCCGCCAGCGGGAGTCCCGCAAGGGGAGGAACCCCAAGACCGGCGAGCGGGTGGACGTGCCCGCGAAGAAGGTCCCCTACTTCAAGCCCGGCAAGGAGCTGAAGGAGCTCATCAACACCACCGAAGAGATGGGACTCGCCGCGGCCGACGAATAACCCGCAGGCTGGCAGCGCGGGCCCGTCCCGCCTTCGCAAGGCTACGGCGGGTCCGCCGAAGCCCGAAGGGCGAAGGCGGAAGGGCCCCGCACTAAATAAGCTATCTTGAGGGTAGGCCCATGAAATCCGAGGAAACCCTCTACCGCCCCCTGAACAAAGTCCGCTTCGTCACCGCCGCGTCGCTCTTCGACGGACACGACGCCTCGATCAACATCATCCGCCGCCTGCTGCAGGCCCGGGGCGCCGAGGTGATCCACCTCGGCCACAACCGCTCGGTCTCCGAGATCGTGAGCGCCGCCATCCAGGAGGACGCCCAGGCGATCGCGGTGAGCTCCTACCAGGGCGGGCACAACGAGTTCTTCCGCTACCTCGTGGACCTGCTGCGGGAGAGAGGGGCTTCCCACGTTCGGGTCTTCGGCGGCGGTGGCGGAGTCATCGTCCCCCGGGAAATCCGTGAGCTCGAGCAGTACGGGGTGACGAGGATCTATTCCCCCGAGGACGGAAGGGTTCTCGGCCTCGCCGGGATGATCGACGACATGCTGCGCTCCGCGGACTTCGCCCTCCCTCCGCTCGAAGGCAAAGTCGAGCTTTCTCCCCGCGATCGCGCGGCCTCGGGAAAGCTCGCGAGGCTCCTCACCCAGGCCGAGAGAAACGGAGCGGCGCTCCACGCCGCGATGGTGGCATCACCGGCAGGACAAAAAAGGGGAGCGACGGTGGTGGGCATCACCGGCACCGGGGGCGCGGGCAAGAGCTCGCTCACCGACGAGCTCGTCCGGAGGTTCGTGACCGACGCTCCCGATCTGCCCATCGCCATCCTCTCGGTGGATCCCACCAAGCGCAAGACCGGAGGAGCTCTCCTCGGCGACCGCATCCGCATGAACGCCATCGAGCGCGAGAACGTCTACATGAGGAGCCTCGCGACCCGGGGCTCGGGCTCGGAGCTTCCGAAGGCGATCGAGGCCGACATCGAGATTCTCTCCGGCGCGGGCTTCCGCCTGATCCTGGTGGAGACCAGCGGCATCGGACAGGGTGCCTCCGCGATCGCCGACGTCGCCGACCTCAGCCTCTACGTGATGACTCCGGAGTACGGAGCTCCCTCGCAGCTCGAGAAGATCGACATGCTCGACTTCGCGGACGTAGTGGCCATCAACAAGTTCGACCGCCGCGGCGGCGAGGACGCCCTCCGCGACGTGCGGAAACAGTTCCGGAGAGGAAAGCACATCGGCCACGAAGTTCCCGACTCGGATCTTCCGATCTTCGGGACCATCGCGAGCCAGTTCGGCGACCGGGGTGTGGACGCGCTCTACTTCCACCTCCTCGACCGATTGCGGGAGCTCGACCCTTCGTTCGCCGGCCTTCGAGGCACGGGTACGACCGCGAGCCGAGGCGAGAAGGTCGGCCGGCGCAAGGCCATCATCCCCGAAAGCCGCGAGCGCTATCTGGGAGAAATCACCGAGCTCTTGAGGAAAGAGCGCGGGCGGATCGAATCCGAAGTCGCCCTCGCGCGAAAGCTCTACCAGCTTGAAGGTGCTTCGGGCGAGATTGACGACGAGGCCGCGCGCTCGAAGCTCCGCGAGCGCTCGCGGGAGCTCCGCAAGGGGATCCGCGACGAGAGCTTCGCGCTCCTCGAGGAGTGGCCGGAGCTGAAAAAACGCTACTCCGCGCCCGAGGTGAAGTTCGAGGTCCGGGGGCGGGAGATCGCGGTCGAAAGCACGACCACGACTCTGAGCGGCTCCCGCGTACCCAGGGTCGCGCTCCCGCGGTTCGAAGACTGGGGAGAGATCCTGCGGTTCCGGCTCCAGGAGAACCTCCCCGGATACTACCCGTTCACCGCCGGCGTCTTTCCGTTCAAGAGAGACGACGAGGAGTCGCCGAGGCGCCAGTTCGCGGGGGAGGGAGGGCCGGGCCGCACCAACCAGCGCTTCCACTACCTCTCGCGCAACGACGCCGCCAAGAGGCTCTCGACCGCCTTCGACAGCGTGACCCTCTACGGAGAGGACCCAGGCGAGAGGCCCGACATCTACGGGAAGATCGGCGAGGGCGGGGTCTCCGTCGCCACACTCGACGACATGAAGGAGCTCTACCAGGGCTTCGATCTCGTCGACCCTTTGACCTCCGTCTCGATGACCATCAACGGACCGGCGCCCACCATCCTCGCGATGTTCTTCAATACCGCCATCGACCGGGAGGTGGAGCGGTTCGAGCGCGAGCGGGGGAGAAAGCCGGCCGTCGAGGAAGAAGAGCGCATCCGGCGGGAAACGCTCTCGACGGTTCGAGGCACGGTGCAGGCCGACATCCTCAAGGAAGACCAGGCGCAGAACACCTGCATCTTCTCGACGGACTTCGCCCTCCGGCTCATGGGCGACATGCAGCAGTTCTTCATCGACAACGACGTGAGGAACTTCTACTCGGTCTCCGTCTCCGGATACCACATCGCGGAAGCCGGGGCGAACCCCATCACCCAGCTCGCCTTCACCCTCGCGAACGGCTTCACCTACGTCGAGTACTACCTCGCGCGGGGGATGCCCATCGACGAGTTCGCACCCAACCTCTCGTTCTTCTTCAGCAATGGGCTCGATCCCGAGTACTCGGTCCTCGGCCGGGTGGCCCGTCGCATCTGGGCGCGGGTGATGAGAGACCGCTACGGCGCGAGCGAACGCAGCCAGAAGTTCAAGTACCACATCCAGACGTCGGGTCGGTCGCTTCACGCGCGCGAGATCCAGTTCAACGACATCCGCACCACCCTCCAGGCGCTCACCGCGGTGTACGACCACTGCAACTCGCTTCACACCAACGCCTACAACGAAGCGATCACCACCCCCACCACGGAGTCGGTGCGGCGGGCGATGGCCATCCAGCAGATCATCCAGAAGGAGTTCGGGATGACCAAGAACGAGAACCCCCTCCAGGGTTCGTACGTCATCGACGAGCTCACCGATCTGGTGGAGGAGGCGGTGCTCGCGGAGTTCGATCGGTTGAACTCGCGGGGCGGAGTTCTCGGGGCCATCGAGCTCCAGTACCAGAGGAGCCGGATCCAGGAGGAGTCGCTCCACTACGAGCTCAAGAAGGACAGCGGCGAGCTTCCCGTCGTGGGGGTGAACTGCTTTCTCGATCCGGACGAGGACGCGAAGGGAGCGGTGGAGCCGGCGGAGATCGAGCTCGCCCGAGCGAGCGGGGAAGAGAAGCAGGCGCAGATCCGTCGCCTCGCGGCGTTTCACGAGAAACACCGGGACGAGGTCGAAGCGGCGCTCTCGAGATTGAGACAGGTCGCGCTCACCGAGCGAGGCAACGTCTTCGGCGAGCTCATGAGGACGGTCCGGGTCGCGAGCCTGGGGCAGGTGACGAACGCCCTCTACGAGGTCGGGGGCCGCTACCGCCGCGCGCTCTAGGCCAGACGGCTGGAAGAGGGGAATTTGAACGCAAAGACGCAAGGACGCAAAGACGCAAGGGAATCCCATTTCTTCTTTGCGTCTTTGCGTCTTTGCGCCCTTGCGTTCCTTTCCCCCTGTGCCTCTGTGGCCAGTCTTTCTTTGGCCGGCCTCCGGAAGGCCGCGCTGTGACGAAACGCTACCGGGTTCTCGTGGCGAAGCCCGGCCTCGACGGGCACGATCGCGGCGCGCTCGTGGTCGCCCGGGCATTGCGGGACGCGGGGATGGAGGCGATCTACACCGGCCTCCGGCGTACTCCGGAGGAGATCGTGGACGCGGCGGTGCAGGAGGACGTCGACGCCATCGGGGTCTCCATTCTCTCGGGCGCCCACCACCATCTGCTGTCGCGCATCCTCGAGCTGCTCCGCGAGAAGAAGATGGACCATGTGGTCCTTTTCGCCGGCGGTATCATTCCCGACAAGGATATTCCGGTACTCGAGAAGATGGGTGTAGAGAAGGTGTTCCAGCCGGGGGCGAGGACGGACGATATCGTCTCCTTCCTCCGAGAACGGCTGTCTTCGAGAGGTTCGAACTGACGTCGTCTTTCGCATCCTCTTCGTAGACAAGGAATTATGTAACCGCTTCGGTTGACACCGTAGACCTTGCATGTTAACATTCAAAAAAACTCTCGATTAGCAGAGCAAGCCACGTTGCGTTTCGCAAACCAAACACGATCCGAGCCTTCGGGAGCGTCCGGCCGCCTCCGCGACGAAGCCCGACCCGCCTTCGAAAAGCACCGGCGGGTCCGCCGAAGCCCGGAGGGCGGACGCGGAAGGTCGATGGCCGGAAGGAGGGGCGATGGGACACAAGATCCTGCTCGCTGACGACAGCATCACGATTCAGAAGGTCATCGAGCTCACCTTCTCCGACGAGGACTTCGAGCTTCATACAGTCGGCAACGGCCAGAAGGCCATCGACGAGATCCGTTCGATCATGCCGCATATCGTGCTCTGCGACATCATCATGCCGGAGAAAAACGGCTACGAGGTCTGCGAGTTCATCAAGTCCAGCCCTGATTTGAAGCACATTCCAGTTCTTCTTCTGACGGGAGCGTTCGAGCCGTTCGATCAAGAGCGCGCCCGCACGGCGGGTTGCGACGGTTTCCTGGCCAAACCTTTCGAGCCCCAGACTCTGATCTCGAAGGTGAAGGAGCTTCTGGTCCGGGCCCCGGCGCCCGCGCCGGCGTCCAAGCCGTTTCCGACCCCGGCCGCTCCGAGTCCGCACATGGACATGGACGAGCGTACGGTGATGATGCCTCCGACCGGCGGGGGGCCGCCCCCACCTTCGAGAGCCCCCCATGTCGCCGCGTCCGCGCCGCCGCCGCCCGCTCCTGTCCCCGAATACGGCGGCGGATTCGACGATGCTTTCGCGATCGAGGCAGGGGAACGAGAGCTCATGATGGAGCCGGGCGATCACACCGTTCTACTCGGAGGCCGCGAAGGCCGGCCGGCCGCGCCCGCCGGCTCGGGCGGAGACGACATCTGGGGCGCCGTGGAAGCGCCGGTTGCGTCCGAAGAGGAAGATAGCTCGACGGTGTTCATGGCGCCGCCTCCGCTCGGAGCGCCTCCGGCCCCCCCTCCGGCCTTCACTTCACAGGACTACGAGGTCCAGTACGAAGCCGATGACATGGACTCCACGTGGCGGATGCCGAACGAGGGCGCCCCCGAATCGTCGCAAAGCTACCAGGGCTTCGAGGAGTTCGCCGAACCGCCTCTCTCGCAGGCGTCGGGCTACGTGCCGGCGCCGCCGGTAGCTGAGGCTCCTTCGATCGCGCAGGCTCCTCCGCTCGAGATGCCGCCGCCGCTCACGCCCGCGGCACAAGAGCCGGTCTCGACGTTCGAGCCCTACGATCCATTCGTCGCCGCCGCGCAGCACTCCGCCGCGAGTTTCGAGCCGGGTTCCCCATTCAAGAGCGACCAGACGCTCGATCCCGCGGTGGGCGGGACCGACGACACTTTCGAGCGGATCCCCACGGATACCGTGGGAGGCTTCGACGCTTACGGCGAGCCGGAGATCGTCGCCCAGAGCGATGCTTCCCTGGCGGAGCCGGAGCCGGTGTTCGAGACCAACGCCTCGCATGAGCCCTTCGACGAGATCGATGCCCCCGGCCCGTCCGAGATCGCGGAGCCTTCGTCCGCCGGCCTCGGCGGCCGGGCCCTCGCCTCGAACGCGATCGACGACGCCCTCATCGACAAGCTCGCCGCTCGTGTCGTGGACAAGCTCTCTCAGAAGATCATCCAGGAAATCGCCTGGGAGGTCGTCCCCGAGCTCGCCGAGGGAATGATCCAGAGGGAGATCGAGGCTCTGAAGGCGAAGCTGGCGAAGGTCCCGAAATAGTCTCTCTCGGCGCCCGGCTCCGAAGCGCGGGCTCGTCCTGGGGCCGTTTCATCCTCCACGTCGACGAAACCGATTCCACCAACGTCCTCGCGACGTCTCTCGCCAAACGGGGCGCGCCCCATGGAAGCGTCTTTCTGGCGAAGGCCCAGAGCGCGGGAAAGGGACGCTGGGGCCGGAGGTGGGAGTCGATCGAAGGCGGCCTCTATCTCTCCGTGGTGATTCGGCCCGAGGAGCCCGAGGAAAAAGCTACCCGTGATCTCGGCGTTCTCCCGCTCACCGCATCGGTCGCGGCGGCCGAAGGGCTCCGCCAGTCCGCGGCGATCGCGAGCGAGCTTCGCTGGCCCAACGATCTGTTCTTCGCCGGCCGGAAGCTCGCCGGAATCCTGTGCGAGTCGAGCTTCGTCGGCCAACGGTGCGAGTTCGCGGTCGTGGGAATCGGCGTCAACGTGAATCAGGCGGCGGAGGATTTCCCCGGCGAGGTCTCGTCGCGAGCGACTTCGGTGAGCGCAATCCTCGGCCGCGAGATGGATCCGCTCGAGGTCGGGCTCGCGGTGGTCCTCGCTCTCGAGAGATGGTGGGAGAGCGAGAGCCGGCCGCGGATCCTTCAGAGGTGGCGGGAGCTCGCGAGCGGTCTCGAGGGCGCGCCGGTGCGGGTAGTGCCGCGCGAGGGAAGCGCCTACTCGGCCCGGATCGCGGGGCTCGCGGATGACGGCGGACTCGACGTCCGTCTCGAGGACGGAACCACGAGAACGCTCCGCTCGGACGACGTGCACCTCCAGGAGGATGCTGAAAGCGGCTATTACCAGGAGGTGGAGAGCTACTTCGTCGCGCGCCGCGGAAGTCCTCTCTTCATCACCCCGAGCGAGTGGGATCTGGTGGGGCGCTGGGAGCAGCTGGGAATTCCGCTCGTGGTGGTGAAGGAGGGAATCGACCGGGTGTTCGAGCGCCCGAAGACGCTTCTCAAGCCGCGCCGTCTCGGATACTGCCGGCAAACGGTCGAGGCCGCTTTTCGCAGGTTCCGCGAGTCGAGTCTCGGGGGGTCCGGGGAAGGGACGGCGCCGGAAGACTCCGGGGCTGAAGCGCACCTCCTTCAGATCTCCTCACGGCTCCGGGCCGTCGCGGCCGCGTGGTCGGAGACGGAGCGCACGCTCGCCCTCTTCCTGGAGCGGACCTCGGACGCCGTCCGGTCTTTGTCCGAGCGCGCCGAGACGGCTCCGGGCGAGGTCGAGCGGGAGCTGGCCGCGCTCGACGGGAAGCTCGTCGTCGAATGTGAAGCGGTCCTGGGAGACGCGGCGCGCGACGAGCTGAGGCGGGAAGCGGAATCCTCGCTCGAGTCCTACCGCGAGCGCATGCCGGAGAAGATCCATCGAGCGGCCCTCGAGAGCGGGTATCGAAGGCGGCTCCGGAAGAAGCTCGACCTGCCGACGCTGAGCCTATACTCGCGCTAGGGCATGCACGACGTCGAGGTTCAAATCGAGAAGATCGTCGCCGGGGGGGATGGGCTCGCCCGCCACGAGGGCCGTGTGGTCTTCGTGCCCGGTACGGCGCCGGGGGAACGGCATCGAGTGCGGACCCTCCGGGAGAAGACGGACTACGTGCGAGCGGTCTCGGTCGAGATCCTCGAAGCCTCCCCCGAGCGGCGCGCCCCGCCCTGTCCCTACTACGAAAGCTGCGGCGGCTGCCGCCTCATGCATCTTCGGCCCGAGGCCCAGCTCGAAGCGAAACGACGCATCCTGGTGGAGGGAGTCGAGCGCAGCACTCGGGCGCCCTACGAGAAGCCCCTCACGCCGCACTCGGCGAGAGACGTCGAGTATCGCAACCGGCTTCGATTTCACGTCGCTCTCGTCGCCAATCAACCGATCGCCGGTTTTCGCCGGCGCGAGAGCCGCGAGATTGTGGACATCGAGCGGTGCCTTCTCGGGACCGAGACCCTGAATCTGACCTGGCAGCGCATCCGTCGAGCACTCTCGGAGAACCGGCGCCTCGCCCGGAGCGTGGTCGCGGTGGAGCTCGAAGAGTCGACCCACGAGCCGGGGAGGATCGCCGCGAGATTTCTCGTCTCCTCGAGCGATGGCCTTCGCGCGTTCGAGGAAGGAAAACGGGAGGAGCTCCTCGGCGAGCTCGGACTCGAGGGGATGGTCGCCGCGGTCGACGACGATCGCGGCGGTGGCCCCGGGATCCGCGCTGGACGGCCCTACGTGGAGCACCGGGTGTCGGGTCTCACGCTCCGTCAGTCGGTCGGGAGCTTCTTCCAGTCGAACCGGTTCCTCCTCCAGGACCTGGTCTCGAGCGTGGTCGCCGACTCGGGGGAGGGCGGCGCCTCTCGCGGGCTCGATCTGTTCTGCGGCGTTGGTCTCTTCGCCATCCCGCTTTCGAGGAGGCTCGCGAGCGTCATCGGCGTCGAGAGCCAGAGCCTCGCCCTCAAAGACGCGCGCGAGAACGCCGAGCGCGCGGCCGCGGAAGCATCAGGAATCAGCGCCAGGCTGCGCTTCATCCGAGGAGACGCTTCGACCTACGCCGCCCGGGCGAAGCTCGCGCCCTCCGACGTCGTCATTCTGGACCCCCCGCGGGGAGGCTTGTCTCCCGGGCTCATCGAAGCCGTCGGCACCAGTCCGGTTCGCTCCATCCGATACGTTTCCTGCGACCCCCCCGCCCTGTTCCGGGACGCCGTCCGTCTCTCCGCCCACGGCCTCACTCTTTCGAGCCTCGCGCTCTTCGACCTCTTTCCCAACACCCACCACTTCGAGACCCTCGCCGTCTTCTCGCGCACCCGCTGAGCTTCGGCCAAACTTGCCAAGCGCCCCACCCGGGAACATACTAGGGCCGTCTCGCGAGGCTTCCCAGAGCCACTTCCGGGACGATGCAAAAGGGAGAGCCAGTCATGCCTGCCAGGATGAATGCTTTGCTGCTCCTCGTCTCGACGCTCGTCGTTGCGCCCCGGCTTGCCTCGGCCCAGACGATCGTCGTGTTCGTGGACGGAGCGCGGATGGAAGTCCAGAGCTACGAGGTCAAAGAGGGCCTCGTTCTCCTAAAGACCAACGAAGGCAAGCTCATGTCGGTGCCACGGTCTTACGTCAACCTGGTGGCGACGGAGCAGGCCAATCGGAGAGGCGCCGAGCCCGCGCGACCTCCCGCCCGGCCGCCCGCTCGAACGCCGGCGCCGCAACCCACGGATCCCGGGGCGCTTCGGAGCGAGACCGTCGAGCCCGAACCGCCGGTTCGCGCTCCCGAGCCGACTCCGCCCCCGCCGCCCGCTCCGGCGGCGGCTCGTCCTCCGGCCGCGAATCTCCCTGCGAACCCTCCACCGGTCTGGTCCAGCGAGGAGCTTCAGGTAAGTCTCGTCGTGCCTTCCGCTGCCTGGATGATCGAACAGATGCCGCCCTCGTTCGACGTCGCTGCCTCCCTCGAGAACTCCTCGACCGAGGCCAAGGCCACGCTCGCGCTCATCCGGCAGAAGCTTCGCGGCTCCGGAGATTTCCGGAACGTCGTTCGGGACGTCGAGAAATCGATCTCCCAGGCCCCGGGCTTTCGAGAGATCGCGAACGGAGCTCTCATCCTCGAGCCCTACGCCGCCCACGAGTTCCGCTTCGTCAAGGACGCGGGCTTCGTCCCCGTGTTCAATCGTCTGGTGATCGTGTACTCGCGCGACCTCGCCTACGTCCTGAGCCTCACCTGTCCCGAGAGCCGGGCCCGGGAGAACGAAGCCGATTTCGAAGCCTTCGTCCGGGGGCTCGTGGTGAAGAAGTCCCGGAAGGATTTGACCTTTTAGTCCTTCGGGATTTTCTGGAGTGGCATCGCCCGCGGGAGCGGGT
>Ga0302046_10004432_pt1 | contig 12502 bp, 2 predicted proteins | sample RVTome_11_FD_200261 | JGI IMG/M metagenome (GOLD analysis project Ga0302046, IMG submission 200261) | Soil microbial communities from uranium-contaminated site in the Upper Colorado River Basin, Wyoming, United States - RVT147D111 (version 2) ...
TGGAAATGAGGTCTTTTTTTCAGCCAGGGCGGCCTGTTTGGGCTCGTCACAACCTCGTCGGCACCCCGTTGAAGGGGGCCATGCCGGTGCAGCGTCCTCGAAGGAGACTTCTCCGACACACTGCTAGCTCGGGAAAGGCGTCGGAAGGAGTATAGAAGTACCATACAAAGGCAGGCTGTGCCGGCGGCAAGTGCTGGATGCCCGTGTTGTTGGGCGAATCATTGATCGGCGCCCTGGGGTCGGCCCAGGCGCCCGGCGCCCTCGTCAACGGATCGACATCGCGATAGGACGCATTAGGCCCCACAAAATACGGCCATCCGAAAAATCCGGGACCTTTTGCCTGGTTGATCTCCTCGTAGCCCTCGGGAGCGCGCTCCTCGTTGTATGGATTGCCGGGTCCGACGTCGCCCCAGTACAGCCAGCCTGTCCGGGGGTCAATGTCGAAGCGGAAGGGGTTGCGATGCCCCATGGTGTAAATCTCAGGGCGTGTCCGTAGGTCATCGTCTTCGAACAGATTGCCTCCAGGGATGCTGTAAGAGCCGTCCGGTTCGGGGCGAATGCGGAGAATCTTTCCGCGTAGGTCATTGGTGTTGGCCGTGCTCCTTTCATTATCCCAGTAGGCATCCCAGCCGTACAAACCATTCGTGTATTCACCTCTTCGGTTCCACCCGCCCGCGTTTTCGCCCGTACTGAGGAAGAGGGTGCCGTCAGGTCCGAACTCGATCCCGCCTGCGCTGTGACAGCATTCGATCCGCTGCACGGGTACTTCCAGCATGGCGACCTCGCTCTTCCTGTCTAGTTCGTTGCCGCGCATGGTGAACCGGGAGAGTCGGTTCGGACTTTCGTCGAGTGGGGCGTAGTAGAGATAGAGCCAGTTGTTTTCGCTGAAGTTGGGGTCGAGCGCCAGACCGAGCAGGCCGTCTTCGATCTTCGTCGTGACCGGTATAAAACCGGCCATGACCGTCGATTCGGTCCCGGGGTCCCAGATCTTGAGTGAACCGTCTCGTTCGATGAAAAACACGCGGCCGTCCGCTGCGATGTCGAGCTCCATCGGGTAGGTGGTATCATCATCCAGGACCACCTTTTCGAAGGCGCCGTTAACCGTTGCGGCGGCGTCACCCTCCCAGACGCCGGCGGCCCAGCGAATCCCGCCGAGCAGGTGCTCCAGGTAGCGTGGATCGGCGTAACTCTCCGTCGTATGGCCGAGTCCTGTATACCAGGCTCGTCCTCCGTCGTACGCGTGAGCCCACACGATAGGATGATCGGCGCCCATCTGGCCGCCGGTGTAGCTTTTCTCGCCGAGCGTGGCAAGCACGTGCACCTTGCCTCTTGGATTCGAGCGATAGTCGTACCACTCGTCGGTGCGGGACCATCGAGCAGGCAGGTGCTGGGTAGACGGATGATGGCGGTCGAGCACGTATACGTCGGCCTGTTGTACGTCCGGATGGCGCTGGAAATACCCGCCGACGAGTTCGCCGTACCAGGTCCAGTCGTATTCGGTGTCTGCAGCAGCATGAATGCCCGCAAAGCCGCCGCCTGCCTGGATGTATGCCTCGAAAGCGGCTTGCTGAGAAGCATCGAGCACGTCGCCTGTGGTATTCAGGAACACCACGGCGTCGTACCGGGCCAGGTTATCGGACGTAAAGGCACCGGCATCTTCGGTCGCCTCGACGGAAAAACCGTGCCGTGCACCCAGCGCCTGGATGGCCGTGATGCCCGGTTCGATGGAGGCATGGCGAAAGCCGGCCGTCTTCGAAAAAACGAGGATGCCAAAGTCGACTGGAGGCCGCGCGCTTTCGATCGTGTGAGGGCCTCCGGTGCACCCCATAAGAAGTAACAAGCCCAGGCTGAGGACCCCAAAACACCGAGAATAGCCGGAGCCGGGGTGGAAAAGCGGCTGCATAACGTGCGGTAGCAGGAGTGGTACAGAACTAGCTGAACGCAAGGAGATCGTTTCACAAAGTGGCTCTTTTGCACATTTGATGCAAGGGTGGATATGGCAAAGTCTTCTGTGTAAAAGACGTATCGCTGTTGTCGTTGTGCTGTGGGTATATGGGCAGTCCGTCTGTAAATAACACCTCCTTTCTCAGAATGGTGGAACGTCGGTTCAGGCGGCGTTCAGGTAATGTCATGCCCGTGTCACGGAATGCTCATCTGGCGTTCATGTTCAGCCTGGCGACAAGGACTACTCTTTACCAGGCGACACACCGCGCCGCATTGTGCTGGATCGCGGGTGGTCCGCCCGGTCGTTCGTTCAACCGCATACCAGGAAACGCAAGATGAAACGCCACATCCCCTTGCTGTTGATGCTCAGCGCCTTTCTCATCCCTCCGGTTTTGGCCCAACCTGCGCTGTTTAACGAACACATCACCCAGCCCGATGTGTGGAGGCCGGCCCAAGCCTTCGAGCCCGGCGTGGATGCTAAAGGGGATCTCAACCTGTCGCTGCCCATGGTGACCGTCCCGGGGCGCAACGGGCTCAACTTTGATATTCGTTTTCAGTACCAATCCAGCATTCGGGTTTCCCAGGAACCGACCTGGATTGGCCTCGGGTGGTCGTTTGATCCCGGAAGCATCACCCGTGACGTGCAGGGTGGCCTCGCCGTAGACGGGGCAACGTACAACGTTGATTATGGAGAAGCTGCCTCCTATCAGCCGGATATCTATTACGTAACTACGCCCGGCGGTTCTTTCTCCATGACCCGGGCTGCCAACCTGGGTGCACAGCCTTTCATTCCTGAACGAAACATAGACCAACACGCGAACCCTTTCGTCCCGGATGTGTGGCGGCCCTGGAAAGTGGAATGGAATCCGACGCCTACTCCCGTTGCCGTAGATGGTTTTGCTACTGCAATCGTTGATGGGCCCGCGGCAGGGAGCCGGGATGACTTTCTCAACTTCATGCTTACCGACGAAACAGGTACCCGGTATGTCTTTTCCGATCCGACGCTCTCAACGTATAACGGACTGCACAGCGATCCAGCTACCTCGCATACGAAGGAGATCTACGTCAGCATCTGGCGGCTGGTAGCTATCCTGGGGCCGGATTATCCGGGTAATCCGGATCTGAACCAGGCCTCCTTATGCTTACCGCCAGAGTGTCTGGATAAAGGAAGCTGGATCCGTTTCCGGTATGGGCCGGCAACGACTGCAACGGATGGAGAATCTCCTACAGGCATTCTGCAAACCCGATATCTGACGGAGGTTGAGACGCCCACGCACCGGGCCCTGTTCAATGTAGCACCCCGGTCAGACACGTACACGGTAGGGTATCCCTGGCAGTCCTATATCCTCAAGCGGTTAGCCGACATCAGCCTCAAGGCGAAAGCCGTCGGTGGCGGCAATGATGCCTTGATCGAAACGGTGTCGTTGGCTCATGATTACGGCCATGGCGCCTGGAATCGCAACGGTCGTCTTCGGCTGAATGCGATCAACTTTTCCGGCTCGGACTCATCAACAGAGCCCGGATATGCCTTTACCTACTACGGGCAGTCTGTAACGGGTGAGGGCTATGAGGACGATTTCGGGTATTTTAATACCGAGCAAAACATGGGTGCCGGGTCCCAGACCGATGGCGTCAAGGACGATGGCAAAGCCTGGAGCCTGCGCTACCTGGACCATCCCACGGGAGGACGCACAGAAATCCTTTATGAGAACGATGAGATCCTGGACGGCGCGCGTGCGCAGTACTACCAGTATAAGATCGGGGGGACCAGTGGCGGTCCGATCGATTTCCCGTTTTTAGATGCGCTGGACAATCTTCATCAAGGCGGTGCGCGCGTCACGGCCATCAAGATTTTTCGGAGTCCGTCGGACCCGCAACCTGCTGTAACGACCACGTTCGAATATGGACAGGGTCATGTCAGCGGGGTTCCGGAGTGGTATCTACAGCGCCTGGCAGGAGATGAACGGTTCTTTAAAGCAACCAGCCGGGGCAAGGCTACGGTGTATTATGCAAGCGTCAAACGCATCCTGGCCGACAATACCTACGAAAAAACCGCCTACACCACGTCGCCTCCGCTGCAAACGACCATCTTCGTTAACTCCTTCGTTGGGGGAGGAGACCGCACCGTCATTACGGGTAATCAGCATATCACCTGGGGCATTCCAACGTCGATCCACTGGGGCGACGGCAACGGCGGCGAGACCGATCACCGCGTTGTGGTTCAGGATCATGATCTGAGTACGCACGTCGTTACAGAAGCCTTTTTTACGTTCAACAATGCGCCCGGCGTGAATATCGTATGGCGCCCGGCCAACACGCTTCACCATGAACAAACGAAGGAACGGGACGGCGCTACCCTCTGGGATGTTTTCAACCGTTCGTTCTCCTATGAGAGCCCTTTGCAAGCCACGCCGCCCGGGACGGGATTGCTTCAGAAACGTGAAGAATACTCGAGCGGGTTTACCAAACGCATCACGCACTATACCTATGGCTACGAAGTCACAGACTACTACGATGACACCGCGCAACCGCCGATTTCCGTCAGTAGTGTGTTTGAAGAGGCCCATAGGCTCAGCGCGGTCGTAAGGACCGACGTGGAGGGTGAACCTCGCCTTGAACCCGATGCAATAGAGAGTCTGGTTCCCGATGATCCTGATCGGCGGATCTATGCGACCGGCGTTACCGTGTGGAAGTCATTCGCCGTAAACCAGGCGCTGGCCAATGCTTGCCCCGGTTCCTTCGATTGTGTACTCCATCCCTATCGCCGTTATCAGTGGGTCCGGCCCGAACCCGTGGTATGTGCCTCAGGCTGCCCATTCGCAGCCTTCACAACCTGGAATCCCCAGGATCCTCCGGCCGGGGTTCCCTGGCAGCTTCAGACTACATTCGCTGAGTATGACGATTACGGGCACATCACGAAGCAGCGGGACGCGCTGGACCGCGAGACGAGGTTGGTCTATGGCGTCGATAATGGCTGCTTGCCAGATGAGGTGCATCACAATGCCTATCTCACCTGCATAGAGCGCAGTACGCCTTCGGTGACGCTGCGTCAGACGATGGCCTATGAGGACAGGCTGCGGTTAGAAGCGATCACGGATAGCAACGGCAATACAACCTCCTACACGTACGATCCGTTCGGACGGCTGGCAACGGTGACGAACACCGACGGCCTGGTTGCTCGGCATGCGTACGATCTCAATACCAGCCCGCCGTTCGTGGCGTCGACGTTATTCCGAGACGGGGCGGCTCATCCTGTGACGCATACTACCAAGACATTCTTCGACGGATTGAGTCGCCCTATACAGACACAAAGCGAAGATGTTGGGAACGACTATGTGGTTTCTACGACGGAGTATGATCCACTCGGTCGTGCGTTCAAAGTCTGGAAGCCCTATCGGGCCCCAACCGGAGGCTCGTATGACCCTGACTTCGATCAGCATGCACAGGCGGAATACAATGGGGCCTCCCATCCTTTTGTGGAGACCGTTTATGAGCAAGACGGACTCTCCCGCGTAGCGCGGACGATTCCACCCCATCACAATGTCCCTGCTTCCGTTTCATGGGCCTATGGCGTCGACGAGTTCGTCACAGGTATTCCCGTCTATCGGTATACACGAACCACGGATGAATCGGGCCGCGTCTCAACGGCCTATGTGGATGGTTTTGGCAATACCATTCGCATCAACGGCGAACTCAATACGGCCACCGAGTTCGTTCATGGTGCTCACGGAAACGTCCTGGTGGTCATGCCGCCGAACTTTTTTGATCCTCCTTCCGGCAGTGCGGCCCCGGATTGGCTCACCCGCTACACGTATAACACCCTGGGCCAACTCACGGAAAAAAGTACGCCGGATGCAGACGGTGATCATGATGATAATCCGGCCGATGACGACGAAGTGGATTATGCCTACCGCTATGATGCTGTAGGCAACCTGCGCTTTGTCGTAGATCCGAATCAGAATCCGAATCAGGGAGGCAGTGGCTATATCTATACCGAATATGACGCCTTCAACCGCGTCGTCGAGACCGGGCGTTGTACAGCCGGGAATCCGGATCTTTCAACGGGTTGCTCGTCCTCGGGCAGAGCAGAGCAAATCTTCTACACCTATGATGACTATGGCGCCGTGATACAGCCCTTACCGTCAGGGGTCAACACGAGCAACTCCCAAGGACAACGGGTGCAAGTCCGATTTGAGAACAACCAAAACTACTACCAATTCTTTTATGACGGCCAGGGACGTGTTGTAGATCTCTTCGTCCATCTCGATGGGCTGGATAATGCCGGGGAGGGGAAGCTGATCAAGTATGCCTATGATTTCCAGGGCAACGTGACCGGGCTCATTTTTCAGCCCGGTGATCCGGACGAAGAACTGGTGCTTGCCTATACGTATGATGCCGCCGGCCGCCTGAAAGAGGTTACGTCCGAGACGCCCCATGATACGGGCGGACCCGTTTCAGAAGCGCACTATGCCTACAGACCCACAGGGCAGGTCGAGACGCTCCAGCTTGGCCCGTCGGGGCAGCTTGAGCCGGTGGAATACGTGTATCACCTTCGGGATTGGCTGACACAAATCAACGACCCCGGTTTCATTCCGGCAGGACCTCCGTTTACATCGAGCGATGATCTCTTTGCGGTGCGCCTTGCCTATGAAGCCAATGGCAACGTGAAGTCTATGGAGTGGGCCACGGCAGGCAATGCCACCTTCGGCAGCCGGGTCAAATACGACTACACGTACGATGCTCTCAACCGTCTGGGGAGCGCAGATTTTATGCAGTGGGATAGCGGAAACAACAACTGGCAGGACGAACAGGCTTACGACGTCGGTTTTGATGCCAGCGGAATCCTTTCGCCGATTGCTTATGATGGGAACGGCAATATCATCCTGTCCTTACATCGGTGGCTTGTTGATGATGATCAGCAGCCCGTGCACGGTGAGATGGTCTACAACTACGCCAACGGCAATCCGGTCAGCAACCGGCTGCAGCGCACCACAATGGACGGCACCCCCGTGGACTATGCCTACGACCGCAACGGCAATATGACGAAGAGTCGCACCAGCGATCCGGCCTACGACATCGCTTATGACCGGCGCAATCTGCCTACCTCGATGCCCCTTCCCGATGGCTTCACGCTGACCTTCCGCTATGACGCGGACGGTCAGCGCATCTACAAAAAGCTGGTCGATTCGAATGACCTCCTGGTGAGTGAAACTTTTTACGTGCGCGGCGTCGATGGCAGTGTGCTGGCTGTCTATCACAAGGATAGTAGTGATCCGCTTCCGCTCCACCTGAAATACTGGAATATCCTTGCGGGCGGCACGGTCCTCGGTCGCATTGAGCCTCCAACGGGAAACTAGCCCCCTTGCGGCTCTGGCCGTGCGGGTAGGCCGAGGCTGCAGTATCTCTTCTTCTTTGCCCGGGCTCCCTCTTTCGATGTAGCGCTTGCTTGAGGAAGCGTTACCTCCTTTGCCTACCGAAGGACTCCCTGAAACCATGGTAACGACGCCCTACCTGTACCGGTGCCTCACTACCTGCGCGACGCTTCTGGTGCTCTTGGCCAGCATTGCTACGACGCCTGTCCATCGGTTCGAGATTGCGAAGACGGTGCCGGTGTTGTCCATCGGTTCCCCATCTCCAAATACCAATCGGGGCGTGGACGCCACTAACACGGCTACCTTTGCGCTGGAGCCGCCGCAGCGGGCGCTTCTCGATAGTGCTGCCATCGGTGTTGCCCTCAACCCCACGTTCCGCTGGCATTCCGTCGACGGCGCCAACGGCTACAAGATCCAGGTGTCCTCCGATCCGCTCGACTTCAGCCCCACGTACCGCGTCGAAGATGCCACGCCCGTTGATACGTTCTACACCCTCTCGGCTACGCTCAACCCGACGACGACCTACTACTGGCGCCTCAAAGCCCAGGTCGGCGGTGACTGGTCTACCATCTGGCCCTTTACGACCGGCGTACCCCCGGTGCTGACGGCCCCGCTCGACGCTGCTACCGACCTCACCATTCCTGTCTTGCTGGAGTGGGAAGAATTCGACTCCGAAGACCTAGCTCCCTATGACGTGCAAATTGCAGAAGACGCGGCTTTCTCGTACGTCATTGCTCACATTTCTGGTTTGAATGATTCCAGCTATCTCGCAGGATCGCTACAGGACAACACGACCTACTATTGGCGGGTTCGGCAGGTTCTAGGCGGTAGTCCGGGGCCGTGGTCCGCCATCTGGCATTTTACAACGAAACAGCCGGTACCCTTTCCTTCTACGCTCGCGGCGCCGGTAGATAGCACCACCGCCTCAACGACGCCTTCGTTACAATGGCTGCCCGACGCTGCGGCTGATGACTACCAGGTGCAGGTCTCCGATGACTCCCTTCTCTTTGATCCGAGTCATCTGCTCCTCGATGAATGGACTGTCGGCACGTCGTACACCGTTGCCGGCGGTATGCTGAGTCTCGATACCTTCTACTACTGGCGCGTACGAGGCCGTAACGGTGGCGGTGAAGGTGCTTGGTCAGCTGTCTGGAGCTTCAGCACGATGGCGCTGCCCGATCCGCCTCAGCTATTGCAGCCTACCTCCCAGGACCTGGTGACAGGAGAAACGACCCTGTTCACCTGGCAAGAATCGACGGGTGCCTATACCTACGATATCGAGGTCTCGACCAAGCCGGACTTTTCGACGCTGGTTATGGAGCAGCAAGATCTCGCGGGGTTGGATTTCCAGGCCACCGGCTTAACAGCCGATAGCACCTATCACTGGCGGGTACGAGGCGAGAACGAGGCAGGGAAGGGTTCCTGGTCAGGTAGCCAGTCCTTCATGCAGGGAGCAACGGGAGAGTTTTTGAAACTGCCCGATTCAGGAGGCATCGTGCCGGCTCCTATGGTCACCTTTCAATGGGTGGATATCGCGCCGAGTGCTGAGTACCTATTTGTTCTTTACTACGATGAACGCCTCTATACAGAGCCCGGTATTGCACCACCCGTAGAAATATATTCTGAGGTTACTACGAATACTTCGGTCGTGGTGGATAATCTGCCCTCAGGGCTCATCTATGGGTGGGATGTATATGTTCTGGGCACACAGATTTTGGGAAGCAGTTATTTCGCCACGGCTATTGAACCAATCACGTTGGATTCGCCGGGTCCGGGCGCCCTCAACCAGCCCATCGATGTAACGCTGAATTGGAACTTGGATCCCGGGGCGTGGGAGAGCGCCTACGATGTGCAAATTGCCCGCCAGGTCGAGGATTTCGACACGCCCCATATGGTGTACACGGCGGAAGATGTTACTCCGTACTATATGACCCTTCCTGCGGGGGTGCTGGACTACGATACCCGGTACTACTGGCGTGTGCGTGGGGCCAGCCGTAATCCCGTGTTGAGCCAGGAAGGGCCCTGGTCGGAAATCTGGAGCTTCGAAACCGAAGCCGGGGTGGCCGGACCAACCAATTTGCGTTATCCAGCCTATGCGGGTACGGCTCCGCAAAACGTCGACATCCCCGTAACCGTCAAGTGGGATCAGGTGCCGGACGCGACCGGCTATTTCATCGAATTCGCCTGGGATCCCGATTTTTACGACGTGATCCAAACGAAGGTCACGTCCGGCGCGAAAAATACGGAATTCAACGCCAATCATATCCAGGGTCCCCGGTGGGTCTACTGGCGCGTGCGAGCCGATCTGCCGGCTGCCCAGGGGCATTACAGCCAGTGGTCTGGCGTGGCACAGTTTGAAACCTTGCCGGAGGCACCCGATCTGGACAGGCCGCGCCATCTCACTTATATGGTGTCCTTGCCTGTCACGCTACGCTGGAAGGCTCCTCCCGATCTTTCCTACTACGGCAGTGGCTATCAATACCGGCTTGAGGTGCAGTTTGACGACCTGGAGAGCCCACCCTGTGCCAGCCTCATCGTCCCTGCGACGCAGCTAGAGTATACGCTGAATGAGGGAGACTATGGAGGCTGCATACGCTATCCTACCCAGGGCGAGATATTTACCGTGTATTATTGGCGGGTACGCGTTGAGAGCCTGGACCCGCAAGCGGTGTCTCCCCAGAGCCTCTGGGGCTTAAAGGGCATTAATGTAGCCCAATTTGCGCCGCCTACCCCCCGGTGGCCGCTCTCGCCGACCGCCCCGCCGCCTGTCCCGATTCCAGATACGCGACCCAATTTGCGTTGGGACCCTGTTGTGTATACGCCCAGCGGGACTACCCCGACGGGCTATCAAATGCAAGTCGCGAGCAGCGATGCCTTTAACCCCGGTGAAATCGTTGTCGATAGGACGAGAACGCCGCAACAGGCTGGATGCCCTACCATCCAATCGAACGATTGCACTATTCGAGTACTCTCGCATCTGGATCTGGACACCGACTATTGGTGGCGGGCGCGTGCGCTACGCGATGAAGATGGATTCGGGCAGTGGTCTGAGCCGCAATGGTTTCATACTCCTCTCCCGATCACGACGCCTCCGGCCTTGATCAGTCCTGTGGGAGGCGTAACGGTAAGCAGTTTGCGGCCGACCATGGAATGGAACTTGGCTCCCGGTGTATTACGGCATGTGGTTTATATCTACGACGAAGCCGGTGAGGAGGTGTGGGAGGAAGACATTTACACGGGCAATCCGAACCCGCCCGGCTCATGGTCCGAGCAGGTCGATGAGGATCTGGCGTATGCGAGCAATTATACGTGGCGCGTGTTTGCTTATGGCCCAAGTCAGGCCGGTATATGGTCAACGCTTGGGAGTTTCTCCACGCCGGGTGCACCGCCCGTACAGACGCCCATACGCGTTGGTCCGGACCCGGCTGTGCCGCAGCTCATTCCCGTAGATCTCGAATGGCTTTCAGTGGCCGATGCGACGGGATACTACGTGCAGGTTACCACCGGGAATGATCCCGGCTTCAACACCCCCTTTATAGATGACGATATGTTGCCGGTCACGCAACTAACCTATCAGATCAACGACCTGAGTGAGGGAGCATCTTATTTGTGGCGCGTCTGTGCCTTTAACAGTACCGGGGTTTGCAGCAACTGGCCCTCGCCGGCCTGGAGCTTCAGTACGCTTGGGCCACCTCCGCAAGTGACGCTGCAAACACCGGCGGATGGTGCTGTCGATGTCGTGTTGCAGCCCCAGTTCGGATGGGAGCCCGCACCGACCCAGGAGACCGTGACCTACGAATGGCAGCTTGCCGACGCGGGTGGGTTCGGTAACCCTGTACGTGCCGCTATCGGTCTGAGCGAAACGACCTATCAGCTTTCACCATACACCTTGGATCCGGATGAGACCTATTCCTGGCGAGTGCGGGCCCACACCGCCGACGGACGCGTGGGTTCCTGGTCTGCGGTATGGGATTTCACGACGGGGCAGGGCACGGAGCCGGCTGCACCTATGCTTATAGCCCCGGAAGACAATGCCACCGGAGAAGGAACCATAGTGACCCTGGTGTGGAGTGAGGTCGCGGGCGCCAGCTATCAGGTGCAGGTGGACGTAGATCCCAACTTCAGCTCAGCACCGGTTGTGGATGTGCCGGTGGGTCAGATGACCTATGAGGCCACGGGGTTTCAAGCGGATACGTGGTATTACTGGCACGTGCGGGCCTGTGCGGGGACGGTATGCAGTCCCTGGGCGGTTTCGCCGCCGTGGCGGTTCAACACGGGTACGCCGCCGTCGAGTCCGTTGACCCGTTTCTACTACCTGAAGGATCACCTGGGCGGTGTGCGTGCGACAGTGCGAGAGGATGGAGCAGTCGTGCACTACGACGACTACTACCCGTTCGGCGCCCCGATGCCGGGTCGTTCAGGGGGTAATGGTGATGACGGAGATCCGACGGGCAAGCCTCGTTTCACAGGCCACGAACGGGAGTGGGAGCAGGACGATGCGGTCTACTACGCCGGGGCTCGGTACTACGATGCGGTGATTGGGAGGTGGATGGCGGTTGACCCGCTGTTTGAGAAGCATCCCGACTGGACGCCCTACAACTACGTGCTGGGCAATCCGCTAATACTTTTTGATCCCGATGGGCGTCAGGAAGGGGTCTATCTCAGACAAGAAGCTCCCAACTTTTGGGCACGCTACCGAGACAGAAGTCTCTTTAACAGGTTCGTTTATGACACTGTCAATTCACCACGCATCGTATTTCAGACGCTTAATCCGCTTGACGACCAAGTAACTCATCTTGCCGGGGGAGAGGCCACAGTCCGCGAGGGGCTTGATGCTCTTGTGGAGACTATGTCAATGGTTGCGGGAGAGTTAAGTGCCGTTGCTGCTGAGGTTGATGATGTCGCTAGAGGGGTCTTCTTTTTTGGTGAGGACGTGCTTCCATTCTTAGACACACCTGCTGCAACCTTAGGCCGAGAAAGCAGCGCCCACTTTTTCATGTCCATTGAGGACGCTGCTCGTATTGGAACAGTAGGTGAAGCAGCTCGGCAATCCGGAATGGCTCCTTCCGTATTGCGAGCATATACGGAGGGCGGACCACTATACGGAGTGTCTTTTCCTGTGGAGGAATTGTCCGTTCGATTGCCTACGGCGGCGGATGCAAGTGGATGGGCTCACTTCCTTCCTG
>Ga0302046_10004433_pt1 | contig 12502 bp, 13 predicted proteins | sample RVTome_11_FD_200261 | JGI IMG/M metagenome (GOLD analysis project Ga0302046, IMG submission 200261) | Soil microbial communities from uranium-contaminated site in the Upper Colorado River Basin, Wyoming, United States - RVT147D111 (version 2) ...
GCGGCCCGCCTCCTCCACCAGCCGCCGGTGCTCGGCGATTTCGGGAGTATCGTAGGTCACCCGCACTTCATAATGAAACAGTTCCGATCGGGCCTCGCCGAGCATCCGCAGCAGCTCCGGGGCGTGCTGCAACAGGGTGCCGTCCCGGTCCAGCTCCCTGATACGGCCGGCAATGGCCCGCAACAGGGCTTCCAGGCCTGCGGCACGTTCCTCGCCGTACACCTCGTCATGCTCGTCCATGTGGCCCAAATGTAATGGGGGTCACAAAACGGGAAAGTTCATGTCACGACAACGTTTGCGTGAAGGTCGCCCGCTCGCTTATATTGCGGCGGCAAGCGGCCGACTCGCGGCGCACTCCGAATCCAGACCACGACAGGAAGGGGCATGGGGAGTAGCAAAAAGAAGGAAAAACCGCAGCAAAAGCAAACGGCGGAAGGAACGCACCTGGATCAGGCGCGCGACGAGTTGTTCAGTCACATTCTGCGCTGCGGCGTCATCGACGCGGACATCGATCAGCAGAAGGCGTGGATGGACGATACAATGCAGTACCTCGCCGACCGGTATGTGGACCTCACGGAAGAACAGCTGAACGATATCCGGCTCTTGGGAGAGCGGTTCTGTCAGCCTGTGGTCCGGCGCCAGCCGGCGGGCTCGCCGTCCTGAGGCCACGCCTTTTCGCGATGAGGCCGCCGTCGGGCGGCTTTTTCGTTTTATGGGGAGGGTCGCGCAAGGCCGTCAGGGCGTCCTCCGCCCCCAGCGCCGGCGATACCCGAGACTCACTCGCACCCCGCCTCCCAGCCCAAGCTCCGCGATCCACCCGGCCTGCCCTGCCGGGTTGCCCTCCAGTCCCAGCAACACCACCAGGATGCCCTGATCGAGCCGCCCCCATCGGTGCCCCACTCCCGCGCCAGCGTAGGCCGTGACCCTGCGGGCTTCGGGCACCAGCACCACTTGCCAGGTCAGTTCGACGCGTCCCGCTCCGCGACTCTGGTCCTCCCGGCCGATCCCCGCAAAACCCGCCAGCCGGTCGCGACGTCCCACCTGAAGGAACCCACCCGCCCCGGCCACGAACGCAACGGCGGGCTCGGTGCTGACCATGCCCTGTGGTCCGAGACCGAGGCGGGTCTGCGCGACGAGGCGCTGCGGCAGGAGCGCCGCCGCCAGCGACAGAATCGCGCAGCAGCGCCGGGGCCTCATCCGTCAGTCGAGACGGAACTCGGTGGTGACCGGGATGTCGGGATTGAGCGAGTTGATGACCGAGCAGTACTTGGTCACCGAGAGCTCGATGGCCCGCGCGGCCTTGTCCTCGGTCATGCCTTCCCCGGCCAGGCGGAAGGCGAGGTGGAGCTTGATGAAGCGTCGTGGGTGGTCTTCGTGCCGGGTTCCGGTGACCTCGACGTCGCAACGGCTGAGGGCCACGCGGGACTTCCGGAGAATCTCGACCAGGTCCGCCGCGCTGCACGCCGCCGCGGCCACCAGGAGTTGGGCCATGGGACCGGGCGCCGTGGTCCCGTCGGCGTCAACCGGGATCGTCGGGCCGCCAGGCACCCCGCCCTCGAAGCGGAGGTCGCCACGCCAGACGAGCGTTGCGGTGCGGATATTGGACATTCATCCCCTTTCATCGTCCTGCATCGTCCTGCATCGTCCTGCATCGCCCTTCACTCCCCTACCGCCCTCGCCGCCGTTCGCGCCACCCGCTGATAGTCCCAGATCGCGTACAGTCCGACGGCGCCGGTCGCCCAGGCCATGGGGCGCAGCAGCGGCCAGTGGGCGAGGAAGGCGAGCAAGGTCAGGGCCTGCAGCACTGTGACCGCCTTGCCTCCGGCGCGCGCGGGGATCGCGGCTGGTCGGCGCTGGGCCGCGACGACGAAGAACGCTCCCGCCGCGACCAGGTCCCGGGCCAGGACGGCCAGGATCTCGTACCAGGTCAGCCGGCCGGAGAAGAGCACCACACCGAAGGCGCAGGCCATGAACAGCTTGTCGGCAACCGGGTCGATGAACGCGCCGAAACGGGAAGGTCCGAATCGGCGGGCGATCGCGCCGTCCAGCAGGTCACTCGCGGCGGCGGCGGCGAGGATCGCCAGTCGCCAGCCCGCGTCCTGGACCACCACGAAGGCGCCGGCGAGCGGCAGGCGCAGGACCGTGAGGAGGTCCGCCAGCCCCAGCGCGCGGCGCCGCTCTGTCACGGCGTGTTCCGGTAGTCGAGCGGGGGCGGCCGGTCGCCTACCAGCGAGACATAGCGAAACCCCGGGCCCCGGCGGCGCTCGAACTCCGCTTTGGCTTCGCTGAGGAGCGCGGGACGGGTGAACAGGTCCACCGCGGTCATTGCCAGGGTCTTCGCGGCCACCTGCATCCCCTTGAGGCCGATGGTGGTTCCGCCCGCAGCCACGGCCTGCCAGGAGTGGGCCGGCGTTCCGGGCACCCAGGTCGCGGTGCGGAGCCCCACCGTCGGCACCACCCAGCTCACGTCCCCCACGTCGGTCGAGCCGCTGCCCGGGCGTTCGTAGCCGAAGTCCTCGATATTCGCCGCCGTCTCCAGCGGAGGGGCGGTGGTGCCGAGCGTCTCGCGAATCGAGGCGGCGAACGCCCGCTCCTGCTCCGTGTAGGCCACACCGCCGACCCGGGTGAGGTTGGCGTGCATTGCCTTGGCGAGGGCCTCGTTGGGTAGAATGGCGTAGACCCCGTTGATCAATTCGTGCTCGACCCGGGTCTCGGTGCCCAGGGCCGCGCCTTCGGCGGCCTTGCCGATCCGCGCGTAGATCGAGCGCACCTGCTCGGGGTCGGGGTGCCGGGCGTAGTAATAGACCTCCGCAAAATCGGGTACGACGTTCGGCGCCTCGCCGCCCTTGGTGATCACGTAGTGGATCCGCGACGCCTGGGGCACGTGCTCCCGCATCATGTTCACCATGGCATTCATGGCCTCGACCCCGTCCAGGGCGGAGCGCCCGCGGTCCGGGGCGGCGGAAGCGTGGGCCGACAGGCCGTGGAACCGGAACTTCCCCGACATGTTGGCGAGCGAGCTGCTGGCGCTCGCGATGTTCCGGTCGCCTGCGTGCCAGTGCAGCACTACGTCGACGTCGTCGAACAGCCCGGCCCTCGTCATGTACACCTTGCCGCCGCCGCCTTCCTCGGCCGGCGTCCCGTAGACCCGGATGGTGCCGGGCCGGCCCGCTTGGGCCAGCCACTGCTTGACCGCCACCGCCGCGGCCACCGAGCCGGCGCCGAAAAGATGATGGCCGCACGCATGTCCCGCGCCCTTGGCCGGCAGCGGCTTCCGCTCGGCAACGGCGTCCTGGGTGATCCCCGGCAGGGCGTCGAACTCCGCCAGGATCCCGAGGACCGGACCCCCCTGCCCGTAGGTCGCCACGAACGCGGTCGGGATATTCGCCGCGCCGCTTTGCACCTGGAACCCGGCGTCCCGCAGGTGCCGCTGAAGCAGCGCGGAGCTTTCCCGCTCCTGATATCCCACTTCGGCCAGGTCCCAGATCCTGAGCGCCGTTTCCGAGAAGGCCGCATGGGCCCGCTCGACGGCATCGCTCACCCGGGCCTTCGGGTCCTGGGCAATCAAAGACGAAGGCACGGCGGCCACGGCTCCGAGGCAAAGCAGATGGCCGAGCGCACGGCAGGAAGTCCGGGTCATGATGGCTCCGATGTGGTTTTCAGTCCTCTCACGATTCCCTCCACCCGGCCCTGCGGGTCGAGGTGGTCGACGGCCAGCCGCCGCACGTCCTCCGGGCGGACGGCCCGGAAGGGTGCACCAGGGTCCGCCAGCTCGTCCAGCCCCGTCCCCTGGATCCAGGCATCGAAGATCTCCCCCAGCATGGCGGCCGCGCTCTGGCGAGCCACCTCGCTCTGACCGGTCAGGTAGGCCACCGCAGCGGCCAGGTCGGCGGGAGCGGGCGCGCACTCGCGATGGGAGCGAAGCTCGGCGAGCATCGCCTCACGCGCTTCGTCCTCCCGCGAGGGCGAGGTGGCGATGTAGGTGATCAGCCCGCCCACCTGGCGCCGTTGCCAGGGGTAGGCCGCCACCGTGTAGGCCAGCGAGCGGCGATCCCGGAGGGCCTCGAAGAGCTTGCCTCCCAGCCCTCCACACCAGGCCGACCAGACCTCGGCCACGTGCCGATCGGGGGCGCGACGGTGCGGCCCGGGGAAGAGCATGGCCAGCGCCGTCTGCGCCTTGTCACGTTCTTCCACCCGAACAGTGACCGCCTCGGACGGCTCGGCCTGCCCCTCGAGTCCGACGGACACGGCGCGCGCGGCGGGGTATCCGGCAAACGACCCGGCCAGGTCGGAGGCCGCGCGCTCGGGATCGAAGTCGCCCACGGCAACCACGGTCACCCGGCCCTGCCCGATCATCGCCTGGTGCCAGGTGCGCACGGCCTCCGGGGTCAGGCTGCCGACCGTCTCGGGATGGCCGTGCAGCGGCAGGCCGTAACCCCGCTCCCCAAAGGCCGCGGCGTAGGCGAGCTGCATGGGCCGGCGGAACATGTCGTCGGCCAGGCGCGCGGCATCTTCCGCCAGTAGGCCGCGTTCAGTCAGGATGGCCTCGGACTCGAAGCGCGGAGCGCGAAGCACCAGCTCGAGCAGCGCGGCGGCGCGGGCGAGGTGCTCCACCAACACCGTGGTGGAGAATCCGAACCAGTCGGCTGAGACGCTGCTGCCCAGGGTCCCACCCAGGCCCTCGACGGCGTCGGCCAGGCCCGCCGTGTCGTAGGGACCCGCGCCCCGGACGGCACTCCGGACCGCCAGCGCGCCCAGCCCGGCCTCGGCGGCAGCCTCCGCGCGAGTTCGCGCGCGGAACACCGCAATGGATGCGGTAGGAACCGCCGGGCGGCGCCAGAGCAGCAAATCGACCCCGGGCAGCTCTACGTGAAGCACTCCGGCGGTGGTCTGCCCGCCGATGGCGCGCGGTGGGGGTGCCATGAGCGGCAGGCCGGGGGCCGGTGGGGTCCGCGCGGGACCGCGGACGTCGAACGCGGCAGCGAGCCGGTCGACGTCCAGGGCCCCGGCATGCCCGCGGGGGACATAGGCCACGGCGGCGACCGCCTGGGGATCGAGATGCGCGGCGACCGCCCGGCGTATTTCGTCGGGCGGCACCCGCAGCATCCGTTCGTATTCCTCGTCGAGCAGCCCCGCGTGCGAGAGGGCTTCCGCCGCCGCCAGCTCGGAGGCACGCCCTTCGGCCGACTCAAAACGCCGGGCCCACCGGGCGCGAAGCAGCGTTCGCACGCGCTCCAGCTCGGCCGCGGTGGGACCGTTACGGCACAGGGCGATCAGCTCGGCGGCGATGGCGCGGAGCGCGGGGTCAAGCCGGGTCGCATCCAGTTCCGCGCCGATGGAGAAAACCCCGACCTCCGTGGGCGAGAAGTGTCCGGCGCCCACGGAGCTGACCACCCCGGTCTCGCGCAACGCGCGGTAGAGGCGGCTGGAGCGTCCGAGGGAGAGCACGGCGGCTCCCAGCTCGAGCGGAATGGCCTGGGGATGCAGGGACCCCACGCCGCGCCAACCGAGCGTCAGGTGGGTCTGCCGGACGTCGCCCTCGACCGTTCGGGCGTGCCGCTCCCGGCGCGGAGGCTCCGCCGGCGACAGATTCTCCGCGCCGGGAGCGGCGGCCCAGTCGCCGTAGAGATCGCGCGCGACGGCCAGCGCCTGGTCCGGGTCCACCCCGCCGGCGATCGCGACCATGGTTCGCTCCGGCACATAGCGGGTCCTATAGTAGCGCTCCAGGTCCTCGCGCCGAAGTCGAGACAACCCTTCCTCCGTACCGATGCGCCAGCGCCGGATCCGGTGGTGGTCGTAGAGCAGCTGGTGCAGGGTTTCCTGGGCCACGGCGCCCGGCGAGTCGAGCTTGCGCCTGGCCTCCTCGATAATCACGACGATCTCCCGGGCCAGCTCCTCCGGATCGAGCGCGGCGTGGCGGAGGGCGTCCGCCTGGATGGTGAGGGCTTCCCGCAGGCCGCGCGCCGGCAGGACCACGTAGTAGGCCGTGTAGTCGTACGAGGTGGCGGCGTTCAGGTAGCCGCCGGCGGCCTTCGTTTCGCGCGCGATCGCCCCGACGCCCCGGCTCGGCGTGCCCTTGAAGAACATGTGCTCCAGCACGTGCGAGATCCCGGCCCATTCGTCGGGCTCGTCGAAAAACCCGGCCCGGACGCGTGTGACGGCGGCCACGGCGGGCGACCCCGGGACCGGCTGGACCAGCAGGGTGAGGCCGTTGGGAAGGACCTCGCGACGGACGCCGCGCGTCCAGAGGGGAGAGAGCGCCATGCGGTCGCCGCAAGATACCCGGGCGAGCGCGGCGGCCAGAGCGGGGGCTACTGGACGATCCGCACCACTCCCGCGGCCGCGCTGCCGCGGAGGAACGCTTCGGCGTCCGTCACCGGGATGACCACACCGGTCTCCGTGCGTCCATTCAGCGCCAGGCCCGACATGAACTCATCGAGCGTGGCGTTGGCCCAGGCGCGATCGGTGGCCTTGAGCTGGGCAAGGATCTCCTCCCAGGACCCTCGCAGGGTGTGCCCCGACAAGGTCACCACCACATGGTACTCGACCAGGGACGGGCGCTTCTGCATGGCGGGCAGCTCGCTCACCAGGGCCCCGAAGAGCTCGAGCTGGTTGGGATCGCGAATCGCCCCGTCGGCCTGCTGGCTCTCGACCTCGGCCAGCAGCTCGTCGACAGCGGTGGGCTCGCCGGCCACCTCGGCCAGCCGCGCATACCAGGGCGCCAGCTCGGGATCGTCGTCGGCGAGGCGATAGACCGTCTTGCGCAGCTCGATGGTGCGCCAGAGTCCGAGGTCGTCGAAGTGGTCCTGCGGGTCGACCCGGCTGAAATGGATCAGCGCGGCCTCGGTCTCTCCCCGGTCGTAGAGCACATTGGCGAGATAGATGCGCGCTTCGGCGTATTGCGGGTCGAGGGAGAGCGCCCGGCGCAGCCAGTAGAATCCGTCGGGGTCCCGTCCCAGCCGATGGCAGGCGTACCCCACGCAGGCCGACGCATCAGCCGAGTCCGGGTGGGCGGTGGCGGCCAGCTCGAAATAGCGGTGGGCCTGGGGCAGGAGCCCGTCGCGGAACAGGGCCCTCCCGATCTGGAGCATCAGCTCGTGGTCGTCGTGCAGCCCGAGCGCCAGGATCCGCTCGAACGCGGCGAGGGCCGCGCCGCGCTCGCCCAGCCGGAGCAGGGCCTCACCCAGGCCGGCGAGGGCATCCTCGTGGTCCGGCTCCAGCCCGAGCGCGGCCTCGAACCCCCGGCGCGCCCAGGCGAATTCCTCGCGGGCGAGCTGCGCGTAGCCGGCGCCGACCCGGAGTTCGACGGCGTTGGGATAGAGCCCGATGCCGTCCTTCAGGATCGCGAGCGCTTCGTCGTATCGGCCTTCGTTGTAGAGCTGGTGTGCGCGTTCGTCGTACTCGTCGGAGCTGAGAAAGGCATCCGACATGCCGGCGATCTCCTCGCGAGGGGGGATGCCACTAGATAACAATTCTCGCGGGCGCCAACAAGAGCCGGTTCAGCGACAGGCGGCGGGGACCTCGATTCGGTGGGCCTCCGAACGCTGCTCGACCCGGCTCCGAATCCTCTGCGCGGCGTTGGTTCCGCGCAGGTCGGACTCGATGATCACGCTCCGGGTCCAGGCTGCGGGTCCCCGGGTTACGTCCCAGGCGACCTGCCCGCGGTCCTCGCTGTGCTGACCGCGCACCAGCAGCGTGTCGCCGCGCGCGTAGGTGGAACGCCGCCATGCGAACCGGGCCAGCCGCCGATCGTCGGCGGCGCTGTCGCTCAGGCGCCGGATCTCCAGCCCCGCCGAGTCGCTCCAGGCCGCGCCGAGCTCAAGCGGCACCGGCGGCAGGGGAGGAAAGAAGTCGAGCAGCAGATCGGAGAGGTCGCTCACCTGCCGGATGGCGTCGGGAAGGAAGGGCCGGGTCTCGATCCGCGCCGCGCCATCGGAGGCCAGCACGACCCACCAGCGTCCACCGATCAGGCCGTCCGTGTCGGGGACCAGCACCCCGAAGGGTCCCTCTCGCCGCAGCGCCAGCGAGTCATACCACGCTTCGACGCGCCGCCCGCCGTCCGCAGCGCGTCCCCGCACGTACAGCACCCCCTCCCGCGCCAGCGACTCTTCCTGCCGGCCGCCCGGCCCCTGGAGCCGGGTCACGGTCTTCACGGATTCATGGAAGGCGGCACAGGCCAGGTCGACCGTGGCGTAGGTTGGCGCCGCCTGCTGGGGAAGGACCAGGCCGGCCACGCCAAGCCACGCCGCCGCGGCCAGCCCTGGACCCATCCCCTGGGGCGGGAGAGGCATCGTCCTGAATCGTCCTGAATCGTCTTCTACCGTCCTGAGCCGCCCTCCATGAAAGGATATCGGTACTCCAGCGGAGGGACGAAGGTCTCCTTGATCGTCCGGGGCGACACCCAGCGCACCAGATTCAGCACCGAGCCTGCCTTGTCGTTGGTGCCGCTGGCCCGCCCGCCGCCGAACGGCTGCTGGGCCACGACCGCCCCGGTCGGCTTGTCGTTGATGTAGTAGTTGCCCGCGGCGTGGCGCAAGGCCCGGTCCGCCTGCCGGAGCGCGGCCCGGTCCCGGGCGAAGACCGCGCCGGTCAAGGCGTAGGGTCCGGTCCGGTCCACCAGGGCGAGCGTTTCCTCCCACTTGGCGTCGTCGTAGACGTACGCCGTGAGGATGGGGCCGAACAGCTCCTCGCACATAGTCCGGTAGCCCGGGTCCTCGACCTGAAGCAGGGTCGGCTCGACGAACCATCCTTCCCGGTCGTCGCAGCCGCCGCCCGCCACCACGGTCACTCCGGCGTCCTGTCCGGCCCGGTCCAGGTAGCCCTTGAGCTTGGTGAACGCCTTCTGATCGATGACCGCGCCCATGAAGTGGCCGAAGTCGGCCACGTCGCCCATCCGGATGTCCTGCATCATGGCCACCATGCGATCGCGCACCTCGGGCCAGAGGCTTCGCGGCACGTAGCAGCGCGACGCCGCCGAGCACTTCTGCCCCTGGTACTCGAACGATCCGCGCACCAGGGCCACAGCGACCGATTGGGCCTCGGCGCTGGGATGCACCACGACGAAGTCCTTGCCGCCGGTCTCTCCCACGATCCGCGGATAGCCGGCGTAGCGGTCCAGCCGCTCCGCCACCGTCCGCCAGAGCAGGCGGAACACCTCGGTCGAGCCGGTGAAATGAATCCCGGCCAGCGCCCGGTCGCCCAGCAGCCGGTCGGTGACCCTGCGCGACTCGCCCGGCACGAAGTTGATCACGCCCGGCGGGAGGCCCGCCGCCTCGAGCAGCTTCATCAGGTAGTAGTTGCTGAGGGCGGCGGTGGAGGAGGGCTTCCAGATCGCCACGTTGCCCATGAGCGCCGGCGCCGTGGGCAGATTGGCACCGATAGCCGTGAAGTTGAACGGGGTGATGGCGTAGACAAAGCCTTCGAGCGGCCGGTGATCGATCCGGTTCCACATGCCGTTGCTGCTCCGCGGCTGCTCGCGCATCACCTGCGCGCCGTACCAGGGATTGAAGCGCCAGAAGTCGATGACTTCGCACGCGCTGTCGATCTCGGCCTGATGGGACGTCTTGCTCTGCCCCAGCATGGTCGAGGCATTCAGCACCTGCCGCCAGGGTCCCGCCAGAAGCTCGGCCGCCCGCAGCAGCACCGCGGCCCGATCCTCGAAGCGCCACTGCGACCACTCCCGCCACGCCTCCCCGGAGGCCTGCACCGCGCGCTCCAGCGTGGCGTCATCGGCCTGGTGGACCAGGGCGATCCGGTGCCGGTGCCGGTGCGGCATGGTCACCGGGACGGTATTCCCGCTGCGGACCTCGCAGCCGCCCACGATCGCCGGCACCTCCACCACCTCGCCGCTCTGCTGGGCCAGCGCGGCCTGCAACGCGGCGCGTTCCGGGGTCCCGGGGGCATAGCTGAGGACCGGCTCGTTGCTGGGGACGGGAATGTTCGGCATGCCGCTCATGGTCTGGTTCACCTTTGAGGGGAGGGGTCCGGCAGGGAATGCGGAAATATGTCCGCCGGCGGCGCCTCGGGGCCACCGATGCCCGGGCGTGCCGGCAACGTGAAGCCGTGACGGTCCAGGATGGCCCGGCCCGCGCCGGAAAGCACGAAGCGGACGAACCGGTGGGCGGCGTCCTGGTGCGCCGCCCCCCGCGGGATCGTCAGGCCGTAGACGATCGGCTCGCCGTGGAACTCGACCGAGTCCGCATCGTGGGTCGCGCCGGGAACCCGGACGGCCGCCTCCCTGTACCGGTCGGCCAGGTCCGGGTCGCTGAGGTCGATCGACGCGGGCAGGGACAGGTGCCGAAAGCCCAGGGTGAGCGCCATGGAGCGATACGACCAGGCATAGTCCACCTCTCCGGCCTGCAGCAGCGCCACCAGGTCGGCCTCCTTGGCGCGTACGAACCGCCTGGGCGACGCGGCCAGCAGGTGAGCCGCCAGTCCGGGCTCGCGATAATGGCGCTCCGCCAGCTGATACACCATCAGGCTCCGGTACCCGTTGGGATCGAGGGAGGGATCGGCGCGGGCAACGCGCACGTCGGGCCGCAGCAGGATCCGCCACCAGTTGGTGGAGTCGATCTCCGCGGCGGCGATCGAGCGATCCGTGTAGGCCAGCACCATCGCGTTGCGGGCAAACCCGACGTACCAGCCGGCGAAACGGGGCACCAGCAAGGCGGGAATGACGCCGTAGTCCGCCACGCCCACGACGTCGGGGATGCGGCCCAGCTCGGTCAGCTTCCGCGCCGTCTCCAGACTGCCGGCGCTTTCCTGGATCGTTTCGTACTCCGGATGGAGGCGCGTGAACTCGCGCAGCAGATCCCGAAAGGGAGCCGCGAGGCTCCCCGCATTGAACACCACCAGCCGCCCGGCGTCAGCGTCCGGTCCCGGAGCGCATGCGAGCGGGCCGAACCCGGCGAGCAGGCCGACGGCCCATCCGCGGGCGGCGCGTTCGCGCCGTACGGCGATTCCGACACGGGTCATTTCGTCATAACCTAACCGGCCGGGACTATATTTCATCCGCGCCGCGCGGGCATTCGTCACGGCGCACCGACCACCCGGAGACGAACCGCGCCATGCGCCGATCCCTCGCCCTGCTGCCCCTGGCACTTCTGCTCGCAGGCTGCCCGAGCTACGACCGCTACAGTGAGCTCGCCGACGCCGACGGGCTGGTTCCCGCCGATCGCTTTGCCCGCTATGGAACGGAGCAGGCGGCGGCCATTGCGATCGGGCGCGCGTTCGGCATCGAGCACATCGGGACAACCCCCGTTGAGCTCGACCGGGCCATCGGCCGCGCCAAGGCCTACGCGGAAAGCCTGGCCGAGGTGGCCGCGGTCACCACCGACGCCGACGCGTTCATCCTGACGGTCACCTTCCAGAGCGGGTGGATCAAGGCGATCACTCCGATCCGGGACGACGTGGCCCCCGACCGGACGGCCAATGTCCCGGCCAGGCGTTGAGCGACCACGGGCCCGGCCTCGTCCTCGTCCTCTCCAGCTTTCCGGAAGGCCCCCAAGCGCAGGAGCTGGCGCGTGCCCTGGTGAGTGAGCGCCTGGCCGCGTGTGTCCAGGTCTCCGCGCCCATCGCCAGCACCTACATATGGAAGGGAGTGCTGGAGACAGCGCAGGAAGTCATGCTGCACTGCAAGACGACCTCGGAGCGCGCGGAAGCGCTCGCCGCCCGCCTGGGTGCCTTGCATCCCTATGCAACCCCTGAGATTGTGACGATCACCGCCGACGCCTGCCACCCCGCCTATTTGGCATGGGTGCGCGAGAACACCGCGGCCGGCGAGTCGGCCTGAACCCTCTTCTCCCCGACCGACGCACGTGTCCAGAACGAGCAACCGCATCCTCGTCCTTGTGGTCATTCTGGCCTTCGTCGGTTTTGTGATCTGGTCGAGCATGGGCGCGCAGGTGGTGGAGTGCGAGGTCTGCGTCACGTTCAATGGTCAACGCAACTGCGCCATGGCGACCGGCGAGACCGAGGAGGTCGCGGTCCGCACGGCGCAGAATACGGCCTGTGGACCGCTGGCCCGTGGCATGAACGATGCAATTGCCTGTGATAACGCGGTGCCCAGCGGCCGGACCTGCCGCCGGAGATGACCGATAATCGGTCTGCTGAATCCGGGCGGCGGGCGGCTGCGTTAGGCAGGGGGCGAGAGTGAGGGTCGAATGGCAATGGTGAATTCCGAGCGGGTGCTGACCATTCGCGAGGTGCGCGACGATGAGGAGTTCGGCGCCTGGCTGAGCGAGCTTGCCCAGGAATTCCCGTCGGCGTCGGATACCTCCCTTGAGGAGCACCACCTGGTGCTCACCGACGAAATCGGCGACTGGATCGGCGGCCTCCGCTACATGCTTCGTGGCGGCGTGGCCCAGATCCTCGAGATCGGGGTGCGGCCCAACGAACGCGGACGCGGTCACGCGCTGCGCCTGCTCGAGGGCTTCGAGGCCGCCGCGCGCGAGCACGACGCGCACGTGGTGGAGTTCTGGACCGACCGCCTGGGACTCGAACC
>Ga0302046_10004434_pt1 | contig 12501 bp, 10 predicted proteins | sample RVTome_11_FD_200261 | JGI IMG/M metagenome (GOLD analysis project Ga0302046, IMG submission 200261) | Soil microbial communities from uranium-contaminated site in the Upper Colorado River Basin, Wyoming, United States - RVT147D111 (version 2) ...
GCCCACACCGGCCCACTCGTGTTCCTTTTCATGGCTGCGGCGTTTCGTAGCATGGACCCCGCCCTCGAGGAGTCCGCCCTCGTGTGCGGGGCGAGCCGGTGGACCATGCTGCGGCGGGTCACCCTCCCGCTGGTGCGTCCCGCGATCGGCGGCGGGATGCTGATCGTGGCCATCAAGGCACTCGAGGGGTTCGAGGTCCCGGCCCTGCTTGGGCTCCCCAACAAGATCTACGTCTTCACCAGCCGGATCTACTTCGAGGTGCAGAACTTCGACTTCGGCGCCGGCGGTGCCCTGTCGATCAACCTCCTGCTTCTCTCGGTGGTCGGTGTGTTCGCGGTGAACAGGCTCCGCGGCGGCGAGAAGGAGTTCGCCACCGTCACCGGCAAGGGCTTCCGCCCGCAACGCATCGACCTGGGTCGGTGGCGGTGGCCGATCGCCGTCGGCGTCGTGGTCTGGTTCATCATCACGGCCGTGTTGCCGTTCCTGGTGATGGTCTACACGTCGTTCCTGCCCTACTACCAGCGTTTCTCGTTCGGGGCGTTCAGCAAGTTCTCGCTCGACAACTACCGGGACCTGTTCGACAACGAGATCTTCCTGCAGTCGGTGAAGAATTCCCTCGTGCTGAGCATCGGCTCGGCAACGATCATCATGATCCTCGTCGGCCTGGCGGCGTGGCTCGTGGTTCGGAGCCGCCTCAAGGGCCGCAACATCCTCGATCAGCTGACGTTCCTGCCGCTGGTCGTCCCCGGGCTGGTCATGGGTGTAGCGCTGTCGTATGTGTACTTGCGCAACCCGCTTCCGTGGCAGATCTACGGGTCGATCTGGATCCTGATGATCTCGTATGTGACCCGGTTCATGCCGTACGGGATGCGATACGCCGTGCCTGCCCTCACCCAGATCTCGCCGGAGCTCGAGGAGGCCGCCCAGGTTGCGGGAGCGTCCTGGTGGCAATCGAACCGACGCATCGTGCTCCCCCTGATCATGCCGGGATTGCTCGCCGGGTGGATCTACATCGTCATCACGTCGATCCGTGAGCTGTCCAGCTCGCTGCTGTTGTACAGCCCGGGCAACGAGGTGCTGGCGATCGTGATCTGGCTGTTCAACGAGAAGGGCGAGTTGACGACGGTGTCGGCGATCGGAGTACTGCTCGTGCTGACGCTCATCGTCATCGTGGCCATCGCCTACAAGATGGGCAGCAGAATCGGACTGCAGGAGGAGTGAGCGTGAGGGTGAGTCCGCAATGCTGATGATCGAGAACCTGGTCAAGGTCTTCGAAGGGGAACGCGCGAAGAGCATTCGTGCCCGCCGTGGCGAGGAGGGCGGTCGCGCCGCCCGCACGGTGCGCGCCGTCGATGACGTGAGCTTCACCGTGGAAGAGGGCGAGATGTTCACGCTCCTCGGGCCCTCGGGGTGCGGGAAGACCACGACGCTGAGGTCGATTGCCGGCCTGGAGCGCCCCGACTCCGGGAAGATCCAGGTGGCGGACCGCGTCCTGTTCTCTGGTGGGGAGGGACGGATTCGGCTGTTCCTCCCACCGAACCAACGCAACCTGGGCATGGTGTTCCAGTCGTACGCCATCTGGCCCCACATGAAGGTGTTCGACAACGTCGCATTTCCCCTCCAGGTGATGCCGCGCTCGGGGCGGCCGTCGCGCGAGGAGATCCGCTCCCGGGTGATGGAGATCCTCGAGCTCATGGAACTCCAGGACCTGGCCCGGCGTCAGGCGACCAAGCTGTCGGGCGGGCAGCAGCAGCGCCTTGCCCTGGCGCGCGCCCTGGTGACGAAGCCGGCGCTCATCCTCCTCGACGAGCCGTTGTCGAACCTGGATGCCAAGCTCCGCGAGTCGCTCCGTTTCGAGTTGAAGCGGTTCCAACAGGAACTCGGCATCACCAGCGTCTACGTCACCCACGACCAGGTCGAGGCACTGGGCCTCTCCTCACGCATCGCCGTGATGCGCGAGGGTCAGATCATGCAGATCGGACGCCCCCAGGACATCTATGAGAAGCCGGTGAACCGGTTCGTCGCCGACTTCATCGGGACCTCCAACTTCCTGTCCGGGACGATCAGCGCCGAGGAGGGCGCCCTGGTCGTCATCGACAGCGAGGTCGGCCGTTTGCGTGCCAACGCCCAGCCCGGTCTCCGGGTCGGCGAGCAGGTCACGGTGGCCGTGCGGCCCGAGGGCATCGAGATGTCCACCGCGACGCCCACGGGGACGATCCCCAACGAGCTGCAGGGTGAGGTCATCACGAAGAGCTACCAGGGCGATGCCGTGGACCACGTGGTGCGCATCGGCACCCACGAGGTGCGAGTGCGGCTGCCGGTCCGCCTTGCGATCGACGATGGCACGTCGGTCACCGCCCGGATCGACCCGGATCACCTGAGGGTCATTCCCCAGGGCGATTGAGGTGGAGGAGCCGCGGGCCGAGCCGAGCGATCGCCGCCGCCTGTCGATCCTCGTGGTGGGGTTCGGGACCGCGCTTGGCGTCACGGCGTTCACCTACCCCCTCCTCGCCCTCGAGTCGGGGCTGAGCGCCGCTGCCGTCGGGCTGCTGGCCTCGGTGTCCGCCGGGCTGCAGATGGCCTCGCGGCTTGTGCTCCCGTATCTGCTGTCGAGATTCCTCGATCGATCGCTGATGGTGTTCGCACTCCTCGTCATGGCGGTGTCCGCCGGCGCGCTGCTGGTCACGCAGGCGCTCGCCGGCTTCGTCGTCGCCCAGATCGGCCAGGGTTTCGCCCGGGGGGTGTTTCACACAGCGAGTCAAACCCACGCCGTGCGGAATCCGGGGGTCGCATCCCGGCGTCTCGCCTTCGTGCAGACGACCGCCCAGTTCGGGCGGCTCGTCGGACCCGCGGTGGCAGGCTCGCTGGCCCTGATCTCGTTGCGCGCCTCGCTCATCGCGGCAGTGGCACTGGCTGGCGCCGGGGCCGGGTTCGCAGCAACGCTGGTGGCCCGGCCGCCGTACAGGCGCGACCGGCCGGCCGATCGGAAGCCGATCTGGAGGCGCGGGGATCTCGCCGTGGCCTACTGGGGTGGGGCTGCCGGCGGGGTCTGGCGGGGCCTGTCCGAGTCGTTCGTGCCGGTGATCCTCACCGAACGCGGGCTCACGCCCAGCGTGGTCGGGTGGCTGCTTTCGCTGGCGGACGGCGCCGGATTCCTGACGACCGCGTCGGTGGCCCGATGGGGCCGGGACGACGTCCGGGCCTTCGTTCCGCTCGCCGCCACCGCACTCGCCGTCGCCCTGGTCGTCATGCCCCTCTCGTCGGGCGTCGTCCTTCTCGGTGCGCTGATGCTGGTGGCCGGGAGCAGCGGGGGAGTGGCCGGGGTTCTGGGGACGGCGGTCGCCAACGAGGTCGTCGAGGAGAGCGAGCAGGGCTCCGCCATAACCCTGGTCGGCACCTATCGCGCCGGTGCCCGACTGGCGGCGCCCGCCACGGTCAGCGGGACGCTGTCGGTGCTCGCTCTCCCGGCGGCGATGGCGTGTGTCGCCGGTGCGATCTTTGCGCCCACCCTGTGGTTCGCCCCGGGGCGCTCGCGGGCTCGCAGTGCGGGTACGGTGGATGAGTGACCATCGAGCCCTATCCCGAGGACCGACCGAGGACCGCGACCGTCCGCTCCCGCTTGATGCTCGAAGTGGCGTCGGAGCTCGCCGGTTTGGACGGGTGGGAGCCGAAGCAGGCCCTGGTCCGGATGCGTGCCCAGGGCGCCGCCGATTGGGGGGTGTCCCTGTTCGCCTCGGATTCGGCGTCGGTGATCGACGACGTCGTCTCCGGGGATGTCGATGTCGCGATCGTCAACCCGGCGACGGCGGTGGGGCCGGCGATCCGCGGCCTCGCCCCCTTCTCCGGGGTGGCCGACCTGCGCGCCATCGCCACCATCCCCTCGCACGACCAGCTGGGCCTCGCCGTCGCTGGGTCCACCGGGATCGAGAGCGTGGAGGACTTGCGCGGCGACCATTCCCCGCTGCGAATCTCGCTCCGGGGCGGCCGCCCCGACCATTCGGTCCACATGGTGCTCCGCCATGTCTTCGAGGCGATCGGAGCGCCGCTCGACGACCTCGCCGCGCGGGGCGACGCCATCCACATGGACGACGGCATCCCCCATCGGGAGCCGCGGCGCGGGCTCGTGGTCGGCGGGGAGCGAGAGATGGTCTGCGACGAGGGCGTCTACAACTGGGTGCCGATGGCGGTCGAGGCGGGGTACCGGTTCCTTCCGATCCCCGAGGAAGCGCTCCGCACCCTGGAAGGAATGGGGTACCGCCGCGCCGTGATCGAACGCCACCGGTACCCGGTGCTCCCCGCGGACGTGACCACCCTGGATTTCTCCGGGTTCATGGTCTACACCCGTGCCGACGCTCCCGACGGCGGCGTCGCTGCCATCTGCCGGGCGATGCTCGCCCGGCGGGATCGGATCCCGTGGCAGGGGGGCCCGACGCTGCCCCTGGAGCGGATGGTGACCGATGCCGAGGATGCGCCGGTGCCGATCCCGCTTCACCCTGCCGCCGAGCGGGTGTGGCGTGAGGCGGGCCTGCTGTGATCGCGCGACCGTTGGCGTGTCATTGCACCGTCTTGACAGCAACAAACATTGCAGCGACGATTCGAGGGAGGAGATGAGGTCATGACCGAGGTCGTCGTCGCCGCCACCGGGATCGTCCCCTTCTCGAAGGAGACCCCGCTCAGCGTGGACATGCTCGCCGCCGGTGCAGTGCGAAACCTGTTCGACGGTTCCGGACTCGATCCCGGCCTCGTCGAGGAGGCCTATGTGGGCACGGCCAAGGGCGGCGGGCTGATCGGGCAGCGTTCCCTGCGGTTCGCCGGGCTCGCCTCGGGACTGCCGACCTTCAACGTCGAGAACGCCTGCGCCAGCAGCGCCGTCGCCTTTCATCTCGCCCGTCGGGCCATCTCCGACTCCGGCGTCGACTGCGCGCTGGTGGTGGGTGTGGACAAACTGTCGACCCTCGGCAAGGGGGCGCTCCCGGTCCAGGACACCGAGTGGGAGGGGCAGGCCGGGGTCACGAATCCCGTCGTGTATGCGATGCGTGCCCGCCGGTACATGCACGAGACGGGAGCCACGGTGGAGGACCTCGCCACGGTGTCGGTGAAGGCGCGTCGCTTCGCCTCCGCCAACCCGATGGCGCACATGCGTGAGACGGTCACCGTCGAGGAGGTCCTGAAGTCGCGGACGGTCGCCGATCCTCTGACTCTCTACCAGTGCTCACCGAAGAGCGACGGCGCGGCCGCGGTCCTCCTGGTGTCCGACGGCTTGGCGAGGCGCGCCGGAGTATCCGGGCCACGGGTCCGGGCGACCGTCGTGAAGTCCGGCCGTTTCAGCATGGCCGAGCGAGACATCACCCGGCCCGACATAACGCTGCGGGCGTCTCAGGAGGCGTTCGCCATGGCAGGCATCGGCCCGGAGGAGTTCGACGTGGTCGAGCTCCACGATGCGTTCTCCATCGCCGAGCTCCTGTACTGCGAGGAGTTGGGCCTCTGCCCGGACGGCGAGGCACCCCGGTTCCTCGAATCGGGCGAGAGTTCGTCGCTGGAGCCTTCGAAGTCCGCGCTGGTCAACCCGAGCGGCGGGCTCATAGGCCGCGGCCACCCGATCGGGGCCACCGGGGCGGCCCAGATCGTCGAGCTCACCGACCAGCTGCTGGGCCGCGCCTCGTCGCAGCGCGAGGAGGCGCGGGTCGGGTTGGCACACGTGACCGGCGGCGGTGCGTCCGGATTCGACAACGGAGCGTGTGCGGTGACGATCCTCACCGCCGACTGATGGCGGCCATCGCCCTCTGGCCATCCGAGCCGCCCGACCTCGCCGGTCTCGGTGATGCGGTGAGCGACAGGCTCGGCGAACCCGTCACCATCCCGGGGGATCCGGCAGGCGCCGACCGATTGGTGGTGATCGTGGACGGTTCGGGCGATGCCGTCGGGCCCGCCGTGGAGTCGGCTGCTGCCGTCATCGTCTTCGTGGTCGGTGACGGATATCTCGGGACCGACGTGGGCGATCTCTCCGCCGCGCTTGGCGGGGCCGCTGCCGTCGCCGCCGCCCGGTCGCTGGCGGTGCGTCGGGGCTCGCACGGGCGGGCGAATGTAGTGTGCGTGCCCGAAGGGTTCTTCGGCATGTCGGGCGAGTTGCGCGGTCCGCTCGCCCACGAAGTGGGCGTCGGCGACATCGCCGACGCCGTGGCATTTCTCCTCTCCGACGATGCCGGGTATGTGCACGGCCAGGTGCTGTTCGTGGATGGCGGCCGCCACCTGTTCTCGTCGATGACGGCGTAGGGGCGATGGTGAACGACTCTCGTCCCGTTGCTCTCGTGACCGGCGCCGGCAGCGGCATCGGGGCGGCGATCGCCCGGCGGTTCGCCGCCGATGGCCATGTGGTGGTGGTAAACGACCGCGACGAGGGCCGTGCCGCCTCTATGGCCGGCGAGATCGAGGCCGCCGGAGGGTCGGCGATCCCTGCGGTGGCCGACGTGTCCGACTCCACCGCCGTCGATGCGATGTTCGATGCCGTCGAGTCGGCCGCCGGCCCCGTCGAGGTGTTGGTCAACAACGCCGGGATCGGCGGCAACGCCGCCATCCGCAATGTCACCGACGACTTCTGGGAGCGGGTGCTGTCGGTGGACCTCCATGGCGTCCTCTACTGCACCCGGCGCGCCGTCGGTCCGATGCGAGAGCGGAGATCCGGATCGGTGGTCACCATCTCGTCGCGAGCCTGGCTGGGGTGGTGGGGCCAGAGCGCCTATGCGGCCGCCAAGGCGGGTGTGGTCGGACTGACCCGGGCGTTGGCGGTGGAGCTGGGCTCTCGCAACATCCGTGTGAACGCCGTGGCACCTGGGATCATCGACACCCCGCTCCTTCGCGATCGTGATCCGGAGCTTCTCAAGCGGCTGCTGAAGAGCGTCCCGCTGGGCCGGCCGGGGCAGGTCGAGGAGGTGGCTGCAGCGGTCGCCTTCCTCGTTCGCGCGCAGGCGATCACCGGGCAACTCCTCTACGTATGCGGCGGGAAGAGCGTGTACGCCTATCCGGATTGGAGGGGCGGATGACCGAGGTCCAATACGGGTCGTGCCCGGTGTGCGGGTACGTGATGCTTCCGGTCCTCGACCGGTCGCCCTGCGGGCATCGAGCGGCCCCGGACCTCCGACCGCTCGACGAGCCGGGTGTGGTCTATTCGTGGACCGTGTCGCGGATCTCATCCGACGAGGACGGGACACTGCTGGCGATGGCCGACTTCCTCGACGGAAGGATTCGGGTCATCGCCCCGCTACTCGAGGCGGACGCGGTCGCCATCGGTGACGAGGTCGACGTGGTGCCGGGGATCGACACGCCGCTCGCCCTGTGCAAGCGCTCCTAGGCCAGCGCCGGCGCGACCACCTCGGCCTGGAATCGCTCTGCGCGTCGCCGCAGCTCGTCGGACTCGGTCGTGCCGAGGACGACCACGAGGTGCTCCACGCCGAGGCCGGCGAACTCGGCGACGTCTACCTGCATCTCGGGAGCGTCGCCCGAGATGGCGTAGGGATGGTCGTGGTCGGACCCGAAGTGGACCCGCGCTCGGACCGAGATCGTGGGCAGCGACCGTCCCGCTTCGTCGCACAGTGCGTGCAGCACGGGGATGCGCTCGCGCAGGTCGGAGGGGCCCGTCTGGGCCGCGTGGTACCCGTCGGCGAGCGAGGCCGCCCGGCGGATGGCGGCGCCGCTCCGACCCCCCGTCCAGATCGGGAGGTCTCCGCCCTGGACGGGCAGCGGGCCGAACACGTAATCCTGGAGGTCATGGAACTCGCTGGTGAAGGGCGGCTTGCCACCGGACCAGAGATGGCGCCAGAGGGCGATCGTCTCGTCCACGAACGCTCCGCGCCGGGTAAAACGCTCGGAGGCGCCGAGGTTGGTGAACTCGGGCAGGTCGTGCCTGTCGGCCACGCCGACGCCGGCGATCACCTTGCCGCCGGTGAGGACATCGAGGGTGGCCAGCTGCTTGGCGAGGATCACGGGGTTCCGCATCGGAGGGATCAGGACCGAGGTGCCTATGGTCAACCCGGTGTCGCGACCCGCGACGTATGCGAGCGAAACGATCGCTTCGAGGATCGTCCCGTACTCGTCGGCCTCCGGGCCGTCGGGCACCATGAGGTGGTCGGTGACCCACACGCTCGTCCATCCCAGGTCCGTGGCGGCGGTGACCGCGGCGTCGATGGCTCCGCGGTTGGCGCCAGGACCGATGGTGGGGAGGACGAGTCCGATTTGCATGCCCGGCGAGTGTAGGAAGGGCATATCGGCCGACCGGCACCCGTTTCTACACTCGGCGCGCGCCCTCGTAGGGGGTCGGCGCGAAACCCCGGATGCGTTGAGCCACCCATGGGCCGATCATGGGCGCGGAACGCGTTTCGGGCGTAAGCGGAACCCGAGCATCCCACCAAAGATGGATCGGGCATCACGTCAAGGCTGAGACCCTTGGTTCATCGAGTTGAGCGGGTCATGTTCAAGGGCGAGGGCGATGGCCTCGTCGACCGTCATGGTCGTGCCCTGCGCCCATGCCTCGGCAATAGCAGCCTCGTCGAGCTCCCCCCGGATTCTTGCCAGTGTTGCCGCGTCCGCATCCACCGCCCATTCTCTCGTTACGCCGATCCTCTTGGTCGTAGCCTCGGCCCAGGCGAAAAGCCGAGCCGCGGTCGCGGCCCGTCCCTGGACACTGCGAGCCCGGGCAAACGCGTAGACGTTGTCCACGATCTCCTGTGACTCGGCGAGTTCTCGTATGAGGCGCGTGCTCTCAGTCAGCATGGTGATGGCCTCGTCGATCCTGCCGTCCTCGAGTTCGTATGCCGCCAGTACAGAAAGGGTCATGCCCTCGATACGCCCGTTGCCGAATGCCCGGGCTCGGAGCATGTTTTCCTCGTCAATCCTCCGAGCCTGAGCGTGGTCGCCGAGCTTGGCGTACGCGCGGGCGATGCCGCGGGTCGCCAGCTGCTCGTATCGCTGGTCGCCAAGGGCGCGAAAGGCCTCAGCGCCGTCGTCGAACTTCTTCCGGGCGGCGTCGTAGTCACCCTCCAACTCGGCGGCCCAGCCGAGCATGAAACTGGCGTAGGCGACTCCCCACGCCTCCCCGAGTTCGCTGTGAATAGATAGGGCCTCTTCGGCCCGGGACCGGGTCAACGTCGCCCGGGCCGCAGCCGTTGGGGCACCACCGTGAGATGCCATGACTGCCGATCCGTTGAGGGCTGCGGCCCGTTCCGGGGTGCGGGTTGGGTCGGCGACCAGGGCTGCTTCGAGACGGCGACCTCCTTCGGGGATGTGCCCCCGTAGGTACCAGAATCGTGACACCGCGGCCGCCAGGCGCAGCACCAACTGGGTCTCGCCCGATGCCTCGAGGTGATCGAGGACGGCGCGGAGGTTGTCGTGGTCGCGTTCTAGCCTGTCGAGCCATTCCGGGGAGTCGGCGCGAAGGTGCGGCTCCGCCTCGCGGGCCAGTGCCACGAAATGCTCGGCGTGGCGGCCCCGCATTTCTTCGGCTTCCCCGGAGGCTTCGAGCCGCTCGTTGGCATACACCCGGATGGTCTCCAGCATCCCGAACCGGGCGTCGCGGTGGCGGAGCAGGTTCTTGTCGACCAGCGACTGCAGGGTGTCGAGATCGGCCTGCGCCACCCGCTCGGCCGCATCCAAGCTGCATCCACCCCGGAACACCGCCAGGCGGGTGAACAGTGTCCTTTCCGGTTCGGAGAGCAGTTCGTAGGACCACTCGATGGTCGTCCGCAGGGTCAGTTGACGGGGATCGGCGTCCCGTCCCCCCTTCAACATGTCAAGACGGCCCGAGAGCCGCTCCAGGATTTGCTGCGGCGACAGCACCCGCACCCGGGCTGCGGCCAACTCCAGAGCCAAGGGGAGATTGTCCAAAGCCACACACAACCGGCGGACCATGTCATCAGGCTCCGCTCCCGAACGCGAACAGAACAGGGCCACCGCCTCGGCGTCGGCCAATGGCAACACCGGATACTCCACCTCGCCCCTCACCGACAACAACTCCCGGCTGGTCACCACCATCCTGAGGTGTGGACAGGCCCCCACCAACGCCGCCAACTCCGGAGCCGCCCCAACCACCTGCTCCAAGTTGTCGACCAACAACAACAACTCTCGCTCCCCGATGTGCTCCGCCAAGTTCTCCTTGGCACCCAGTGTCAAACCGATCGTCTCGGTAACAAGGTCCGGGTCCCGCAGCAGCGCCAATCCCACCCAGAACACCCCCGCCGGGAACTCTGGCACCAAACGCGAAGCCGCCTCCAAAGCCAACCGGGTCTTCCCGGTTCCCCCCGGCCCGGTGAGAGTCAATAGACGAGCCCCATCGAGCAGCAGGGCCATCACCTCAGACACCTCCCGCTCCCGCCCCACCAACGGACTCCCCGGACGGGGCAGGTTGGTGTTGGACACGGTCCGCAACCCCGGAAAGCGTCCCCCGCTCAGCTGGAAAATCGCCACCGGATCCTCGAAACCCTTCAAGAGATGCCGGCCCAAGTCGGTCACCTCGACACGGGTCAACAGCCGGGTCGCCTCGGTGAGCAACACCTGACCCCCATGGCCGCAGGCGGCGACGCGGGCCGCCTTGTGCACATCCTCACCCAGATAGTCGCCACCCACCACCAGCGGGGTACCGGTGTGTATCCCCATGCGCACGCGGATCGGACCACCAGCCAAAGCGGCCTGACCCTCCCGAGCCGCCTCCACCGCCCCCGGCGCGGTCGGGAACGCCACAAAGAACGAGTCCCCCTCGGTGCCCACCTCCACCCCACCATGAGCAGCAAACGCCGCCCGCAGTATGCGTCGATGTTCCAGCAACGTTTCTGCGTATGCCTCCGCGCCCAAGCGGGTCAACAGCGCAGTCGAACCCTCGATGTCGGTGAACAGGAAGGTGACGGTCCCGGATGGGAGTTCGCGATCCACGACGACATGATGACACCGGCAGCGCACGCTCGCCGCGGTGACCCTCACCCGCGGCGCCTAGCTGGTCCTTTCCGATCTCATGGTGGTCAATGGCGGCCTGAGTCCCGCCCTGACCGCCATTACCCTTGTTCGACAGCCGTGGTCGCGGTTTCGCGCCACGAAAAGCACCCACCCGCCCTCGTAGCTCAGTGGAGAAGAGCAACGGTTTCCTAAACCGTGTGTCGTAGGTTCGATTCCTACCGGGGGCACCAGCAGATCGCGTTGTGATATATGGCGCAGCGGCGACCCCGCAGAGGCTGCGGTCGGGCCGATCAGTCCCTCAACCCCACGCCAACCCCACGCGCGGCCCGAACGCCTGATCGGATCCGCAGTTCTGATGACATCGTTCTCCCTGAGGAGCAGCGATGTCACCCGGCCTGTTGGCTCGGTTGACGAAGGAGTCGGCGTTAACGGGCAGCACCGGACAGGCTGTCTGCTTCCTGCCAGTCGCGACACTTCACAGACCTTCCTCGACCTCCGTCAGGAGAGAGCGCACACGCTCCTCGGCAGCGGTGTCGAACCAGGGGTAGTCACGGTTTCGCAACGCAAACGCCTCGACGATTCCGACTGTTTGGACAGCGACCTCCCTCGCCAGATCAACCTCGAGCGACCAAGACCCAGGGAGGAAGTGCTCTATCTTGTTTCGCAGCTCAGCCAGCACCTCGACCGCTTCATCCTGCTTCCCGGTTGCCGTCCATCCATGCTTCGACTTCGCGTACTCGTAGAGCTCAGCGAACCCGCGCATACGAACCGCCGGATATTCCCCGCCGTTCCGAATGGCGTTGACGAACTGTTCAGCTTGCTTCGGGGGTATCGCCTCAAGCATCGCCGCGGACCCGAACCCGGCCACGATGAACGACTGCAGGCAGAGCTTGAGAGCGTGCAGCACCCACAGCCAGTGGTGCGTATCGTTCTCGGTTTCTCTCAGATGTCGTAATACCTCCTCCAATGCTGTAACGGCGAGGGTTTCGCTATCCGTGCGGACGAAGCGATCCATCTCAGCACTCATCTCCTACGGCGAGCTGTGATGCTCGATCTCGTCGATGACAAGTTCCACAGGCATCACCGCCGCAAGCCCCAGATTTAGGGGCCCGAAGGATTCAAGCTCCAGAGCGCGGAGATCCCAGTGCGTCGCCATGACTCCGAGAAGGTAAGTCTCTCCTCGCGTTGACATCCGCATGTACGTCCCCTCGCTCGTTGAATCGCGAAACGTGCGGCCTGGAGGAAGAACGGCGAACACCGGTGACCCGCTCACCCCCCGATACGAGCGCGCTTCCACAATGTGGGCAACGGTGTCTTTGGCGACCGCTTCGATGAAGAACGGCTCCTCTGGATCGGCAAGGGCAGCAAGTGTTCCGACCCGAACGAGCGGAGTGTTGCGGCTCCCGCCCGGGCGACTGTAGAACAGGCTCGGATACACGACGTCGGCTCCGGGATGGATTCGGGCATGCTCCACTCTGCTTGCGGTAGCGGACGCTTCTATCGGAAAGGCGCGGAGCGAGTACTCAGGCCGCAACTCAAACGGCAGAATCGCAATATCGCGGA
>Ga0302046_10004435_pt1 | contig 12500 bp, 8 predicted proteins | sample RVTome_11_FD_200261 | JGI IMG/M metagenome (GOLD analysis project Ga0302046, IMG submission 200261) | Soil microbial communities from uranium-contaminated site in the Upper Colorado River Basin, Wyoming, United States - RVT147D111 (version 2) ...
CCTTTAGTCAGCCCGTGACGGCCGGTCGACCACCGGGTCCTCCACCTTCGGACCGCTGGTGACGTCAACCTGTTGTAACCGAATGGTTTCTGGAGATTCGACTCCCCGGGACCGGATCGGGCGACATGTTTGCTCTTTGCAGGTGCGGGAACCATCGTGGCAACTGCACCGTACTTCGTCATCAGCCCCAACACGGTCCTCAGCATCCTCGGGTTGTTTCGCGGGCCCGACCGAATCGACGCGACGCCGCCCGAGGACTGGCGGGAGGCCAAGGTCGACGTCGTCATTCCGGCGCTGAACGAGGCCGAGCACATCGCGCTGTGCCTCGCCTCCGTGCTGCGTCAGACGCTGCGCCCGAGGCGCATCGTCCTCGTGGACGACGGAAGCACTGACGGCACGGTCGAGCTCGCCGAAGCGTACTGCCGTCACCGTGGCGTGCCGCTGCTCGCCATCCGGCGTCGCAGCCCGATCGGCAAGACACCCACGCTCAAACGGCAGGCGTGGGAGCTCGATTGCGACGTCGAGTTCATCCTCGACGCCGACACCGTGCTCGAGTCGGAGACCTACCTGGCGCGCGCGGTGGAGGAGCTGTACAAGGCCGTCGGCATCGCCAGCGTCTGCGGGACGATCCTTCCTCTTCGTCGCAAGGACCACCGCGCGCTGCTGCAGACCGAGGACATGCAGACGTTCCGGCGGGATCAGCACCTGCCGGCCCAGCCCGAAGAGCGTCGCTGGCGCACGCTGGCCACCGGGATCACCAACCTGTACCGCGACGTCCTGTACAACTACCTGCAGCGCTTCATCTACCGCGGGCAGAACGTCTATTTCGGCACGATTTCCAACCCGGTCGGGTGCGCGGTCGCGTATCGGCGCAAGTACGTCGCCGAGCTCTTCGATCACTTTCATCCGCTCCTTGGCGACGACCTCACGAACTCCGAGGACATCTTCATCGGCCTGGCGATGCTCGACAAGGGCTACCGCAACGTCCAGTTGACCGACGTCACGGCGCGCACGGCCGAGCCCCCGTGCCAGCAGCTCCCGCGCCAGGTGTACCTCTGGTCCTCCTCGTTCCTGCAGTCCTGCTTCTACTTCGATCCCCTGGTCAAGAGTCCGATGAAGGCACTGCGCCGGTGGCTCGATCGGCGGGTCGGTCGCAGCCGGGAGAAGCGCGTCACCCGGATGGTCTCGGTCTCGCCGGTCGAGGCCGGAACGGGACGACAGGGCCTGATGATGTCGTCGGCCGTCCGCGTCGAGTCCACGCAGGCGCCCTCTCGTCGCCGCGGAGACGGCGACACCGCCGATGACGGCGGCCCCCCGCGCGTCGAGCGGCGCCGGATCAGGGAGCCGTACCGCCAGGCGTTCGGACGGGAGCGCACGGCCGAGGCCGGGCGTCCCGCCGGCTGGATGCTGATGATGTCGGCGGTGGAGAAGATCTTCTTCCCGACCTCGCTGATCATCCTGATGCTCGTCCGCAACTGGGAGGCGCTCGCCGTCACGCTGGCGGCGGAGACGACGGTGGGGCTGGCCACGCTGATGGTCGTGATGAAGGGGCAGCGGCTCGAGTACCTGGCCAAGGGTCTCGCCGTGGTACCGATCCGCTACGCCATGCTCATGTCGGAAGTGGTGACGATCGGGCGGTTCGCCACAGACATCTGGGTACGTGGAAATCGCAGGTGGCGGAAGTGAGACCGACCCTCCCGGCCATCGCCGCGCTCTGTCTGTGCCTGGCCGGCACCGTCATCGCCCAGACCCCGGAGACCGAGCGGGCGCTCGTCGCGGAGGGGGAGGGGCGCTGGGAGGACGCGCTCCGGCTCCACCGCGAAGTCCTGGCAAGTCAGCCGGACCGCGTCGATCTCTGGGTGCGCGTTTCCGACATCGAGGCTCGACTCGGCCGAACAGGTGATGCCATCGACGCCCTCGAGGCCGCCGCAGCCGTGGCGCCCGAGGATCCCGCCCTGCAGGCTCGTCTGTCGCAGACGCTGGCCTCGGTCAACGAGCCGTCGGCCGCGCTGCAGGCCATCGAGCAGGCGCTGGCGCTGCAGCCGGACGACCCGGCGTTCCTGCGCGCCGCAGCCCAGCTCGCCACGTGGGCCGGCGACTACTCGACCGGCACCGCGCGGTACGAGCGCCTGCTGACCATCGAGCCGCACGACGTGTCGCTCCTGCTCGAGCTGGCGCGCGTGCGGGCCTGGTCCGGCGATTCGGGCGCCGCCGCCGGGGCGTACGGGCAATTCCTCGGGCAGCAGCCGGACACGCCGGAGGCATGGCTCGAGCTGGCCACGGTCGAGTCGTGGCAGGGCGATTACACGTCGGCGCTCGAGGCCCTCGGGGAGTACCGGCAGCGATTCGGCGACTCGAAGGAGCGCGCCATCGTGCTGGCGCGCGTGCTCACTGGAGCGGGGCGCCCGTCCCGCGCGATCGACGTGCTCGCGCCCATCTGGAGACAGGATCCCGACGACTACGAGGTCAACGTGGCTCGCACGCTCGCCCTGGCCACGCGGCGCAGCGTGAGCGACGCCTACGGCGCGCTCTCGACGGTCCGGGCGGCCCAGCCGTCCAGCGACGAGACCCACAACGTCGAGCGGGTGGTGCGCACGCAGGTCGGCTCGAGCCTTGGTCCGGGATTCACGTTCTACAGCGATTCCGACGATTTGGAGATCGTGGGGGTGACGCCGTCGGCCTCCGTCGTGCTCCGGACCGGAACGGAGCTCTCGGCGGGGTACGCCCGCCTCGAGCTTCGGGCGCCGGCTTCGAGCGGGCTCGCCTCGATCGCGCGAGAGCGCATCACGCATACGTACACCTGGGGTGGCGTGGCCCAGTCCCTCGGCGGCCTGCGGCTCTCGGGGCGTCTCGGCGAAGCCCGTGCCGACGAGCAGCGGCTCACGCAGTACGCGATTGGCGGGAGCTGGCGGGCTGCCGACTGGCTCGAGGTCGACGCCGAGCGCCGGTTCGGCGTCGTGGCAATCTCGCCACGCACGGTGGAGCTCGGGTTGACCGAGCACGAGCACCAGGTCGGGGCGGCCTGGACGCCCACGATCCGGACGTCGGTGGACGTGGACGTCCTGGAGCAGCGCTTCTCGGACGGGAACCGGCGCTGGTCGGTCCGGATCTCGCCGCGGCGGGCGTTGGTCCGGTCGCAGCGGCTGAACCTGGATCTGGGCGTCTCCGCCTACCGGATGGAGACGGAGCTGGATCTCGACCACGGATACTACGACCCGCAGCGGTACGAGGCCTACGAAGGCACCGTGGCTCCGTACGTCAAGTTCTCCGATGACGTCGGTCTCGGTCTCGCCCTGGCGCTGGGGGTGCAGCGCGAGGCGTCGCGACCGTTCCGCTTCGGCAGTGGCGCGAGCGTGGAGGCCACGTTCGGGATCTTCCGGGCCTGGACGGCCCGGGTCGGCGCGGCCACCACCCACAACGTGCGCCAGGACAGCGGCGCGTTCGGGGGCTACAGCGGCACGGTCGTCCTGCTGCGGCGATTCTGACGAGACGACGAGGACTGCACACGTCATGAGAGCACTCATCACCGGGGGCGCGGGATTCATCGGCTCGCATCTGGCAGGACGGCTGCTGGGCGCGGGACATCGGGTGGACGTGCTCGACGATCTGTCGACGGGGAGCCTGGACAACCTCGCGGGGCTCGCCGGACGGCGGCGCCTCGAGACGGTGATCGGCTCGGTCACCGACGCCGAGGTCGCCGGTCCGCTGGTCGAACGTGCCGACATCGTATTCCACCTTGCCGCGGCCGTCGGCGTGCGCCTCGTCGTGCAGGCGCCGATTCACACGATTCAGACCAACGTGAACGGCACCGACGTCGTCCTGGAGCACGCCCGCCGGAAGCGGACGCGCGTCATCGTGGCCTCGACGTCCGAAGTCTACGGCAAGAGCCACGTCCTGCCCTTCCGCGAGGACGCGGATCTGGTGCTCGGCCCGCCGACCAAGTGCCGGTGGGGCTATGCCGCCAGCAAGCTGATCGACGAGTTCCTGGCGCTGGCCTACTGGCAGGAGCACCGTGTGCCGACGACCGTCGTGCGCTTCTTCAACTCGGTCGGGCCGCGCCAGAACGGCCGGTACGGGATGGTGCTGCCGAGCTTCGTATCGCGCGCCCTCGCCGGCGAGCCGCTGATCGTCCACGGAGACGGCCGGCAGACGCGGAGCTTCACCTGGGTCGGCGACGTGGTGTCGGCGCTGACGGCGCTGGCCGAGGAGCCTCGTGCCGTCGGCGAGGTGTTCAACGTGGGCAACGACCGCGAGATCAGCATCGGCGAGCTGGCGCTCAAGGTCAGGGCCATGGCCCGCAGCGATTCGCCGATCGAGTTCATCCCGCATGCCGAGGCGTTCGGGGAGCACTTCGAGGACATGGCGCGCCGCGTGCCCGACATCTCGAAGCTTCGCGTGATGGTGGGCTACGAGCCCCGCGTCCAGCTGGACGAGATCGTTGCGCGCACGATCGAATACTGGCGCTCGACGTCTGCCCGTGCGACCAGCCAGGACGTGATCGCCGCGCCGCTGATGGCGGCCTCCCCGGCCTGAGGCATCCGCGCCGGCCGGGGCTCGACCGGTGCCTCTCCTACGCGCGCATGTGCCGCGCCAGCGGGAGCTCCCGGTAGCGCCGGCCGGTGGCCGCGTGAATCGCGTTGGCGAGCGCCGCCAGCACCGGCGGCACGCCGGGCTCGCCCACACCCGTCGGCAACGCGTCGCTCTCGACCAGGTGGACGGTGACCTGGCGCGGGGCGTCGGCCATCCGGGCCACCTGGAAGTCGTGGAAGTTGCTCTGCTGGATCCGCCCGCCCGACGCGGTGATCTCGCCGGTCCGGGCCAGCCCCACGGCCATCACCGCCGCCCCTTCGAGCTGCGCACGCACGCGGTTCGGGTTGACGATCACGCCGGCGTCGGCGACCTGCTCCACGCGGGGCACGACGACGCCGCCGCGATCGTCCACCTCGACCTCGACGACCGAGGCGATGTAGCTGTTGAAGCTGCGGTGGGCGGCGATCCCCATCCCCCAGCCGTTGCCCGATCGCCGCTGTCCCCAGCCCGACCGCTCGGCCGCAATCTCGAGCACGCGACGCAGGCGGCGCGTGTCGATCGGGTAGCGGTCGATGGGTGCACCGTAGTTCTCGTACTGTACGCCCTGCGGTGCCAGATCCACGATGCGCCCGGGTCCAAGGAGGTCGAGCAGGAACTCCACCTCGTCACGACCGGCCGCCTTGGCCATCTCGTCGGCGAAGCTGTGCGCCGCGAACGCGTGGAAGTTGTTGGTCACCGCGCGGAACCAGCCGATCCGCACGTGGGCGTCGGCCGGAGCGTTCTCGACCCTGATGTTCGGCACGTCGAAGGGCAGGTCCACCAGGCCGAAGTCGAGCTCGAATTGCATCGGGTCGCGCGCGTCGGGCACGAAGGTCGACGCGATCGGCGGGAACGACGACCGCAGCAGCCAGGCGGTCGGCCGGCCGCGGTCGTCCACCGTGGCCCGGTGATGCACCGCCGCGGTCGTATGGTAGTAGTCGAAGCGCACGTCGTCCTCGCGCGTCCAGACGACCTTGACGGGGCGGCCGAGCCGTCGCGACAGCACGGCCGCCTCGGCCGCGTAGTCCGGCTTGGACTTGCGGCCGAAGCCGCCGCCGAGCAGCGTGACGTGGCAGGTCACGTCGTTGCGGTCGATGCCGAGCGCGGCGGCCACCGAGTCCTGCACGGCCTGCGGGTTCTGCGTCGGCACCCACAGCGTCACGCGGCCGTCGCGGAACTCGGCCACGGCGGCCGGCGGCTCCATCGAGGCGTGGGCCGCCATCGGGGTCACGTAGGTCGCCTCGAGGACCGTGCCGCCTGTGTCGCCCTTGGCGAACTCGGCGTCCACGTCGCCCAGGTTCCGCTTCACGTTGGCCGGCCGGCTGACGTTGTCGATGAGCTGCTGCCGCAGCGCGTCGGACTCGAGGACGGCGTGGGGACCGTCGTTCCACTCCACCTTGAGCGTTCGGCGTCCCTTGAGCGCGGCCCACGTGCTGTCGGCGACGACGGCCACACCCCCCAGCGGCTGGAACAGATGCGGCGGCGTGAAGGTGTCGAGACGGACGGTCTGCTGGACGCCGCGTTCGCCGAGCGTTTCGCGGTCGTCCACGCTGCGGATCGTTCCTCCGAGCACGGGCGGGTGCTCGATCGAGGCGTGGACCATCCCGTCGCGGAAGACGTCGAGGCCGAACTGGGCCTTCCCGGTCACGATATCGGACTGGTCGTAGATCGAGGTCTCCTGGCCGATGAAGCGCCACTCGGATCGTGGCTTGAACGTGAGCGAGGCCGGCTCGGGCACGGACAGTCCGGCGGCCGCCGGGACGAGCGCGCCGTACGACAGGCGGCGGCCGCTCGACGCATGGACGATCTCGTGACGGCTGGCGGTGCACTCCGACACGGGCACGCCCCACTGGGCGGCGGCCGCGCTGAGGAGCATCGCCCGGGCCGATGCTCCGGCCTGCCGGAACGCCACGTAGAAGTCGCGGATCGAGCGCGACCCGTCGGTGTTCTGGTCGCCGTAGCGCATGTCCCCGATGCCCTGCTCGATCCGGACGCGGCTCCAGTCCGCCTCGAGCTCGTCGGCGGCCACGAGCGGCAGCGAGGTGCGGATGCCCGTGCCCATCTCGGAGCGGTGGGTGACGATGAACACCGTGCCGTCGGGCTCGATGCCGAGATAGACGCTCGGGTTGAGCATGGCCGTGTCGGCGCCCGTGCGCACGGCCGTGGCCTGGGCCCAGGCGGAGCGGGGCAGGACCTGCGCGGCCAGCACGAAGGCACCGGTCGAGAAGACGCCGCCGATGAAGCGGCGCCGGCTGACGTTCTGGATGGCGCTCATGCCCGCTCCTGTGCGGCCGTTCGGATCGCGGCCCGGATGCGCTGGTAGGTTCCACAGCGGCAGATGTTGCCCGTCATCCCGCGCTCGATGTCCTCGTCGCTGGGATTCGGCGTTCTCGCCAGCAGCGACGCGGCCTGCATGATCTGGCCCGTCTGGCAGTAGCCGCACTGCGCCACGTCGTGCTCGACCCACGCGCGCTGCACCGGATGGCTGCCGTCGGGACTGAGGCCCTCGATCGTCGTGATCGCCTTGCCCTCCAGCGCGCTGAGGGGCGTCTGGCAGGAGCGCGCGGCGACGCCGTCGACATGCACCGTGCAGGCGCCGCAGAGCCCGGCGCCACAGCCGAATCGCGTGCCTGTCAGACGGAGGTCGTCTCGGAGATACCAGAGCAGGGGCATCTCCTCGTCGCCGTCGAACGTGCGGGCCATTCCGTTGATCGTGAGTCTCACCATGCGCTGAAACCTCGCCAGGCCGACAGTATCACGCCATCACTCCCGGCGCAGTGTCCTTCCTGAGAGCGTCATTCCCGACGGAGTGTCGGCGCGCAGCCGTCGCAGGGCGCAAACGGCGTCAGGAAGAAGTTGTCCGGATCGGCGACGAGCGCCCCTTTGAGGTTCGGCGGAATCGGGACGGCCTCGCCACCCCGGGACGCGACCGTGAGGCCGGCGCCCTTCATCGCGGCGACGATCGTGTCGACGTCACGGGCCCGCAGCTGGAGCCGCGCCGCGCCGCGATCCTGGATGCGCATCCGGAGCGGCGTGCGGTCGACGCCCCGGTACTCGACGAACTCGATCTGGAGTGGCGAGCCCGCGACGCTGGCGTTGGCCCGGTGCACGTCGAGCGAAGACAGCCCGGTGAGGGCTCGCATCTGCGGCTCAGCGGTGAACGCCGTTTCGCCCTCCATCGTGAAGCCCAGAACGTCCCGGTACACGTGCGTCGTGCGGACCATGTCGGCCACGGCGATCGACAGGCGCATGTCGACGATGCGACTTCCGCCGCGGGCGCCTGCCGCGGTCCGACGCAGCTCGATGAACCGGCCGTCGACGTCACGAATCAGCACGGCGCGCGCGCCACCGGCCAGCGCCACGGGTCGTCCTCCCGGCGTGATCACCGCCGCGCCAGCACCCCGCGCGCGGGCCAGCGACGCGTCGACGTCGCCGACGACGAACACGAGCGTCGCTGTACCCGGGTCCTGAATCCGGAGGGGGATCGTCGCGTGCGGCACGTCCTGAACTTCCATGAACTCGACGCGCAGGTCGGTGCCGGGCACGCGTGCCGACTGGTGGCGCTCCCTCGCGCCAGGGATGTCGAACATCGCGAACAACTGGGCGTTGGCGGGGTTGTAGGGTCGTGCGCCGGTGGCCGGCAGCTCCGGGACCTCCATCCCGAACGCCTCGTGATAGAAGGCCAGCGAGCGGTCCATGTTCTCGACGAAGCTGGTAAAGGCACCGGTGCCGAGGATCGGGCCTCCGTCCTCGGGCGCGGTCCTCTGACCGGCGACCGGCATCGTGCGTGCGAGGAGCAGGAGACCGCACGCCGTCAGGGCGGCGATCAGGGGGCGTGGGACACGCATGCTGACGTCCTCGGGCGAGCTCGTCGCCGGTGCGGCCCCGGAAGAGGCCTGGAGGCGGATGATAGCGTGGCGACCGAAGCGGGGGGATTACCTGTTTCGGGTGGGGCGGCCGACATGGAGGTGCGGCGGCCCCTCCAGCGGGTATCATCTTCAGAACCGTGCCGGCCGTCGGCCCGGGCTCCGGGGCCCGGGGCGCGAACGGGCCGGCGCAGCGAGGTCAGAGTGAAACGGCTCGCGTCCATCGCCATCGCCGTGGCCGCCGCGACCACGGTCGCGCTCGGGCAGGAGGGCAGCGCCGGGCCGCAGCCGGGCCCCGAGCAGGCTCGTGACCTGCTCGGCACCTACTGCACCGGGTGTCACAGCTCGGCCGTTCGCGCCGGCGGCCTCGCCCTGGACGCGCTGCCCCTCGACGCCGTCCCCGAGCATGCCGAGGCCTGGGAGGCCGCGGTGCGCAAGCTGCGTGGCAGGCTGATGCCGCCACCCGGCAGCCGGCAGCCGGAGCAGCACGAGATCGATGCGTTTGTCGAATGGATGGAGGCGGCGCTGGATCGGGGCGCGAGCGGCCCCCTGGCGGGCCACGTCCCGATCCAACGCCTCACGCGCACGGAGTTCGCCACGGCGGTCAACGACCTGCTCGGCATCGAGCTCGACGGCGACGAGCTGCTGCCGGCCGAGATCGAGGTCGACGGCTTCGACAACATCGCGGCGGCCCTCAGCGTGTCGCCGGCCTTCCTCGACCAGTACGTGGCCGCCTCGCGCCTGGCGGCGCGGCTCGCCGTCGGCGCCGGCACGCCGAAGCCGGCCAGCGTGTTCTACCCGTTGCCCGAGGGTGACCAGCCCGAGGGGATTGCCGTCGACGGGGGCGAGGGGCGGTGGACGCAGGAAGCGCACGTCGATGGCTTGCCGCTCGGCACGCGCGGCGGCATGGCCTTCCGGCATCACTTCCCGGCCGACGGCGAGTACCGGTTCACGTTCCTGGATCTCGGCGGGCCCGAGTATTCGTACGCCTTCGAGACCCGCCATACGCTCGTGTTGCTCGTCGACGGACGGGAGGTCTTCCGCGAATCGCTGGGCGGCCTCGACGACCTCGCCCTCGTCGAACAGGGCGGCGCATCGGGGCTGGTAGAGGTCATGCGGCGGTTCACCGACATTCCCGTGCAGGTGGCCGCGGGTACGCATGCCGTCGTGGCCACGTTCGTCGAGCGCGCTCGTGCCGAGTCCGACGGGTTCGTCCCCATCGTGCCCGGCGACGCCTTCAGCCGGGGCCCACGGATGCCGCGAATGCGGGACGGGGTCAGGGTGGTGGGGCCCTTCGACGCTTCCGGCGTGTCGAGCACCCGGAGCCGGGAGCGCATCTTCGTCTGCGAGCCCGTGGCCGGGCAGGAGCGGGCCTGCGCGCGTCGCATCGCCGAGCACCTGGCCCGTCGCGCATTCCGCCGCCCGGTGACCGCAGAGGACATCGAGCCGTTGATGGCCTTCTTCGAGACGGGCCGCCAGCAGACGGCGGGTGAGTTCGACGCGGGGATCGAGCAGATGGTGGCGGGCGTCCTCGTCAGCCCCGACTTCCTCTACCGCGGCATCCAGGGGCCGGCTGGCGCCACCGATCGGCCTGGCTCGCCGAAGCCGCGAGGCGAAGGCGGCGAGGTCTTTCCGCTGACAGACCTCGAGCTGGCCTCCCGGCTGTCGTTCTTCCTCTGGAGCCAGGGACCGGACGCGACGCTGCTGGAGCTGGCCGAGGCGGGCGAGCTGAGCGCGCCGGGCGTGCTCCAGGCCCAGGCGCTGCGGATGCTGGAGGACCCCCGCGCCGCGAGCCTGGTCCGCACCTTCGCCGTCAAGTGGCTGGACCTCGACGCCCTCGCCGAGGCGGCGCCGGATCCGGATCTCTTCCCGACCTTCGACGAGCAGCTCAGGCAGGACCTGCGGATCGAGGTGGAGACCTTCCTCGAGAGCGTGCTGCTCGGCGGTCGCAACGTCGGGGAGCTGCTCACGGCCGACTACACGTTCCTCAACGAGCGGCTCGCGCGGCACTATGGGATTCCCTCGGTGCTCGGCCCGCAGTTCCGGCGCGTCAGGCTCGACGACGAGCGTCGCCGGGGGCTGCTCGGCAAGGGCGCGATGCTGCTGCGGACCTCCTACGGCGATCGCACGTCGCCGGTGCTGCGCGGCGCCTGGGTGATGGACAAGCTGATGGGCACGCCTCCCACCCCGCCGCCGCCAGACGTCGAGACGGACCTGGCCAACCGCGAGGGTGAGCCGCCGAGGACGCTGCGGGCACGGCTCGAGCGCCACCGGTCGAGCCCGAGCTGCAGCCAGTGCCACGGCGTGATCGACCCGATTGGTCTCGCCCTGGAGAACTTCGACGCCATCGGGCGATGGCGCGACGTGGACGAGGAGGCCGACGCCCCGATCGACGCCCGGACGAGGCTGCCGAACGGACGCACGGTAAACGGCCCGGCGGAGATGCGCCAGGCGATCTTCGGAGACACGGAACTCTTCGTGCGCGCGCTGACCGAGCGCCTGATGATGTACGCCGTGGGCCGGGAGCTCGAGTACACCGACATGCCGCAGGTCCGCGCCGTGGTGCGCCGCGCCGCGGCCGAGGACTTCCGTCTGTCGGCCATCGTCTCGGGTATCGTCGCGAGCGACGCCTTCCGCCTGCAGGCGCGAGGCCCGTTGGACGAGCAACACTTGGAGTGACCATGTTCCTGACGAGAAAGCATCTGTCGCGCCGGACCGTCCTGAAGGGGGCCGGCGTCACGCTGGCGTTGCCGTTGCTCGATGCCATGGTGCCCGCGGCAACCGCGCTGGCCCAGACGGCGGCGGCGCCGAAGCTGCGCATGGGGTTCTTCTACATCCCGCACGGCGCGATCATGGGGAACACGTCGCACGGGCCGGCCATGGATCGCTGGACGCCGAGCGGGGCGGGCGCCGACTTCGCGCTGAGCCCCATCATGGCCTCGCTCGAGCCGCACAAGCGGTACGTGACCTCGTTTGGGAACCTCGAGAACCGGGCCATGGTGGGCGCGGTACACGGCCTGGCGCCCGCCACGTGGCTGAGCGGCACGCGCCCGGACAGCGGCTCGAAGGGCGCCAGCATGTCGCCGACGCTCGACCAGGTGGTGGCGCGGGAGATCGGCCAGGACACGACGCTGCCGTCGCTCGAGGTGGCGTCGGAGACGACCCAGCAGGCGGCCGCCTGCAGCGGATCGGCGTGCTACTACAACACGACGCTCTCGTTCCGCGACGCGCACTCGCCGCTGCCGATGGAGCACAACCCCCGCAAGGTGTTCGTGCAGCTCTTCGGCGAGGGCGACACGCCGGAGGAGCGGGAGGCGATTGCGGGGCAGACGCGGAGCCTGCTCGATCGCATCGGCGACCGGACGCGCGCGCTCCGGCAGGATCTCGGCGCGGGCGACCGGGCGGTGCTCGACGGCTATCTGGAGACGGTGCGCGAGATCGAGCGGCGCGTCGAGCTGGCGTCGAGCCAGGACCTGTCGGGCGTCGACCTGCCCGAGGCGCCGATCGGTGAGCTGGGTGCGTTCGAGGAGCAGGTCGATCTGCTGTTCGACCTGATCGCGCTGGCCTACCAGGCGGACCTCACCCGCGTGACGTCCTACATCATGGTGGCCGAGGGCACGACGCGCACGTACAACCACATCGGCGTGCCGGACTCGTTCCACCCGGTGTCACACCACGCCAACGACCTGGGCCGGCTCGAGAAGCTCGTGAAGATCCAGACGTGGCACGTGGAGCGGTTCTCGGCGTTCCTGGATCGGCTCGCCGGGATCCCCGACGGCGACGGGACGCTGCTCGACCACGCGATGTTCCTGTACGGCTCGAACATGTCCAACAGCGACCGCCACAACGGCCACCCGCTGCCGACGCTGCTCGTGGGCGGGGGTAACGGCAGGCTGAAGGGCAGCCAGCACATCGATTCGGGACAGCCGACGCCGATCGCCAACGTCCACCTGACGATCCTCGACCGGATCAACGCGGCGCAGGAGAGCTTCGGCGACAGCACGGGCCTCATCGCCAACGTATAGGGGCAGGGTTACAGATTCGTAATGGGGTCGGGCGTCGTGT
>Ga0302046_10004436_pt1 | contig 12498 bp, 9 predicted proteins | sample RVTome_11_FD_200261 | JGI IMG/M metagenome (GOLD analysis project Ga0302046, IMG submission 200261) | Soil microbial communities from uranium-contaminated site in the Upper Colorado River Basin, Wyoming, United States - RVT147D111 (version 2) ...
CTTCGAGGCTTCATGACCAGGGCCCCGGTGAGCGAGACGCTCTACCGCACGCTCGACGGCGGCCGGAGCTGGCAAGCGATCGCGCTGGTCAACGCCGCTCCCGGAACCGCGCTCTACGGGCTGCCGGAGTTCTCGTCCCGAACCGAAGGCACGGTCGCGGTCACGCTCCGCGGGAGTCGGCCGCGCCTCGTCCTCTTCGTGACCCGCGACGGGGGCGCGCGGTTCGCCGCGAGCCGGTCGTTCTCTCTTCCCGCGGGCGACTACGAACAGGCCGTTCCCGCAGCTTTCGCGGCGAGCGGCGAGCCTTTGGCCCTCGCCATCGGAGGTCGGGTGGCGCTCGGCCCCGGGGCGGAGCGCAGCTTGTCGGTCGCGCGCACCGGCGCCCTCCGGGCTTCGGAGACCGCGGCGTCCGTGCAGGCTCTGTCTTTCGGCGATCGGGAGATCGGCTGGGCGCTCGTGGGGGAGGGCGGCTGCGACGCTAGCGGCTGCCGGCAGACGACGCGCCTTCTCGAAATCGATTCCTCCACGGGTGAAGTGAGCGGGGACCTCCTGGTGCGATCTGTCGATTCCGAAGCGCCCGCAGCTCCGCGCCTGGCCGCGGCCGGAGCGGTGATCAGCACCGCCAGGGGCTTCGACAAATGCGCGGCCGGGACCACCTCGCAGATGCAGACCTGGAGGACTTCGAGCCCCTACCGGGACGCGAACATATACTTCGGTGGAATCGCACGCGGCTGCGCCCAGCCCAACCTCAACGCGGCCTGGGTGCGAGCGGTCTTCCAGCAGGGCTGGCGGCTCATCCCCACCTGGGTAGGCCCTCAGGCGCCATGCACCAGCTTCTCCCGACGCATCAGCGCGGACGTTGCGACCGCCCGCAGCCAGGGCCAGACCGAAGCGGAAGCGGCCATCGCCGCCGCCGCGGCTCTCGGCCTCGGTCAGGGAACGCCTCTCTACTACGACCTCGAGGCCTACAGCGGCGGGGGGTCGTGCTCGGCCGCGGTGCAGTCCTTCGTGAACTCCTGGACCGAGCGGCTCAAGTCGAAAGGCTACGTCTCCGGGGTCTACGGCCTTCCTCGGAACGCTCAGGCGGACTGGCGAACGGGGGTCATCGCGAACCCCGCCGACGCGGTCTGGCTCGCCTACTACGCCTGCACGGGGTCGAGCTGCAGCTGGACTCCGCGAACCACGGGCATCCCGGGTCTGAGCGACACCTACTGGGCGAACGGCCAGCGCATCGTCCAGTACTGGAACAGCCACAACGAGACTTACGGCGGCGTCACTTTCAACATCGACTCCAACATCGCGAACGGCCCCGTGGCCACGCCCGATGCGCCCGCGCCCACCTGCTCGGTCGCGGTCCCCACCGACCGGTGGAAGGGGGAGTACTTCTCGAACCGCACTCTCTCGGGAGCTCCCGCGCTCGTGAGGGACGACGGCAGTGCGAGCCTCAACTTCGACTGGGGTACGGCGAGCCCGGGCGCGACCTGCAGCGTACCGTCGGACCAGTTCTCGGTTCGCTGGACGCGCACCCTGAGCTTCGCCGCCGGCCGGTACCGCTTCACCGCCACCACCGACGACGGCGTGCGGTTCTACGTCGACAACGCCGTCAAGATCGACAAGTGGATCGACCGCGGTCCCACCACGGACTCGGTGGATGTCGACCTCGCCGCGGGAAACCACACCTTGCGCATGGAGTACTACGAGAACGGGGGCGGAGCCGTGGCAGGTCTCTCCTGGGTGCGGATCGGCGACGTGCCTCCTCCACCACCTCCTCCGCCGCCGCCGCCGCCGAGCGGCGCCGTCGTGGTCGACGACGGCCCGGCCGACGCGGCTGGCGTTCTGGAGCTGCTCCAGACCGCGACCGGCAGGCCCGAGTGGTGGAACCGGGTGAGCGGAGTCGGCCACGGCAACGACATGGTGTGGACGACCAACACCCAGACCCGGAAGGACAACTACGGCCGCTGGAGACCGAGGCTTCCTCAGGCGGGCTCGTACAACGTCGCGGCTTTCATTCCCTCGAACCACGCCACCAGCGAACGGGCGCAGTACGTGGTCGTGGCGGGAGGCCGGAGCGAGACGAGAACCGTCAACCAGAACGCGCTCTCGAACGTCTGGACCGACCTCGGCACCCACACCTTCCGCGCCGACGGTACGGAGTACGTGGAGCTCGCCGACCTCACGGGGGAGACGAGCAACAGCCGGCGCGTCGCCTTCGACGCGATGCGCTTCACTCCCGTCTCGACCAACTCCTGCCAGGCCGCCGTGGGGGCGAATCGCTGGAAGGGCGAATACTTCAACAACACCACCTTCAGCGGGGTCCCGGTCCTGGTGAGGGACGACGGCGACGGAAACCTCAACTTCGACTTCGGGACCGGCAGCCCGAGCGCGGCCTGCGGGGTGCCCATCGATCGGTTCTCGGCCCGCTGGTCGCGCACTGCGACGTTCTCGGCCGGCACCTATCGCTTCACCGTGACCGGTGACGACGGCGTGCGCCTCTACGTGGACGGCGCTCTCAAGCTCGATCGATGGATCGAGCAGGCGCCCACCACCTATACCGTGGACGTGCCGCTCACCGCGGGCAATCACGTCGTGCGACTCGACTTCTTCGAAGCCGCCGGAGGGGCGGTGGCGAAGCTCTCCTGGTCTCTCGTCCCGGCGCCCACGGGCGGAACCTGGGCGTTTCCGGTCGGCGACGAGAAGACGGGCTCGCCCTGGCGGGTGACCCTCGGGCTCGGGCAGAGCTGGAGCTCTTCGACACGCCAGTACAACGGGCACCTGGCCGAGGACTGGTCGCGGGGGAGCGGCAACCTGGGACAGCCGGTCTACGCCGCAGCGGCGGGAGAGGTGGTCACCGCGGTCCAGAACTGCGGGAACTACGTGGACGTGATCGTCCTCCGCCACGAGGAGTTCGTGGGAGGGGAGCAGATCTACTCGATGTACGGCCACATCGAAACGACCCTGCGCGTGGGCGACCGCGTCCAGCGCCGGCAGCAGATTGGCGTTCTCGGAAACCCGGTCACCTTCAGTCCCCACCTCCACTTCGAGGTGAAGACCCGGACCGCGCTCGTGAGCCCGCCGATGTCGTCCTGCTCGAATCCGTCGCAGGGGGCCTACGTCAGCGCGGGCTACTCGGGCCGGCGCGGCGATTTCGCGGGGGGCGACAGCTGGGATCCGACCGACAGCGTGAGCGGGAACGTCTATTTCCACCCGACCCGCTTCATCCAGAGGCGCCTTCCCCCGGCTCTGGCCGGGCTCGCGCTCCAGGCCGAGCCCATCGGGCCGCCTCTGATCCCGACCGCGAGCGACGGGCTTCCGCGCTGCACGCACGATCCGTAAGGGGGAACTTCGAGACACTACTTAGCCAGAACCCCGAACCAGAATACAGGAGACGTCATGAAAAGAACGTTTGTCGCCGTGATGTTGTTTTGCATGGCCGCTTCCGCTGCCGCCCAATCGGGCGGAGGACCGAGCCGGATCCTCAGGGCGAGCGCGGTGGCTGACCGGGTTCCCGGTCGCTACATCGTCGTGCTGAAGGAGGAGGCCGCCGCCACGGAGTTCGAGATCGCCTCCGGCCGTCCCTCCGTCTCCCAGCTCGGATTCGAGCTGGCCTCCCGCAACGGCGGGCGGCTCGTCCATCAGTACCGGAGGGCCCTCAAGGGCATGGTGGTGACGATGACCGAGGGGCAGGCCGAGGCGCTCGCGCGCGACCCTCGGGTGGATTACGTCGAGGAGGACCGCATCGTTCGGCTTCAAGACGCTCAACCGAACGCTACGTGGGGCCTCGACCGCATCGACCAGCGGGATCTGCCGCTCGACCGGACGTATACCTACGAGACCGACGGCTCAGGGGTCACGGTGTACGTCATCGACACCGGCATCCGCCGGGATCATCAGAGCTTAGGGGGAAGGGTCGAAAGCGGCTTCTCGGCGATCAGCGACGGCCGGGGCAGCGAGGACTGCAACGGGCATGGGACCCACGTGGCGGGCACCGTGGGAAGCGTCCCGTACGGAGTGGCGAAGGGGGTGTCGCTCGTGGCGGTTCGGGTCTTGAACTGCCAGGGCTCCGGCACCAACTCCGGCGTCATCGCCGGGGTCGACTGGGTGACCCAGAACCGGCGGTTGCCCGCGGTCGCCAACATGAGCCTGGGCGGAGGCGCCTCCTCCGCGCTCGACACGGCGGTGCGCAATTCGGTGGGCTCGGGCGTCACCTACGCGGTCGCCGCGGGAAACAGCAACCAGGACGCCTGCACCGGATCGCCCTCCCGCGTGCCCGAGGCGCTCACCGTGGGCGCCTCCCAGTCGAACGATGCCCGCGCCTCCTTTTCCAACTTCGGCCCCTGCCTGGACATCTTCGCCCCGGGCGCGAGCATCACCTCCTCCTGGCACACCAGCGCCACCGCGACTTCGGTCCTCAGCGGGACCTCAATGGCCTCACCCCACGTGGCGGGAGCGGCCGCGCTCTACCTCGACGCCAACCCGACGGCGAGCTCGAGCGAGGTGGCGCAGGCGATTTCGAACAACGCCACCGCCAACCGCTTGACCAGCATCGGAACGGGCTCACCCAACCGCCTCCTCCATTCAGTCTTCGGTGACGTGGTGAATCAGCCGCCGGTGGCCAGTTTCACGTTCTCCTGTACGGGCTTCTCCTGCAGCTTCGACGGGAGCGGCTCGACCGACGATCGTCCCCCGCTCGCCGCCCACGACTGGAGCTTCGGTGACGGCGCCACGGCGTCGGGCGCGAAGCCGAGCCACACTTTCGGCGCGGCAGGCTCCTACGGCGTGACTCTCACCGTTACCGACGTCGAAGGACTCACCCACTCCGCCACCAAGACCGTGACGGTGAGCACCGGACCGTGCGACGGCTGCCCGCGCTACACCGGCTCTCTCTCGTCGACGGGCGCCTCGCAGTACCAGCCGAACGGGACCTACTACTACAGCGGCAGGTCCGGGGTCCACGAGGGCTTCTTGCGCGGTCCCGCGGGGACGGACTTGGACCTCTATCTCTACCGGTGGAACGGCTCCTCCTGGTCACTCGTCGCGAGGTCGATCGGCATCACCTCGGAGGAGCAGATCCGGTACAACGGGACGCCGGCTTACTACATCTGGCGCGTCCACTCGTACCGCGGGAGCGGGGCCTATGAGTTCTGGTTGAGGCGGCCCTAGAGATCCAGCAGGAAAAACTCGAAGGCTCGTTCCGGACGCCGCATCTTCCGTTGGAGCTCGGACGTGGTCTCCATGCGGTGCCATTGGAAGGGCGTCCCCGGCTTGGGGATGAAGGGGTTGACGCTGGTGATGATCCGCCCGAGGCGGACTCCGGGCGCGTCCATGCTCGGGGAGAAGGCAGCGGACGCCGATTCTTTGTACGGCGAAGGGGATCGGGAGACAGCAGGGGATGGGGATGATTCAGAAACTACTGACGAATTTATCTCCCTATCTCCTCCTGTCCCCCTTATCCGCCTTGTATTTGTATTTTCTTCTTTGCGCCTTTGCGCCTTTGCGTTTCTTTCCTAAGTTCGTCGCGTCAACCCTTCCCTTTACGGAGGAACGTGGGCACGTCGAGGTCTTCCCCGCCCTCGTGCTCCATGGCTCCGAAGTCGAGATCCATGGCGAGGCCGTCCGATCCCTTGCGATAGAAACCCTCGGAGCCCACGGCCATTTCCGAGGGCCGCTTGTAGTTGGCGATATCGACCGGAGTCACCGCGGTCCTCTTGATCCCGCTCGAGGAGCGCTGAAACCCGGTGGCGATCACGGTGATCTTCATCCTCCCTTGCATCCTCGGATCGACCACGGCGCCGAAGATGATGTTGGCCTCGGTGTCGGCTTCATCGTGGATGATGGACGAGGCTTCGTTCACTTCGGCGAGGCTCATGTCCTCGCCCCCGGTGATGTTGATGATGACGCCTTTGGCTCCCTTGACCGACGCTTCCTCCAGAAGAGGGCTGCTGATGGCCTTTTTAGCGGCTTCCTCCGCCCGCTTCTCGCCTTCGGCGATGCCCGTTCCCATCACCGCGTCGCCCATGCCGCGCATGATGGTCCTGACGTCGGCGAAGTCCAGGTTGATGAGGCCGGGCACGGTGATGAGATCGGAGATGCCCTGGACCGCCTGGCGCAAGACGTCGTCGGCGACGCTGAACGCTTCGGAGAGCGGCGTCGATCGCTCGACCGTCTGGAGGAGTCGATCGTTCGGAATCGAGATCAGGGTGTCCACCTGCTCCCGCAGCTCGCGCATTCCCTCTTCCGCCTGCATCTGCCGGCGGCGGCCCTCGAAGGTGAACGGCTTGGTCACCACCGCCACGGTGAGCGCCCCGAGCTCCGAAGCGAGGGAGGCCACGATGGGGGCCCCTCCGGTTCCGGTGCCGCCTCCGAGGCCTGCGGTGATGAACACCATGTCGGCGCCTTCGATCGCCTCGAGGATGTGATCGGTATCCTCGAGCGCCGCCTGGCGTCCGATATCGGGGTCGGCTCCGCAGCCGAGCCCCTTGGTGAGCTTGGCGCCGAGCTGAACCCTCGCGGGCGCGTGAGAGGCCTTGAGCGCCTGGAGGTCGGTGTTCGCCGCCAGGAACTCCACCCCGGTGATCCGGGATGCGATCATGCGGTTCACGGCGTTGCCGCCTCCGCCCCCGACCCCGATGACTTTGATGCGGGCGGTAGGCTCGATGCCTTCACCGAAAGTGAGCCGTCCGGGATCGCTTCCCGGCTTTTTCTCGTCGTCGAAACGAATCATTGCGTAGACCCTCCTTCGAGGCCTCAGATTCCCAGGCAAACGGAAACGTTCACCATCCTTCGAAACCGATCCCAGATCTTCCGCCAGGGCGCGGAAGCGCCGGTGGAATGAAGCTTGTTCGCCCGCACTCGATGGGCGTAGAGCACCAGGCCGACCGATGTGGAGTACGAGGGACTCCCGACCACGTCCACCAGCCCCCCCACCCCCGTCGGGGTCCCGCAGCGGATCGGCATGTCGAAGATCCGATCCGCGACCTCCGCCAGGCCCTCGAGCGAAGCCGACCCTCCGGTGAAGACCACTCCCGAGTTCAGGACGCGCTCGTACCCCGCGCGGCTGATCTCGTCGTAGATCAGGTGGCAGATCTCCTCCGCCCGGGGCTGGATGATGTCCGACAGGAGCTGCCGCGGCAGGATCCTCGACTTTCTTCCGCCGACGCTCGGCACTTCGATGGTGTCCTCCTCCGAGATCATGGTCGCGAGGGCGCACCCGTATTTCTTCTTGATCTTCTCCGCTTCCGCGATGGGAGTTCGGAGTCCCACGGCGACGTCGCTGGTGAAGTGGTCGCCTCCCGTCGGGAGCACCGAGGTGTGCCAGATGCTCCCCTTGTCGAAGATCGCGAGATCGGTGGTGCCTCCCCCGATGTCGACCAGGGCGACTCCCAGCTCCTTCTCGTCGGGAGTGAGCACCGCCTCCGCCGCGGCGAGCTGCTCGAGGACGGACTCGGTCACCTCCATGCCCGCACGATTGACGCAGGTGACGATGTTGGCGGTGGCGGTGGCGCTCGCGGTGATGATGTGGACGTTGGCCTCGAGGCGCGAGCCCGTCATGCCCGTGGGATCATCGATTCCGTCGTGCCCGTCCACCACGAACTCCTGCGGGAGCACGTGGATGATCTCCCGGTCGCTCGGAAGCGCTATCGCCTTCGCCGCGTCGATGGCGCGGAACACATCCTCCCGGGCGATCTCCCGGGTCTTTCCGGTGATGGCCACGACGGCGCGGCTGTTGAATCCTTTTATGTGGCTTCCCGCGAGCCCCACGTGGGCGGAGTCGATCTCGACTCCGGCCATGAGCTCCGCTTCCTCCACCACTCGTTTGATGCAGTCGACGGTCTGATCGAGGTTGATCACCACACCCTTGCGGATCCCCTTGGACTCCGCCGATCCGATGCCGATGATGTCGACGCGTCCTTCCTCGGTCACCTCGGCCACGATGGCCGTGACCTTGGTGGTGCCGATGTCGAGGCCGACGATGTACTTCTCTTTCTTGCTCAGAATGGCGCACCTCCGGGGACGATAACGCCGGGAATCGAGCCCTGGGTCTCGCCGGGAACGGGTTGGTTCAATCTCGCGTACACGCGGTTCTGAAAGCGGAGATCCAGGACCTCCACTTCCGGCAGACGCTCGGTGATTCCCGCGAGGAGCGGGACGACTTCCGAGAGCCGCGACACCATGGTTGGCTCCGAGACCAGGAGAACGAGCGGCGATTCGCGAAGGCGGAGGGCCACGGAGTCCGTCCCCTCGGCGACGTCGAGCTCCGAGACCAGGAGCCCCAACCGCTCGTCGGCGTTGAGCGCTCGCGCCATGCGGCCCGCGAGCGCGGCCCGCTCCGGGGAAACGCTTCCCGCCGCGTCTCGAAGGCCGCGGACCAGGATCAGTCTTCCCATGTCATAGAACGGAGGGAGCTGGTCGAGGATGGTCCCGTCCTCGGCGAGGAGATAGAGCTCGGAGAGAGCCGCCACCGCCACCGGGGTTCTCTCAACGATCTGAAGGGTGAGGGTCGCCGGGAGCATGCGCTTCAGCTCCACGTCCCGCACCCAGGCCGAGCGATGCAGCTTCCGCTTGGTCTCATCGAGATCGAGCGTGAGGATGTTCGTGGCTCCATCGACCTCGATGAGCTCCAGGATCTCTCCCTCGGAAAGTCGCTCGTTCCCCTCGACCAGAATCCGATCGATCTCGAGATCCGGCGCTCCGCGCCGGACGAGGGTCATCCACACTCCCGCGACGACCGAAAGCAGCAAGGCGAAGAACAAAACGAGCCTCGCAAGACGAGCGCGCGACAGCCGCCCCGAAGCTTTCCGGACGCGGAGCTGTCCTCGGAGAAAGTGCTCCTCGCGCTCGGGTCCGGGCGATCCGGCAGGCTTGCCCGTCACGGGTTCCACATCATCACCTCCGTCTCCAGGAGAATCGACGTTTCCTTGCGGACTTTCTCCCGCACCGCCTCGATCAGCGCGAGGACGTCCTTGGTCTTCGCCCGTCCTTCGTGCACGATGAAGTTCGCGTGGACTTCGGAGACCCGCGCGCCTCCCACGGAGAAGCCTTTGAGCCCGGCGCGGTCGATGAGCCGTCCGGCGGAATCTCCCGCGGGGTTCTTGAAGATGCAGCCCGCGCTCTTGACCCCTACCGGCTGGGTCTCTTTGCGGAATCGCATGTGCTGGTTCATATCGCGCTTTATGGCGAGCGGGTCGTCGGGAGTGAGAGCGAGCCTCGCCCGGGCCACGATGAGGTTCGCGCCGAAGGACGAGGCTCGATAGCGGAAGTCGATCTCCCTCTCATGAAGGACGATCCGCCCCCTGCCAGGAGAGACTGCCTCCACCTCGCGGACCAGAGGTCCAATCGAGAACTGATAGGCCCCGGCGTTCATGGTGAGGATGCCGCCGAGGGAGCCGGGAATTCCGACCCCGGCCTCGAGGCCGCGAAGTCCCCTCGCCGCCGTCTGTCGGACGAGGGCGGGGAAATGGACGCCGGCGCCCGCTTCCACGATTCCGTCGCCCGGAAAGTGGACCTCCTCGAGGGCGCCGGTCGCGATCACCACCCCCCGGATGCCGGCGTCGTCGACGAGAAGGTTGCTTCCCGCGCCGAGGACTCTCACCGGAAGGTCGGCATCGCGCGCGAGCGCGAGGAGCTTGACCATGTCCGCGACCGAGGTCGGACGGGCCAGGACATCCGCGGGTCCTCCGAGGCCCATGGTGGTGTGGCGCGAAAGAGGCTCGTCCAGCCGAAAGTCGATCCTCGCCTCGCGGAGCTCCCGCGCGAGAGAGGAGGTGCCGTTAGCGAGCCCGCTCAGAAGCCACCTCCGCCAGCCGATCGGATAGTCCGGTCACGCTTCCCGCCCCGAGGGTCATCGCCAGATCGCCCTCCTGGAGCTCCGTCTTCAGCACCGAGAACGCCTCGTCCAGGTCCTCCACGAAGCGCACGTGGCGATGTCCGTGGCGCTCGATCCCTTCTGCCAGCCGCTTTCCCGAGACGTCGGGGAGCGGGTCCTCGCCCGCGGCGTAGATCTCCGTCACCAGCAGCACGTCCGCTTGATGAAACGCGCGGCAGAACTCCTCGAACAGATCGTGGACCCGGGAGTAACGATGGGGCTGGAACACCACCACCGTCCGCCGCCCGAAGGCTTCCTTCGCCGTCTGGAGCGTCGCCCGGATCTCGGTGGGATGATGTCCGTAGTCGTCGACGACGAGGATTCCGCCGGCATCCGCCTTGACCTGGAACCGCCGCTCGACTCCGGAGAAAGACTCGAGGCCCCTTCCGATCTCCGCAAGCCCCAGACCGAGCTCGCGAGCCACCCCCACCGCCGCGAGCGAGTTCAAGACGGCGACCCGGCCAGGAACGCGCAGGTAAATTTCCGCGACCGGTTCGCCCGAGAGCTTCAAACGATACGAAGAGCCCGCCCCTTCGAGCTTCACCTCTTCGGCGGAAACGTCCGCCTGGGCGGAGAAACCGTAGGTCACGTGCCGCCTTCGAATCCGCGGAAGGATGTCTTGAACGCGCTCTTCGTCCAGACAGAGGATCGAAGCGCCGTAGAACGGAACCTTGTTGACGAAGTCGACGAACGCCTGCTCCAGATCCGCCATGTCCCGGTAGGCTTCCATGTGCTCGCGGTCGATTCCGGTGACGACCGCCACCACCGGCGAGAGCTGGAGAAAGCTCCGGTCGGACTCGTCCGCCTCCACCACCATCAGGTCGGAGTCGCCGAGCCGGGCGTTGGTGCCGAAGGCGGTGATGCGCCCGCCGATGACCATCGTGGGATCGAGCCCCGCCCGATCGAGGACCACCGCGACCATCGAGGTAGTGGTGGTCTTGCCATGGGAGCCGGCGACCGCGATCCCGTACTTCAGCCGCATCAGCTCCGCGAGCATCTCGGCCCTGGGGATGATGGGGATCTGAAGTCGGCGCGCCTCGACGACCTCGGGGTTCGAGGGTTTGACGGCGGACGAGACGACCACGACGTCGGTTCCCTCGACGTGCTCCGCGCGATGCCCCTCGTGCACCCGGGCTCCGAGGGAGCGAAGTCTCGCGGTCGAACCCGAGCTCTTCAGGTCCGAGCCGCTCACGGTGTAGCCGAGGTTCACGAGCACCTCGGCGATGCCGCTCATCCCGATGCCGCCGATCCCGACGAAATGCACCCGGGTCTTCTTCGAGAAGAGAGGAGCTCTCACGTCAGAGCCTCCTCTCCGGCGAGCCCCGAGAGACGAAGGAGGCGCCGGGCGACGTTGTCCGCGGCGTCGGGCCGGGCGAGCGCTCGGGCGGACGCCGCCATGCGCGTGCGCTCCTCGGGAGCATTCAGGAGGTCGAGAATCTCGCGCGCGAGCCGCTCGGGCGTGAGGTCGCTCTCGCGCAGAACCCGGGCGGCGCCCGCTCCCGCCATCATCTCCGCGTTTCTCTCCTGGTGCCCCCCGGCGAGCGGCAGCGGCAGCAGGAGCGCTCCCCGCCCGGCGCAGGCGAGCTCCGCGCAGGTAGTCGCCCCGGCGCGGGCGATGACCAGGTCCGCGGCCTCGTACGCCTCGTGCATCCTCTCGATATACGGGACGACCTGCGCCCGAACCGAATGGCGGGCGTAGGCCTCTCGCACCGAGGGAAGGCCTCGAGGCCCGGTCTGGTGGACCCAGTCGAGACGATGGAGCTCGGAGGAGAGGATCGAAAGGCTTCCCTCGATCGCGCGGTTCAGCGCCGCCGATCCCTGACTCCCTCCGAAAATCAGCACCCGCATTTTTTTCGAAGTCTGAGGGCCGAGGGGCAAAACCTCGACGATCTCGCGCCGCACCGGGTTTCCGGTGACGAACCCTTTCTTCCCGAAGTAGCGCGTCGTCTCCTCCCAGGCGCAGGCGGCCTCGTCGACGAACGGTGCGAGCCAGCGATTCGCGAGACCCGGCTCGGCGTTGGGCTCGAGGATGAGAGTCGGGATCCTCTTGAGCGCCGCCGCGAGGAGAAGTGTCCCGGACACGTAGGCGCCGACCCCCATGACGATCTGTGGATCGAACCGCCTCAGGAGGCGCACCGAATCGAAGAGCCCGAAGAAAAGCCCCTGGACCCCCCGAAGCTTGCGCAAGAGCGAGCCTCCTCGGAGAGGAGCGGCGCGCACCAGCTCCAGGGGAAAGCCCGCGGCGGGCACGATCGAGGACTCGAGTCCCCTTTCGGTGCCGACGAAGATCACTTCGGCTCCTTCCGCGAGATCGCGGAATCGTTCCGCGACCGCGATCGCCGGGTAGAGGTGTCCCCCGGTGCCGCCGGCGGCAACGAGCAACCGGAGAGGACGACGCGCCTCGGCCAACCTTCACCTCGCATGCTGGGATACCGAAAGAAGAAGCCCCACGGCGGCCATGCTGGCGAGAAGCGACGATCCCCCCGCGGACACGAAGGGAAGAGGGATTCCCGTCGTCGGGAGCATACCCAGGACCACTCCCATGTTGATGAGCCCCTGGCCCACGAGGAACATGGTGAGCCCCCCGGCGAGGAGCGAGCCGAAACGATCGGAGGCGCGGTCGGCGATGACCAGGC
>Ga0302046_10004439_pt1 | contig 12488 bp, 8 predicted proteins | sample RVTome_11_FD_200261 | JGI IMG/M metagenome (GOLD analysis project Ga0302046, IMG submission 200261) | Soil microbial communities from uranium-contaminated site in the Upper Colorado River Basin, Wyoming, United States - RVT147D111 (version 2) ...
GACCCAAAAAAGGTCGCGGCCGCCCTGGAAAAGGCCGCACTCTCACAAGACCGGGTTGACGAGTTCGAGCGCGCCATCGATCGGGAGGACCGGACGCTCGAGCCGCTCAAAGCGTTTGTCCTCCCCGGCGGAACACGAAAGGCCGCCGCGCTCCACCGTGCCCGCACCGTGTGCCGGAGAGCGGAGCGCAGCGTTGTTGCACTCCATCACCACGAAAGGGTAAGCGACGAGATACTCAAGTACCTCAACCGCCTCTCCGATCTGCTCTTCACCCTGGCGCGCTCAGCCAACCATCGCGCCGGTGTTTCCGATAGGACCTGGTGATGACCCAGACACAAGTTCTACCAGCTCGACGTGCAACCGGCTGTTTTCCGCCATGACCATGCGTAACCCGCCATTCGTCACTCGTAATTCGTCACTCAGTCTTGCTTGAAATCCTCGTCTCCCTGCCCAATGCGACCTACCCTGTCCAGATCGGGGCGGGGACTCTGGATCACCTCCCTGAAAACCTTTCGAAATATTCCCCGGCGTCGACCTATGCGGTGATAACGGACACGACAGTCTCACCGTACTACGCCGAGCGGGTGCGGAAAGCGGTCTCCACCCTGGCACCGTGTCACGTTTTCGTGTTCGAGGCGGGCGAGGTCAACAAGACCCGCACAACCTGGTCCGATCTTACAGATAGAATGCTGGCAGCCGGCATCGAGCGTGATGGGGCGGTGATCGCCCTGGGAGGTGGGGTCGTCGGAGATCTGGCCGGTTTCGTGGCCGCAACCTATCATCGCGGAATCGACCTTATCCACTTGCCCACGAGCCTGTTGGCCATGGTGGACAGCTCGATCGGTGGCAAGACAGGCGTCGATACCGAGTCGGGTAAGAATCTGGTGGGAGCGTTCCACCAGCCCCGATTGGTCGTGGCAGACGTCGCGATGCTCGAGACGCTACCCGATCGCCAGCTGGCCGCCGGCTTGGCCGAGGCCGTGAAACACGGGGCGATCGCCGACGCGGCCTACCTGGAATGGATTGACCGCTGTCGGGGCCAGATCCTCGCGAAGCGGGCAGACGAGCTTGCCCACCTGGTCAGACGCAGCGTAGAGATCAAAGCCGACATAGTGATGGCCGACGAGAAAGAAGCCGGGCGGCGGGCAACCCTCAACTTCGGGCACACCGTTGGTCACGGGCTGGAGGCGGCAACATCGTTCGGGATCCTGCACGGGGAGGCGGTAGCGGTTGGCATGGTGAGCGAGGCCAGGTTGGGGGAGGTCATGGGTATAACGGAACCGGGGTCGGCGGAAACCCTGCTGGACCTGCTCGGCGCATTGGGCCTTCCCCATCAGATCCCCAGCTCGTGCCAGGTGGCCGACCTGCTGGAGTCGGCCAGATCAGACAAGAAAAACCGGGCCGGGCAACTCCGATTTGCCCCTATTCGACGACCAGGTGAATCAGCCCGAACAGCGACGGGCAAATGGACGTTCGAGGTTCAACCAGAAACGTTATTGAACGTGTTGCGGTCACAGACCGCGTAACCTGTTGCCCCATAAGGCATTCAACAAGTTATCCACAAGGTGTGGCCCGGCCAATCCGTTGTGCCACAACAAGGTAAGGCGTGAGTTGCAGAAATGTGACAATGTGGAAAATCTAACTGCGTTGATAAAACCCACAAATCATTTATCGGGAATAATATGTGATGTGGAAAAGAAAAGTCTTGCTTGACGGCTTTTTTGGGACATCCTAAATTCTTGCCGCGATCCTCGGTGAATCGGGGCGATGCAAATCAACCCTTTCCACAATAGATGAAATCCCGGCTTGGGACCTTTCCGATTGGCGAGACAGGCTCCAATCCGAACAAGTACTTGATTGGTCACACCTCACCGAGGGGATGGAATGGGACAAGTTCGCTCGAAGTCGAAGGCATTCGTACGAACGGGTGTTTCAGGCGCGTTTGACCAGTATCTCCAGGACATTCAGAAACTCCCTCTTATAAAAGACCCGGGCGAAGAACAACGCCTTGCCCGTCTGGCCCAGACCGGGAATGAGGATGCCGCTGAGCGACTGGTTACGGCGAATCTTCGGTTCGTCATCTCCTACGTGAAGAAGTATCAGGGGCACGGGCTGGACCTTTCGGAGCTGGTAGCCATCGGGAACGAGGGGCTGCTCCGTGCGGTCAAAAAGTTTGACCCCGACCAGGGCGTAAAGTTCATCTCATATGCCGTGTGGTGGGTCCGCCAGGCCGTCCTGAAGGCCCTTGCCGAACAAACCCGGAGCGTGCGCATCCCGCTCAATCAGAACAGTCATCTCATCCGCATGTCCCGCGCGGAAACGTACCTCACACAGGAGTTGGGTCGCGAACCGACCGACAAGGAGATCGCCAAGGCCCTGGACGATTCGGTCACCAACGTTCGCAGTGCCCGCCGCATGACCGCCGCAGAGCTTTCCCTCGACGCCCCCATCGACAGATCAGACAAGGATGCCGCGACCTTTGGCGAGCGATTTTCCGGTCAGGAGGGCAACGAGATCGAGGATCGGACCGACGGGCGTCTGATGCGGGAGTTCATCGACGGCATCTTCGAGAAATACCTGACCCCCCGCGAACGTCGGATCCTCTATTTGTATTATGGCCTAGAGGAAGGCTCCGAGGGCATGACCCTCGAGAGAATCGGCGAACTCATGGGGGTGACCCGCGAGCGGATCCGACAGATCCGCGAGCGCGCGTTCGAAAAGCTGCGAGAGTGTCCGGACGGCCAGGCGCTGGAAGGGTTTTGGTCAGCAGCATAAGAGAACCCCTGCACTGGTCGTGTGCGGGACCCGCGCTACCAGAGGCGCCCGCCTCGTGCAGAGCATCCCTGGCCAGGATCATCCCATTTCGGTACTGATTGGGGGCTGGAGGCAACTCCGCCCCCTCTTTCTTTTTCAGGCCACGAAACTCACGTGACAATCCCCGACCAGGTCATCCGGGCTCTGACCCAGGTTGTCGGTCCGCAGTGGGTCCGGCAAGCTGCGGCCACGCTGGAGACCTACTCGAGCGATGGGCTTCCGACCCGCAAATGGCGCCCGGGGGCAGTCGTCCTGCCAGGTTCGCGCGAGGAGTTGATACAAACTATTCGAATCCTGGCTCACCACGGGGTTCCTTTTGCGCCGAGAGGGGCTGGAACCGGACTTTCCGGGGGCGCCCTGGCCGGCTCCAACGCGGTCAGCGTCGTACTCACACGATTGAACCGAATTCTCGAGATCGATGTAGGGAATCGCACGGCGCTCGTGGAACCCGGCGTGGTCAACGTGAAGCTTTCCGGCGCCACCGCCAAACACGGCCTGTACTACGCCCCCGATCCGTCCAGCCAGACCGCCTGCACACTGGGCGGCAACGTGGCCGAAAACTCGGGTGGGCCCCACTGCTTCAAGTACGGTGTCACCACCAACCACGTGAACGAGCTGGAAGTCGTCCTGCCCACAGGTCAACTGGCCCATCTCGGCTCACCCGCCGGCGACCCCTGGGGGCCCGACCTGGTCGGCCTGTTCGTGGGGAGCGAAGGCATGTTCGGCATCGCGACCCGAATCAGGGTGCGGTTGCTCCCCACCCCGGCACATATAGAGACGCTGCTGGCTGACTTCACGTCCCTGCGAGAGGCGGGTCACGCGGTCTCGACCATCGTATCCTCCGGGGTTGTGCCGGCGGCGCTCGAGATGCTCGACCACAACACCGTCCTCGCGCTCGAAGCGTCCATCTATGCGGCCGGTTATCCAACCGATGCGGCAGCAGTGCTGCTCGTGGAATTAGACGGAAACGACGAAGCGGACGTGGCGGAGGAAGCGGCGAAGGTCGACGGCATCATCAGGGAGCATGGAGCCCGGACGGTTCGCAGAGCCACGGAAGCGTCAGAACGAGCCAGACTGTGGCTGGGCCGAAAGAAAGCCTTCGGTGCCCTGGGCAGGATCAGTCCCGACCTGGTCGTACAGGATGCCGTGGTTCCGCGGACTTCGTTGCCCGACGTGCTGGAAGAGATAGCCGAGATCGGCAGACGATACGGCCTCACGGTGAGCAACGTCTTCCATGCAGGTGACGGCAACCTCCACCCGAACATCAACTTCGACGCCCGTAACCCCGCCGAGGCGGAACTGGTCGAAGCCGCCTCGGCCGACATCATGCTCAGTTGCCTGGCAGTCGGCGGGTCGATTACCGGCGAGCACGGGGTAGGCGTCGACAAGCTCCGCTATATGGAATCATCCTTCGATCGGGACACGTTAGGCGCCATGCGAACTGTTCGACGCGCATTCGATCCACACGAGATCTGCAATCCCGGGAAGGTGATTCCGATGCATGCGTGCAGAGAATGGAAGGCGGGCGGAATTTGAGGTCTGAGATTCACAATCTGAAATTCGAGATTTGCCGCCTGATCGTTGGCCTGTCGACTCGCCCAACTCGTCGGTGTCAACCGCCAATCGCAGATCGCAAATCGCAAACTCCCTGGTCGGGCGGAGTCGCGCCGTGAACGCGGACGTGCTACGAACCGTCCGCAGGCTGGTCGACCCCTTGGCTCTCGACCACGACGACAGCGGTCCCGTTACTGTTGCCCCGACTACCGAAGAGGAGTGTGCAGTGATCCTGCGGACGGCCAGCCTCCGGGGGTGGACTACGGCGTTCACCGGCTTGGGAAACTGGTCACCCCGCGACCGGCCAGCAGACATCGTCCTCAGCACGCGACGTCTGAACCAGATCGTCGAGGTACGGCCCGACGATCTCTTCGCAACCGTCGAGGCGGGAGTGCCAATGGCGACCCTGCGCGAACGGCTCCGGGCCTCAGACACCTGGATTCCGATTGACGAGCCTGGCACGGATCGATCCATCGGCTCGATTGTTTCAACGGGGACAGCGGGACCCCTACAGAGCCACTTCGGACCGGTTCGAGATCAGATACTCGGGATGACGGTTGTCACCCCAATGGGAAACACGATTACTGCCGGGGGGCGCCTCGTGAAGAACGTGGCCGGCTTCGACCTTCCGAAGCTGATGATCGGCGGCTTTGGCGCTTTCGGGTTGATTACCAGACTCCACCTCCGTGTGCGGGTCCTCCCGGAGTCCGATGTCACGGAGGTCGCCCTCGACGACCTGACGCGACTGCAGAGGGCGCGCGAAGAACTCGTGGCGGCAGATATTCCGGCCGCCAGTTGGGAGATCCGATCGCTGAATCGGGACCACGACAGCAGTCCCGGCTGGTCGTTGGCCGTCCGGGTCATGGGCACCCGGGAGGCCGTCGAGCGACATCTGGAGCGTCTGGGGCAAAGGGTGAAGCTGACCTGGGACCGGCTGACTGACGCCGAGGCCGTCGACTACCGAGCGAGTGGAACAGCCGCGCACTCAGGCGGGCCCGTAACGGTCCGCGTGGGCACCCAACCAACCACGCTGGGGGCCACGATGAGCCTGCTCAGGGAGGCATTTGGTGGCGGCTTCACGACGGTCATGAGTCCTCCAGCGATGCTCCGCTGGTCGGGGAAGGCTGACGCCGCGGCGATTCGCGAGTTGCGGGCGAAACTGGCGGAACTGACGGTCCCACTGACAGTTGAGCGGGCACCCTGGTCCACACTCTCATCGGTCGGTCACTTCGGCGCATTCCGGCCCGGCGTGGCTCCACTGCTCGCCTCGCTCGGGGCCGGTTTCGATCCAAAGACCATCCTCACTGCACCAATCGTCGGCGTCTGATAGGTTTCTTGTCATGCCGTCTGAATCCGCGGGGCTGCGAGGCCTCGATCCCTGCGTCCACTGTGGTTTCTGTCTGCAGGCGTGTCCGACGTTTTTGGCTACCGGAGACGAAGCGGATAGCCCGCGTGGCCGCATCGTAATGATGCAGGCCATGGAGGCAGGTGTCCTCGCTGCGGACGATCCTGACCTGGCCACCCACATCAATCGCTGCCTGGGGTGTCGCGCCTGCGAAACCGCCTGCCCGAGCGGCGTTTCGTACGGGCAGGCTCTCGAAACGACCCGTCACGCCATGCGGAAGGTACGACCGCTCCGTACCGAGGGTGCAACGGCGTTGGTGGTCATGGCTGAGCCGTCACTTCGGAACCTGGTACTGGGCATTGCCAGAATGGTGAGGCCAGTCGCCCGGTTCTTCGTTGGCAACTCGACGCTCGGATTCGGCATGGGTATGCTGGCGGCCACGAGGCCGGAGGATCAGAACGCGTGGGACGTTGCGGCAGCGGCCACATCAAAACCGTGCGATCGGGTTGCGGTATTTCGCGGGTGCATCATGGATGGGTTGTTCGACCACGTGAACCGGGCAACCGTCCGCGTGCTGCAATACAACGACTGCGAGCCCGTCGACGTTCGCGGCCAGGGATGTTGTGGCGCCTTGCACGCCCACGCGGGGCTGATGGATGAAGCGAAGACGCTGGCGCGACGGAACATCAGCGCGTTCGCCGACGTTCCGGAAGCCACCGTCGTGATCAACAGCGCCGGATGCGGCTCGGCCTTGAAGGAATACGCACAATGGTTTCGCGACAAGCCGGAGGAAGGCGACGCGATCCGATTCTCGAGCCGCGTGAAAGACGTCACCGAAGTGCTTGCCGAGAAAGGGCCCAAACCGGGTGAACCCCTGCACCTGAAGGTCGCATACGACCCGCCATGTCATCTGGTCCATGCACAGCGCATTCGGGAGGCACCAATCGAGGTGCTTCGGGCGATCCCCGGTCTGGAGATCGTCGAACACGAACGCGCTGACGAGTGTTGTGGTAGCGCCGGCATATATTCTCTCCTGGAACGTCGGATGAGCCGGGACGTACTCACACCCAAGGTTCAGGCTCTGAGGCAGGCCATGCCCGATGTCGTCGTTTCCGGAAATCCCGGATGCATCATGCAGATAGGCGCCGGGCTGAGGGTCGCGGGACTGCGTGATATCCGTGTAATGCACCCTGTTGAGATTCTCGACCGATCGTACCGCAGGTCCAATGGCAACCAGTAGCGTCGGACCACCCAGGAAAGCGCCGTTTGTGTTGGGACGCGGCAGCCTGACAGACGGCGAGGTTGATGCCCTTCTCGAAGGAGCTGTCATCTGCGCGGCAGACGTGGGTTTGCTCGAAGTGAACGGGTCCGGCGCCGTTCAATGCATGCAGGGCCTGCTCACCAACGACATCGAGTCGGCAGGTGACGGGGGTGTTCTGTACGGAGCGATCCTCACTCCCAAAGGGATGATCGTTTCCGATTTGTGGGTGACGCGTACCGACGGGAGGCTGTGGCTGACCGTCCCCTCGAGCGCCGGGTCAGCGGTCAAAGCGGTGTTCGCCAAGTTTCTGCCGCCGAGGATCGCCAAAGCAGAAGAACACACGGCGAATACCGCCGTCCTTCGGATGGTCGGCCCCGCGGCAAGCATCGTTGCGCGACAGGCAGGCATCGCCATACCTGAGCCTGGCGATAGCGATCAGATCATACTTGGTGGCACCAGCTGTCTCGTGTCACGGCCCAGCGAGGCGGCGTTCTTCAACCTGCAGATGAACATTGACCGGGAACGTACAGGCGCAGTGTACACGCTCCTCGAGGAAGCAGGGGCGGTTCGCGGCACGCCCGCTGTGCTCGAACTCGCTCGTATTCTATCCGGTTGGCCGAGACACGGTGCGGAAATAGACGGCAGGACCCTCCCGCAAGAAGTGCGATTCGACGAACATGACGGCGTATCGTACACCAAGGGATGCTATACGGGACAGGAAACCGTCGCGCGGCTTCACTTCAGAGGTCATCCGAACAAATGGCTGTGCGGTCTGATCTGGGAAGAGGAGCCGGATATCCGCCTCGAGCAGGTAACTCAGGATGGCAGACAGGTTGGCCGCGTCACCAGTCTGACGACGGTTGAACCCCTCAACAAGCAGATAGGCCTGGCCATCATACACCGAAAGGCGGACTTCGAGCGTACTCTGATCGCGTCGAACGCACCTGCCGCCGCGGTGCCGCTTCCGTTCGAACTCGAAGCGTAAGGTGGCTTTCTCTCGAAGGGGCTTCCTGGAAACGTGTGCCGTTCTGGGTCCGGCGGTGTGGCATCGCGGGACGCAGGAGGTATACGCGAGTCCCACGGTATTCTTTGGCCATCCAGGGGGCCAATCCAATCTCGTGCGCTTCAGGGCGGAAAACACTGACGCTCCGGCAGGGCGCCTGCGTGTCTACGACACGAGACGTCAGCTACTCGGTACCGCCGGCATGTTAGGCGTCGACGGCCGACTTTTTGGCGAGTTGTGGCTGGACATTCAGGGACCGACCCGGGTAACTGCCGAGCTGGAAATGCCGGGCCGCCGGACACCCCTGCGGTCGAGCCACCTGCTCACGATTCCGCGCAAGTGGACACTGCACTGGGTTACGGTAACCGACCCCGAAACGCTATTGGACCGACTCTCCGGCTTGAATACCTGGGACCGAGCGGCTGTTGTTTCTTTTCTGAGCCAGACCGGGGTCAAGGGCAATCCGTTCGGCGGCAGGGGGAAGCCGACAGACGGGGCTGACCATGTCGAATACCTGCGGGCCAGCACCCGCGCCATGGAACTCGAACGTCGATTCGGCATCCCGGCCAGTGCAATTGCGATTGCTCAATCCCCCGACCTGCGTGCCAGCACGGCACCGCTTGCGCTCGCGGGGGCCGGCATCCGGTATGCGCTCCTGCTGGATGACGAACACCACGCGTTTTACGTGTACGAAGGACGCGATGGATCCAGAATCGTCACGGCGTCGCCACCGCCGGGCGGCAATCCGCGGCAACTCCAGTTTGCGGCTGGGCGGGATACGATGGCTGGCGCGGTAGAATCGTGGCTCACGACATCACCGGCCCTGGAGGAGCGGATCTATCCGCTCGATGCGGCATTGATCGTTTCTGACGCCATCGAGGACAACCGTCTGGCGATGATGCATACCCTGCAGGAGTGGTTGCAGCGCTTTGCATATCCGCGAATCATCGTCGGTGACGTCGACGAATTCTTTGCCCGCGCCGAACGGTTGGCGACGGATCGTCCGCTGTTTGGCGTTGGCAACCCTATGCCATTTCAGCACGAACCAACCTTGAACGACCTGCGCACACGCGTCGCAAGCCGTGTTCACGCTCAACGAGTTCGCGTCGAGAACATGGTGGGCGCTCTTACACGCCTGCTGGGTCGTGAGGGTAAACAGCTATCCGACTTCGCGAGCGCCGTCGACTTCGCGTTTGATGGAACACTCGTGTTCAATCCCTCCCCGCTTCCTCGCACGGATGTCATCACGGTGACGGATGGAACGGAACGCATGGTCACGCGCGTCCCCGGGTTGGGGTATGTCTTCGTACCTGACGCTGCGCCTGCGCCTGACGCCCCTTACCTGGAGCCCGGCGACGCCGCGATTGCCGGCCAGCGGTTCACGGTTCGACTCAACCCGGAGACCGGCTCGATCTCCTCGCTCTACGCGCGCGATGCCGGGCGGGACCTCGCCGTGGATGCCCTGGGGGGACTGAATGACATCACGACGGCCCGGTTGATTTCCCTTCAGCGATTCCGCTTGCCCGGAGTCGGGTCGCGTCTGATCACACAGCGACGCACTACTTGGGGGGTAGTGGATACGACGTACACCGTGTTCGACGACGTTCCCTGGGTGGACATCCAGAACTCGATCAACAATCTCGGCCGCACTCCGGTCCGATATGAATTTGCACTCAACCTGAATACCGCACGTGTCCTCTGGGAAACCGCGGCCGGCTATGAAGTTCAGGCCCCCCCGACAACCAACGTTGCCCATCTCCGTTGGGTCCACGTCCAGGACCAGGACCGGTCGGGTTTTCTGTTGCGATGTCTCGAGCATCCAACCGTACGGGTGGAACTGGCAGTTCTCGAGGGATCCGGTGACGAAACGGATCGGGCGAAGCTGATCAGCATCACGCCTGGTGGTACGAGTCGGTATCGCATCAACACAACTTCTCCCACCGACGCTCCTGACGAACCGTGGAGATTTGGCTGGCACGGTGAGCCATTCGTTACGACGGAAGTAACGCGTGGCGGTCGAGTTCCGGTGGGCCGCTTCGGCCAGATTCTGACGATTGAGCCGGGCGTGATGTTGGTGGGCGTGAAGGAAGCCGACGACGACTTCGGAATCATCCTCTACCTTCAGGAGGTCATGGGTTACACGCGGACCATCCGTGTATCGCCCGATATGATACAGTTCGCGCACGCGCGTCTCGTAGACCTCGCGGAACGCGATCTGGGTGAATCGCTGGACGTAACTGAAGACGGAGTGCGTGTGCCCATCAATCGGTTCGGCATCACGGCGCTGCGTCTGGCAGAACTCAACCTGCGATAGCACGAAGCCGGAGAACGGCACCACACAGGATCACGTATCGGGTGATGTGCACGACGAGCGGGACAGCATTGGCCCCTTTGCCCCACCCGGTCACGCGGTTATTCTCCCGATATGGCCGTGAAACCAGCCACGCTTGGCGCGCTGAAAGCAACAGACTGGGGAAGACCGGAGATACATTTCCGCACAGTCAAGGAGGAAATGCGCCAGAATCTCGTCCGACGCATGGTGGACGGTGGCACTGTTTTCCCCGGAATCATCGGCTTCGATGATACCGTCACGCCCCAGATCATCAACGCGATTCTGGCGCAACACAACTTCATCCTTCTCGGTTTACGCGGACAAGCAAAGAGCCGTATCCTCCGCCAACTGACTGATCTCCTCGATGAGGAAGTGCCGATTATCGCGGGGAGCGAGATCAACGACAATCCGTTCCGACCCATCTCGAAGTATGGTCGCCAGGTGGTGGACGAACGTGGCGATGAAACACCTATCGACTGGGTGAACCGCGGGCAACGGTACGTCGAAAAATTGGCGACGCCGGACGTGACGATTGCCGACATCATCGGGGATGTTGATCCCATCAAGGCCGCCCGCGGCGGCCATCTGCTCTCCGACGAGCTGACCATCCACTACGGACTGCTCCCTCGCAGCAACCGCGGCATCTTTGCCATCAATGAGCTCCCCGATCTGGCAGGAAAGATCCAGGTTGGACTATTCAACATCCTGCAGGAAGGCGATATCCAGATCAAGGGATATCCAATCCGCCTTCCACTGGACGTTCTGCTCGTCTTCTCGGCAAACCCTGAAGATTACACCGCGCGTGGAAAGATCATTACGCCCTTGAAGGACCGGATAGGCAGCGAAATCGCTACTCACTACCCCTCAACCGTCGCGCTCGGAATGGCCATCACCGTGCAGGAAGCGCAGCTCGGAGGCAACGGCCTTCCCATCGAGATTCCCGAGTTCCTCAAGGAAATCGTCGAGCGTGTGGCTTTCGTAGCGCGAGCAGACAAGCGGGTTGATCTCCGCTCCGGTGTGAGTCAACGCTTGCCCATTACGTTGCTGGAGGCCGCGGTGTCCAACGCCGAACGGCGATCGATTGGCAACAAGGAAAAGCGGGCCGTACCCCGCGTAAGTGACGTCTTCCAGGCACTACCGGCCATAACGGGCAAGATCGAGCTCGAGTACGAAGGAGAGCTGCAAGGATCCGAAAGAGTCGCCCGTGACATCGTGCGTCGCGCCATCGGCGAGGTATTCGATCGTCTGGTTGAGGACGCGGACTGCGATCCCATCGTGCAATGGTTTGACGAGGGAGCGGCGCTCAAGATCTCTCCCGAAGAGAGGTCGGATGTCTGCGTCAAGGGATTCGGGATCGTCCCGGGGCTGTTCACCGTGCTTCAGGAGCGACAACTTGCCCCCATGAAGGATCCCGCCACGATGGTATCCGCGTGTGAGCTGATCCTCGAAGGATTGGTTGCAAAGAAACGCATTACCATCAAGGAGGAACTCGGATACGCTCGCGTGCCGACCGAACGTAAACCGCCGTTCGGACCCGGTCAGGGTGGGTTTGGAACGCAAACGTTCGCCTAACGAATATTCAGATGGCCACCGTCACGATATCACGGCAATTCGGGTCCGGCGGATCGGAGGTGGCAAGACGCGTGGCGGACAAACTCGGGTGGACCCTTGTCGACCAGAGCTTCGTCGACCTGATAGCGCAACGAGCCGGACTGCCGGCTGAGGAAGTCGCACAGCGTGAAGAGCGAGCTGTCGGCCTGATCGACCGCATGGCGCAATCTCTCGCTGTCTCCGCGCCGGACGTATTTGCCGGCACACCAACCGCCATCGGGGAGCCCCTTACCGAAGACGTCATCCACAGAGTGACCCAGACCGTGATGGCGGAGATCGCCCAGGCGGGGAACTCGGTGATCGTGGGGCGAGGCGCGCAGGCATATCTCGAAAATCGCGGCAAGACCCTGCACGTGTTCGTAGCGGCCGATGAGGCGACCCGCATTGCTCGCGTCGCCGAACGAATGGGATTGAACGCAAAGGCAGCGGCGAAACGCGTTTCCGAAACGGACTCCAACCGGCGGCGATACGTCGAGAGCCACTACGACCGAACCTGGGCTGATCCAGTCCACTACCACATCGTGCTCAACACCGGTCTGCTCACCGTCGATGAAGCGGCGGAGATCGT
>Ga0302046_10004441_pt1 | contig 12487 bp, 14 predicted proteins | sample RVTome_11_FD_200261 | JGI IMG/M metagenome (GOLD analysis project Ga0302046, IMG submission 200261) | Soil microbial communities from uranium-contaminated site in the Upper Colorado River Basin, Wyoming, United States - RVT147D111 (version 2) ...
CGCTTTGCCATCGTCATTATTGCTATCATGGCGGCCATGATCACGCCTACGGTGGATCCATTTAATATGGCTCTGGTGATGCTCCCTCTCATCGTCTTATATGGCTTGAGTATTTTACTCTCCTATCTGGCCTGATTGAATCTGGCCTGATTGAATCTAGCCTGGCCGAACATCCTTTTCAGCCGTGACTGTTTGTTCACCGATAAAGAAGGGGAGATCCCTGTACTGCCGGCCAAGCCGAACATCCTTTTCAGCCGTGACTGTTTGTTCACCTTAACCACATAAGGATATCCTGACCAGAGACCGGACGGGCGACAGGCTCTTATACTCACCGGTCCCCGGTCTTGAGTATTGATAAACGGTGGCCGAGTTGTTCCCCAAGTCAATAATCAATACAGCGAAAGGAGACGCTTATGAGCGATCAAGTCGTTTATACATCAAATGTACGTATCGAACGGGTCAAAGGCCCTCTGCGCCGGGCCTATGTCCCCCAAGAGGAAGAGCCGGTTTACTTTGGCATCCATTCGGAAATCGCCGAGCATTATGGCCTGCCTCCCAATGTTCACGAACCGCATGCCGCCACGCTTGATTATGTCGTGGCGGCCGCCGCCGGCTGACTGACCGGAACCTTTGGTGGCGCGCTGGAAGCGCGCGGAATCCCTGCCGGCGAAGGTTTACTGGTTTCAGAAGCAAAAGGCGAGATTGAAAACGACAATAAAGTGTTGGTCATCCGCCGTATTCACGTGGCCTATCAACTCAAGGTGGCGCCGGATCAACGGGAAACAGCCGAACGGGTGCATGGTTTCCATGCCGATTTTTGCCCGGTCGCCCGGACCATCAAGGGCTGCGTCGATATTACGACTTCATTGGAATTGATCGACGCTTAAACGTTATGAATCATCCATCATAAAATATGACCCAGAACGTGCCGATCTATCATCTCACGCCGGGCAGCGACTACCACGGCCAATCGGATGATACAACTTATCAGCCGGCATCGTTGGCTGAGGAGGGCTTCATTCACTGCACTGCCGGAGCAGCCATACTGCTTGAGGTAGCCAATGCCTTCTTTGCCGGCCTGACCGGGGAGCTGCTGGCCCTGGAGATCGATCCGAGCCGGTTGGCGGCCCCATTGAAATTTGAGCCGCCTATGCCCCCGGCCGGATCGTTCGATTCGAGCATGGTAACGTTCAACCCGGACCCGGAGACGCTCTTTCCCCACATTTATGGCCCACTAAACCGGCAGGCCATCAAACGGATCTTTGCCCTACGGCGTGACCCGGCCGGGCAGTGGCAGATGCCTGAATAAGCTGCCCATTGCGATCCAATGGAGATCGAGACCTCTATCGGAGATCGAGACCTGATGAGTAACCCCTCGTACCCTAGCACCATGACGGCCGTTCGCCTCCACGGCCCCTCTGAATTGCAAGTCGAGCAGATTCCCCACCCGGGTCCTCCGGGTCCGGGTGGGGTGCTGCTGCGGGTGACCGCCGTGGGTGTCTGTGGCAGTGACTTGCATGCGTACAAAGATGCTCGCATTGGAGATGTGGCGCTGCAAGCCCCGCTGATTTTGGGGCACGAGTTCGCCGGGGTGGTCGAGGCGGTTGGGCCGGAGACCTTGGATGGAAATGCTCAGCCTTTGGCGCCGGGCGCTCGCGTGGCGGTAGACCCGGCCCAACCATGCTGGCGCTGCGAGATGTGCGAGCAAGGACACCCCAACCTGTGTCACCGGCTGCACTTCTGCGGCTCTTACCCTGACCATGGCAGTTTATGCCAGTGGATGCACATGCCCGCCCGCACCTGCTTTCCACTGCCTGACTCGTTCAGCGATGCCTGCGGCGCTTTGCTCGAGCCGTTAGGCATCGCGATCCACGCGGTTGATCTGGCCCGCATTCGGGTGGCCAACAGCGTCGCAATTTTGGGCGCGGGCTGCATCGGTCTATCGATCCTGCAACTGGTCAAGCTGTCCGGGGCCGATCCCATCTTCATCAGTGACAAATTTCCCTGGCGGCTGGCTTTAGCTCAACAATACGGGGCCATTCCAATCAACTGCGAGGAAACCGATCCGGTCCAAGCCGTTCTGGCAGCGACCGGAAGCCAGGGTGTCGATGCCGCTATCGAGGCCGCCTGGGCCGATCATTCCGTGCAGCAGGCCGCCGAAATGGCCCGCCTGGGTGGCCGGCTGGTCATCGTGGGCATCTCTGAGGATGATCGCCTGGAATTCAAGCACTCCACCCTGCGACGTAAAGGTTTGACCATTCGCCTGGCCCGGCGCATGAAACACACTTATCCCCGGTCGATTCGCCTGGCCGAACATGGCAATGTGGATTTAGAAGGGATGATCAGCCACCGCTTCCCCCTCGAACAGACTCCGGCAGCTTACGCCCTCAACACGGCTTACCAGGATCAGGTGGTCAAAATTCTCATCGAAGTGTGAAGATACTCCCTTGTTGCCTCGCCTGGAATGAAACCTGACAGGTCTTAAATAGGATGAATTATCAATCTGGTAACAGGATCGAACCTCGATTTCAAAGCTACGATGTCGGGCAAGACCTGTCAGGTTTCTAGGTGACAACTTGAGTCAATTATCCATAGTGGTTGAGGTGCGGCTGCACCAAATTTAAGCATCGTCCCGGTCTTGGCGATTGACTTCCCACCATGAGTATGCTATGCTTATCCGGTGGTAGTAACAGGTAAGGAAATCGCAGAAATATGGAACGTGAACAAGTTTTAGAGATGATCGAGACGGCCCGCAGTCAGGGCCGGGAAGCTGATCTGGCCCGTACCGATCTGCAAGGAATTGATCTAAGCGAAGTCGATCTAAGCCAGGTTAAGCTAGCGTATGCCAAGCTCAACGAAGCCAATCTGGAAGGGGCCAAGCTGGTTGGGGCCGATTTGACCGGAGCCGATTTACACGGCGCGACGCTGGTCAGGGCCAGTCTGGAGTCGGCCAACTTGCTGGGCGTCAATCTTTCCGAAGCCAATCTGATGGGCGCCAATCTCCTCGAAGCCAATCTGCGTAACAGCAACTTAAGTGGCTCCAACTTAAGTCGCGCCACGCTCAGTGAGTCCTCGCTGCGTGGAGCCGGGCTGACCGTGGCCAATCTGCGCGAAGGCAATTTGGATGGCGCGAATATGATCAAAGCCGACCTCAGAGGAGCGCAGGTAACCCATCAGCAGTTGAACAAGGCCAAAAGCCTCAAAGGCGCGATTATGCCGGATGGCAGTGTCCACGATTAGGCGCTGACGTCACCCCAATCGAATCCTATCTGGCGACCCCGTGCCTGACCTTCGATTAAGCGCTTACGCTTTCACATCTACAAAAAATGGTTGATCCAATTAACAATGTACTTTGAACTCAGGCATCAGAGTTGTTTGTTAATTTCTAATTGTTAATTGGCTTAGAGACTTAACCTCGATGGATACCAGGCTAACAGCATCAGCCATAACCATCGCCGATCCGATGACGGCGGTACGAATGTGGTTCGAGCGATTGGGACGCTATTGCGCGGCCGTGGACTATGCCTCGGGCCGCGTTCTGTTTGCGCCGGATGTGGTTTCATTTGGGACGAAAGCGACAATTGTGACCGGCCTCGACCATTTGCAGGCCAATCAATGGGAGGGCATCTGGCCCAACATCCGGGATTTTCGGATCGAGTTGGATACCATTCACGGCGGGGGCGATGAACAGCAAGCCTGGGGTGTCGCTACCTGGACTTCGACCGGCTTTGATGAACAGGGCGAGCCTTTTCATAGACCGGGCCGGGCCACTGTGATTTTAGAACGCCGTGATGATGCCTGGGTCGCGGTCCATACTCACTTCTCCCTGGCTCCGGGCACGCCTCCCCGGACATACGGCGCGAAGTAAGGCTGTTCCACCATCAGGTCGTCTCGATCAAAATGGCCCCGGCCGCGGCCGGATCAAAATCATCAGGCCATTTGGTGGCGGTGTCATAACGGGCCTGGTCCAAAATGATTTGCTTGAGATCGGCTCCCCGCAGGTTGGCACCGTGTAGATCGGTTTGGCTCAGATCTGCCCCTTGCAAATAGGCCCCGCCCAGATCGGTTTCGCTCAGGTCGGCCTCGGTCAGATCGATGCCGCTCAAATTTGCGCCAATCAGGTTTGCCTCGACCAGCTTCGCCTGGTGTAGATCGGCCTGGTGCAGATTTGCCCCGCGCAGGTCGGCCCCGCTTAGATTGGCCGCGCTCAAATTGGCCCGGCTCAGATTAGCCCCGCTCAAATCGGCCTTGCCCAGGTTGGCTTCACTTAAGTTCGTCTCGCTCAAATCGGCCCGTCGAAGATTGGCCTTCCCCAGGTCGGCCTGATGCAAATCGGCGCAGTCCAGGTCGGCTTTGCACAGATTGGCTCGAAAGAAACTAACCCCATGCAGATCCTGACCTCGTAGATCGACCTCGGCTAAATCAGTCCGCCCCAAATCAGGGCGATCATGATGATTACTGAACGTCCGCTTTTTCTGGCGCTGCGCGTTAATGACGTCCATGACCTCATCGGTCGGGGTTGGCAGGGCGGCCGGTCTCAGCCCCAATTCATCCAGGCGCTCAGCGTGCCCTTTGCGGTGTGCTCGCCAGGTATTGGCCAGGATGCCCAAAATCAGGCCGATGAAAACCAGAGCTCCTCCGGTTAGAGCAGCTAATAAGGTCTCACTCATTCAAACCTATCCTTTGATCCCCCATCGGCTGTGGCCGGTTCAGACTGCCCCCTCTCGATTTGAAAGTCTAATTATTTTCATAGAAAAATCACATGCTTATCATAAGAAGCGGTCGTATACTCAAGGTGTCAAGCAAAGAATCGTTGGCCGTTGATATCTCTATAGATGGAGAAAACCTTCAGATGGTCGGAAATGAATCGATCCGGGAAACAGTGGGAACCATTAACTTGAAAATTGCTCAACTGGAACGGCATTTGAATCGGCTGGAACAGGATCAAGCCTTAAGCAGTGGCTATCCCTACCATAAGGCCAGATTGATGCAAAAAAAGCTAAAGGCCGAGCTTCAATTGCAGCAACTGCTTCAATCCCGGACCATCGTTGTCTAAGACAAAATACCTTATTATACTTTTCTCAAGTTTTTGATAATCTTTTTGCGCTGCCCTGGTTAAGACAACTTCATACATCGCCCCGGATATCCTCAAACCGACGACATCATTTTTCTCGGCTTGTTGTTTGGCCCGCTCAAATTCTTATTATATCATATTTTTGGGTTCTTATTTTGCCCAGCTGATTCTCTCCTCAGTCCACCCCCGGCTGGCGTCAGTGTCGCCGGCCACATAGCCATCCGGCGAACCTTCCATCACAAAAAGCTGCTGCTGGTCAGTGCCCGCCGGCGTCATGGCCCAGACAGCCCAGGAGCCGGCTCGATTGCTGACAAAGGCCAGCGCCCGGCCGTCCGGCGACCAGGTCGGTAGACCATCGTCGGCCGGATCATTGGTCAGGCGGACCAGGCCAGCGCCATCGACATTGATCACATAAATCTCCCAATTGCCATCACGGCGTGACATAAAAGCAATTTGCTGACCATCAGGCGACGGAGCCGGCGCGGTATCTTCGTTGAGATCGGTCACGGGCTGGATGTCACTTAGGGAGAGCGGCGCCAGCTTGAGTCCTGTACCGGTCAGGCCCCAGCCCTTAAAGACCAGTTGTCCATTCAAGGCAACGCTCGGATATTCGCCCTCGGCCACCAGAGCCGTCTGGCCGACTTCCTCGAAGCTGTTGACCCTGATCAACTCCGATTTGCGATCCCCCGACCGGCGTGACAAGAAAATAATCTCCTGGCCATCAGATGTCCAGGCCGGCAATTGATCTTCCGGGAAGTTGCTCACCAGCCGGCCGTTCTCTCCAGAGATGTCCATCGTCACCAAGCCCCGGGCGTCTTCTCGCCAGGAGTGAAAGGCGATGCGTGACCCATCCGGGCTGAACGCCGGTTGGCTGGCATTAGCCTGATAGAACTGAGTCCCCGAGCCATCGGCCTGGCCGAAATGGATGGCAAACTCGGTTCCATTGAATACCGGGTAAGCAATGGTGCCAACCAGCGAGGCCTCGGGAATTCCTGCCGGGGTTGTCGCTTCTGAAGCCGGGGTTGGCGTTGTTTCAGGTGCAGGCAGAGAGGTTGCTCCGGTTGCCGTGGTTGCCGCCGTGGCTAATACTGTCGTTGGCGCTGCCGAGGTTGCGGTTGAGTTCAGAACATTGCTGGACGTTTGAGCGTTGGTTTCAGCCGGGGTTGGTTCGTCCCCAATAATGGCGACCGGTGCTTCGGTCAGTAGGCTATCATTAGCCTGGCCCCCGGCGCCGAACAAGAAAAAGGCGAGTCCCCCGACGACGAGCAGTAAAATGAGCAGCCCCGCCAGGATGAGTCCGCGTGATGACTTCGAGCCAGCCGGGACCGATCCGGTGGATGGCTGCGTGGCCAGCGGTCCTTTAGAGCGGCCCATTGGACTGGTTTTACCGTCCAGAGCGGACATCGGGGCCGTACCTGGCGGCTGCTGGATTTCCCATAGGGCTTTCTTCAATGCCTGTTCCATTTTACCGGCCGTCTGAAAGCGATCTTTGGGATCTTTAGCCATCGCTTTCAGGACGACCTTTTCCAGTTGCTCCGGAATGTCGGGCTTGACACTGCGTGGAGACGGTGGCGGCTCATCATTGATGTGCATCAATACGATGGCCAGCGGCGTCTTCGCCTCATAAGGCGGCCGGCCGGTCAACAGCTCATACATTACCACGCCCAGCGAATAGATATCACTGCGGCCATCGATATCGCCGGTTTCGGCCTGCTCCGGCGCGATATATTCGGGTGTGCCCAAAACGTGGCCCGTGGTGGTGATGCGAGTTCCGCCTGGCAAATCTGTTACGATCTTGGCGATACCAAAATCGGTCAAGAGCGCCTCACCTTGATTATCGATCAAGATGTTGCTAGGCTTTATGTCGCGATGGATGACGCCCTGGCTGTGGGCATAATCCAGGGCTTTGGCAATATCACCGATGAGCTGGACAATGCGATCATAGGGCAACTTCTTGCCCATTAAGTTGCTCAGGGTACCGCCCTTGATATAGCGCATGGCCATATACGTATAGCCATTTTCGGTCCCAAAATCGTGCAGAGGCAAGATATGCACGTGTTCCAGCGCGGCAATGGCCCTGGCTTCTCGTCTGAAGCGTTTCTTGAAGTTAGGATCTCGTGCAAACTGGCTGGGCAGGATTTTGATGGCGACATCGCGGTTAATAGATGATTGGTGGGCCCGGTAAACGGTGGCCATTCCGCCCCGGCCGATTTCTTCAAGGATCTTGTATTGGCCAATCTTTTTTCCAATTAATTCTGACACGTGGTTTTGCTCCTTAACGACATACAAGAGGCAATGGGTGAGCACTTGCTAGGGATTAAGAATTAAATAACTTCCTCAAATAGAGGCCAAATATCCATTAATCTGCCTGCAAATGGGTAGGTTATTTAATCCTTAGCCCTTAAAGACCTGGCACTGCCCTTGGATCTTGTGACCTTGATAACCGGTTTGAGCTTGCCTGTGCCACAAGTTCCACTAGAATCTCCGGCGTTCATAGCAGTTAGCCGTTGAAATTATTGTACCCGGTTAGTATAGCAAGATGGGCCGATTGTTCAAGGTAGAAACGTAAAAACGTGATGCGAATATCCACCTTTGCAGATGACCTGCGCCCCCTGGTCAAACCCCTTCAAAGCCTCGCATCAACGCATTGTGGTTAAGTCTTTGTTAATTGTATCATACCTTGCCTCACCTGAAAATCCCCCTAAAAGCACAGAGAGACTGGCCAGATGACGATTCAGGGTAACACGGTAGCAAGGGAGCAGCGTAGCAGTATTTTTGCTGCTTGGCTCCCTTGCTACTCTGCTACTTGTTACCCTGTTACCTTTTCTGTTGCAGCTTCGTCGCGTTGTGCTATAATCCGGTTTCTTTATCCTATCAACAACTCAAACCTCGCGGAGGCTCGATGAAGATCCAGGCTGCTCTTTTCTATGAACCCAATGTGCCGTTCAAGGTTGAAAGGATCGATCTCGAGACGCCTCGCAGCGGCGAGGTCCTGGTCAAGGTGGCTGCGGCGGGCGTTTGCCACAGCGATTGGCACCTGATGACCGGGGCGACCCAACATCCTACGCCGGTTGTACCCGGTCACGAAGGAGCCGGGGTGGTCGAAGCGGTTGGCGACGGGGTCAGCCGGGTCAGGCCGGGCGATCACGTTATCTTGAATTGGGCGCCCAACTGCGGCACTTGTTTTTATTGTCTGCATGATCGCCCCAGTTTGTGTTCGGCCTATGTCGATGCCATCTGGGCCGGCGCCATGCTCGATGGCACCTCCCGTCTCTCCAGGAATGGCGAGGCGGTTTTTCATTTCAGTTCGCTGGCCTGTTTTGCCGAGTACGCCGTTGTGCCACAAGAGTGCTGTGTGCCCCTGCACCCGGACGTGCCGCTGTCGATTGGCGCTCTGATTGGCTGCGCCGTCACGACCGGCGTTGGCGCTGTGCTCAACACGGCCCAGGTGCGGCCCGGCAGCACGATTGCCGTATTTGGCGCGGGCGGGGTTGGTTTGAGCATTGTGATGGGCGCGCAACTGGCCGGCGCTGGCCGGATCATCGCCGTTGACCAGGCCGAGACCAAGTGTGAGATGGCCCTGGAGTTCGGGGCGACCGATGCGCTGCTGGCCGGCGCGGATACCAACGACGCTATCCGGGAGTTGACCGCCGGCCGGGGTGCGGACTACGTCTTCGAAGCGATCGGCTTACCTGCGGTGCAGGAGCAGTGTCTCGATGCGGTGCGACCGGGCGGCACGCTGGTGCTGGTCGGTGTCTCCCCGATGGGCACCGGCACCAATTTGCCCGGCGCGATCATCACCCGCCAGGAAAAGACCGTAAGGGGCTGCTACTATGGCAGCGCCAACACCGCCCGTGATTTTCCCATGCTGGTCGACCTCTATTTGAGAGGCCGGCTCGATCTGGCGCGTCTCGTGACCAAAACCTACGCCCTCGATCAAATCAACGAAGCCTACGCCGACATGCTCAACGGCCAGACCGCCCGTGGCGTCATCGTCTTTTGAACGGGTTTAAACATTTAATCACCAATCTCTTATCTCCAATCTCTAATAACCAATTCCCGCCTGTGCATATCGCCCAATATCCAGGCTCAAAGATTGGACCCGGTCTATCTAGCCTTGGCGCTTGATCTTAATTATAATATAGGTTCGATGCCGATGCTTAAGACCAACATCATCCAACTGCTTGACGCCCGCAACATTCCCTATCGTTACTTACCCCACACTGAGCCGGTCTTTACCGTCGAGGCAGCGGCAGCCCAGCGCGGGGTGGTCAAAGAGGAGATGGTCAAATCGATCCTGCTCAGGGAGAAAAAAAGTGAGCGTTTTGTCATGGCCTGTGTGACCGGTGAGGCCCGCCTCGACCCCAAGGCTGTCCGCGCCCAGCTTCCCGCCGATTGGAAGCGGCTCACGTTTGCCACCGCCGAGGAGATTCAAACCGTCACCGGCTGCGTCCAGGGGGCCGTGGCGCCACTATGCCTGCCCGATAATGTGCCCATCATCTTCGACGAAGCCATTGCCCGCTGCCCCAAGGTCAGCATCAGCAGCGGCGATCCGATGGCCGGACTTGAACTGGACCCGCAGGATTTGATCAATCTGGCCGGAGCACAGTTGGCTCCGATAACCGGAGTGGATCGTCATACCTAATGTGTACCACCAAGGAGAATCATTATGGCATTGCCCAAAAAAGTTGAATATCTGATCATCGGGGCCGGAGTACATGGTCTGTCCACGGCCTATCATCTGGCCAAATATCTCAAGGCCAAAGGTCAGGGTCGGGGCGAGGATGTCCTGGTCATCGAAAAAAGCAGCATCGCCGCCGGGGCTTCGGGTGTGGCTTGCGGCAACGTGCGCTGCAACTACTACCAGGAACCGATGACCCATCTGATGATGCACTGTATGGATATCTGGGAGTCGGACCCGGACTATTTTGCCTATAACTCGGTCGGTTATTTGACCGCCTCCTTTGCCCCGATGCGCGCCGGCCTGGAGGCGATCCACGAACGCCACCGGCAGTTTGGTTATCCTTCGACCCTGGTCGTGGGCGAAAAAGAGGTCACGAAATATATGCAGGGTATCTTCCACGACTGGCAGGCCGAGAAGCTGGAAGCTGTCTTGCACGAGCATCGCGGCGGCCACGCTTGGAGCCGCCAGGCCATCCATGGTCTGGCTATCAAGGCCGAGCGCGAAGACGCCGGTCTGCTCATCGGCCCGGCTGTGACCGGCTTTCAATTTAATGGTGATGGGTCCGTGACCGCCGTCGAAACCGATCTTGGCGCCATCGAGGTTGGGCACGTCGTCGTCGCCGTCGGCCCCTGGATCAAAAATCTGTGGCGGATGCTCGACCTGTCGCCGGAGGTGACCGACCCGCGTGACCCCGATAAAACGACCGAGCTATGGCGTTTCCTGGCGCTGCAAGAGGGCGAGATCGAGGTCAACCCCTATATTCATATCACGAATGATGGCCAGCGCCCGCCGCTGGTTCACGTCGACAGTGATGTGCCGCTTTACAGCGAAGATGGCCGTCTGGTCTGGGATCAGCCCTGGGGCATTTACTTCAAGCGGGACAAACACGCAGTGCAGGGCGGCGCGGTTCCGCTCGATGTTGGCGCGGAGTGTGAGATCGATCCCTATGGCACCCGCAGCCCTCATTATTGTGTCGATGACCAATTCTACGATCTGTGGGTGGCTTCACTGGCGCACTGTATGAAGCGATTTGAAGGCCAGCGCCAATTTGCTTCGCCCCGGCCGTCGGGTGGCGTTGGCTGCTTTTCCGCCGATAACTTCCCGGTGTTCGATTTCATGCGGCCCAATGTCTACGTCATCGCCGATTCCAACCACGGTTTCAAAATGATCGGCGTTGGCGAGCAGGTCGCCCGCATCCTGACCGGCGAAACCAGCGACCTCCTGGCGCCTTTCACCTTTGATCGCTTTGCCGAAAACCGGCCCCTGCCTAAATCAAACGCTCCATTCCCATGGATGTAGCGATCACAGGCTTGCAAATTGGCGAATGACGAACATGTCCGGCGTTCGCCATTCACTCCCAAGAAATACACTATTTCTACCGTCTTGAAGACCTGACAGGTCTTGGTTAGCTTCTAAGGAGAATGTCAATGAATGACCCAACATCACCCCTCGATCTAAATGAAATCGCGACGCTCATTCGAGCGACCCCCCAAACGCTGCGCCAGGAACTGAATGGGCTTAGTTCTGAGGTCTGGCAGTGGCGTCCGGCCCCGGACCAGTGGTGCATCAACGAGGTCATCGGCCACCTCATCGAAGCGGATCGCAACGGTTTCGATGGCCGTATCCGAACGATTCTGGCCGAAGATAAACCCGAACTCAAACCCTGGGATATCGGCGGCGTGGTGGCGAAACGTGTTGATTGTGAACGAGACGGTTTAGACCTGGTCGAAGAGCTAACCGTGATGCGTGAGGCCAGCGCCCGAATGGTCGCAGGCTTGACGCCGGACCTGTTGAACCGCGCCGGCCTTCATCCCCAGGTTGGCGAATTACGCGTGGTCGATTTGATCTATGAGTGGGTCCACCACGATCAGAATCACCTCAAGCAAGCCTTGAGCAACATCCAAGCCTTCGTCTGGCCGTACATGGGCAACGCCCAACGCTTCTCTGATCTCGACTAAATTTTAGGCATGCGGTACGGATGACTCGCTTTCGATTTGGACTTCCACTGCGGCTTGATTTACAATCAGGGCCAAACTTGCCACGTGCGATAGGGCATGATTTAGGACCACACCAAAATTTGAGGGGACCAGAATAATCTTATGGGAACTGTCAGTATAAAATGGGTTGAGTCGCAGTTGATGACCGGGGTCGACTCCTTTGGCCATCCGTTGGTGCTTGGAAGCTGGCCGGAGAAAGAACCGGAATGGGCCGGGTTGAAGCCGTCCGACTTACTGCTGCTCTCGGCGGCCGGCTGTTCTTGCTATGACGTGGTCTTGATTTTGACTCGACAGCACGAGCCGCTGGAAGGCATCGAGGTCACATGTGAGGGTGAGCAGGAGGCAGAGGCCCCCTACCGGTTTACCAGCCTGCATCTACACTATACCTTAAAAGGGAATCTCAACCCCAAAAAGGTCGAGCGGGCCATCGAGCTATCCGAAGACAAATATTGCTCCGTGGTCAATACACTCAAACCAACCGTCAACATCACCAGCGATTTTGAGATCGTGGCTTGACACCTGATACTTCAAAGGAGTCCATCTGTGACCAAAAACCATTCAGCCGATATCATCATCATCGGTGGCGGGTTGTTTGGCTGTAGCACAGCCTACAACCTGGCTAAATATGGCGCAAAAAACGTCGTCGTGCTGGAACGGAAGGCCGTCTGCTCCGGCGGCACGGCCAAATCATGCGCCATCGTGCGGACCCATTACTCCATCGAGACGAACCTG
>Ga0302046_10004443_pt1 | contig 12485 bp, 14 predicted proteins | sample RVTome_11_FD_200261 | JGI IMG/M metagenome (GOLD analysis project Ga0302046, IMG submission 200261) | Soil microbial communities from uranium-contaminated site in the Upper Colorado River Basin, Wyoming, United States - RVT147D111 (version 2) ...
ACGGGATCGGCCGCCGCGCGACGCTCGACGTCCTGCGCGTAGGCGACGAGCAGCGATGTCTTGCATGGGAAATCGCGACGCAGCGTCGCAAGCGGCACGGCAGCGGCCGCCGCGACATCCTGCAGCGAAACGCTCCGCCAGCCGCGCTCCGCCGCCAGGCGCAGCGCGGCGGCAACCGCCGGTTCGATGATTGGCCCGGTCATGTTCCGACGATCTTACCGGCCGTCTCGCCGAAGCGGGAGTCCACCGACGGGATCATCGGCAGCGCGGTCAGCCGGCGAGCTCGCGGCTGCGCCGCGTCGCCGCCGCGATCGCCCGCTTCATCAGATCGGCCATGCCGTTCTTCGCCATCAGTACCTGCAGCGCGGCGAATGTCGTGCCGCCCGGGCTGGTCACGTTCTCCCGCAGGGTCGCCGGCGGATCGGCGCTTTCGAGCGCGAGCTGGCCCGCCCCCGCCACGGTCACCAGCGCCAGCCGCGCCGCCAACTCGCGCGGCAGGCCAGCCGCGGCGCCGGCGTCGGTCATCGCCTCGATCAGCAGGAACACGTAGGCCGGGCCGCTGCCCGACAGCGCCGTGACCGGGTCGAGCAGCGCTTCGTCGTCGACAATCAGCGCTTCCCCCACCGCTTCCAGCAGAGACTTGGCGAGCGCCGCCTGGGCGGCCGTCGCCCGCGGATTGGGGCAGGCGACCGTGATTCCGCGCCCGATCGCCGCCGGCGTGTTGGGCATCGCCCGCACGATGGCGGCATCGCGTCCCAGCTTTTCTTCGAAGAAGCGGATCGGCGTCCCGGCGGCGATCGACAGGAACAGCGTGCCGGACTTGACGAAGCGGCGATACGGCGGCGCCACCTCGGCCATCTGCTGCGGCTTGACCGCGAAGACGACCACCTCCGGGTCGAGCCCCTTCGGCAAGTCCTCCACACGCGTCACCGCACGCACGTCCGCCCCCGCCGCCACGCCGCAGACACCCATGGGCTCGACCACATGCACGCCGGCCGCAACGATTCCGCTCTCCCGCCAGCCCGCAAGCAGGGCAGAGCCCATCTTGCCGCATCCCACCAGGAGAAGCGGCCGATCCAGTACGCCCGTCATCAGAAAACTCCCGGTCAGGCTTCTCCGACCGTATCCATCATAGCCGATGCTATCGCATCGCCGGGAGTATGGCCCGCCCAGACCACGAATTGAAGGGCGGGATAGAAGCGCTCGCACTCTCCGAGCGCGATATCCACCATATCCTCCAGCAGCTCCGGCGGCAGAGTCTGCCAGCCGCGCGTCAGGATGGTGTGCCGGAACATCGGCAGCCGGTCCTCCGAGCTGACGTCGAAGTGCCCGAGCCAGAGCCGCTCGTTGGCCAGACAGATCAGCTCCATCACCGCCGACCGCTTGTCGTCAGCGATGCGGGTGTCGAACATGCACGTAAAGTACAGCGCGCTCAGATCTTCCCGCCAAATGAAGAACATCCGGTAGTCGCACCAGCGCCCGGTCGTCTCCACGACCATTTCGTGATCGCTCGAACGGTCGAACGCCCACTCGTTCGCAACGACCAGCTCTTCGAGCAGGTCGATCGGATTGTTCGATTGGACGGCAAGGTCTGCAGAAAAGACTCTCATTTGCGCGACCCCTCTTCAGCACTGTATTCGTGGATGACCGGCGCCTTGCCCCCTGCGCCAAGACCATCCGCCGAGCGATTGAGCGTCGCCGCCGATGGTACATATTGTGGTCACCACCCCGAAATAACCACTATACCTAGACTGCCAGAAGTGAGTCCACCGGTGCAAGGGAAGATTTGGACCGGTCGGGAAAAAGACGGAAGCCGCAGCGCGCCGGGCACAGCCAAGCGCTAAGTGCCGGCAGCGCGCGGAAATTCAATTTTGAATGAATGGATCAGCAATCGCCGTCGTCTGCGTCCGATCCCTTGCGGGACGGCTTTGCTTTCGCCCTCGTGTGCGGCTTTTGCGCGTCGGCCAACGCCGCTTCGAGAGCCGCCACCCGCTTTTCGAGAGCTTCCTGCTCCATCCGCGCCTTTTCCGCCATCGCCCTCACGGCATCGAATTCTTCGCGCGGCACGTGATCGAGGTCGGCAAGCAGCCGCTCGAGCCGCTGCTTGACCATATCTTCGATCTCACTGCGCAGCCCCGCCAATGCGCCGAACGCGCCTCCCGCGACACGCGCCAGATCGTCGAGCAAGCGGTTTTGAGTCTGCATGCGCGCCTCCCTGCGACTGCGCCGCCGGCCCCGATGACGACGCGGCGGGCGGCTGTTCTGATCCTGATATAGACGGCGGACGGCCGGCGAACAAGCCGGCTGCCCGACCTTGCTACGCCGGCAAGCCGTCGCTTATAAGAGGGCGGCCCCAAGACAAGGCGATGCGCTTTCATGATTGTCGTCACCGGCGGCGCCGGTTTCATCGGATCGAACCTTATCGCGGCGCTGGCCGAGCGGGGCGAAAAACGCATCGTCGCTTGTGACATCCTCGATCATCCGGGAAAGACGGCCAATTTAGATAAATACCCGGTGGCGGATCTTGTCGCGCCGGGCGATCTGGCGGTCTGGCTGGAAAAGCATGGCGCGGCGGTCGACACCGTCTTCCACATGGGGGCGACGTCGGCGACGACTGTCACGGATATGGAGCACCTGCTCGACAACAACGTCGGCATGTCGCTCGATCTCTGGCGCTGGTGCAGCCGAAACCGCCGCCGCCTGATCTACGCCTCGTCGGCGGCGACCTACGGCGACGGGCGCGAAGGATTCGACGACGACAATACCCCTGCGGCGCTGGCCCGGCTCAAGCCGCTCAACCGCTACGGCCTGTCGAAGCAGATCTTCGATATGACGGCGATCATGCTGGCGCATGGCGGGTTCAAGCCGGCGCAGTGGGCGGGCCTGAAATTCTTCAACGTCTACGGACCGAACGAACAGCACAAAGGCGGGCAGCGCAGCGTCGCGGTGCAGCTCTACGAACAGATCGGCGCCGCCGGCGGCGTGCGGCTCTTCCGCTCGCACAATCCCGACTTCGACGATGGCGGGCAGCTGCGGGATTTCATCTGGGTCGGCGATTGCGTCGACGTGATGCTGTGGCTCTACGACAACCCGGTCGTGACCGGCATCTTCAACTGCGGCACCGGCGAGGCGCGCAGTTTCCTCGATCTTGCCAAAGCCTGCTTCGCGGCAATGGGCCGCGCGCCGCGCATCGAGTTCGTCGACACGCCGGAGGCGATCCGCGCCAACTACCAGTATTTCACGGAGGCCCGCATGGACCGGCTGCGCGACGCCGGATACGGCCGCGCCTTCATGCCGCTCGAGACGGGCGTCGCGCTCTACATCCAGAAATATCTCGCAACCAACGATCCGCGGCGCTGACACGATGGGTCCCTACATCTTTCCGGACATCGACCCGGTGGCGATCCAGATCGGCCCGCTCGCGATCCGCTGGTATGCGCTGGCCTATATCGCCGGTCTCATCGGCGGATGGCAATATTGCCTCCGGCTGGCATTGCGGCCGCCCCACGTCGTCACGCCGAAGCATATCGACGACTTTATGGTCTGGGCGACCGTCGGCGTCGTGCTCGGCGGCCGGTTGGGATTCGTGATCTTCTATCAGCCGTCGCATTACCTGAGCAATCCCGGGGAGATACTGCAGGTCTGGAAGGGCGGTATGTCGTTCCACGGCGGCATGCTGGGCGTAATTCTGGCCATGATCGTCTTCGCGCGTCGTTACGGCACGGGGTTCTTCCCGCTTGCCGATATCGTCGCAGCCGGCACGCCGATCGGGCTGTTCTTCGGCCGCATCGCCAATTTCATCAATGGCGAGCTGTGGGGCCGGACGACCGACGTGCCGTGGGGCGTGGTGTTCCCGCGCGCCGGGCCCGAGCCCCGGCATCCCAGCCAGCTGTACGAAGCGGGCCTCGAGGGGCTGGTGCTGTTCGCGGTGGCGGCGCTGCTGATCTACCGCCGCGACGCGCTGCGCCGCCCCGGGCTGATCTCCGGCATATTCCTTGTCGGCTACGGCCTGTCGCGTATCGTCGTCGAGACCGTGCGCCAGCCCGACGGCTACATCGGCTTCCTGTCGTTCGGCACGACCTACGGGCAATGGCTGTCGTTGCCGATGGTGCTCTACGGCGTCTACCTGATCTGGACAGCGCAATCGCGGCCGCCGGTGAGCGCTGCGTCGGCGAAGTGAGCCCGCTCGAACAGGCGATCGCGCGGCGCATCCGCCTGCAAGGGCCGATCTCCATCGCTGCGTTCATGGCGGAGGCGCTCGGCCATCCCGAGCACGGCTACTACATGCAGGCCGAACCGCTCGGCGCGCGCGGCGACTTCATCACGGCGCCGGAGATCAGCCAGATGTTCGGCGAGCTGATCGGCCTCTGGTGCGCCGAGGTCTGGCGGCTGATGGGGCAACCCGACCCGTTCCAGCTGATCGAGCTCGGACCCGGGCACGGCACCCTCATGGCCGATGCCCTCAGGGCGGCAAAAGTGCTGCCTGGCTTCGGCGAAGCCGCCCGCATTCAGCTCGTCGAGACCAGTCCGGTCTTGCGCGAGCGGCAGAAAGCGGCGCTGGCGCAATGGCCGCCCGCCTGGCATCAGGGCATCGACAGCCTGCCCGAAGGGCCGTCGATCCTGGTCGCCAACGAATTCTTCGACGCGCTTCCGGCCCATCAGTTCGAGCGGCGGCCCGAGGGCTGGCGGGAGAGGATGGTCGCGCTCGACGGCGAGCGGTTCGTCCTCGCGGTGAGCCCCTATCCAACCCCGCCCGAGGTCCTGATCCCGCAACGGCTTCGCCTCGGCGCGCCCGTAGGGGCCGTCGCCGAAGTCTCGCCGAGCGCCGTCTCGACGATGCGGGCGATCGCGGAACGGATCGAAGCGGCGGGCGGCGCCGCGCTGCTGGTCGACTACGGCCACGCCGGCCATCGGACGGGCGCCACCCTGCAGGCGGTGCGCCGCCACCAGAGACACGACTTCCTCGAAGACCCCGGTACCGCCGACCTGACGGCGCATGTCGACTTCGCCGCCCTGACGAACGCCGCCCGCCCTTACGCTGCGGTATACGGACCGGTTGCGCAGGGAGATTTCCTCCGCGGCCTCGGAATCGAGCTGCGCGCACGGCAGCTCCGGAAGAGTGCCGACGGCGCGCAAAAGGCGGCGATCGATGCGGCGACGCGGCGCTTGATCGATCCCGGTGAAATGGGCACTTTGTTCAAGGTTCTGGCGGTCTGCGACCGCGGCCTCGCGCCGCCGCCGGGCTTCGACCGGGCCGAAAGCACGCAATAACGACGGTACAGCCATGGGCGACCCTTCCCCCGCACCCTTGACCGCCGAATCCCTCGACGACATTCCCGGTATCCGGCACGCCTACTTCACCCGGGTGGGCGGGGTCAGCGGCGGTCTCTACGCATCGCTCAACGTCGGTTTCGGATCCGCCGACGACGCCGAGAGCGTCCGCCGCAACCGGGAGCGGGCGCTGGCCGCCCTTGGCGGGGCGGACGGGCTGAACACGGTCTATCAGGTACATGGCCGCGACGTGACGGTGGTTGACGCCGGATGGGCACCGCAGGCGGCGCCCCGGGCCGACGCCATGGTGACCGACCGGCCGGGCATCGCGCTGGGCATCCTGACGGCGGACTGCGCCCCGGTGCTGCTGGCGGACCCGCGGAAGCGGGTCATCGGCGCGGCGCATGCCGGCTGGCGCGGAGCGGTCGGCGGGGTGCTCGCCGCCGCGGTCGAGGCGATGGAGCGGCTGGGCGCGGACCGGGGATCGATCCATGCTGCCGTCGGCCCCGCCATCGCCCAGTCTTCCTACGAGGTCGGCTCCGAGTTCCCGGCCCCCTTCCTTGCCGAGGATGCAGCGAACGCCCGGTTCTTCCGTCCGTCCCGGCGCGCCGGGCACCACATGTTCGACCTGACGGGCTATGTCGCGACCCGGCTCGCAGCGCTCGGGCTCGGCCAGGTATCCGTGCTCGACTGCGATACCTGTGCGGAGGAGGAGCGGTTCTTCAGCTATCGCCGGGCGACGCTGCGGCGCGAGCCGGACTACGGCCGCGCGCTGTCCGCGATCGTCATCGAGCGCTAGCCGGTGCCGTATCTGATCCAGCTGTTCGTCCTGCTCCTGATCGGTGTCGTCGTGTCCTGCGCGCTGCTCTGACCGTTAACCATCCCGGCCAGCGAAAATCCGAGGCTAACAGCGACCTGAAAGGACGTTTACAGGCCCATGACACCCTGATATGAAGGGGCCGCTTTCGCGCAACCCGGTACCGGAACCCGATTCGTCTTGCCGCCGCGCCGCCGCTGCCGGGACCGACCGGTACCGATGGCGGCAGACGGGGCGGAAAGGTCGCCATGAAGATCCTCAGCTGCAACAGCAACCGCCCGCTCGCGGAGGCCATTTCGGCCTATCTCAACATTCCGCTGACCCAGGCGGCGGTCCGGCGCTTCTCCGACATGGAGGTGTTCGTCGAGATCCTGGAGAACGTGCGCGGCGAGGACGTCTACGTCGTCCAGTCCACCAGCTACCCCGCGAACGACAACCTGATGGAGCTGCTGGTGACGATCGACGCGCTGCGCCGCAGCTCGGCGCGACGCATCACCGCGGTGATTCCCTATTTCGGCTATGCCCGCCAGGACCGCAAGACCGCCCCGCGCACGCCGATCTCGGCCAAGCTGGTCGCGAACCTGATCACGACGGCGGGCGCGAACCGGGTGCTCACCCTCGACCTGCATGCCGGGCAGATCCAGGGCTTCTTCGACATCCCGACCGACAACCTGATCGCGGAGCCGGTGTTCGCCAAGGACATCATAGCCAACCGCAACAACGTCAACGACCTGACCATCGTCTCGCCGGACGTCGGCGGCGTCGTGCGCGCCCGCTCGATCGCGCGGCGGCTGGACGCCGACCTGGCGATCATCGACAAGCGGCGCGAGCGCGCCGGGGTGTCCGAGGTCATGAACATCATCGGCGACGTCAAGGACCAGCGCTGCATCTTGGTCGACGACATCGTCGACTCCGCCGGCACGCTCTGCAACGCCGCCGGCGCGCTGATGGAAGCCGGCGCGACGTCGGTCAGCGCCTACGTCTCCCACGGCGTGCTGTCCGGCGGCGCGGTCGCCAGGGTCTCGTCGTCGCCGCTCGAGCGGCTGGTGATGACGGACAGCATCCAGGCGACCGAAGCGGTCCGTGTCTCCCAGAATATCCGGCAGATCTCGATCGCGCCGTTGCTGGGCGAAGCGATGCGCCGGATCGCCGAATCGAAATCCGTATCGAGCCTGTTCCACTAAGCCTGTCGCGGCCCATCGCCGGACAGGCGGAAGTCGAGGCGTCAAACACCCTTGGAGGCTGACGCCATGTTTGCAACGAGGAGAATGAAATGACCGAGACTGTCAATCTGCACGCGGACGTGCGTGAACGGGCCGGTAAGGGGGCCGCCCGGGCCGTACGGCGTGCCGGCCGCGTGCCGGGCGTCGTTTACGGCGGCAAGAAAGCGCCCCTGCTCGTCTCCATCGATCCGCGCGACATCAAGCGCGGGCTCGAGGCCGGCATCTTTTTCTCGACCATCTACAATCTGGACGTCGGCAACGAGGTCGAGCGCGTCATCCCGCGCGACGTGCACATGCATCCCATCAAGCCGCTGCCGCAGCATGTCGACTTCATGCGGGTCACGGCGGATACGCGCATCACTGTCGAGGTACCGGTCCACTTCCTGAACGAAGAGGAATGTCCCGGCCTGAAGCGCGGCGGCGTTCTGAACGTCGTGCGCTATCACGTCGAAGTCGAGTGCGGCATCGACAACATCCCGCAAGGCTTCGATCTCGACCTCACCGGCCTCGACATCGGCGATTCGATCCACGCCAGCGCCCTCACGCTGCCGGCGGGCGTCGAGCTGACGATCACCGACCGTGACTTCACCGTCGCCACCGTCGCCGCGCCGACCGTGGTCTCCGAGGAAGACACGGCGGCGGGAGCGGCCGCAGCGGCGGAAGGCGCTGCACCGGCTACCGAAGGCGAGGAAGGTGCCGAAGGCGCAGAAGCCAAGCCCGAGGGCGAGGAAAAAGACGAATAGCGGGCGGGCGGCGAAAGGAACGGCATTGCCATGCTGCTGCTCGTGGGACTGGGAAATCCCGGGCCCAAATACGAACGCAACCGGCACAATATCGGATTTATGGCGGTGGACGCGATTGTCCACCGCCATTCCTTTCAGCCGGAGCGCGCCCGCTTCCGGGCCGTCTGCGCCGAAGGAGTGATCGCCGGGCGCAAGACCCTGGCCATGAAGCCGACCACCTTCATGAACGAGTCGGGCCGCGCGGTGGGCGAGGCCCTGCGCTTCTTCAAGCTGGCGCCGGAGCAGGTCGTCGTCCTGCACGACGAGCTCGACCTCGCCTTTGGCAAGATCAGGACCAAGCGCGGCGGCGGACACGCGGGACATAACGGGCTGCGCAGCATCGACCAGCATATCGGGCCGGACTTCTGGCGCGTCCGCATCGGCATCGGCCATCCCGGCGAGAAAGAGCGCGTCCACGGCCACGTCCTCGGCGATTTCGCCAAGGCCGACAATCCAATGGTCGAGCGTATCGTCGATGCCATCGCCGACGCGGCGACGCTGATTGCGAAGGAAGACTTCAACGCCTTCATGAGCCGCGCGGCGCTGCTGATCAGCCCGCCGCCGCCGAAGAAGAAGCCGCCGCCGCCGGACAGCAACGAGGACAAAGATGGGATTTAACTGCGGCATCGTCGGCCTGCCGAACGTGGGCAAGTCGACGCTGTTCAATGCGCTCACCAGCACCGCCCAGGCCGAGGCGGCCAACTATCCGTTCTGCACCATCGAGCCCAATGTCGGCCGCGTCCCGGTGCCCGACCCGCGGCTCGACGTGCTGGCGCGGCTCAGCAAGTCGCCGCGCGTCATCCCGACCTTCCTCGAGATCGTCGACATTGCCGGCCTGGTGCGCGGCGCTTCGAAGGGCGAAGGCCTCGGCAACCAGTTCCTTGGCCATATCCGAAGCGTTGACGCGGTGCTCGAAGTCCTGCGCTGCTTCGACGACCCCAACGTCACCCATGTCGAGGGCTCGGTCGACCCGCTCCGCGATGCCGAGACGATCGAAACGGAGCTGCTGTTGTCCGACCTCGACAGCCTGGAGCGGCGGATCGAGCCGCTGCGCAAGCGCGCCGCAGGCGGCGACCGCGACGCCAAGATCGAGGTCGCTGTCATGGAACGCGCGCTTGCCGCGCTCCGCGAGGGCAAGGCGGCGCGGACCGTGAAGCTGAGCGCGGAGGAGGCGCGCGTCTTCAAGCAGCTCCATTTGCTGACGGCGAAGCCGGTCCTTTATATCTGCAACGTCGACGAAAACAGCGTGGCCAGCGGCAACGCCTATTCGGAGCGCGTCGTCGCCAGGGCCAAGGCGGAGGGCGCCGGCGCCGTCATCGTCTCGGCGGCGATCGAGGCCGAGGTCGCCCAGCTCGGCGGCGCGGAAGAGCGGAAGGATTTCCTCGAAAGCCTGGGCCTCAGTGAGACCGGCCTCGACCGGGTCATATCCGCCGGCTATGCCTTGCTCGACCTCGTCACCTTCCTCACCACAGGCCCAAAGGAATCCCGTGCCTGGACCATCCACCGCGGCGCGACAGCGCCGCAGGCGGCGGGGGTGATCCACAGCGATTTCGAGCGCGGCTTCATCTGTGCCGAAGTCATCACCTATGACGATTTCGTCGCCTGCGGCAGCGAGCAGGCCGCCAAGGAAGCCGGCAAGATGCGCCAGGAAGGGCGCGACTACGTGGTCCAGGACGGCGATGTCGTGCATTTCCGCTTCAACGTCTGATCCGCGGACTCCATGACTGGCCGGCCGCCATGGTAGGGTTCGCGTAGTATCCGAGAGGAAAGCAGGGACCGACATGATTACTAAAGGCGTGAAACAGCTCGTGGCCGAAGCGAATGCGGAGATCGAGACCGTCTCCCTCGACGAGGCCAAGACGCTGCTGCAGGACGACGGCGTCCAGTTCGTCGACATCCGCGACGTGCGGGAGCTCGAGCGCGACGGCATGATCCCCGGCGCGTTTCACGCGCCCCGCGGCATGCTCGAATTCTGGGTCGATCCGAACAGCCCCTACTACAAGGATGTCTTCGGGTCCGGCAAGAAATTCATCCTGTACTGCGCGAGCGCCTGGCGCTCCGCGCTCGCGACGAAGGCGCTGAAAGAAATGGGACTGAAGCCCGTCGCGCACCTGGAAGGCGGCTTCTCCGCCTGGAAGAATTCGGGCGCCCCGGTCGGTGAACGGCCCAAGAAGCACTGACCGGACCCAGAGCTAGAGAACCCGTCCCGCGACCGCATCGAGCTTCGCCTTGAGCGCCGGATCGCGCGCGTCCGGCGCCGTGATCAGCGCGTTGTCGAGCGCCGTGTGACAGCGGCAGCGGCAACTATCCCGCCGGCCTGCAAGCAGCGGCACGACTTGGCGCACCAGCGCACGCGCCTTGTCGGCATTCGCCAGCAAGACCTTGATGACGGCGTCGACCGTGACGGCGTCGTGATGGGGATGCCAGCAGTCGTAGTCGGTGACCATGGCGACCGTCGCGTAGCACATCTCGGCTTCGCGGGCGAGCTTGGCCTCGGGCATGTTTGTCATGCCGATCACGTCGCAGCCCCAGGAGCGGTACAGCTCGGATTCGGCGCGGCTCGAGAACTGCGGCCCTTCCATGACGAGATAGGTGCCGCCGCGGACCATGTCGATCTTCGCGGCCGCACCGGCCTCCTCCAGGTGGTCGCCGAGCCTGGCGCAGACCGGGTCCGCCATCGAGACATGCGCGACGAGACCGCTGGAGAAAAAGCTCTTCACCCGCGCGAAGGTCCGGTCGATGAACTGGTCCACGACGACGAACCGGCCGGGGGCCAGGTCCTCGCGCAGCGATCCGACGGCGGAGAGCGAAACGATCTCCGTCACCCCGCTGCGCTTCAGCGCGTCGATGTTGGCGCGATAGTTGAGCTCGGTCGGCGGCACGCGGTGCCCGCGGCCGTGGCGCGGCAGAAAGACGATGCCTTGGCCATCCAATTCGCCGAACATCAGAGCATCGGACGGCGTGCCGAAGGGAGACGCGACCTCGCGCCACTCGACCTTGGACAGTCCCTCGATCTCGTAGATTCCGCTGCCGCCGATGATGCCGATGACCGGCGGGGTTCCTGCTGCGCTCATCGTTCCGCTCCGCTCTCATATAGATGCGCCGCCCGGAGTATCGGCGGCGCCGAGGTCCGGATCAACCGGCGCATAGACGCAGAAGGGCCGCGACCAAGCCGGCCGCGGCCCCCGCTTTGGCTCATGCCGACGACTTAGTGTACTGCCACCCACACCTTCTTCTTCACGGCGATCAGCAGACCGGTGAAGACGAGGAGAAAGAGTATGACCTTGAGGCCCGAACTCTTTTGCATCTCGAGCTTCGGCGCGGACGTCCAAGCGAGGAAGTTGGACACGTCGTAGGCGAGCTGATCGACCGTGGCCTTGGTGCCGTCCGCATATTCCACGGCCCCTTCGGTCAGCGGCGGCGGCATGGCGATCAGGTGGCCCGCGAAATACGGGTTGTAGTACAGCGTGTCCGGCTTCTTGAGATCGGCCGGCGGCTCGGCGTAGCCGCTCAGCACCGAATAGATATAGCCCACGCCGCCTGCGCGCGCCTTGACAATCAGGGAAAGGTCGAGCGGATAGGCGCCGCCGTTGGCAGCCCGCGCAGCCTGCTCGTTCGGGAACGGGCTCACGAAGCGGTCGGCGGGAAGCGCCGGCCGCTTGTACATCTCGCCTTCGTCGTTCGGGTCTTCGTTCTGGACCTCGTATTGGCTCGCGAAGGCCTTCACCTGCGCTTCGCTGTAACCGAGATCCGTCAGGTTGCGATAGGCGACCAGGCGCAGCCCGTGACAGGCAGCGCACACTTCCTTGTAGACCTGCAGCCCGCGCTGCAGGGAGGCGCGGTCGTATTGCCCGAAGATGCCCTCGAAGGTCCAGGGGACGGATTTTGGCGGCTCGGCGTCGCCCGCGGCATGGGCCGGAAGAGCGACGACGGACCAGACGGCGGCAAGGCCGAGGATCAATGCCTTTTTCATCACGCCCTCCCTCCGGTCGCGGCGGCTGCGCCGGATGGCGCCCCGCTGCGCTTGGTCACGGCCTCGCTGATGCTTGTCGGAAGCGGCAAGGGCGTCTCGATCTTCCCGAGAATGGGCAGCAGGATCAGGAAATGGAAGAAATAGTAGGCGGTGCCGACCAGCCCGATTATCGGGAAGATGCCTTCCGGCTTGTTGGCGCCGACCCAGCCGAGCACGATGCAGTCGATCAGCAGAATCCAGAAGAACCACCGGTAGATCGGCCGGTAGCGGCAGCTCCTGACCTTCGAGGTATCGAGCCACGGCAGAATGAACAGCACCAGGATCGACGCGAACATCAGGAGGACGCCCATCAGCTTCGCCTCGATGAACCAGACGTCGAACGTGATCGCGCGGAGGATCGCGTAGAATGGCAGGAAGTA
>Ga0302046_10004446_pt1 | contig 12479 bp, 12 predicted proteins | sample RVTome_11_FD_200261 | JGI IMG/M metagenome (GOLD analysis project Ga0302046, IMG submission 200261) | Soil microbial communities from uranium-contaminated site in the Upper Colorado River Basin, Wyoming, United States - RVT147D111 (version 2) ...
CGCCGATCGCCTCGTCGGCCTCGAAGCCGTCCAGCGCCGCGCCGATCTCGCGCACGATCTCGGCGTTCAGCGCGTTCATCGCCTTGGGCCGGTTGAGGGTGAGGATGCCGACCGGACCCTGGGTGTTGACGAGAATGGTGTTGTAGGCCATGGCGCTTGTCCTCCTTGCGGATCGGCTGCCTTGCTCACGAAAAATCATGGGGGTGTTCGGTGCGGGCGAGGCTCGATCCGAGCCCGATCACGCCCGCGCCGGGGCTTTTACCACACCAAGAATATCTTTCTAGTGTGATTCAGCTTCCGAAGCGCGTCACCCAAAGTGTGACGCGCATCGGAACCATCACACTAGCGCTGGCGGCGCGAACAGTAAAATGTGGAGCGCCCCGACTGGACGATGCGGCCGATGCCGCCGGTCCGGGCGGGATCGCAGTCGCAGCCCGGACAGCGCTCGCCCGCGCGGGCGTAGACCGCCCACCGGTGCTGGAAATAGCCGAGCTCGCCGGAGGGCTGGACGTAGTCGCGCAGGCTCGAGCCGCCGCTGGCGATGGCGTCGCCGAGGACGGATTTCACCGCCGTCGCAAGGGCTTCGGCGCGCCGGCCCTGCACCGTGGCGGCACTGCGTTTGGGCGAGATACCGGCACGATAGAGCGCCTCGCAGACGTAGATGTTGCCGAGCCCCGCCACGGTGCGCTGGTCGAGCAGCGCCGCCTTGATCGGGGTCCGCCGGCCCTTGAGCGCCGCGGCGAGCGCCGGGCCGTTGAAATCGTTGCCGAGCGGCTCGGGGCCGAGGTCGCGGAGCAGCGGGTGCTCCCCGAGCTTGTCCGCCGCGCAGATGTCGAGCATGCCGAAGCGGCGCACGTCGTTGAAGCGCACCTCGATGCCGCCCTCGAAGGCGAAGATGACGTGGTCGTGCGGGCCCAGCGGGTCGCGCTCCCCCGCCGCGCCGTTCAGGATGAGCAGCCGGCCCGACATGCCGAGATGCAGGATCACCACCGCGCCGTCGTCGAGGTCGAGCAGCATGTATTTGGCGCGCCGGCCGATGCGCGTGAGCCGCCGGCCCGCGAGCCGCGCCGAAAGATCGGGCGGCAGCGGAAAGCGCAGGTCGGGCCGCCGCGCCCGCGCGCTCTCGATCCGCCTGCCTTCGACGGCGGCGGCGAGGCCGCGGGCGACGGTTTCGACTTCGGGCAGCTCGGGCATGGCGCCGCACTCTAGTCCGGTGCGCGGGAAATGCCAGCGCGATCGCGGTGCGGCCCGCCGCCTCAGGTGAGGATCAGCGCCAGGCTGGGCACGAGCAGCAGCAGGGCCACCACCAGCAGCGCCAGCAGGATGAAGGGAAAGACCGAGACGATGACCTCGCGCATGGTCGTCTCCGGCGGCGCCGCGCCCTTGGCGACGAAGAGCAGCAGGCCGAAGGGCGGCGTCGCCAGGCTGATCTCCAGCACCAGCAGCGCCAGCACGCCGAACCAGACGAGCTGCTCCTGGCCGACGGCGAAGGCGAACTCCATCTTCTCGACCACCGGCATGAAGATCGGCATGGTGATCATCATCATGCTGACCTGGTCCATGAAGCAGCCGAGGACCATGAGGATCGCGAGCATGCCGACGATCACCGCCATCGGCGCGAGGCCCGTGTCGAGGATGGTCGAGGAGAAGCCCGTCGAGGCCTCGGAGAAGGCCAGGATCTGGCTGAAGGTGATCGAGCCGCAGATGATGAAGAGCGTCATCACGCTGAAGCGCACGGTCTGCTTGGCCGCTATGAAGAAGTTCTTGAAGGTGAGCCGGCGGTAGCAGGCGGCGACGATGAGGCAGAAGACCGCGCCGATGGCGGCCGATTCGGTCGGCGTGGCGAAGCCGCCGACGATCGAGCCGACGACGACGAAGAAGATGCTGATGAGCGGCAGCACGTAGATCAGGGACGGCCGGATGCGCTCCCAGCGGCTGAGCCCCTCGATCTCGTAATGGGGGGCGATCTCCGGATTTCGCCAGCAGCGGATGATCACGTAGGCGAAGAAGAGCGTCGCCAGAATGAGCGCCGGCACGATGGCGGCGATCAAGAGGTCGCCGATCGGGATCTTGGCGATGCTGCCCAGCAGGACGGCGAGCGCCGAGGGCGGGATCAGCATGGCGATGCCGCCGACGGCGACGATCGGGCCGATCGAGATCTCGGGCTTGTAGCCGCGCTTGTACATCTCGGGCAGCAAGGTCGAGCCGAGCATGGCGGTGTTGGCGATGGTCGAGCCCGAGAGCGAGGAGAAGATCGTGCCGCCGACGATGGCGACCAGCGAGAGCCGCCCGGGCACCCGCGCGATGAGCTTGTCGATGGCGTCGATCGCGCGGGCCGCCACGCCCGTGTAGAACATGATCTCGCCCATGAAGATGAACAGCGGGATCGGCAGCAGCGCGAAGGCCTGCACCGAATCGACGGCGTTGCGGACCAGCTGGATGACGCCCTTGTCGCCGCCCATGAAGATGAAGGCGCCGATGATGTTGACGGTGAAGAAGGCGAAGACCACCGGCAGGCCGAGCATCATGAAGAAGAGCAGCGCGCCGATCAGGATCGCCAGCGTATAGTACCACTCCATGCGCTCAGGGCCCGTCGGACGTCGGGCCGGGCGGCGGCGGCCGGCGGATCAGGAAGCGGACGAAGAGCGCGAGCAGGATCGCGAAGGTGGGCGGCGCCACGCTGAAGATCCACCACTCGGCCAGCACGAAGCTCTCGTAGACCATCACCTTGCCGGCGTAGGAGGTCCACCAGACCCGCGCCGAATAGACCAGCAGCACCGCGCAGACGACGGCGCCGACCGCGTCGGTGGCGATGGCGGCGCGGCGGCGCGCGGCGGGCTTGAGGCGCTCGACGAAGAGGTCGATGGCGATGTGCCCGCGCTCGCGCAGCACCCAGGGCGCGCCGAAGAAGGTGACGATGTAGAGCGTGTACTCGGCCGCGTCGAGCGTCCAGGCGATGGTGAACCAGCCGGGCTTGCGGCCGATCACGTCGACCGTGATCAGCGCCGTGAGGGCGCAGAGCAGCACGCCCGCGACCACCGCCATGAGGTCGATCAGCCGGTCGAACCAGGCGCCGCGGCGTGCGGGTCGGTTTGGCATCGTGTCCAGGCCGGCGTCTCCTCCCCCAACGAGCGAGCCCGGAGTTTAGGCCATACCGGCCGGTCAATGAACGCCGACGTTCGGACGGCTGCCGCCGCGCCTCGTCGAGGGGCCGGGAGGACTCGTCACAAAGGCTTGAGGAGGACGCCGGCGCCTTTCTCGGCGAGGCCGGAGGCGATATCCTGCGCCTCCGCAGCAGGACCGCCGATTCTACGAGAGCCCATACATGCCGTGTTCCGCCTCTCGGACCCGCCGGGGCGTCTTCGTGCTTTTCGCGCTCGCCCTGATCGCACCGTCAGCGCCGGCGCGCGCCGAGCCGGCGGCGGTGACGTGGGGCGCCAGAATCGAGGTCGCCTCGGGCGGCGGGCACCAGGGGCCCTGGCGCCAGAACGTGTCGCGGTTCGATTACGTCGATGACCCCACGGTGGCGATCGACGCCGCCGGGCGCGTCGCCGTCGCCTGGACCGACCAGTCGCGCAAGGACATCTTCTTCCAGCTCTACGGGCCCGACGGGAAGCCGCGCCTTAAGGCGCCGGTCAACGTCTCGCGGAGCCCGGACGTCTTCTCATGGCTGCCGCGGCTGCTCTTCGCGTCCCGCGACGCGCGCGAGATCTATGTCCTCTGGCAGGAGATCGTGTTCTCCGGCGGGACGCACGGCGGCGAGATTTTCTTCGCGCGCTCGACCGACGGCGGACGGACCTTCGGCGCGCCGATCAACCTCTCAAACACCATCGCCGGCGCCGGCAAGGGGCGCCTCACGCGGCGGCGTTGGCACAACGGCAGCCTAGACCTCGCCGCGGGTCCCGCGGGCACGCTCTACGCCGCCTGGACCGAGTACCAGGGCCGGTTGTGGGTCAGTCGCTCGATCGATCGGGGCGCCAGCTTCTCGGCGCCGGTGCGCATCGCCGGCGGGGGCGAGGCGCCGCCGGCGCGCGGGCCCTCGCTCGCCGTCGTCGCCGGGGGCGTCGTCTATCTCGCCTGGACCGTCGGAGAGGAGCCGGCCGCCGACATCCATCTCGCGAAGTCGCTCGACGACGGCCGCTCGTTTGGCGCGCCGCGGGCCGTCCACAAGAGCGGCGGCCATACCGACGCGCCGAAGCTTGCGGTCGACGGCCGGGGAACCGTTCATCTCGTCTACGCGGAAAGCCCCACCGGGCCGTTCGAGCGCTATCACATACGCTACACCCGCTCGACCGACGGCGGGCGCAGCTTCACCGCGCCACGGCAGGTCTCGGGCCCGCACGGGCGGCGGTTCGAGAGCGCGCATTTCCCGGCGCTGAGCCTGGACGGCGCCGGCAATCTCTACCTCGCCTGGGAGCTTTTTCCAAGCCGGCGAGGCTATCCGCGGGGCCTCGGATTCACGCATTCGGGAGACGGCGGGCGGACCTTCGCCGCGCCCTCGGTCGTGCCGGGCACCGCCGATCCGGCGCTCGGCTCCGGCGGCGGGCGGCAGGGGCTGTTGATGCGGAAGCTCGCCGTCGGCGCGGCGGGCGCGCTCGCGGTCGTCCACGGCACCTTCAAGCGGAACCGATCGAGCGCCATCTGGCTGATTCGCGGGCGCCGCGCCGGGCCCTGACGGCGCGGGGGCCGTCGGCGTGCGGCGAAAGGAAGGGGCGCCGGCGGGCGCCCCTCCCATTCAGGAAACAACTACTTGGTGAGCAGCGGCTTGATCTTCTTGACGAAGTCCGGGCTCAGCTTCTCCAGGTCGCCCCAGTAGGCGGCTTCGGCCTTCTCCTTGAAGCCCTTGCCCATGTCGACGTACTTGACGCCGGCCTTGCGCAGGATGGCGTCCTGCTGCTTGTTGGTCGCCGCCCGCCATTGCGGCCATACGCCTTCGACCCAATGGGCCATGTCCTGCAGGCACTTGCGCTGGTCGGGCGCCATGGCCTTCCACTTGTCGAGGTTGACCAGGATCTTGACCGCGGCGCTGAAGAAGCCGGGGCCGTACTGGTACTTGGTGTACTTCTGCCAGCCGAAGTCGGCGACGCCCCAGTTGGGCCAGCCATAGCCGTCGACGGCGCCGCGCTCGAGCGCGGTGTAGACGGCCGGCGGGGCCATGCGCACGGGCTTGGCGCCGAGGCTGCGGAAGAAGGCGTCGTAGATCGGCACCGAACGCAGGCGCAAGCCGTCGAAGCGGCCGTTCTTGGCGGGCTTGGTGGTGAAGACGTAGAAGTGCACGCCCGCCGTCAGGTGCGTCAGGTAGTAGGCGTTCATCTTCTTGTTGTAGACCTCGTTCAGCATCGCCCAGGCGCCGTTCTTGCGCTGCTCGGGCTGGCTGACTTCGGCGAGGTCCATCACCGCGCCCTCGGGCATGGTGCCCTTGTAGTAGTTGGCGGGGCCGTAGTGCATGTCGACCACGCCCGACTTCAAGGCGCTCCACTGCTGCAGCGAGCCGATCGCGGCGGGGCCGACGACGGAGATGGTCACCTTGCCGGCGCAGCGCTTGTTGACCTCGCCGACCCAGCGATGGAAGGGCTTGGCCACCGTTGCCCGCGCGGGCAGGAAGTTCGCCGCCTTCAGCTTTACCTCGGCGGCGGCGGCCTGGGTGCCGGCGAACGCAGCCAAACCCAAGGCGGCGCCGACGCCGGTCAGAATGAGCTTTCTCAAGATGTCCTCCCTTCAGAAGCGACACGTCCACCGTGGCGGTCGTTCTTGAAGCCGCCAGCGTGCCCCTATCGCGGCCGCGACGCAACGGATAACCATCGAAGCGGCCGGGCCTTGTATCGTCGCGCCGGCTGCGATGCCTATAAATGTCCGACGCGACGGCAAGGCACCAATGAGGGAGAACGGCGATGGCGGAGAAGGTTGCGCTGGTGGCGGGGGTCGGGCGCGGCACCGGCGGCGCGGTGGCCGAGCGCTTCGCGGCGGGCGGCTACCGGGTCGGGCTGGTGGCGCGCTCGGAGCCGCGCCTGAAGGAATACGAGGCGACGCTGCCCGGCAGCCTGGCGCTGCCCTGCGACATCACCGATCCGGAGGCGGTTGCGGAGATGCTTGGGCGCTGCCGGGCCGAGCTCGGCGAGCCCGACGTCGTGGTCCACAACGCCGCGCGCGGGGTCTGGGGAGGCTTCCTGGAAATCGACCCCGCCGACATGGAGGCCAACTTCCGGGTCAACACGATGAGCCTGCTGCACCTCGCCCGCGCGGTGGCGCCGGCGATGATCGAGCGCGGCAGCGGCGCGATCGTCGTCACCGGCAACACCTCGGCCTGGCGCGGCAAGCCCAACTTCTCCGGCTTCGCGCCGACCAAGGCGGCCCAGCGCATCCTCGCCGAGGCGATGGCGCGCGAGCTCGGGCCCCAGGGCGTCCACGTCGCCTATGTGGTGATCGACGCGATCATCGACATCCGCTGGACCCGCCGCCAGTTCCCCGACGTGCCCGAGGAGCGCTTCGCCAAGCCCGCCGACATCGCCGAGACCGTCTACCGGACGGCGCACCAGCCCAAGACCGCCTGGTCGTTCAACGTCGAGCTCAGGCCCTATTCGGAGCCCTGGTGAGGGGGGCGGAAGGGATAGACCGCCGGAGCCTGTTTGCAGGGGCGGCTTTCAAACCCACTCCTGCAAATCGTTTCCGGCGGCGTTATGGAAAGTGGACCACAGAGGCACAGAGACGCAGAGAAAAGTCACAGAGGAATGGTCATGCGCCGCCGCGCCCCGGATTACCTCTGTGCCTCTGTGTCTCTGTGGTTCACTTCCTTCCGGCGGTCCGGGCGGCTTTCAAACCCGCCCGTCGAATTCACCACAGAGGCACAGAGACACAGAGAAAAGTCACAGAGGAATGGTCATGCGCCGCCGCGCCCCGGATTATCTCTGTGCCTCTGTGTCTCTGTGCCTCTGTGGTTCACTTCCTTCCGGCGGTCCGGGCGGCTTTCAAACCCGCCCGTCGAATTCACCACAGAGGCACAGAGACACAGAGAAAAGTCACAGAGGAATGGTCATGCGCCGCCGCGCCCCGGATTATCTCTGTGCCTCTGTGTCTCTGTGCCTCTGTGGTTCACTTCCTTCCGGCGGTCCGGGCGGGCGCAAAAAATTAGGGGACCGCCGGCCGACGGTCCCCTTGAGAGTAGGCTCCAGTTTCGTGACGAGGTGCCTCGTTGGCTTTCTTCGAGGTCTTGTCCGGGACGTGCTTTCGATGACCCCGGTCCCGGCTTGCCCCTCTGTTGTCAGCCGTCGCTGTCCCTCACCCAGAAGACCGTCTTGCACGGCCGGTTCCTGATCATCGTGCAGCGCACCGCGGCGACCTCGACCATCCTGCGGGCCCAGCGCGGCTCGCAGCGGCCGTTGCGGCGGACGTAGTTGTATCCCTTGAGGCCGAGATAGCGGCAGTCGGCCTCGGCGTGGTGCGTCATCACCGGCTGCACCGTGACCGTGTCGGCCAGCGTGAAGACGCAGCGGTCGGTGTAGAGGTCGCGCTCCATGCATTCGCGGCCCCCGAAGCTGTCCGGCAGGATCGCCGGCATCTGCTCGTCGACGATCCGCGTGACGCGCGCCAGCGCCACCTTGTCCCGCATCGGCGGAATGCCCTTCAGGAAGGCGGAGAAGGCGCCGTAGGCGAAGACCGCCTCGCAGATCGTGTTGGCCTTGAAGTCGTCGCGGCGCGCGCGCCACACCGCCGTCCAGATGCGCTTGACGATGCTGTCCTCCGATTCGCTGCGCGCTTCGTGATAGGCGAGTTGGATCAGGCACCAGCGCTCGCGCACCGGCTTCGCCTTGCCGGTCAGCTTGACCGGCCGGACCTTCACCGTCGCGAAGGTCCGCGCGGTCACCCCGTAGCGCTCGTGGATGGTCAGCTTCGCGTGCGGGCGAACGATGTTGGCCTTGGCCGGCCCCTTCGTCGTCCAGAGGTGCATGGCGAGAAACATGCTGCCAAGGGCGAGGACGAAAACGCCGAGGCGCGCGAGGCCGGCGAAATCGATTCCCGTGGGCGCTTGACAGAAGCGGCCGCGCTCGTCGCGCCAACACCGATTGGCGTCCAACCAGACGCGCGATCGAGGTGTGGACACCGCTCGAATGCGTTTGGCCATGGCTTGCTCCTTTCAAGTAAAAATTAACCCACGCTTAAGGTTAACAATAGGTAAAGACTTCCTCAGTATTTGACAAAAGAGAGACAAATGTCAAATTAATTTGTTCTTAATTTTAGTTAATTTTTATTAATAGTTTATATACTTGATTAATCTCTTTATTCACAAGGCCTTCCCTATGGCGCCCAGGTGCTGCGGTTCGCGGCCGCGCCTTCGGCCGGGGCGCGGCGGTCCGCTCGCCTGGGCGCTGGCGACCCACGGCGGCGCCGGATATGGTTTACGCAAACGGCGATTCCGTTAAGGAATGGGCGGCATGAAGGGATGGCGCGGGACGGTCGAGGCGTGGCTGGCGAAGCTGCCGGCCGAACAACTGCACGGTCGGATGCGGTTCGTGACCGCCCTCTCGCGCGGCCAGCTCGAGGTCGAGCTCTATGCGCCCCAGGGCGAGGACACGCAGCAGCCCCACCCGCGCGACGAGATCTACATCGTCGCGGAGGGCTCGGGGCAGTTCGTGATGGGCGGCGAGCGGGTCGGCTTCTCGGCCGGCGACGCGCTCTTCGCGCCGGCGGGCATGACGCACCGCTTCGAAGGCTTCACCCCTCATTTCGCGACCTGGGTCGTGTTCTACGGCCCGGATGGCGGCGAAGGTCCCGACGGCGGCGGGCCGCGCGCGGCCGAGCCCGGCTGGCGCGGCACGGTCGACCATTGGCTGGCCGAGGTTCCGGGCGACGGCATCCGTTCGGTCTCGGCCTTCCGGCGCGGCAGTCTGGAGATCAAGCTCTACGCGCCGCGCGGCGAGGATCCCCAGAGCCCCCACGGCCGCGACGAGGTCTACGTCGTGGCGCGCGGCCGCGGCACGGCGGCGATCGGCGGGGAGCGCCGGCGCTTCGGGCCGGCCGACGCGATCTTCGTGCCCGCCAGCATGACGCACCGCTTCGAGGACTTCACCGACGATCTGGCGATCTGGGTGATGTTCTACGGTCCGCCCGGCGGCGAGGGCGGCGGCTGAGCCGCGAAATCGCGGTGGCGCAGGCGGGCGCGCGAGCCTATCTCACACTCACCGAGGGGAGATCCGGTCGGCCCCCTTCCCCGGATGGGCCGACCCGAGGAGGCGATCATGGACATGCCGGAAACCGAGGGCGGGACGCCGGCGCTCGACCTCGACGGCCTTTCGGACTGGCTGGTCGGGCGCGGCCTGCGCGGCCTCGAGCTCGACGAGCAGTTCGGCGGCTTCTGCAACAAGCTGCGCGACGCCGGCTTCGCGATCGAGCGCGCGACCATGGGCATGGGCATGCTGCATCCGCGCTACGGCGCGCAGACCTATGTCTGGCGGGCCAGGGACCGGGCCGACGGCGCGGCCGGCAAGGCCGGGGTCGAGACCGTGATGCGCGGGCGGGGCGAATGGCGGCGCGACGATTTCCAGAAGAGCCCGATCCACCACATGCGCTCGACCGGCACGCCGGTCATGCGCCGCCGGCTCGACCGCAACGCGCCGCTCGACTTTCCCATCCTGGAGGATCTGCGCGCCGAGGGGATGACCGAGTACGCCGCCGAGCTCGTCCTGTTCGGCAAGATCAAGGAGAGCGACGAGGCGCGGAGCGGCGTCTTCTTCTCCTGCGCGACCGCGCGGCCGGGCGGCTTCGACGACGGCCAGCTCGCGCAGCTGCGCGCGCTGCTGCCGGCTTTTGGCCTCGCGGTCAAGTCGCGCACCACCTACGACATCGCCCGCACGGTGATGCATACCTATCTCGGGCGCGACGCCGGCGACCGGGTGGTGACCGGCGCCATCGAACGCGGCTCGGTGGAGACCATCCGGGCGGTGATCTGGCTGTGCGACCTGCGCAGCTTCACGACCTTCTCCGACACCGCGTCCCCCAACGAGCTCATCGAGACCCTCGACGACTACCTGGAGGAGATGGCGCGCCCGGTGCACGACAACAACGGCCAAATCCTCAAGTTCCTCGGCGACGGCTTCCTCGCGACCTTCGACCTGACCGGCCTCGAGGACGAGGCGGTGGGCGTGTGCTCCCGCGCCACCAGCGCCGCCCGGCAGCTCAGCCGGCACTTCCCCGCGCTCAACGCGGAGCGCGCGGCCGCGGGCAAGCCGGTCCTCGATTTCGGCCTCGCGCTCCACATGGGCGAGGTGCTCTATGGCAATATCGGCGCGAGCGACCGCCTCGACTTCACCGTGATCGGACCCGCGGTCAACGAGTCGAGCCGCATCCAGGCGCTCTGCCGGCCGCTCAAGCGCAACGTGCTGATCTCGAGCGCCTACCATGCGATCGCGCACAACTGCCGCGAATACCTGCACCCGCTCGGCTCCCACGCGCTGCGCGGCGTGCGCGAGCCCCAGGAGCTGTTCACCCTGAAGGGATAGGCGGGCGCCAATTGCGGGGGCGGGTTTGCAACCCGCCCCGACAAACGGTTCTTCCTATCCGTGCCCCCGTGTCTCCGTGGTTCACTTTGGCTACCGAGCCTCGTTGGAGGCGACCGCCGGCGCGGTATAGTCGGCGCCATGACGGCGCCCATCGCCAGGACTGAAACCGATCCCTGGGCGGCGCTCGCGGCCGAGCTCGACCGATGGGGCGCGGCCGGGCGGCGCGCCGACCTGTGGTGGCGCGACGACGACGCGGCGGCGCCGGGGCCGAAGCTGTCACGGCTGTTCGACATGACGGGCGCGGCGGGGCTGCTGCTCGCGGTGATCCCGGCGCGGCTCGACGAGGCTTTGGGGCCGGCCGTCGCCGCCGCGCCGCATGTCCGCGTCGCCCAGCACGGCTACGCCCATGTCAACCACGCGCCGAAAGGCCAGGGGCTGGGGGCCTGGGAGCTGGGGCTGCATCGCGGCGAGGCGGCGGTGCTCGCCGACCTCGATGCCGGCAATGCCCGCCTGGCCGAGGTCTTCGGCGAGCGGTTCGTCCCCGTCGTGGTGCCGCCGTGGAACCGCATCGACCCGGCGCTCTTCGGCCCGCTGGCCGCGCGCGGCTATCGAGGGGTCTCCGCCTTCGGGCCGCGCGAGCGAGGCCGGCCTGGGTTCGTCGTCGCCAACGCCCAGTGCGATCCGATCAGGTGGAAGGGCGGCCCGCGCTTCGCCGGCGAGGCCAAGGCGCTGGGCGAGATCATCGGGCACCTGGAGGCGCGGCGGACCGGCGCGGCGGATGCCGACGAGCCGACCGGGTTCCTCACCCACCACATCGACCTCGACGAGGACGGCTGGGCGTACTGCGCGCGCTTGGCGCAAGCTGTCGAGGCGCATCCGGCGGCGCGCTGGCGCGACCCGCTCGATATCTTCGGGGGACGCGCCATGAGGGGCGAGCCATGAGCGCGCTGATCCGCCCGGCGGGGCCGGACGACATCGACGCGGTCTGCGCGCTGCTGCACGAGAAGATGAACGCCAGGATCGCGCTGACGCGCTGGCGGCGGCTGATGACCTACGAGTGGCTGGCCCAGAAACCCGATCTCGGCCGCGCGGTCGAGGCGGGCGGGCGGGTCCTCGGCTATGTCGGCATGGTCTACGCGGATCGCGACATTCCAATTGCGTCAGGTGGCGGGCCAAATGCGTCCGGTGGCGGGCGGCGCGAGCGGACCGTCAATATCTGCGCCTGGTACCTCGACAAGTCGCTGCGCGGGTCGGGGCTGGGCATGGAGATGATGGCCGACGCCACGGCCGATCCGGCGCTGTCCTACGACATCATGACGAGCTCCAAGAACACCCTCGCCATCCTCGACGCCGTCGGCTACCGGGTGCTCGACGACCACCGCTATGTCTGGCGGAAGGTCGGGGCGGGCGGCGGCGAACTGGCGATCGAGCGCGATCCGATCGCCATCCGCGCCCGGGCAAGCGGGCGCGAAGCCCGCCTGCTCGACGACATGGCCGGGCTGCCGGCGGTGCCGGTGCTGATCGAGGCGGCGGGCTCGCGGGCGCTCTTGTTCTTCTCGGTCAAGCGGAAGGGCGCGGACGTCACCTGGTTCGACCTGCTGCACGCGGGCGACCGGGCGCTCTTCGCCGACCGGGCCCAGGCGCTGGCCGACGCGCTGCTGCCCGACGGCCCGGCGGTGCTCGCGGCCGACGCGCGCTTCGTGCCGGAGACGGCCGACGGCGCGCGCGAGGCGCTTCCCGTGCCGCGCGTCTTCAAGACCGCGCGCCTCGAACGCCACGAGATCGACCATCTCTATACCGAGCTTCAGCTCCTCGATCTCAAGCTCGATTGAGGTGTGACGCCTTCGGCGCTGAAACGCCGCTGGCGTTTCAGACCCCTTGCATGTTCTTCACGTTGCGAATCGGTGAAGATGTACGCTGGCCCTGTGCGAGCGGCCGCTCGCACAGGGCCGGATCGGCGGGGCCGTGTGCCCCTTGGTTTGGAAC
>Ga0302046_10004447_pt1 | contig 12478 bp, 9 predicted proteins | sample RVTome_11_FD_200261 | JGI IMG/M metagenome (GOLD analysis project Ga0302046, IMG submission 200261) | Soil microbial communities from uranium-contaminated site in the Upper Colorado River Basin, Wyoming, United States - RVT147D111 (version 2) ...
CGCTCTTCGACATCGCGGCCGCCGGTCCGCTGGCCGGCCTGCTCGTGGCCATTCCCGCGCTGATCCTCGGCCTGGCGTGGTCGCGGCTCGTCCCCGCCGCCGGCGACGGCAGCCTCGGCGGCTTCGGCTACTCGCTGCTCACCCGCGCCTTCGTGCACCTGCGCTTCGGCGAGGTCGACGGCATGGCGGTGATGACCCACCCCATGGCCGATGCGGCCTGGGTGGGCTGTTTCGTCACCGCCCTGAACCTCTTCCCGGTGGGCCAGCTGGACGGCGGACGGATCGCCTACGCGCTGTCGGCTCGCCGCCACCGCGCGCTCGGCATGGCCACGTGGGTGGTGCTGCTGGGGCTGGGCGCGCTGACCGGCTCGGTGAACTGGTTCGTCTGGGCCGCGCTGCTCCTGGTGGTGGTGGGCTTCGACCACGGCCCGCCGCTGGACGACCTCACCCCGCTCACGCCCGCGCGCCGGCTGCTCGGGATCGGCTGCCTGGTCCTGACGGTCTTCCTGCTGCCGCCGATCCCGATCTGATCCGCCGCGCCGGCTACACGGCCGGCCGGGCGGCGGTGGGCCCGCCCGCGCGCACCCGGGAGAGCAACACGAGGCCGGCGACGAAGAACAGCCCGACGGCGAGGATCGCCGCGCGCTGGTTGCCGGCGAGCAGCCAGGAGACGCCACCGAACACCAGTGGTCCCGCGATGGCGCCGGTCTTGCCCACCAGCGAGTAGAAGCCGAAGAACTCCGCCTCGCGGTTCGCCGGGATCAGCGTCGCCATGAACGTCCGGCTGGCGGCCTGGACGGCGCCGAGGCCGGTGCCGGCCAGCACGGCGACCACCCAGAACTGCCACTTGGCGGTGACGAAGTAGGCGAGCAGGGTCACCAGCGCCCACTGCACGAGCGTCACGCCGACCACGAAGCGGGGGCCGCGGGCGTCGGTGGGCCGCGCCCATGCCGCCGCCCCCGCCAGCGCGGTCACCTGCACCACCAGGAACAGCCCGATGATCTCGGGCGGCGAGAAGCCGAGCGTCCGCGAGGCGAAGATGGCGGCGAACAGGATGACCGTGTTGACGCCGTCCTCGTAGACCAGGTAGGCGGTGAGGAACCGGCGCATCTGCGCGCGCTCGGGCGTCCCCACGATCTCGCGCAGCGTCGCCAGCGTCTCGCGGGCGGCCCGGGCCACCGCGACGCGCAGCGGAACCGACTGCCGGTGGTCGGGGGGGAGCGTGACGAAGGCCGGCAGCGAGAACACCGCGAACTGGACGGCGGCGGTGAGGAAGCACGCCCAGTACAGCCCGGCCGTCACGAGCGGGTAGGCGACGGCGAAGGCGATGATCGAGCCCCCGTAGCCGACGGCGAAGCCCGCCGCCGACACCCGGCCGAGCGTGGCGGGGGGCGCGATGCGGGGCAGGTAGGAGTTGTAGTAGACGAACGCCGCCTCGAACGTCACCAGCGCGGTCACCGCCAGCGCGAACCCCTGCAGCACCATGCCGCCCCCGAGCGTGGCGAGCAGCGCGGTGGCCGTCACCGACACCAGCGTGAAGCCCACGAAGAAGGGCTTGCGGACGCCGGCGTGGTCGGCGATGCCTCCGAGCAGCGGCGAGGTGAGGGCCACGATGACCATCGACAGCGAGCCGACCAGCCCCCACCAGAAGTCGCCGCGCCCGTCGGCGTTGCCCACGACCGCCTCCGCGTAGTAGACGGGGAAGACGGTCGCCTGGATGATCGCCGAGAAGGCCGAGTTGGCGAAGTCGTAGAGCACCCACGCCAGAACCACACCACGCGCCGAGGCGGGCACGGCGGGCAGGATGACACACGCCGCGCGGTTGCGCTACTATCCGCCCCATGCCGGGCCGTCTCGATCGGAAGGGTCTCGAGGCGTGCGTCCGCAAAGGCGAGATCGACACCGTCCTCACCGTCTTCCCCGACGGATACGCCCGGCTCCTGGGCAAGCGGCTCACCGCCCGCCACTTCCTCGAGCGCGCCCTCGACGACGGCGTCCACGCCTGCATCTACCTCTTCACCGTCGACATGGAGATGGAGCCGCTGCCCGGCTTCACGCTCACCTCGTGGGAGCGCGGCTACGGCGACATGAAGATGGTGCCGGACATGAGCACGCTGCGGCTGATCCCGTGGCTGCCCAAGACGGCCCTGGTCTTCTGCGACGTCTTCACCGAGGACGGCCAGCCGGTGGAGGAGGCCCCGCGCTGGGTGCTCAAGCGCCAGATCGCGCGGGCGGCGGCCCAGGGCTACGTGGTGAAGACGGCGGCCGAGCTGGAGCTGTACTGCTTCCGGGAGACGTTCGAAGAGGCGCGGGCCCGGCGATACCAGAACTTGACGCCGTTCTCGACTTACCTGGAGGACTATCACATCCTGCAGACGACGAAGGAGGAGCCGCTGATCCGTGCCATCCGCAACGGCATGGAAGGCGCCGGCGTGCCGGTGGAGACCTCCAAGGGCGAGTGGGGGCGCGGCCAGGAGGAGATCAACCTCGTCTACGCCGAGGCGCTCGAGATGGCCGACCGCACCGTGCTCTACAAGCACGGGGCCAAGGAGATCGCCCACCTGCAGGGCTGCTCGCTGACCTTCATGGCCAAGTACGACATGGGCGCGGCCGGCTCGTCCTTCCACCTGCACTCCTCGCTCTGGGACCGCGGCGGGCGCAAGGCGCTGTTCGCGCCGAACGGCAAGGCTCCGGCTCACCGCCCATCGCTGCCGCCCCTGCTCGGCCACTGGCTGGCCGGCCAGCTGGCGCTGGCGCGCGAGCTGGCGTACTTCTACGCGCCGGGCGTCAACTCCTACAAGCGCTACCAGGCGGGGTCCTTCGCGCCCACCCGGGTCGCAGCCGGCTGGGACAACCGCACGTGCGGCTTCCGGCTGTGCGGCGAGGGCAGCGGGTTGCGCGTGGAGAACCGCATCCCCGGCGCCGACGCCAATCCCTACCTCGCGTTCGCGGCGACGATCGCCGCCGGCCTGCACGGCATCGGCAACAAGCTGAAGACGCCCCGGCTCTACGAGGGCAACGCCTACGAGGACGCCACGCTGCCGCAGGTGCCCAAGACCCTGCGGGAGGCCGTCGCCGAGCTGGAGCGCTCCAAGGTCGTCCGGGCGGCCCTGGGGGATCGCGTGACGGACCACTATCTGCACGCCGCGCGGCTGGAGCAGCAGGCGTTCGACCAGGCGGTGACCGACTGGGAGCTCGTCCGCAACTTCGAGCGAATTTGAACCTCATGAGATCTAAATGACCGAGATATCATCCGAAGTTACGAGCTCTCGTGGACCGGCGAAGGCGTCACGGCGGCTGGAGGGAAGGGTGGCGTTCATCACCGGCGCGGGCATGGGCATGGGGCGGGAGGCCGCCGTGCTGTTCGCCGAGGAGGGCGCCAGGATCGTCGTCGCCGACATCGACGCCGAGGCGGCCGGCGGCACCGTCGGACTCGTCGAGAGGGCCGGCGGCCAGGCGGTGGCGGTCACCGGCGACGTGGCGAGCGAGGCCGACGTGCATCGCATGATCGACGAGGGCGTCCGGCGGTTCGGCGCGCTGCACGTGCTCTACAACAACGCCGGCGTGCTGTGGAAGGACCGGGACCGCTCCGTGCTCGAGACCGACGAGAAGTGGTGGGACCGGGTCATGGCCGTCAACCTCAAGTCGGTGTTCTGGGTCACCAAGCACGGGATCCCGCACCTGCGCGCCGCCGGCGGCGGCTCCGTCATCATGATGGGCTCGGTGTCGGCCCTGGCCGGGTTCACGCGGGCCCAGGACGCCTACACGGCGGCCAAGGGTGCCCTGATCTCGCTGACCAAGTCGCTGGCCATCCAGTTCGCGAAGGACCAGATCCGCTGCAACATCATCCACCCCGGCATCGTGGACACACCGCTGCAGGCCCCGTACCTGACGGACGCGATCCGCAAGGAGTTCGAGGCCGGCATCCCGCTGGGCCGGATCGCCCAGCCCCGCGAGATCGCGTACGTGGCGCTCTTCCTGGCCAGCGCGGAGTCGTCGTTCATGACCGGCGCCGAGCTGGTGGTCGACGGCGGCTTCACCGCCGGCTGACCCCATGGCCCGCCTGCTCGCCCGGCCGGCACCGCGCTCCGTCCCGATCGACCCCGCCGGTGCGGGCGCCGCCGCGGTGCTGGCGATGCTGGCCGCCTTCGTCGGGTGGCCGGTCGGCGCCGTGCTCGTCGCCGGCGCCGCTGCCGCCGTCCCGCCACTCGCCGTCGTGCTGGCGACGGTGGCGGTCGCCGGCGTTTCCGCGCTGCTGGCGCTGCTGGGCGGGGCGGCGCTCGCCTACGCCGTCTCGCGCGTGAACGTGCCCGGCCGCGTGCTGGCATGGCGCGTGTTCCGCCTCGGCGTCCTGGTCCCGCCGTTCCTCGCCCCCCTGGCGCTGCTCGTCCTCGCCGGCGGGTCCGGCGTTCCCGGCTCCGGCGGAGGGCCGGCGGGCTTCGTCGCCATCGTGATCGGGCAGACGCTGGCGTTCCTGCCTCACGCCACCGCGCTGCTGGTCCGGGCGCTGGCCGACGTCCCCGCGGACCTGGAGCAGGCGGCCGAGGTGCTGGGCGCGAGCCGGCTCACCGTCCTGCGCCGTGTGACGCTGGGGATCGCACGCTCCCGGCTGCGCGCGGCGGCGCTGGTCGTCCTCGGGCTGTGCCTGGCCGACGTGGCCACGCCGCTGCTGCTCGGCGGCGACGCCCTCGTCCTCGCAACGTTCGTCGTGGCGGCGGCGGCCGTGAACGCCGACAACGCCGCCGGCGCCGCCCTGGGGCTGGCCGCCCTCGCCACGCCTGCCGCGCTCCTGGGGGCCACCTGGCGGCACGCCACCGTCACGTCCTGGGGCTGGGCGAGCCTGCCGCGCCTCGACCGCCCGGCGCCGGCGCTCCTGCGCGCCTCGCTGGGGATCACGGTCTGGGGAGTCGCGCTGGCCCTGGCGACGCTGTGGGTGATCGTCCCGCTCGGCTCGTTGCTGCGTGCGGGCGACGGCGGCTGGAGGCCGTCCTTCGAGCACTGGGCCGCCCTCTCGACGCCCGCTGCCGCCGGGCCGCTGGGCGGCAGCGTCGCCCTCGGCCTCGGCGCCGGTCTGGCGGGGACGACGCTGGCGCTGTCCGCCGCCTGGAGCCTGGAGCGGGGACGCTCGCCGCTGGCGCGCGCGGTGGCGTGGCTGGCGCGAGTGCCGGTCGCGGTCCCCGGCGTGGTGGCCTCGCTCGGCTACCTGCTGACGTTCGGCGCCCCGCCGCTGGCACTGGCCGGCACGCTGCTGGTGCTGGTGGCGGCGGTGGCGTGCTGGGAGCTGCCCGTCACCCTGGGCCTGGCCCGAGCGGGGCTGGCTCGTACGAATCCCAGCGCGGCGGAGGCTGCCGTGAGCCTGGGCGCCAGCCGGGGCACCGCGCTGCGCCGGATCGTCGTGCCCGCGCTCCGGCCGGTGGCGGGCTGGATCTTCGGCTACTCGTTCGCCGCCGGCGTCCTCGCGGTGGGCACGGTGATCGTGCTGGCCGGGCCGCGCCTCGGCACCACCACGCTGCTCGCCCTCGCCGCCTCGGGCGCCGCCGGCGCGGCGTGCGCGGTCGCCACCGTCCTGCTCGCGCTCGCGGGCGGGGCTCTGCTGCTCGGCCGGGCGATCGCCGGCCGGGAGCGTGTTCCCACGTTGCTCGTCTGAAAGGAGAGGACGAACATGGCTCGATGGGCGCTCCTGGTACTCGTGCCGCTGCTGGTGGCCGGTCCTGCCCAGGCCAAGGACACCGTGGTGGTCTACACGGCGCTGGAGCCGGAGCAGATCACCGACTACATGAAGGCGGTCAACAAGACGCTCCCGAACCTCGACGTGAAGATGCTGCGACTGTCCACCGGCGACATCTCCGCCCGTTTCATGGCCGAGAAGGACAACATGCAGGCCGACGTGATCTGGGGCGTGGGCGCCACCAACATGCTGGTCTTCAAGAACGCCGGGTTGCTGGAGGCCTACGCGCCGAAGGGGCTCGAGCGGATCCAGCCGCTGTTCCGCGACAAGGCCGCTCCGCCCTCGTGGGTCGGCATCGACATCTACATGTCGGCGTTCTGCTTCAACACCGAGGTGGCCAAGAAGAAGAACCTGCCCCGGCCCGAGTCGTGGGCCGACCTCACCAAGCCGGTCTACAAGGGCGAGGTCGTGATGCCCAACCCGGCCAGCTCGGGCACCGGGTACCTCTCGGTCGCCTCGATCCTGCAGCGCCTGAAGGAGCCCGAGGGTTGGAAATACCTCGATGCGCTCGACCGGAACATCGCCGAGTACACCAAGTCCGGCTCCAAGCCCTGCAAGGACGCGGCGGCCGGCGAGCGGGCGATCGGCGTGTCGTTCGAGTACGTGGCCGCCAAGATGAAGAAGGACGGCGCGCCGGTGGAGATGGTGCTGCCCAGGGAGGGCTCCGGGTACGAGATGGAGGCCAACGCGCTGACCCGCAAGGGCAAGGGCAACGCCGCCGCCCGGCAGTTCCTCGACTGGGCGATCTCCAACGAGGCGATGGGGCTCTACGCGAAGTACTTCGCGGCGGTCGCCGTCGCCGGGTTCCCGGCGCCGGAAGGCTTGCCGAAGGACATCAGCAAGGTGGTCTATCCCAACGACTTCGACTGGTCGTCGAAGAACCGCGACCGGATCCTGGCCGAGTGGGCGAAGCGCTACCAGAAGTAACCGGAGCGACCGAGGACCGACGGGGGCTCGGCGGCGGGGCGCGACCGGCGGCGGTCGCGCTGGAGGGCATCGCCAAGACGTTCGGGACGGTGACCGCCCTGCGCGACGTCTCGCTCAGCGTGGCCGAGGGCGAGTTCGTCTGCTTCCTGGGCCCGAGCGGCTGCGGCAAGACGACGCTGCTCCGGATCGTGGCCGGCCTGGAGCGGCAGAACGCCGGCGTGGTGCGCATGGCCGGGCGCGACGTGTCGGGGCTGCCGCCCAGCCAGCGCGACTACGGGATCGTCTTCCAGTCCTACGCGCTGTTTCCCAACCTCACGGTGGCCCGCAACGTGGCGTACGGCCTGGAGGCCCGGCGCCGCGGGCGCCGCCAGACCGAGGCGCGGGTGGACGAACTGCTGGACCTGGTCCGGCTGCGGGCGCACAAGCAGCGCTACCCGGCCCAGCTCTCCGGCGGCGAGCAGCAGCGGGTGGCGCTGGCCCGCGCGCTGGCGCCCTCGCCCTCGCTGCTCCTGCTCGACGAACCGCTGTCCGCCCTCGACGCCCGGGTGCGCCTGGCGCTCCGGCAGGAGATGAAGGCGCTCCAGCGCCGGCTCGGGATCACCACCATCATGGTGACCCACGATCAGGAGGAGGCGCTGACCATGGCCGACCGCATCGTGGTGATGAACCACGGCGTGGTGGAGCAGATCGGCACGCCGGCCGAGATCTACCGCGAGCCCTCGTCCCTCTTCGTCGCCCGCTTCGTCGGCCACATGAACCTGCTCGAGGCGGTCGCCGACGCCCGGCCCGGCTGGGCCCGGCTGGGAGCGCTCGCGCTGCGCCATCGCCCGGCCCCGGGCACCCGGGCCGGCGACGCGATCACGCTCGGCATCCGTCCCGAGCAGGTCCGGGTCGGCGCCGCCGCCCGGGAGGCGGACAACCGCCTGGTCGGGCGGGTGACGAGCGTGCAGTTCCAGGGCGCGTTCACGCGCCTCGGCGTGCAGGCGGCCGGCGACGGCCCGTCGCTGGCGTGTGACCTGGCCGCCGGCGCGCTGGCCGAGCTGGAGATCGAGGAGGGCACCGAGCTGGCGGTGGCGCTGGCGCCCGACGCGTTGCGCGTGTTCGTCGCGCCGCCCGCCGGCGGTTGACGGTGGCGCCCGGCCCGCCCGCCGGCGCCGCCGCGATGCCGGGCCGCGCGCTCGGGCGGCGCCTCGACACCGAGCGCGTCGCCGGGCACGTCCTCGTCGGGCTCTTCGGCCTCTTCCTCTACGTGTTCCTCGTCTGGCCCATGGCGCAGGTGCTCTGGCGCAGCCTCCTCGACAACGACGGGCGCTTCATCGGCCCGGCCAACTACGTGCGGTACTTCGCCACGCCGGCCATCGCGGCCTCGATCACCAACAGCCTGTCGGTGTCGCTGGCCGCCATGGTGATCACCGTGAGCCTGGCGTTCGTCTACGCCTACGCGCTGACCCGCACGCGGATGCCCGGCCGCGGCGTCTTCCGCGTGGTGGCGATGCTGCCGATCTTCGCCCCCTCGCTGGTGTCGGCGATCGCCTTCGTCTACGCCTTCGGCAACAACGGCATCGTCACCCGCTGGACCGGCGTCAACATCGGCATCTACGGCGCCAAGGGCATCGTGCTGGCCGAGGTCTTCTACTGCTTCCCTCACGCGATGCTCATCCTGGTCGCGGCCCTGGGGGCCGCCGACGCCCGCCTCTACGATGCCGCCGTCGCGCTCGGCGCCTCCCGGCTCAAGATCTTCCTGACCGTCACGCTGCCGGGGGTGAAGTACGGCCTCATGAGCGCCTGCTTCGTGGTGTTCACGCTCGTCATCACCGACTTCGGCGTGCCCAAGGTGGTCGGCGGCAAGTTCTCGGTCATGGCGACCGAGATCTACAACCAGGTGATCGGCCAGCAGAACTTCACGATGGGCGCCACCGTCTCCGTCGTGCTGCTGGTGCCCGCCCTGGCGGCCTTCGTGATCGACCGGATGGTGCAGCGACGGCGGTACGCGCTGGTCGGCTCGGCGGCCCGGCCGCTGGCCCCGGGCCGGACCCCGGTCGCCCGGTCCGTGCTGTTCGGCTACTGCGCCCTGGTTGCCGCCTGCATCGTCGGCATCTACGTGGTCGTCCTCGTCTCCTCGATCGTGACCCGCTGGCCCTACGACTTCGCGCCGACTCTCAAGCACTACCGGTTCGACAGCATCGGCGGCTACACCGCGCTCGCCAACAGCGTGTGGGTGGCCGCGCTGACGGCGGTGGCGGGGACGGCGATCACGTTCGCCGGCGCCTATCTCGTCGAGAAGCGGCGGACGGCCGCCGGCGCCGTGCTGTACGTGCTGTCGCTGCTGCCGGTGGCGGTGCCCGGCATGGTCCTGGGGCTGGCCTACATCTTCGTGTTCAACGCGCCCGGCAGCGTGCTGAACCCCCTGTACGGCACGCTGGCGATCCTGGTGATCTCGAACCTCGTCCACTACTTCACGGTGCCGTTCCTGACCGCCACCACCGCGCTCAGGCAGATGGACGCCGAGTTCGAGAACGTGTCCGCCTCGCTCGGGGTGCCGTTCTACCGGACGTTCTGGCGCGTCACGGTGCCGATCGCGCTGCCGTCGATCGTGGGCATCAGCATGTACTTCTTCCTGAACGGGATGGTCACCCTGTCGGCCGTCGTGTTCCTGGTGGCGCCGGGGACGGAGCTGGCGGCGGTGGCCGTGCTGCTCCTCGACGACGCCGGCGAGACGGCCCAGGCGACCGCGACGTCCGTGCTGATCATCGCCATCGGCCTGCTGGTCCGGCTGGTGTACTGGGCGCTGCTGCGCGGCGTGACCCGCCGCACGCAGGCGTGGGCCACGTCGACCCAGGAGCCGACCCCGGCCCGATGATCGCCCGGGCGCGACCCCTGGCCCGGGCCGGCCGGCGCCGAGCGGGGACGGACGCCATGCTGGCGGCCGGCGGCGTCGACCGGCCACGGCCACACCGTTGGCCGTCCGGGGGCGATGGGCTATGGTGCTGGTGAGCCCGGGGATGCTCCCGGGCGCGCGTGACGAGATCGACGCGGCCGGCCTTCGCGTGGCGGCGACCTCGTCGCTGCGCGCCCGCACGACCCGACCGCCGCGCGGCTGCGCAGCCGAGCCAGGGAGACGACGATGAGAATCGAGACGCTCGCGGTCCATGCCGGCCTCCAGGCGGATCCGACCACGGGGGCGGTGGCGCCGCCCATCCACCCGGCGACGACCTTCGAGCACGAGCCCGACAGCACCGCTCGCCGCGGCTACCTCTACAGTCGCACCGAGAATCCGAATCGACACGCCCTCGAGGACTGCCTCGCGGAGCTGGAGGGCGGCACGGCGGCGGCGGCGTTCGCCTCGGCCTCGGCGGCGACCGCGGCCGTGCTCCAGGCGCTGGGGCCCGGCGACCACGTGGTGGCGCCGCTGGACGCGTACTTCGGCACCGGCAAGCTCTTGCGCGACGTCTTCGCGCCGTGGGGCCTGGCGGTGGATTTCGTGGACATGACCGACGTCGCCGCCGTCAAGGCGGCGCTGCGGCCGTCGACCCGGATCGTCTGGGTGGAGACCCCGTCGAACCCGCTGTGGCGCGTCACCGACATCGCGGCGGTGGCGGCGCTGGCTCACGGCGCCGGCGCCCGCTGCGTCTGCGACAACACGGCGACGACGGCGGTGCTCCAGCGCCCGTTCGCCCACGGCGCCGATCTCGTCGTCTACGCGACGACGAAGTACCTGGGCGGCCACGGCGACGTGATGGGCGGCGCGGTGGTGGCCCGGCGGCGCGACCCGTTCTTCGACCGCATCCGCGCGATCCAGGGCGCGGGCGGCGCGGTGCCGTCGCCGTTCGACTGCTGGCTCGTGCGCCGCGGGATCCGCACGCTGCCCTGGCGCATGCGCGCGCACTCCGACAACGCGCTGCGGGTGGCGACGGCGCTGGCGGCGCACCCGCGGGTGGCGGCGGTGCACTACCCGGGGCTGCCGTCGCATCCGCAGCACGCGATCGCGCGCCGTCAGATGTCCGGCTTCGGGGGCATGCTGTCGATCCAGGTCGAGGGGGGGCGCGCCGCCGCCTTCGCGGTGGCCGGGAAGGTGCGGATCTTCACCTGCGCGACGAGCTTCGGCGGGACCGAGAGCCTGCTCGAGCACCGCGCCTCGGTCGAGGGCGCGGCCACGCGCTCGCCGGACGACCTGCTGCGACTGTCGATCGGCCTCGAGCACCCCGACGACCTCGTCGAGGACCTCGTCGGGGCGCTGGGATAGCGGCGTGGACGAATTCGTCATCGAGGGCGGCGCGCGCCTGCAGGGCACGCTCACGCCGAGCGGCAACAAGAACGCCGCGTTCCCGCTGATCGCCGCCGCGCTGCTGACGGACCAGCCGGTGACGCTGCGCAACGTGCCCGACATCTCCGACGTGCGCACGATGCTGGAGGCCGTCGAGGGCCTGGGAGTGGAGGTCGCGCGGAGCGACCGGCACACGGTGACGCTGCACGCCCGGGCCCTGCGCTCCACCGCGCCCGACCCGGCGCGGCTCCGGCGGATCCGTGGCGCGCTGGTCCTCATGGGCCCGTTGCTGGCCCGGGAGGGACGGGCGCGCTTCGGGGTCAGCGGCGGCGACCAGATCGGGCGCCGCCGCCTGGACACCCACGTGGTCGGTCTGCAGGCCCTCGGGGCCGCCGTCGAGACGGGGCCCGATCTCGGCCTCCGCGCCGCCCGTCTCCGCGGCGCCGACCTGCTCCTCGACGAGGCCAGCGTGACCGCCACCGAGAACGTCCTGGCGGCCGCCGCGCTCGCCGAGGGCACCACGATCATCCGGAATGCCGCCTGCGAGCCGCACGTGCAGGACCAGTGCCGGTTGCTCGTGCAGATGGGCGCCCGCATCGAGGGCATCGGCTCCAACCTGCTGGTCGTCCACGGCGTGCGCGCGCTCGGCGGCGCCGACTTCACGCTCGGCCCCGACTTCATGGAGGTCGGCAGCTTCGTCGCGCTGGCCGCCGCCACCGGCGGGGGGATCGAGATCCGGGGAGCCGGGGTCGAGCACATGCGGATGTCGCTGATGGTGTTCCGGCGGCTCGGCGTCGAGGTCCAGGTGCGCGGCGACGATCTCGTCGTGCCGGACGGCCAGACGCCGGCGATCATGCCCGACCTCGGCAACGCCATTCCCCGCATCGACGACGGCCCCTGGCCGGCGTTTCCCGCCGACCTGATGAGCGTGGCGCTGGTGACGGCCACCCAGGCCAGCGGCACCGTGCTCTTCCACGAGAAGATGTACGAGAGCCGGCTGTTCTTCGTGGACCGGCTGATCGGCATGGGTGCCCGCGTCGTGCTCTGCGATCCCCACCGCGTGCTGGTGCACGGACCGACCCGGCTGACCGGCGAGCCCCAGGGCCTGCCGAGCCCCGACATCCGGGCGGGCATCGCGCTGGTCATCGCCGCCCTGTGCGCCGCCGGCCGCACCGTGATCCGCAGCGTGGAGCAGATCGACCGCGGCTACGAGGACATCGACGACAAGCTGCAGGCGCTGGGCGCGCGCATCAAACGAGTCCACGGCTGAGGACGCCGCAGCGTCAGGCTCACCCAGCGAAGTCCCCACCCTCGGCATCTCGGTGCACGCCGTCGATCGGGCCAGGCCATGTCGGGGCCCCGTATACCTCCGCGTGTATCGAGGGGGCGCCATGGCTCCGCCAGGGCGCTCCGAGCCGCCCGGGGGGGTATGGGGGGCCATGTCGGGGCCCCGGATACCCCGGCGTGTATCGAGGGGCGCCACGGCTCCGCCGGGGTGCCCCGAGCCGCCCGGGAGGGGTATGGGGTAAGGGGGGCCATCTCGGGGCCCCGGATACCCC
>Ga0302046_10004449_pt1 | contig 12476 bp, 8 predicted proteins | sample RVTome_11_FD_200261 | JGI IMG/M metagenome (GOLD analysis project Ga0302046, IMG submission 200261) | Soil microbial communities from uranium-contaminated site in the Upper Colorado River Basin, Wyoming, United States - RVT147D111 (version 2) ...
AGCCCGTCCTCGAGAGCGGGACCGTCGCCGCCCGGCGCTCCGCCGCGGTGCCCGGTCACCATCCCCAGCTCGGACCGATTGGGGCGGTCGGCGGGCCGCTCTATCTCCTCGTCCACGTGTCCAACTTTGCGCACCGGGGAGGCGGCCTGTGCGCGCCGCCCGTGCTCGACGAGCACGCGAACCTGCGCCACCGATACCACCTCAAGCGCACCTTCGACGCCGCGATCGTCGGCATGCTCGCGGTGCTGACGCTCTACAACCTGTCGATGTTCCGCCAGCGCCCGGAGGAGCGGGCCAGTCTCTGGCTCGCCGCGCTGGCCGGGGTGGTGCTCGTGCGCATGCTCGCCGCCGAGGCGTTCTTCGAGCTCTTCGCCGGAGGCAGCTCGGCGCTGCTCTTCGAGTGGAGCTACAAGAGCGAGTACCTGGCCATCCCGCTCGGCTGCATCGCCATGGCCCACTTCTTCCGCCACACCTTTCCGGACCACCTGGGGCCGTCGCTGGCGCGCTTCACCCTCTGGCCGGGCCTCACGCTGGTGGCGTTCACGCTGGTGACACCGCTTCCCCTCTACTCGCGGTTCGTGCACGTCTATCTGGCTTTCCTGGTGCTCTGCATCCTCTACGGCGCCGTGCAGCTCGTCCGCGCCTGGCGTGCCGGGGCGCCCCACGCGGCCACCGTCTGCGTCGGCTGCATTCCGGTCATCGCCGCCTCTTGCTACGACAGCGCGGTCGCGGAGTCGGTCACCTACAGCGTCTATCTCCTGCCCTACTCCATGATCCTTTTCATCTACACGCAAGGACGGGTGGTGGCCAACCGGTTCTCGGATGCTCTCGCCACGTCCCAGCGGCTGAGCGACGATCTCGAGGACGAGGTCGGTCGCCAGACCGTCGAGCTGCGGCGGCGCACCGAGGAGCTGGAGCGAGCGCAACGCGAGCTCGAGATCCTCGCCTCCACCGACGCGCTCACCGGCGTCGGCAACAGGCTTTCCTTCGAGCAGGAGTACGCCCGCGAGTGGCGGCGCGCTCGCCGGCACCGGCGGCCGCTGGCCGTGCTGTTGATCGACGTCGATCACTTCAAGGCGATCAACGACCGCCACGGGCACATCGCGGGGGACCGCTGCCTCCAGGCGGTCGCGCGAGCGCTCGCGCAGTCCGCCCGCCGCCCGGCCGACCTGCTCGCCCGCTACGGCGGCGAGGAGTTCGTCCTGGTGCTGGCGGAGACCGAGGTCGATCGAGCGCTCGCGGTCGCGGAGAGGATCCTCGAGACGGTCCGCGGGCTCGGGGTCGACGACGAGGGCGAGCCGATCCCTCTCTTTGTCTCGATCGGCGTGGCAGCGGGGGTCCCGGGGGAGGACGACGAAGAGCGGGCGCTGCTCGCCGCTGCGGACCGCGCGCTCTACCGGGCCAAGGGTGAAGGCCGCGACCGGGCCGTGGTGGAAGCCGTCATCGAGCCGCAGCGGGCGGTCGAGACCGACTGAGAGCCGGAGATCGGAGCGGGAAGGGCGGCCGGCGGTTTCGTAAGATAGGCATCATGCCGCCCGCCCTCTCCACCCTCGCCGAGAAGCGCCGGATCCTGCAGCTCGAGACGCTGTACGACCTAGCGCTCGAGCTGCACGCCGACCGGCCCGAGCAGGAGCTGGTCGACGAGCTGCTGCAGCGGGTCTGCGCGGTGGTCGATCCGGCGGCGGCGGTGGCGGTGACCCGCGACGCCTACGGCGGGCCGCGGGCGGTGGCGACGGTCGGCTGGCGCGGCTCGCCGCCGGCCGGGGTCGCGCTGCTCGCCGATCCGCTGTGGCGCGAGCTGCTCGCCGAGGGGCGCCTGCTGACCCGGCGCGGCGGCGCGCTCGCCGGGCTCGGCTTCGGCGAGCTGGTGGCGGCGCCGATGGCCTACCGCGGCGTCTTCCTCGGCTTCCTCGCGGTCGCCGACAAGGAGGTGCGCGGCGCCGAGGACCCGTCGTTCACCGCCGACGACAAGCGCTTCCTCGACTCGGTGGCCTCGCTCGGCGGGGTGGCGCTCGACTCGATGCGCCAGGTCGAGGCGCTGTCGGCCCAGCGCGAGCGGCTCGAGGAGGAGAACAAGGCGCTGCGCGGCCAGCTCGCCGAGGAGCTGGGCGGCGGGCGGATCGTCGCCCACGCGCCGCCGATGCGCCGGGCGCTCGAGTTGGCCGAGCGGGTGGCGCCGCGCGGTGTGGCGGTCTTGGTGCGCGGCGAGAGCGGCACCGGCAAGGAGCTGGTGGCGCGGCTGCTCCACCACCTCTCCGGGCGCACCGGCTCGCTGATCGCGCTCAACTGCGCGGCGTTGCCCGAGTCGCTGATCGAGAGCGAGCTGTTCGGCATCGAGGGCGGCGTCGCCACCGGGGTCTCGGCGCGGCCGGGCAAGTTCGAGCTGGCCGACCGCGGCACGCTCTTCCTCGACGAAATCGGCGACCTCCAGCCGGCGGTGCAGGTCAAGCTCCTGCGCACGCTCCAGGAGCGCGAGGTGGTGCGGGTGGGCGGTCAGAAGGCGATCCCGGTCGACGTCCGGCTGATCGCCGCGACCCACCGCGACCTCGAGGAGCTGGTCGCCGGCGGCGGCTTCCGCGAGGACCTCTACTACCGGCTCAAGGGGGTCGAGATCGAGCTGCCGCCGCTGCGCGAGCGCCGCGCCGACGTCCCCCATCTGGTGCGCCACTTCGCCGAGCGCTTCTGCCGCCGCGAGGGGATCCCGGTGCCGCCGTTCCGCTCCGAGGCACTGGCGCTCTTGATCGCCCACGACTACCCGGGAAACGTCCGCGAGCTGCAGAACGTGGTCGAGGGCGCGGTGTCGCTGGCCGAGGGCGAGATCGGCGCCGACCTGGTGCGTTCGCTCCTCGGCGCTCCCGGCCAGCAGGGGCCGGAGGCGCTCGAGCTGGGGGCGGTCGAGCGCCGCCACATCCGCCGCGTCCTCGAGCTGGCCGGCGGCAACAAGAGCGCCGCCGCCCGGATGCTGGGCGTCGACCGCAAGACCTTGCAGCGGCGCGGCTTCTGAGCGAGCCGGTCTCCGCATGGGACATTCTGTCCCGCCTGCGACATTCTGTCCGTGGGCGCCTGGTTCCGCCCCTTCCTGGGCCGTTCGGGGCCGGCGGAGCGGGTGGGCCGCCCTCACCCGGGGCAGAATGTCGCGCTCGGTGTCGGGGCAGGACGCCCCGCCGTTCCGGGCCGATCGATCCAAACTACTGAGAGGGTTGGATTTGTAGCGTCACCACGGCCTCCGTCCCCGGCCTGGCAGCGCCCTTGCGGTAGACGCCGGCGCACAAGGAGGCCTCTGATGCTAGACTCCGTTCGCAGACACGTCGCCGTACCACGCGTCTCGCCGAAGGCGGTTTTCGCGGTGGGTGCCTCCGTCAGCTTCATCTGGCTCTTGGCCCACGACCTGATTCATCCACTGGTGATCTACGCTCTCGAGCTGTACCTGGTGTTCTAGGTCGAGATCCGGTCGAAGATCGCCCCAGGCCCCCGCCGGCACGGACTGCCCGGAAGCACATGGCTGACCAGGCCATCCTCAGGGAGGTCACCCTGACCCTCCCGCTGGAAACGCCCGACGTCGAGATCGCGGCGAGCAACACCGCGTCGGCGATCGCCGAGTCCATGGCGATGAGCGTGGATAAGATCGACGAAGTGCGGATGGCGGTGGTCGAGGCGTGCATCAACGCCAAGGAACACAGCCGCGCCCCGGATCGTAGGGTGCGGTTGACCTGCGAGGTGCTCGGCGAGCGGGCGCCCGAGATCCTGCGCATCACGGTCCATGACAGCGGCGTCGGCTTCGACCCCGGGGCGGTCGAGCGGCCGGAGATCGCGACCAAGATCAAGGCCCCGGACAAGCGCGGCTGGGGGCTCGAGATCATGCGCGGGCTGATGGACGACGTCGAGATCCATTCGGGCGCGGACGGCACCACCGTCGTGATGACCAAGGCCAGAGGCTGATGGGGAAGCGTCGATGACCGAAAGTTTGAAGCTCACCGTCGACCATGCCGGCGGGATCGCGGTCCTCTACACCGAGGGGTACATCAACAACGAGGGCGGCGAGCAGATCGCTCGCGCCGCCTACCGTCTCATCGAGGACGACCAGCGGACTCTGCTGCTCAACCTGCAGGGGACCAAGATCGTCAACTCGATCGGCATCTCGATCCTGATCGAGATCATCGAGAAGATGATCGAGATCGACGGCCGCCTGGCCTTCTGCTGCCTGACGCCGACGATCGAGAAGACCTTCCACATCATGGGCCTCGCCCAGTACGCCGGGATCTACCCCGACCAGGAGACGGCCGTGCGCGAGCTGAACGCGGGCCGGCCGGCGTAACCGGGGCCGCCGATGAGCACCGCGACCGCCGTCGCCGAGCCCGCCGCCGCGGCCTGGGAGGAGCTGGCGCGGCTGGCCGGCAGGGAGAGCGGCGAGCGCGCCTACCTCGCGCGGCTCCTCGACCACTGGCGCTCCGCCCGGGGCGCTGCCGGCGCCGCCTTCTACGCCTGCCGCGACGGCGCCTGCCGGCGCGAGCTGGTCGCCGGCGCCCTCTCGACCCCGGGCGAACCGCGCTTCCCGGAGGCGGTCGAGGGCGAGCCGCCGGAGGGCTTCACGGCGCTGAGGCTGCCCGAGGCGCTGGTGCTGACGCCGGCCGGCGGGTTCGCCGCCGATGCGGCCGGCGCGGCCGAGCCGCTGGCGCTGTTGCTCGCCGCCGCCGCCCGCTGCCTGGCGCTCGAGCGGCGGCTCAAGGAGCAGCACTTCCAGGTCAACTACCGCGGCGTCGAGCTGGAGGCGCTCTACGACGTCGGGCTGGCGGTCGCCTCGACCCTCGACCTCGACGAGCTGTCCGAGGAGGTGCTGGTGCGCGCGGTCTCGCTGCTCGACGCCCGCCGGGGCGCCCTCTACCTACGCGAAGGCGACGAGTACCGCCTCGACGGCACCTTCGGCGGCAACGCTGCCGACGCCTTCCCGGCCGATCTGCCGGCGCTCGAGTCCTGCCTCGAGGGCGCGGGCGCCTGCCCGGTCGAGCTGCTCCCCGGCGCCCGCCACCTGCTGCTGGTGCCGATCGAGAGCGACCGCGAGCGCCGCGGCGTCCTGGTGGTCGCGGACAAGGAGAGCCGCCACGGCATCGGACCGTTCGACGCCGACGACCGGCGCACCCTCGGGCTGTTCGCCAACCAGGCCGCGATCGCGATCGAGAACGCCCGCCTCCACCGCCAGGCCCTCGAGAAGGAGCGCCTCGAGCGCGAGATGGAGCTGGCGGCCGAGATCCAGCGCCAGATCCTCCCCGACGAGCTGCCCGAGGTCGACGGCTGGGACCTGATCGGCTGGAACCGGCCGGCGCGCCAGGTCGGCGGCGACTACTACGACCTGGTGCGGCTCGGCGACCGCGCCCGGATCGGCTTCGCGATCGGCGACGTCACCGGCAAGGGGATGGGGGCGGCGCTCTTGGTCTCGACCCTGCATTCGTCGCTCACCCTGCTGCGCGACCGGGGCGAGCTGTCGCCCGAGTTGGTGGCGCGGCTCAACCGCCACGTCTGCGAGTCGAGCCTGGCCAACAAGTTCATCACCCTGGTGGTCGGCGAGCTGGACCCGTCGAGCGGCTGGCTGACCTACATCAACGCCGGCCACAACCCGGGCTTCCTGTTGCGCGCCGCCGGCGGCGCGGTCGAGCGCCTCGACTCGACCGGACTGCCGCTCGGTCTGATGGCCGCCGGCGCCTGGCAGGCGCGCGGCGTCGAGTTGGCCGCCGGCGACCTGGTCTGCCTCTACACCGACGGCATCACCGAGTGCGCCTCGCCGGCCGACGAGGAGTTGGGCGAGGAGCGCCTGATCGCCCTGCTCGAGACCCACCGCGCAGAGCCGCTCTCCGAGGTGGTCGCGGCCATCGACCGCGCCACCCTCGAGCACGCCGCGGGGCTCCCCCAGAGCGACGACCAGACGGTGGTGCTTTTGCGGCGGGCCGCATAGGCGGCGCCCACGTCTCGCCTCAGCGCTCTGGCAGCCGGCGGAGGATCTCCTCGGCGGCCTCGGCGGCGAGCCGGTCGGGCGGGCCGGCGGCGGCGCGGCGGGCCCACAGGTGGGCGCCGTCGGCGCCGCGGATGAGCTGCAGGAAGGCGATCTCGCCGTCCATGCTCGCGCCGCCCGAGAGCAGGTAGTCGACCCCCACCTCGCGCGCCAGCTCCGGCTGCGAGCGCCCGCGCGGATCGACCGCGCCGGTGGTCGCCGGCCCCACCACCTCCAGCCGTCCGGCGCCGGCGGCGGTGAGGGCGGCGACCAGAGCGCGCTCCAGCTCGCGGTCGTAGGGCGAGGGCGGGCCCTCCGGCGGTGCGAGAGGCAGGATGCCCAGACGGATGGGCGACGGGCTGGCGGGGACCGGAGTAGCGGCTTCCTCGGTGGCGGGCTTCGGGGGTACGGTGGGCGGAGCGCCGGCCGCCGGCACCCCGGCTTCGGCGGCCGAGGCCGGCCCCGGGTGCGAGTCGCGGTTGCGCTGCGCCACCAGCGCCGCCACCAGCAGCGCGAGGCCGAGCAGTGCGGCCGGGATCCACCAGGCCGCCGCCGTGGTCTTGGCGACCTCCCGGACCTCCCCGGCCGGTTCCTCCTCCGGCGTGCCGTCGGCCAGGACCTCGACGGGCACCAGGAATCGGTAGCCGCGGCGCGGCAGGGTCTCGACGAAGCGGGGCGTCGCCGCCTGGTCGCCGAGCGCGGCGCGCACCCGGCGGATGCAGTAGGCGAGCCCCTCGTCGCGGGCGACGTGGGTGTCGCCCCAGATCTCCCGCTGCAGCGTCTCGCCCGGCAACAGCTCGCCCCCCGACTCCAGGAGCAGCGCCAGGACCCTGGCCGGCTGCGGCTCGAGGCGGCGGCTGCCGTGCGGCCCGATCAGCTCGCCGGTTGCGTCGTCGAGCCGGTAGTCGCCGAAGCGGTAGCGGGTCATGGCGGCGACTCTACCGGCATGCCGCCGCCCCGCGGGCCGACCCTCGGCGTCTCCTCAGTTCTCCCTCAGGCGCTCTCCCTGGTCGCGCGGCGGCCGGCCGTCTAGCGTCGGCGGTGAAAGGAGACGCCATGACACGCCACCTCAGCCGCCGCCGCGTCCTGGTCGCCGGGGGCGCCGCCCTCGCCGCCGAGGCCCTCCCCGGTCTCGGCCGCACCGCCGCCGCCGGCACCCACGCTGCCGGGCCGTCCTCCGACCTCCCGGCCGCCTTCCCGCAGCAGGACCCCGAGTTGGTCCGCGAGACCGTCGGCGCCTCGCACGGGCGCTTCGATCGCGTCCGGGAGCTGGTCGAGGCGCAGCCGGCCCTTGCCAAGGCGACCTGGGACTGGGGGTTCGGCGACTGGGAGTCGGCGCTCGGCGCCGCCGCCCACACCGGGCAGCGCGAGATCGCGCTCTTCCTCCTCGCCCACGGCGCCCGCCTCGACGTCTTCGCCGCCGCCATGCTCGGCTGGCTGCCGGCGGTCCGCGCCCTGATCGAGGCGCACCCGGAGCTGGTCCGTACCCCGGGGCCGCACTCGATCCCGCTGCTCAGCCACGCCGAGGCGGGCGGGGAGGCGGCGCGCGGCGTCCGCGACTACCTCGAGAGCCTCGAGGTCGACGCCGGCCCGCCCGACGAGCCGCTGCCGGCGGGCGCCCGCGAGGCGCTGCTCGGCGTCTACGCCGCCGAGGGGCGGGAGCTCGAGGTCGAGATCGGCGAACAGCGCGACCGCCTCACCCTCGGGATCGGCCCCGGCTTCCCGCGCGGCCTGGCCCACCGCGGCGGGCTGGTCTTCCAGGTGGCGGGCGCCGAGGCGGTGACGGTCCGCTTCGAGGTCGGGGAACCCGGCGGCCACGTTCGGCTGACCCTCGCCGACGGCCCGGTGCGCCTGGTCGCGGCGCGGGCGAGGTGGCGGACCCGGCGGCGCGATTCCGACTAGCGATCGTGGAGGGGCCGACGCCCCGAGAACCCATGACCAGGAGGAACCGCTATGAACACCGGATCCACGCCGACCCGCGAAGGTCTGTTCCGCGACGTCTCGCCCCGGTCGGGCTTCACGCTGATCGAGCTGCTAGTCGTCATCGCCATCCTCAGCTCCCTGATCGGCTTGCTGCTGCCGGCCGTCCAAAAGGTCAGAGAGGCCGCCGCAAGGAGTCCCGAGTCTACGAACCCCGCGGTGCGCGAGCTGGCCGCCGAGGTGCAGCCGTTCGCTGAACACTGCAGCAACAACCTCAAGCAGATCGGGATCGCCATGCACAACTTCCATGAAGTCTCGGCGACCGACGAACCGGTGAAGCGCGAGGTTGTGGACGACGTCGAGGGCTGGTTGCGGACGCTCTGCGACATCGAGACCCGAGCGGAGGTGCTGCGGCGCAAGGCCAAGGCGGTGTCGAGGGGCAGCGATCTCACCAGCCAGGAGCAGGTATGGCTGCGGGAGCTCGGAACGGAGCTCGGCCGGATCGAGTCCGCGACCGATCGCGCCACCGGACGCGCGTTCAAGGAGCTGCACCTCGATCGTGCCCGCGTCTGCACGCCCGGCGCCTCCGGCTCCCGGAGGTGATCGACCGGTTCGCCCACCGGTGGCGGGTTCTTCGACCGTTTTCCGGCTTAGGGGAAGAGTGGATCGCCCCGCAGGCCGTGGGCCGGAGGATCGGAGATGGAACCTCGTCATTCACCGTACGCAGCACCGCCGCGGCTGCTCGCCGCGGCGGCCGTCCTGGCGGCGCTCGCCCTCTGTCCCCTCCAGGCGGCGGCCCAGACGTTCTCGCCGGCGGCTTCGCCGAACCCGCTGACACTGACCATCGGCGGGCCAAGCGCGACGGTGACCGTGACCACCAACCCGATGGGGCCCCTCGTCGATCCCATCACCTACACCTTGATCGGGTTGCCTCCGTTCATCCAGACCGGTGGCCCGCAGGTCGTCCCGGCGCCCTATCCCGACGTGACGTTCAACTTCTCCCTCGGTCCCGGCGCGGCACCCGGCACCTACAACGGCGTCCTGCAGGGGATGTCGATTCCGGCGACCGTGAGCGTGCCGTTCCAGGTGATCGTCGAGCCGCCGCCGTCGTTCACCGCCTCGGTCGCTCCCAACCCGCTGACCTTGACCATCGGCGGCGGCGGCGCTACGGCGACGGTGACGACCGTCCCGGACCCCGGTTTCTCGATGCCGGTGACCTACACCTTCCTCGGCCTGCCGGGGTTCATCTCGTTCGGCGGTTCGCAGGTCTCGGGCGCGCCCGGCTATCCGGCGCTGAGCTTCCCGTTCGCCCTCGGCGGCGGCGCCGCGGTGGGGACCTATAGCGGCACCCTGCGCGGGACCTCCGGGGCGATCACGGTCGACGTCCCGTTCACTGTCGTGGTCGTGGCGCCGCCGCCGATGCCGGAGTTCACCGCCTCGGTCGGACCCAACCCGCTGACGCTCGCGATCGGCGGGCCGGGCGCCCCGGTGACCGTGACCACCAGCCCGGACCCCGGCTTCTCGGCGCCGGTGACCTACACCTTCATCGGGCTGCCCGGGTTCGTCACCTTCGGCGGTCCGCGGACGGCGACTCCCCCAGCCTACTCGGCGCAGAGCTTCCCGTTCGTGCTCGGCGCCGGCGCGGCGCCGGGCACCTACAGCGGCACGCTGCGGGGCACCGGCGGCGCGATCACGGTCGACGTGCCCTTCACGGTGGTCGTCCAGGCGGCGCCGGAGCCGCCGGTCTTCTCGGCCTCGGTCGGCCCCAACCCGCTCGACCTCACCCTCGGCGGGCCGGGCGCCGCGGTGCGGGTCACCACGAGCCCGGAGCCTGGGTTCTCGGCGCCGATCACCTACACCTTCGTCGGGCTGCCGGGGTTCGTCACCTTCGGCGGCCCGCGGACGGCGAGCGCTCCGGGTTACCCGCCGCAGAGCTTCCCGTTCGCGCTCGGTGCGGGCGCCGCACCGGGCACCTACGCCGGCACCCTCCGGGGCACTGGCGGCGGCACGACGGTCGAGATCGCGTTCCGGGTGCGGGTCGGGACGGCGCCCTCGTTCAACGTCGTCGCCGCACCCGATCCGGTCGCGCTGGCGATCGGCGGTCCGGGCGTGCCGGTCACGGTGACCGTGAGTCCCGAGCCCAGCTTCTCCGAGCCGGTCGGTCTGGCGTTCGAGGGGCTGCCCGCGTTCGTCCAGACCGGCGGCGCGCGCACCGCGGTGCCGCCGGCGTATGCGCCGCAGAGCTTCCCCTTCGCTCTCGGTCCGGCCGCCGTGCCGGGCAGCTACGCCGGGCGGCTCGAGGTGCGGGTGCGCGGCGCCCTCGACCGGACGATGGCGGTGACAGTGATCGTCCGGCCCCCGGTGCCGGCGATCGAGCGGACGCTGCCGGCGACCGTGGCGGCCGGCGCCCGGGCGCAGGAGGTGCGGCTGATCGGCCGCAGCTTCGAGCCCGGCGCCGCGGTCGCGGTCGACTCGCCGGCGGTGGCCGTCGAGGGCGTCGAGGTGCTCTCGGCGGAGCTGGCGCGGGTGACGATCTCGGTGCGGCCGGATGCCCCGGCCGGCCCGGTCCGGCTGCGGCTGACCAACCCTTCCGGCGGCACGACGCCGGTCGGCGGGCTGGTGGTCGTGCTGCCGGCGGACTCGCTCGCCGCGCCGCTGGCGGTGACCGCCACGGTGGTCGTCTTCCCGCGCCCCGGCAGCCAGGTCGCCCTCGGCGAGGACCTGTATCCGAAGGGCCTTCTGACCGTCACCGGCAGCGGCGCCGTCCTCGGCTCGTGGCGGCTCGACGGCGTGGTCTTCGACCGCTTCGCGGTCCAGGCGGTCGCCGGGCAGCCGGTTCCGGTCGAGAGCCGGGTGCCGATCCCTCACCTCGGCCTCGGGGGTCACGAGCTGGTGCTCGAGGTGACCCACCCGCAGCGGGTCGCCTCGCCGCCGGTCGAGATGGTCGCCACGGTGCGCCGGGCCTCCAGGCTGCGCGCGCTGGTGCCCGCCGAGCGGGCGATCGTCGGCCGCCGGCCGCTCGCTTTCGAGTGGACGCTCGTCCCCGGGGCCGTCTCCTACGAGGTCGAGGTCGAGCCGCCGGCGCCGGCCCGGGCGCTGCGCCGGGAGACCGGCCTGCCGCGATGGCAGCCGGAGCGCTCGGAGCGGGCCGAGCTGGGTTTCGGACTCCTGCGCTGGCGGGTCAGGGCGCTGTTCCCCGGCGGGGTCCGGGGCGAGCCGACGCCCTGGCGGGAGCTGGCGCTGTTGCCGGAAGCGGTACGGCTCTCCCCGAGCCCTCCGCGTTGGGAGGCCGAGGCCGGTCGCTGGCGGCTCACCTGGTCGGGGGGCACACCGGGCATCGTCTATCGGGTCGTGGTCCTCGCGGCGGGCCGGGAAGCCCCGCTTCTCACCGCCCTGACCATGACGGAGCAGTACATGCTGCCACGCGGGCGGCTGCGTGCCGGCGGGCGGTACCGGATGCACGTCGACGCGTTGGGGCCGGAGGGGGAGGAGCTGGGCGGCTCGGAGGCGCTGGAGTTCCAGGTCCCGGGCGATGGCGGAGGCGCGGGCTTCGCCGGCTCCTCCGGCCCGGCCGAGATCCAGGGGCTCTCGCCTCCCGCCGGCAGTGTCGTCGAGACGGCGCAGCCGGTGATCGAGGCGTCCTGGTCCGGGCCGCTGGCCGCGGACGAGGTCTTGCTCTTCGTCGACGGCACCGAGGTGAGCAGCGTCTCCGAGGTGAGCCCGGAGTCGATCCACTACCTGCCCCTGGTCCCTCTCGAGCCGGGCGAGCACGCGGTCGAGCTGCAGCTCGGCGTCCGCGGCGTCGGGTGGAGCTTCGTGGTCGAGCCGGTCGCCGCCGCCGGGGAGGTAGCGGCGATGGCGGCCCCCCCGCGAGCTTTCCTCGACGGGCTCTTCAACGCGGAGCTCAGCACCAGCGCTCCGGGCGGCGACGAGCCGCGGGAGCTGGAGGAGGCACGCCTGGCGGCGTCGGTTCAGCTCGGGACGCGGCAAACCGCCGGCGCGGTCCAGACCACCGCCGACCTGTCGTGGCACCGCCCGCTCGAAGGCGACGACGCCTCGACCGAGCAGGAGAGCGAGAGCTGGCTGGCGCGGGCCGAGGGACGATCCGGCGCGGCGGCCGCCGAGGCGAGCGTCGGCTACGGAGCCCCGACCTTCCTCGCCGAGACCGAGTACCTCACCGCCGGGCTCGCCCGCGGCGGCGCCGAGGGCGCCCTCGGCTCGCCGGGCCGGGCGCGGCTGGCCTACTACCAGTCGTTCGATCCCGAGCTGGGCAACGTCGCCGGCGGCGTCTTCGCGGTCGACCAGGACCTGCGGGCGGCGGCCTTCGAGGTCGGCGGCGAGGAGCGGCGGTTCGTCCTGCGCGCCCTCGGGCTCGAGGTGAAGCAGGAGGCCGGCGACTTCGACGCCGGCGGCGAGGGTCGGTCGTTCGGGCTGTTCGGTCGGTTGCGGTTCGGCTCCGCGCTGAGCCTCGTCTTCGAGGGCGCCCGGGGGGAGTTCGAGCCGGGGGAGGGGAGCTTCGAGACCGAGCGCGAGGGCGACGCCTACCGGCTCGGCCTCGCCGGCGGCGCCGGCA
>Ga0302046_10004450_pt1 | contig 12476 bp, 6 predicted proteins | sample RVTome_11_FD_200261 | JGI IMG/M metagenome (GOLD analysis project Ga0302046, IMG submission 200261) | Soil microbial communities from uranium-contaminated site in the Upper Colorado River Basin, Wyoming, United States - RVT147D111 (version 2) ...
AAAACGCAACCCGATCCCTCCGCAATATTATTGGACATACTGATCCCTGCTCCGTGAACCTGCTCGGCAAACCGATAAAGATGTTTCCACAATCTCCAAATCCTGAAATCTGAACTTTGCCATCACGGCCCCCCATTTTGTTTGTTGAACATTAATGAATCAATAACCCCACTCTCTGGCCCCTGCTCTCCGCTCTCTGCTCTTTGCTCATTCATACCTCAGCGACTCCACCGGATTTGCACTCGCCGCTTTTATGGCCTGGACTCCGATCACAAAAAGCCCCAGAAGCAGCACACCACCTCCGGCAAGGACGAAAACGCCCCACGGCATTTCCATACGGTAGGCAAAGTCCTCAAGCCATCGTTGTGAAAACAAATATGCCGTCGGCCATGCCAGGAGATTTGCCGCCGCAATGAGTTTGATGAAATCCCTTGAAAGCAGGCTTACCACTCCCTGTGTCGACGCGCCAAGAACCTTGCGGATTCCAATTTCCTTCGTACGCTGTTCTGCGGAGAATGAGGCGAGTCCAACCAGTCCCATCAATGCTATGACAATTGCGAGCATCGAGAAGGAGAAGAACAGCTCTTCAAAGCGGCGTTCCGTTCGGTACAGGGTGTTCAACTCATCGTCAAGAAATGAAAATTCGAAAGGTGTTGAGGGAATGACTCGCTGCCAGACGGCCCTCAAACCGGTCACCAGTTCCGGAATGTCCTTCGAATTGGTGCGGACTGAAAGAACGCTGTACCGGTCCCGCCACGGTTTGTTCGTGATAATCAACGGCTCGATCTTGTCATGCAGCGTGGCATAATGAAAATCCCTAACTACCCCGATGACTGTGTGGTCTCCGCCGCGTCGAATCGTCTTTCCAACCGGATCGCCCCAGCCGAGCATTGAAGCGAGGGATTCATTGATCAGATAGGTGTCCTTGTCCGTTTTTCGCTCAGAAGAGAAACTCCTGCCTTTGATGACCGAAAGGCCGTATGTGTCAAAAAACTGTTCGTCGGCGTCGACCACGTGGATCATCACCGGCGTTGTCTGCCCTTCCGGGAAATACCCATTGCTTGTGAATCCGGCGGAGGGAACCTCGGACGATGTGGTAATGCCCGTTATATCCGGCAAAGCGGCCAACTCCTGTTTGAGAATATCCACTCGCTCCTTCGCTTCATCCCCCCTGAGCGGAATCACGATCATGTTCTCCCGCTGAAACCCCAGGTCTTTGCCTTGCATGTATTGGAGTTGAGCCCCAACGAGGAGCGTGGAGGCGATAAGAGTGATTGATACCGCAAATTGAAAAACGACAAGGGTATTCCGAACAATGCTCCTCGCGGCTCCACGGGAAATCGTCCCCTGGAGCGCCGCCGGTTGGAACCGGGAGAGATGGAGTGCGGGATAGCTTCCTGCGGCAATTCCGACAGTGAAGACGGAAAGAACAAATAATGCGGTTTCCCCCAATCCGAACGAACTGAGGGACCCTGCCTGTTCTCCGACCAACACCCTGTACCAAGGAGTGACCAGTTCGACAAGTAACATCGCGATCAATGTACCGGCGACAGCCACAAGAAGAGCTTCTCCAAGAAACTGGAATACCAGATCATTCCTGTTGGCCCCGAAGGTCTTCCTTATGCCGACCTCCTTCGCACGACGAATGGCCCGTGCGGTTGTAAGGTTGACGAAATTGACACACGCAAGGATCAAAACAAACATCGCCACAGCGCTGAAGATCGCGATATTGCTTCTACGTGTTTCCGAATCGTATTCGTGAAACAGATGAACGTTCTTCAAGGGTTCGAGGGATGGGACGATCTCCACGCCGATGGAGGAAAGCTGCTGATTCAAATGACGCCAGAGCAGCGTTGAGCACTGCTTCTCCACGCCGGCGATGTCGGCATTCGGAACGAGTTGCAGGTAGGCGATATATTGGTTTCCGCCATTCCAGTCGAGATAGAGATTCTTGTCCTCGTAAAGAGTTGAAAAGGAAATCAAGGATGAAAATTGGATGGAAGAATTTGCCGGGGGATCGGCAACAATTCCAGTAATTTGATAAGGGCCCTTGTCATCGAGTTTGACCAGGGTTCCCATGGCATTCCCTTCACCGAACAACCGTTGAGCGGAAGTTTGAGTGAGAACAAGTGAATAGGGGTTCTTCAGCGCCGTTCGTGCGTCTCCCGCAATGAGCTTGAACGAAAACACCTCAAAGAAGGCGGAATCAGCGTGGCGGATATTCTCAAGTTTGGAGGATTCTCCCCTGACAAATACATTTGCAATTCGAGGAGTGGACAATCGAACAAACGACTTGACCTCCGGGATTTCATTTGCGGCGGCAGGGGCAAAGGGAGGCGTGAAGGCGGGTCCCCGACCCTGGATCGTGCCTTCTTTTTTGGATGCGAAGGAAGCCCGAACGATCGTATCCCCATGAACCTGGAAATCATCGAAGCTTAATTCAAACCGAACATAGAGAACGATAAGAATCACCGCGGCGAGGCCGATGGCAAATCCAATGATCGTGATAGCCGAATAGATCCTATGCTTCAGGAGATTTCGGAACGCGACTTTGAGATAGTTGGAGAGCATTCTGGGTCCTGGTTATCAGTAATTCGCTAATCCATTGATGAGCAACTGTTTTTTCTCTTTTCACCTTTTCCGTTTCATTTCAGTTTGCATTTTGCCCTTTTCGTTCTTGCATCCGACATCCGACATCCGACTTTTGACTTCTGATTATGTCGCTCTCTACGAGTCGTAGCTACGGAGCTTCCGATCTTGTTCTTTTTTCCCATCTACCAAACGGCCGCCCCTATCCCGAAGGGATCCCTTTGGGACGGGGCTATCTATTCTGACCTCTCTTATGTAAAACAGCAAGCCCTGTGAGATATCAAAAGCATCATTCTCTTATTAGTGGACATCCCATAGGGGGAGCCACAAATCCTTGGTTCGATGTAAGACGTGAGGCCGTAGTCTGACTAGAGCGGACGATGGAAGCCGCAAGAGGTCGGTAACGGTCGCTCACAACGTCAGGATGTTTGATATCACCACAAACCTTATCGCACGGACGTGACGTAAGCTGTCCGACGCAAAAGAACGAACCGGGCACGGTTCAAGAGTTTTCGAGCAATTCGTACGATCGCTTTCTGTTTAGGCATGCGCTTGGCTAACGTCTCGAAGGTTTCAAACAACACCGGGTCGCGCCGGGCTGCAATCCAGGCGCTCTCGATCAGGATATGCCGAAGGTGCGCATTACGACGCTCCGTGATGCCTGTGGTGAAGTCGTTCTCGCCGCTTGCGTGCGAGCCAGGAGCCAAGCCCACGTAACTGGCTAACCGATCGAGGCTCTCGAAGCGGTGAATGTCCACCAATTCTGTCAACAGGGTCATTGCCGTCAGAGTGCTGATCCCTGGGATGGTGCGAAGATATCCCGCCATCTCACGATACGGTTCCTGTTCGGCCAGCATCCGGATACGACGGGTCGTATCACTGATCAACTGTCGCAACGTGGCCAGTTCCGAGAGCAGTGTCTGCAACACCGCGTTACCGCTTGCATAGCGCAAGTGTTGTTGTTCCAATGCCGCCAAGTAGCGCTTCGACCAGTGTGTCTCGGCCACCTCCTCGGGCAACTGGATACCGTAGAACGCCAGCAGACTCTTGATCTGGTTCTTCGCCCTGGTCTGCTTGCGTACCAAGCTCCAGCGGAGCCGGACCAGAGTACGATCCTCTTGAGCTTGACGGCTTGGCACGTAGATCGGATCCAGTTCTCCACTACGTAACCCCCGCGCAAGCTTGCGGGCATCAACCCGATCACTCTTGAACGCCCGCTCTCGATCCTTTGTTGGTACGTCGGCCGGGTTCACCACCACACACTCTATCTGCTGTTCACGAAGTTGCTCATGAATCCAAAACCCGCAATACCCCGCCTCATACGCACAATGAACCTGTGCTCCCGGAAACGTCTTACGCAGATACCCAGCCAACACCGCCACCGACGGAGGTTGCATGAACGTCTTATGCTCCAGCGCCTCTCCTGCAATGCTCACCTTCCAGCTCTTGCGAGCCACATCCAGGCCAACATACACATGTTGACCCTCACAATCCCTTGTCGTATGTTCCATCGTAAGCCTCTCCTTGCGTTGTTCATTGGTACTTTGACAGTCCAAAGATACAACGTTCCGACGAGGCTTACTGTTTTAACATAAGGTCTGACATCTGACTTCTGACATTTGACCTCTGACCTCCGACTTCCGACCTCCATCTACTCGTACCTCAACGACTCCACCGGATTCGCCGCTGCCGCGCGGGCGGTTTGTATGTTCACTGTGATCAGGGCAACGACCGCGGCCCCGAGGCCCGAGAGCAGGAAATATGCCGGTCCCAGGCTGATGCGATACGCAAAATCCTGGAGCCATCGGTCCATGAGCAGATAAGCGACGGGCCAGGCAATGACGTTCGCCAACGCCGCCATCACAAGAAATTCTCGAGAGAGTCGCAGAGCCAATGAAACTGATGATGCCCCGAGAACCTTCCGTATGCCGATCTCCTTCCTTCGTTCCTGCGCTACGAACGTGGCCAGCCCGAACAGTCCCATCGAAGCCACGAACAGGGCGAGCACGGTAAACGACGAAACGATCACGCCAACACGCGCGTCGCGCGTATACATCCGGTCGAAACTCTCGTCGAGGAATGTGTAATCGAACGGCTGGTCCGGTACGACAGCGGCGAACGCCCCTCGAACGGCATCGACCGTGGCGGGGATGGTGCCGGGGCGGAGCCGGATGTTCACGTGATTCACCCAGCGATCGTTTCTGTTCCCGATCATAAGCGGCGCGATCTGCTGTCGGAATGAATGCATATGAAAATCCCTCACGACGCCGATGATCGTCACGTCCCTTGCTCCACGTTTGACCACAGCTCCGACAGGGTTCTGCAGGCCGAAGGTTCGGGCGAACGTTTCGTTGACCACATATTCCGTGGTCGCTTCGTCCTCACCCAGGACCTTGTCCGGGAGGAAACGTCCCTCCAGCAGGGGGATCTGGTACACGTCGAGAAAGCTCCGGTCCGTGTATAGTTGATAACTCTGTTGATCGACGGCCACCCCCTGGGCGTTGATCGTCGAGATGCCCGAGGACGATCCGACCTCGATAGGGAGATGGGTGGATGCGGCGAAGGCAGCAACTCCCGGGATGACCGCGACCTTGTCGCGTAGGACGGTTAGCCGCTCGCGAGCCTTGGTATCGATGAGTCGCACGGTAAGGATCTGCCCGCGATCGTACCCGGGGTCCGTACCTCGGATGAAGTTCAGTTGGGTGAGGATCACCATCGCGCAGATGGCGAGTCCTATCGACGCTGCGAATTGGAGAACGACCAGCGAATCTCTGAACTTGGACCGTTGTCTTCCATACGTTCCGCCCTTCAGATTCTCAACGGGTGTAAAGGAAGAGAGGATGGAGGCAGGATAGATGCCGGAACACAAGCCGACCAGGAGCACCAGTGCCGCATAGAGGGTCAGGAGGAGCCCCTGTGAGAACAACGTTGAGGGAAGTGTCCGGCCGACGAGAGCCGAGAACGTGGGAAGGAGAGCTTCGACGATGAAGAGGCCCGCGATCCCTGCTCCAAGGGCGGTCGCGACCGATTCAGCCAGAAATTGCATCACCAATTCGGAGCGCCGGGCTCCGATGACCATGCGAAGTCCGATTTCCCGGGCACGGAGGCGTGCTCGCGCCGTCGCGAGGTTCATATAGTTGACGGATGCCGTGGCGAGGAGCACAAACGCGATCGCCGACAGAAAGATGATCATCCGCGTATCCCCAAGATCGGCCCCCTCGAAATTGATATGCGCGGAGCGCAGATGGATATCGGTGAGGGGTTGGAAGAAGAAACGGGAAGCCGGCCCGTCATCACCTTCCTCACGAGTCATATGACGATCGACAAAACCGGGAAGCCGGGCGCGGATCGCGTCGACGTCCGCGCCTTTCCGCAAAAGCACGAAGGACCGGTAGGAGCTGTTGTCCCACGCCATTTGGTCCTGCTGATATTGATCGAACGTGCTCATCGAGAGAAGGATGGGCGCACCGATATGTGTCGCAGGACGGAGGTTCTGCATGACGCCCGTGACAATCATGTCGTATGCGTCTGCAACGCGCAATCTACGTCCCACCGCGTCGGCAGTACCGAACCAGCGCTCAGCCACATCTGCGGCGATCACAACTGAACCGGGGCCTGCCAGCGCCGAGCCAGCTTCACCGGAGATGAGAGGGAAATCGAACACGCTGAGGGCGGACGGAGTCGCCCACATCAGACTGACCTCCGAGAACGACTGGTCTTCGACCTTCACGAGGGTCCGTCCGATCCCCCGGAACATGACAACTTCCTCGACTTCAGGAAAGTCCTCCTTCAGCGCAGGGGCGAACGGTCCGGGCACCACGCCGAAGTAGTCGGTGCCCATGAAGTCATTCCCCGGATCCTGCTTGTAGATCCGGAAGATGCGGTCGGCATTCGGATGATAGGAATCGTAGCTGAGTTCGAAGAGCACGTAGGTCAGGATGAGCGTACTGCTCGCCAACCCGATGCTCAGTCCGAGAATATTGAGGATGGCGTTCGCCCGATGACGTCGGAAGGACCGAAACGCAGCCGTACCATACGATCGAAGGATGGAGTGCATTGCTTTCCCTTTATTCGTATCGAAGCGATTCGACCGGGTTCTGTAACGCCGCACGTATCGCCTGAACACCAACCGTCAACATTGCGATCAGAAGAGCCGCAGCACCGGCCAGAGCATAGATCCACCACTCGGGCTCGATGCGATACACAAAGTCCTCCAACCAACGTGACGTGGCATAATAGGCCGCGGGTATGGCCAGCAGGAAAGCGACGGCGATCAACCGGGCGAACTCGATGCTGAACCGGAAGACAATACCCGACGAAGTCGCACCCAGGACCTTTCGAATGCCGATCTCCTTCGTTCGTTGCTCGGCCGCGAACGCCGCAAGGCCATACAGGCCGAGACATGCAACGAATACAGCCAGGAGCGCAAAGGCGTTCAGGATGTCACCGACCTTTTTCTCCGCTTGATACATGCGGGCAAACTCCTCATCCAGGAAGCTGTAGGAAAACACCTGGTTCGGCATGAATGACCGCCACGTCCGCTCTATCAACGAGACCACATCGTCGGCTTCCTCCGCCGTGAACCGGAAGGAGACGCGGCCGATGCTATTCCCCAACCGCATGCCGAGGGCGCCGATAGAGTTTTTCATGGAGTCAAAATGAAAATCGTCGATGACGCCGACGATGGTGTACGTCCGCACATTGTTCACGTCGACACCGCGCACGCTGTACGCGAACGTCTTGATCCGTTTCCCGATAGGATCGTCGAAACCGTACATCGCCGCTGCCGTCCGATTCACGACCACCGCCATGCTGTCGCTAAGAAACTCCTTCGAAAAATTTCTGCCCGCTATCACCTGCATCCCCAACGTCGGGACATAGTTGTGGTCGACGTTCCAGATCTGCATCGACACGGAGCTCGCGCCGGGTTGCTCCCCTTCGCGCCAGAACTGCGTGTCAGAACGATTCGAGTAGATCGGCAGGTAGCCCGATGCGGTCCCGTTTTCGACCCTCGGATCACGGACCACTTCATCGATGAACGCGGCCACCGTGTGACCCATCGTGTACGTGTCGTTGATGATGATGACCTGTTCTTTCGTGTATCCCAGCTTCTTCTGGCTCGTGAACCGCACTTGCTGCTGTACGATGATCGTACCGACGATCAGGATGACCGATGCCGCGTATTGCAGTACAACGAGGACACTTCGCAGCCGTCCGGAGGAAAACCCAACCCTGCGGCCGCGGAGGACCACGATGGGACTGAACGACGAAAGGACGAACGCAGGATATGCCCCGGCAAGGAGTCCCACGACAGTCGAGACGGCTATAAGAACGAGAACGACAAGGGGTTCCGCGAGCGTCGCTGAGGACAGGCTCTTCTCCGCGAGCCGGTTGAACACCGGGAGGAGCGCTTCGACCAATCCGACTGCGACGATCAAGGCGACCAGACTGAGCATCACCGATTCGGCCAGAAACTGGGTGACGAGCTGGGCGCGTCCGGACCCGACAACTTTGCGGATTCCGACCTCGCGCGACCGACGCGCGGAGCGGGCCGTCGAGAGATTCACAAAATTGATGCAAGCTATGATGAGGATGGATGCCGCGATTGCGATGAAGACGGTGACCGTCGTCATGCTTCCGTTGGGCTCGAACTCCACGTCAAGGTCCGACGTCAGATGAATGTCAGTCAACGGTTGAAGCGTGTGTTCAAGCACGGCCCCTTGTGCGAAGAGTTCCTCGATCGTCGTGCCCAGCATTTCGCGTACCTGTGGACCGAGGTATGTCAGGAGCATATCATGGAACTTCGCCTGCACACGGTCCGGCGTGACCCCGGGATGCAGCAGGACATAGGTCTGAAAATTATTGCTCCCCCACATCGGGTTCATGCTCTCTTCGAGGGACGAGAGCGACGCGATCAGGTCAAAGTGGAAGTGGCTCGCCGTAGGCATATCGTCATACACGCCTGTGACCTCGAACGAACCGCGCCCGGCCAGTTCAAGAGTCTTTCCAACCGGTTCTTCCCGCCCGAAATGCCTCGACGCGGTCGAACGGCTGATAACGATCGTCTGGGGACGCGCCAGGGCCGTTGCAGCAGATCCTGACCGAAGTGGGATCGTAAAGACGTGAAACAGGGTCGAGTCGGCAAATATGACCCTGTTCTCTTTGATGGTCTCCTGGCCCGGACGCGATGCGAGGAAGCTCCCCTGGCTGCGGAACCGAACTGCTTGCTCGACTTCCGGAAAGGTCGTCGCCATCGTTGGCCCCATCGGTGCCGGAGCGACGGCGAGCCGTGATTCTTTTCCGCCAAAATTGACGTGTGTGGCGATCCGGTAGATCCGGTCCGCGTTCGCATGGTGCCTGTCGAAGGTAAGTTCTTCATTGACATACAGATATATCAACAGACAACATGCGAGCCCGATCGCAAGCCCGAGGATGTTGATGACCGAGTATGCCCGCTGTCGCAGGAGATGTCGTATGCCCGTTTTGAAGAGATTGGCATTCATGATGGCTCTCTTGCTTTCTCCTTTTTCGAACCTGTCACCCCACCTGCTTACCGCTTACTGCTTTCTCGTTACTCCCTCCTGCTTACTGCCTTCTGCCTTCTCCATACCCCCTACCCTCTGCTCTCTGCTCATTCATATCTCAACGACTCAACCGGATTTGCCAATGACGCTCTGACGGCCCGATATGCAACCGACAGGAAGGCAATGAGAACAGAGAGAACACCAGCCAACAAAAACACCGGCAAGCCAAGTTCCAAGCGGTAGGAAAAATTCTCCAGCCATCTCGACATGGCATAGTAAGACAGCGGCCACGCGATGGCATTGCCGACAAGTACGAGCACCATAAATTCCTTTGACAAATGGCCCACAATCTCTGTTGTCGTGGCTCCGAGAACCTTTCTGATCCCTACCTCCTTTGTCCTCCGTTCCGTTGAGAATGCCGCAAGCCCGAACAGGCCGAGACAGGCAATTGCGATGGAAAGCGCCGACGCAAACGTAAAGATGCGGCTTACGCGTTCCTCTTGAACATAGAAATCCGCCCAACGGTCCTCGAGGACATTGAATTCAAACGGGTGTTCCGGATCGAACTTCTCCGCGACCGGCCTCAATCCCTCCAATACCTCCGCGGCGGACGCTCCCTGAACATTCACGGTGAAATAGTCTATGGCTTGAATCGGACTCGACCAATAGCCGAAAACAGCGGGCCGAATGGGCTCGAACAGAGAGCGAAAATGGAAATCGTCAATGATGCCGACAACGCGAACCCGCATTCCCAGCGGCTCACGTTGTCCGCCAAAAAGAGTGTTTTGAATGACAATTTCCTTCCCCATCACATCTTCGCCGCCAAAAAGCTTTGCCGCGGATTGATTCACAAGAACCGAGAGGGAATCTGTCCTGAGGTCGGGAGAGAGATTCCGGCCATCGACAAGCGGAATTTCATAGGTCGAAATGAAGTCTTCGTCAACTGCAAAAAAGGACGCTGAAAAAGGGACTGCGCGATTCCCATCTGCCGCGACGATCTCAATTTCCGGAATATTTTTCCACTCGCCGGGTACTCGAGACGTGGAGGAGACACTCCTGACTCCGGGAACACCCCTTAATTCGTTCTTGATCGTTTGAAAGTTGCTCCGCGTGTTTCCGCTATTGATGTCAACGACGATCATTCCTGATTTTCTGAACCCCAAGTCCGTCGAGTTTACGAATCCAAGTTGTTCACGAACAACAAGCGTGCAGATGATCATTGTTACGGAGAGAACGAATTGAAATGCAACCAGGCCTCTTCTCAGTCGCTGACCCTCCCTCGTGGACCAGAGACTTCCCTTGAGAACCGACGACGGTGACAGGTTGGAGAGGATCGCGGCAGGATACCATCCAGCGACGACGGCAACAACGATCCCGAGGACAGCCATGGCCCCAAGAATATCAAGATGGCTCAACGGTGAAAAGGAAAGGGATTTGCTCGACAGATCGTTGAGTGCGGGCAAGAAGAGCTCCTGGAGAAACAAGGCGACAAGAAATGCGAAGGCCGTCAGGAGGAATGATTCGCCGAGAAATTGTCTGAATAACTGCCGGCGGTTGGCTCCCGCCACCTTCCGGATACCCACTTCACGTGCCCGTTTCAGAGAACGCGCTGTCGCCAGGTTTGTGTAATTGACGCCGGCAATCGCGATGACGAAAAATCCGATCGCGGTAAAGATCCATAACGTACCGCTGTCTGCTTTTTCGTTATTCCGATCGAACGTAATTTTTGTGGAACCGAAGTGGATGTCGGCCAGAGGCTGGAGCATGAAGGATCGCACGGCCGTCGCCTGCGTGTCGGCATAGGCCGCGGCGACCTGCCTCAGCGGACCGGCGATTTCTTGCGACGTCACTCCCTCTTCAAGGACGACATACGTGTAGAATCCCTCTGATTTCCGGCTCTCGATCCAGCGGTTCCACCCCGGATGGGACGTAATGCTCGACATTGAGATGATCATGCTGAACGAGAGATGTGAATTCGGCGGGGGATCCTCCATCAGTCCCGTGACTTTCATGGATAGCCATCGTTCGACATAGAGATCTTTTCCGACGGGATTCTCGTCACCAAAATGCCGCCGGGCTTCGCTTTCTGTGAGGACAACGGTTCTTGGCTCAACCAGCGCTGTGGCCGCGTCCCCCGCGAGGAGGGGGAAATCAAAAACCTCGAAGAAATTTGCATCGGATATCACAAAATTCCCGTCGTAAATCCTGTTCGGACCCATCCCCACCGCCAGGCGTCCGACATTTTGCCTTGTTAGGAGCCTCACGGTTCGCTCAACCTGCGGAATCGAGGAAACAAGCGCCGGGCCAAGCGGGCCCATGACAGAGCCGATATACTCCGTGCCCTTTTCAGGGGAAGTCCTGACCTCGATTGCCCTGTACATCCGATCGGCCTTCCCATGCATCATGTCGAAGGTCAGCTCATCCTTGATATAGAGTGAGATGAGAATACACACCATAATCCCGACCGAGAGGCCAAGAATATTGATGAATGTATAACCTCTGTCTCTCCAGAGGGTCCGCAGCATGACGAGAAGATAGCTTTGAATCATAAGAGCGTTCCGATCCAAGATTAAAAAGCCTGGGTTGCTTATGTGAAATCCCTGAGAAGCGGGACCCTTTGTCGTTTCCTCTTAGACCCTGAATTGCTCTTTAATATTCTCGGTGACGACATGCCCGTCAAACAGGTGAATAACGCGATGGGCATATTCTGCCTGTGCGGCTGAGTGGGTTACCATGGCTATGGTTGTGCCCGATTCATTCAGGCCGGTCAACAGCCTCATCACTTCTTCGCCATGCGCCGAGTCGAGATTTCCGGTGGGTTCGTCCGCAAGGATCAACTTGGGTTTGGCGACAATGGCCCGTGCCACGGCAACCCGCTGCTGCTGCCCCCCGGATAATTGTTGAGGAAAGTGGTTCTTTCGGTGCATCATTTGCATGTGCTCGAGGACCTCGTTGACCCTCTTCTCCCTGTCGGAGGAGGGCACTCCGAGATAGAAAAGCGGAAGTTCGACGTTTTCAAAAACCGTCAATTCGTCGATGAGATTAAAACTCTGAAACACGAACCCGATATTGGCTTTTCGGAGGTTTGCCCGCTGCCGCTCGCTGTGTCCGGAGACTTCCTGATCAAGGAACCAATATTCCCCGCCGGATGGGTTATCCAGCAGTCCCAGGATATTTAAGAGGGTCGATTTTCCACAACCCGACGGCCCCATAATTGCCACAAATTCTCCAGGGTTGATTTCGACATTGACGTTGTTCAGCGCCGTGGTTTCAACCTCATCGGTCGTATACACCCGATTCATGTCCTTGGTTTTAATCATATGATGCTCCTGTTGGGATGGGGATGTACGTTTGAGAGCTTAA
>Ga0302046_10004451_pt1 | contig 12473 bp, 8 predicted proteins | sample RVTome_11_FD_200261 | JGI IMG/M metagenome (GOLD analysis project Ga0302046, IMG submission 200261) | Soil microbial communities from uranium-contaminated site in the Upper Colorado River Basin, Wyoming, United States - RVT147D111 (version 2) ...
GTTCTGCAATTGATCCCAGATCTCGTCCGTGCCGGGGCTCCCATCCGGCGCCGCCGGCCCGTCACCGATGTCCCACAGCGCCGCATACACGGCCGTCTCGCTCGTCGCCCCGGCGCAGACAAACGGCAGCTGCGTTTCGATATCGAAGGAGAACTGCAGGTTGCCGGGCCCCGCCACGCCGGTCGTCCGAACGTAGGTGCTGCTGTTCGCCAGGCCGCCGACCCGTCGGGCCGACAGGCCGAAATAGCTGGCGTGCCCCTCGTCGAACGCCAGGCGGAGGTCCTGGTTGCAGTCGCTCAGACGATGCGCCCCCCCGGGACTGTCGTCGTCCGAGTAATTGTCGGTGATGTAGTGCCCCATCTCGTGCAGCAGGACGGTGTCGTCGTAGCCCGCGTTGCGCGCCTGATTGATCCAGGCTCCGTTCCACGCCGACAGAGTGGGATTCGACGCGTTCCAGACCACGAGCAGAAGTGGTGAACTGACCTCGCCGCCGCGGAGAAAATTGAGGTACTCGACCCCGACGGCGGCGGCTTCGAACAGGTTGAAGGCCTCTCCACCCGCCTCCGGGATCGCCACCAGCGCCCCGATGTCGACATCCTGGTCGGGAGGGTGACCGAAGATCGTACTGCTGATGACGGCCCAGATCGACGACGCCGTCGTCGCATAGCGCACCTCGATCGGCACGCCGAAAGTGTTCTGGCGGCGCGCCAGGCAGCGGATATAGATATCCCGGGTCTTGTTGTCCGATACGAAGATCGTGAACGAACCGGTCGCATCGGTCACGCCGATACCGTCCAGCCTGTTGGCATGCCAGACTTCGACATCGGCTCCGCGCACCGGCCGGAGCGGCTCGGCGCCGGTGAACCCGCTCGCATCGAACTCGCGATCGACGTACAGGCACTGGCCGGTGACGCTGTAATCGGCCCGCGCCGGAGCGCTCAGGGCAGCGAGGGCAAACAGCGAAGCGATGGGCAGAGCGACCCGGCTCATCGGGGCAACTCGCCCATGGTTCTCCCGCGCACTTCGTACGCTCCATTGCGCTGCCGGCCCTCCTGTCGTGGCCGGCCGAACCTGAGAGTGGCGCCCTGCCCAACCCGGAACGTACGGCCGTCGGCGAGCCGTACCTCCGCTTCGAGACGCACCGGGAACTCTGCATCGTGCAACGCGGCGACCGGCAGCCGCTGGATACGCCGTTCCCCTGCTCTTAACCGCCCCTGCCTGACCGGAGGGCCCGACACCCCGCGCAGCGACAGCCCATCAGGCAGATCGAGACTGAGGAGCAGATCCTCGACTTCGTCCCCGGCGACGATCTCGGTCTCGATGACGGCAGCGCCCCCGCCGCTCCATTCCAGCCGGTCGGTAAAGCGCAGGTAGAGGCTCAGTGGCGGAAGCGGCTCGACGGTGGGGACCGCACGGGTCGGGTAGGGAGGCGGACCTGGAGCCCCGGGGCGGGCAGACAATCCGAGGGCGAGACAGGCCAAGAACAGCGCTATTACTGGCCAAGGCCGGGAGGCCCTCTGCATCGACCACTCCTCGCTCTAATGACTTACCGGACCTTGAGGACCTTCCCAGCGAATCCGTCTCACTAGGTACTCCGAGCATAGTCCAGAGTCAAGACATTTCCGGGGCCGAATTAGGTAAAATGCGCTCCGACAACAACTTGCTCCTGGAGTGCCATTTCCGCCGCGAGGCCGCGGGGGGGGGGCGCAGGGAGAAGCGGGGGTTGCAATGCCCGGGCCGAACAGAGTGTACCTCGATCATGCTTCGACCACTCCGCTCCATCCGGAGGTGCGCGAAGCGATGCTTCCCTATCTCGGCGACCGGTTCGGCAATCCGTCGAGCCCCAACCTGCCGGGTCGTCTCGCCCGACGGGTTGTCGACCAGGCGCGGGAGCGCGTCGCCGCGCTACTCGGCGCCCATTTTGAGGAGATACTGTTCACCGGCTCGGCGAGCGAAGCCAATAATCTCGCGCTGAAGGGGATCGCCGGCGCGGCGCGCCGCGCCGGCGGCCACCTGGTCGCCGCCTCGACCGAGCATGCGTCGATTCTCCACCCACTGCGGACGCTTTCCCGGCAAGGCTTCCGTACCACCCTCCTGCCGGTCGACGAGGTCGGTATGCTGCGTGCCGATCGCCTGGAGGAGGCGCTCGACGATGGTCCCTTGCTCGTCTCTATCGCCCACGCCAGCCCGGAGATCGGCACGGTGCAGCCGCTCAAGGAGATCTGCGCTAGGGCGCAGGCGCGCGGCGTCGTGGTGCACACCGACGCCACCGTCACGGCGGGGCTGCTGCCCTGGCCGACCGCCCCACCGTCGCCGGATCTGATCACCGTGACGCCGCATCTTTTTTACGGTCCCCCCGGGATCGGCGCCCTCCGGGTCCGCGAGGGGATCCGGCTCGCGCCGCTCATCGAAGGGGGGCGACAGGAGGGAGGGCTGCGGGCGGGAACCGAATCGCTGGCGGCGATCGCCGGCTTTGGGGCAGCCGCCGCCCTGGCGGTTCGGCGCCGGCAGCAGTGGGCGACACGCGCCTCGAGGCTGGCCAAAAGGATGCTCAAACGACTTCAGCCACGCAGCGCCGGAATGCTGCTGACCGGCCACCCCACCGAGAGGGTTCCGGGCCTGGTGACGCTCTGCTGCCGGGGGATCGAGGCGGAGGCCCTCCTCCAGGCGCTGCAGGAGGAAGGGATCGATGCCTCCAGCGGCTCGGCCTGCACCACCGAAGTCGGCAAGTCCTCGCACGTTCTAGAAGCGCTCGGCATCGAGCCTCTGCTCGCCCGCGGGGCGCTCACCCTGTCGTTCGGCGAAGCGAACGGCGACTCCGATCCTGACAGAGTGGCCGACCTTCTGCCGCGGCTGGTGACTCGACTGCGGAACCTCAGCCCGTTGGAGGGGTCCTAGGAGCCTGTCAACAGCCGGGCAGGCTGTCAGCCGTCGAGCGGATCGAGAAGCAGTCCGGAGGGGACCTTCGGGTAGAAATAGGTCGTTTTCTGCGGCAGCCGCAGCTTCTGGCGGGTGACCTCCACCACCTGCTCGATCGGCGTCGGATTGAGCAGGATCCCGATCTGGGCCGCTCCATCCGCAACGCTCTCGAATAGAGCCGATGCGTCCTTGACGTAGCGCAGATGCGCCTGCCTGGCCTGCGCCTCGAGCGTGATGCCGAGCACCGCCTCGAGAACGAGCCGGTGCAGCAGTATGACATCGAGGCGGCGCAGAGGGGGCGCCAGCTCGCCGAGCCCGGGCCGGTCCATGCCGGCGCCATCGATCCATTCGGCCAGCCAGCATTGTCGTTCGTCCCGCAGGGTCACTCCGAACACCCCGGACCGTCCCCTGCGGGAGCGCAACGCCCGGAGAAGCGCGTCGGGACCGTCGAACGGCTTGAGCCGGAACAGCTCGCCCAGTCGGCTGCGAAATGCGGACGGCTCGAAGCCGGACAAGGAATGCACCAGGCGATGAATGGGAAACACGGTCAACCCGGCGTCCTCCAGGCTGCAGAGAAATGCGAGCGTGTGTTCGGCATCCCTCCTGCCATTCCGCCGTCGCCTGTCCCGGTAGGCGAGCGAGGACTCGTAGCGGTGATGTCCATCGGCGATCAGGGTCCAGTGCGGCTTCAGTTCCGCCTGCAGCCGTTCGACGACCTCCCGGTCGTCGATGCGCGCCAGGCGGACCAGCACGTCGTCGTCATCACGCGCGCTGTCGAACAAGGCCGCCTCCGAGTGCCGCTCCAGCTCCCCGGCAATCCTCCCGGCGGGATCCGGGTGGAGCAGAAAGACGGGGCTCAGGTGGACCCGGGTCGCCGCCAGCAGGGCCTCACGATCGCGCCTCGGGGCCTCGAGCGTGCGCTCGTGCGGAATGACGATGCCCGACTCGAAAGTCTCGAGCTGGAGTCGTCCAAACAGCCCCCGCCTGACGCGCGTCGCGCCTTCCCCATCGTGATAGCGCTGCTCGCACAGATAAAACGCGGGACGCTCGTCCCGCTGCAGCACCCCGGCCGCCGTCCAGGCGGCGAGTCGTCGCGCCGAGGCCTCCGGGGGACCCGCGTCCCCCTCCGCGGCCGGCAGATCGAGATGCACGATGTTGTGCGGATCACGCGCCGTCAGCCGGCGCCGCAGATCATCCGAAATGACATCGTACGGCGGCGCGATGAGATCACCGAGACGTTTCCTGTGCGTCGGAGAATACCGCAGGGCACGGAATGGGAGGAAGGTCGCCACCACACGCCCTTTACAATCGCTCGAGCTCGAGCCGATCCTCGAGGAGGCGGAGAAAATCGGCTTCGATGACACCCGACGATCGCCGATCGGTGAGAAGCAGGATGCGCTCCTTGCGGTCGAGCCCCTGGACCAGTATGCGTGCGCGAATGTTGATATCGGTGCCCCGCTCGCTCCGGGAAACGGCGGCCTCCAGCGACACTTTGCCGACCTTCACGCGACGCATCTGCAGAATGCTGTAGTCGTCCGAGATGCGCGGCTGCGCCTCGCCGACCTCTTCGGAATAGTCGGTCGACGTGAAATCGATGAACCGGGTCGTCACGACCATCGCCTTACCGTCGACTTCTTCCACGGGGTATCCACTCTCCTCCAGCACGCTCAGCAATCCTTTCCACAGCGCTTTCGGGCTGGTCTTGTAGGTGCGGGTGACGAAGCGCGAGACGGCGTCGGGATGAATATCCGGACCCGGATCCGATTCTCCCGCCGGCACGCCCAGTCCGTCAATCTCCGGGGACTCCTGTGCCACCACCATGGAACCGGCCCACGTGAGCAGCAGCATGCCGATCGTTCCCCAGGCCATGAACCCTGCGAACCGCATGCGCAGAGCAGGCGTTCCCTTCATCGCGACGTTCGATTCAGAACTCATGGCGGCTCGATCTCCCGGCTATCCGGACGGAATCCGAGTATAGCATGCGCTCCGGATGCCCTCCGGCGCCACCTTGACTTTTGGGGATCATCACGTAGAATTTTCCCGGTCCCTCTCTCGACGGGGATCCTTGAAAACGAAAATTGAAGCGAGGCCAGACAATGATGCTCCGCACCGGCTGCAGGACGCTTCTCGCATTCGCGCTCATATCCTTCGTCGCGGCAGGGACCGGGGAGTCCTTCGCCCGCGAAATTACGGATCTGTCAGAGATCCGCGACGTCGATTTCACCGGACTGAGCGAGACGCAGAAGCAGATCGCCCTCAAGATCATGAACCAGAACCCCTGCAACTGTGGTTGCCGCATGACCATCGCCGAGTGCAGGGTCGACGATCACTCCTGCCGGCGCAGCCTTATATTCGCCCGCACCATCCTCGATGCGCTGCGCGAGGGGAAGTCCGAGGCGGAGGTCGTCGTCGTGTTGAAGGCGAAGACCGACACCTTCGTCGAAGCCCGGCCGCCGGAGGACACCGATGCGGTCTACGATATCGACGTCACGCTCAACCCGGTGCGGGGTCCGGTGGACGCGCCGGTGTCGATTATCGAGTTCTCCGACTTCCAGTGCCCCTACTGCGCCGGAGTCCAGGCGACCCTGAACAGGGTTCTCGCGGCCTTCCCGAACGACGTCCGGCTGGTGTTCAAGCAATACCCGCTCAATATCCATCAGTATGCACAGCGTGCCGCGGTCGCTTCGCTGGCGGCCCAGCAGCAGGGTAGGTTCTGGGAGATGCACGACAAGATGTTCCAGAACTTCACCGCGATCAATGAAGAGAACCTGATCGCCTGGGCCAGGGAGCTGGGGCTCGATATGGTCGCATTCGAGCAGGCCATGCACACCGGACAGTACGATGCCATGGTCCGTAAGGACATGGCCGACGGCGCCGCCGCCCACGTGCTGGGAACGCCGACGCTGTTCGTGAACGGCAAGCGGGTCAACGACCGATCGTTCGAGGGCTTCAGGCGGATGATCCAGGAAGCGCTGGCGACGCGGCGGATCTCCTCCCGCCAGGACGACGGCAACTGACCCGCCTCATTCCCGCTTCGCCAGACTCCGCAACAACTCCCGCAGGCGGTCGGCTCCCGGCTGATCGGGAGCGAGGGAGAGCGCCATTTCCAGGTGCTGCGCGCCCCGGTCGGGATCGTTGAGATGCTCGGCATAGATCACCCCGAGGCTCGCATGCGCGTCGTAGAGACTCGGGTCGATCTCCACCGCGCGGCTGTAGGCCTCTGCCGCCCCGGCCGCGTCTCCTTTCTGCGCCAGAACGTAACCGAGAAAATTGGCCGCCCGCGCCAGTCCCGGATCACCCTGCAGGGCGGCGCGTAATTCGCGTTCGGCCCGGACCCGATCGCCCTGCATCAGGGCCTTCTCGCCCTGGGCGCGCAGCACCTCCGGATGTTGCGGATCGAGACGGGAGGCCGCGTCGAACTGTTCCGCGGCCTCCGGCAGCCGCGCCGCCGCCACCAGCGCGTCCCCGAGATTCACCCGGTGGATTGCCGCATCCGGATCGAGACGGACCGCGGCCTGCAGCCGCTCGATCGCCCGCACCGTCCGTCCCCGAGCCAGGTCGATGGCGCCGAGGTTGTTCCAGGCCGGGGCGGATTCTCGGTCCAGCTCCAGGGCCCTCTCGTACCAGCGTTCCGCCTCACCCGTCTGTCCGAGGGCCCGATAGGCATTGCCGAGATTGATGGCGATTTCGGCGTTTCGGGGAGCCAGCTCTGCCGCGCTGCTCAGCGGCGCCAGCGCCTCCGCGGCACGCCCCTGCTGAATCAGCGACACCCCCAGGTTGATCCGCGCATCGTTGAAATCAGCATAGATCTCCAGGGCGGTACGGAACTGCGCCTCGGCCTCCTGCAGCTCACCCCGACGGAGATAGGCATTCCCGAGGTTGTGACGTATACGGGCGCTGCGTGGCGAAACCGCCACGGCGCTGCCATAGAGGGAGAAATCATCCTTCCAGTCGGGAATCCGCATGGCCGCCCGCACCATCCCGAGTCCGATCAGCAGCGCAGCTCCCACAACGATCAACTTCGACGTGAGACGGGGCCGGACAACTGCGACCATTGCACCCAGCAGAAGACAGAATCCGACGCTCGGGAGGTACATCAGTCGTTCGGCCAGAAGGGTGCCGATGAACAGAATAAGGTTCGATATCGGCGCGGCGCTGATGGCGACGAACAGAAGGGCGAAACTCGCCGGCGGCGCCCTGCGCATCAGCCATACCCCGCCTCCTGCAACCAGAGCCACGATGAGGAGACCCGCGAGTGCCATCGGGTCGGCAGGCGAGCGGATGATCGGGATCTGATCGAACGAGTAGTCGGCCGACAGATGCCGCGGCCAGATAAGGAGCCCGGCGTAGCGCACCACCGTGCCGAGCGCGGTCAGTCTGCCCGCCGGGAAGCCGGCGGCCGCTGCGGGATTGTCGACGAACGGGATCGCCTGTCCGACGCCGAGTGTGCCGAGTACCAAGGCACGCAGCAGAAGCCCGCCGGCCAGCGCAGCCCCATAACCGGCATAAAGTGCCACCCGGCGGCGAGCGCGGACCCCGTGCACGGGAAAGGTCAGATCCCCCGCCAGGCAGACGAAGGCGGCCGCCGCACCCGATTCCTTCGCCATCAACGCGAGAAAGACCGCCGACCATGCCGCCACGACATGGCCGCGCCAGTGCGCGGAAAGGGCCCGCCGGTGCAACAGCAGCGCTGCCAGGACTCCGGCTGCAGCCAGCAGGTCCGATCGCCCCACGACCGCGGAGATCGCCTCGACGTGCACCGGATGAACCGCGAAGGCGAGCCCCGCCAGCGCCCCCGGTAGAATCCCGGGCAGGATCTCGAGAGCGAGCAGGGTGAGCAGAAAGGTCACCAGCCCGTGCAGCAGGACGTTGACCAGGTGATACCACCATGCATGCAGGCCACGGACGAGCAGGCGATCCATGGCAAAGCTGAGGGTGGTCAACGGACGATAGAGAGAGCCTTTGCCTGACTTCAGATGCCAGTAGGGGGAGACCACCAGCCGGGGCAGATCGCGAAGGTCGCGCAGCAACGGGTTCTGCTCGATGATGCCGCGATCATCGAAGACGAACGTGTGCCCGATCGTAGGCAGGTAGAGGACGACGGCGAGGAGGGGGCACCCGATCAGAGCGAGGCGCCGACCCGTCAACGGCGAGCGGCGCCTTTCTCGGCCAGCGGCTCTATCGCGGCGCTCCGGAGCTGAAGCTCACGGCGCCCTCCCCCGCGCATATCGATCACTCCCTCGATCAGCGTGCGGCTCTCTTCCCTGATGTCGACGCCGGTGAGAAAGGCATAGGACCGCTGAACCCAGGCGCCGGAGCGGATCCTGATGTCGAACGAGATGTAGAGATCGTACCGACCCGGATCGAGATCGAAGTCGAACCGCTCCTCCACGGTCGCGCAACGCTGCGCCTCGTCCCAATATGGAACCAGGGTTGCGGGCGTTTCCCTTCCCCTGGGGTCGGGGGGACGCTGATGGTCGGGCACGGCGATCGGATTGGACGAACCGGATCGGCCGGGGGTCGTGCCGCGGCCGAGTTTTCCGGCCTGGCGAGGCGAGGCGGTGGTGATTTCCGGCGAACTGTACAGCAGATGCGTGGTGTCCGGCCGGGCCGGCTCGACCGCGGCGATGGAGAACTGATACCCGAAGGTGTAGATCTCCCTGCGACCCTGCGGACCGGAGGGGGTCTTGATAGGGGATTCCTGGAGACGATCGTCGGGGAACGTGCACCACCGCCTGTTGCCGTCGAACGCCATCGTCAGGCGTCCTTTGCCCGCGACGGGAAGGGGCGTGCTCCGCGGGGCCCGGATCGGTACAGGCCCCCGCATCAACGACGGCGATTCTTCCAGGTCGCCAGGTTGGGGCCGTGCGTCTTTCGGCGCCGCTTGCTGGTCCGGCTGCCGCTCATCGGCCCACGAGCCGGCGGCGACGGAGAGCAGGCCGGCAACAAGCGCGCAGAGCAGGGAAGAGCGCTGCCGTGGGATCATCATGAGTGGGTCAATATGAGCGGGCCATGGCGCGGCGTCCGATTGTCGCCTGTCCTGCCCGGACCGACCTGCCGGGTCAGGTGGCAGCAGATGGGATTATACTGTTCCGTACGGTCCCGGGCCAAGTTACCCTGGCCCGGGGGAGAAGGATTCCCGGAACTGCCCGTGCTTCGATTACAGAGGTTGACGAACGCGGAGCTGGGAGGACACGCTTCCAGCCGGTGTGGCGTGGGAAGAGTGGTGGATAAATCTCCAAGGCGTGGTCAACTTCGGGAAAGCGTGCAGTTCCGGGAATCTCACGATGTTCCACCGTCCGATCGGGGAGACCGGCCGTCGTGACGGGCGTCCTCGTTGCCATGCATGGATCCGCCCCGCAACCGTCGCATAGGGCCATTCCCTGTCTGCGGGAGGCGTCCCCTTTTGATGGCCGAAATTGATATCCAATCGATCAGCAACGGAACACACTCAGCCACCATACACAAGAAGTCGTATAGTGTCAAGATCAATACACAATAGCTAGGGCCCGTGCGGTATACGGCGATGGCCGGTCCTGCGCCGGCCATCGCGCCAGGCCCTGTTCTCGCGGGCGGCCGCCGCAGACGCCCGATCGGCGGTGACACGATCCGGTGCCCGGGCCTCACGCAGGAGAATCGGTGGACGAAAAGGCACTGGCTGACCTGGAGTTTCCCCGGGTCCTGCAATTGCTCAGCGCCGAGACTGCAACCCCTCCCGGGGCCACCCTGGCTGTGGCCCTGCGACCGCGTACCGACCCGGCGGAGGTGAAGAAAGAGAACGACCTGACGGGCGAGGCCGCGCGCTACCTGCAGGAGCATGGCGCTCTCCCCTTCGGCACCCTGCTCGATCCGCTGCCGCTGCTTGAGCGCCTCGAGCTTGACGGAACGACCCTCGAGCCGACCGACATCATGGAATTGCTCGGCGCGATGAAATGTGGTCGCAGCCTGAAGACGACCCTGACCGGGGTCCGCGCCGTCTATCCGTCACTCTGGGACCTCGCCCGTGACCTGCCCGATCTCGGCAATCTCGTCCGCTTCCTGGATGGCAAGATCGCCGCCAGTGGCGAAGTCCTCGATCACGCCAGCGACGATCTACGCTCGCTCCGGCGCGAACTGCAGCGGCGGGCTGAGCGGCTGCAGCAGGTTCTCGACGGGATCACCGCCAGGCCTGAGGTCGAGCGGATTCTGCAGGACGATTTCGTGTCGATCCGCAGTGACCGACACGTCATCCCGGTCCGCTCCGAGGCCCGAAACGCGCTGCCGGGCATAGTGCACGGCGTCTCGGGCAGCGGCGCGACAGCCTTCGTCGAACCTCTCGAAACCGTCGACCTCAACAACGAGATCGTCACCCTGCGCGATCGCGAATCGGCCGAGGTGCATCGTCTGCTGCGCGAGTACAGCGATCTGCTTCGCGGGCGGCTGGCCGAGCTGTTCGGTCTGCGTACGGCTATCGGTCGCATCGATCTGGTGATGGCACGTGCCCGCCTGGCACGCAAGATGCGAGCGCATCCTGCGCCGGTCGACCAGTCGAACGGCCTCAGGCTGACGGCCGCCCGCCATCCGCTGGTCGACATCAGTCTCAAGGCGGAGGGAGGACACATTGTCCCCCTCGACCTGGCGCTTTCCCCCGGAACAGGGGTTCTGATGATCAGCGGTCCCAACACCGGTGGGAAAACCGTCGCGCTGAAGACCGTCGGCCTGCTTGCCCTGATGCAGCAGTCGGGGCTCGCCATTCCGGCCGACGAAGTGCATCTCCCGGTCTTTCGCAGCATTTTCATCGACATCGGGGATCGTCAGTCGATTGCTGATCGCCTGAGCACCTTTTCGGCCCGCATCAAGTCGATCGCCGACATCGCCAGGGATCTGTGCCCGCCCGCCCTCGTTCTGCTCGACGAGATCGGCACCGGCACCGACCCGGAGGAAGGCGTGGCGCTCGGCATCGCGACCATTGATCATCTGCGCCAGAGGGGAGCCACCGTCATCGCGACCACCCACCTCGAGGCGCTGAAGGCATACGCCGCCTCCACCGAGGGATGCGCCAACGCCGCAATGGAGTTCGATGAAGATACGTTCGCCCCGACCTACCGCCTGGTTGCGGGAATCCCCGGCAGGAGCGGCGCGTTGGAGATCGCCGCGCGCCTCGGATTACCCAGGTCGATTCTGGACGCGGCCCGCGCCCGCCGCGGCAGGTCGGGGACGGACATCGCCGCGTACCTTGCACGCCTGCAGACCCTGACGGCGGAGGTGGAGGCGCGCCGCGCCGAGTTGGAATGCGAGCTCGCCCGCCTGTCGGCAGACCGTCTCGCGATGGAAAAGCAAGCCGCCGCACGAGAAGAACGCCAGCGGGAAGCGATGACGGCCGAACTGGAACTCGCGCTCGCCTCGCTGCGCGTGGAGGGCGCGCGCTATATCGAGACCCTGAAGGATCGCGCGGCGACGCAGCGTTTGCGCAACGATGAGTCAAGGGCAGCGGCGCGGGTCAAGTCTGAGGCGAGGCGCCTGGCGCGATCACTCGCCGGATCGGCCGTCCACAAAAGCGGCCCGGGCAGCACGATCTCCGTCGGCAGCTCGGTCCTGGTCCGCCCTCTCGGGGTGCAGGGCGAGGTGGAGCAACTGCGCGGTGATCGGCTCGTGGTCATGGTTCGCGGCAAGAGACTTACCGTCGAGCGCGCCGATTGCGAAGCGTTGGCCGGGCCGGGCAGCGCGGGTCCGGTTCTGCCCCACGGCATCTCCCTGCAGCGTCAATCGGCCGCATCGCCCAGCGAGATCCGCCTGGTCGGTCTGACGGTCGATGAAGCGCTACGCAGGGTCGACAAGTTCCTGGATGACGCCACCCTTTCCGATCTGGGCGAAGTGCGTCTCATTCACGGGCTGGGCTCGGGAAGACTGAAGCAGGCGATCGCCCTGCTGCTGAAGGAACACCCGCACGTCGAGGGCTTCTCTCCGGCGCCCGCCGATCAGGGGGGCGTCGGAGTCACGCTGGTGACCCTCCGGAGATGAGCTTCGAGTCCTGCTACGAGCTTTCGCTTCGATCGAGACCCCAGTAGGGCAGCATGTCGGAGCGATCGGTCTGCGGGTCGATGACGACCGGCCCGTCCCCCTTCACGAGACAATCGAATGCCCAAGCACGGGGCGCCTCCCCCCCGATCTCGGACGCGACGATGCGATAGTTGCCGCTCGGCACACGGTCGAATGCGAATCGTCCTGCCATATCCGAAATCGCCCTCCGGACAGCGTGCGTCTGAAACAACTGGTCGGCCGTGCGCCGGCAAGCTTCGACCCGCTCACGTTGTGCCCGCTCCGCCTGCTGCAACGCTTTCTTGGCGCGGTCGTTGCGTTGCGCCGCTTCCTTGAAGTTGTCGGTCGAGTTCATCTGCTTGCGGTAATCATCGCGTCGCGCATCAACCTCGTGCTGCGATTCCGCCAGCGCATCCCGGCATTCCCGCCCCGCATGCGCGTGCTCTTCATCCAGCGCCTCGAGCGCTCCGACCAGCAGCACGACGAGTCCGGCTCCGGGGGTGGCCGACTGCTCGGAGGCCGTGGGAAGCAGGACG
>Ga0302046_10004452_pt1 | contig 12468 bp, 8 predicted proteins | sample RVTome_11_FD_200261 | JGI IMG/M metagenome (GOLD analysis project Ga0302046, IMG submission 200261) | Soil microbial communities from uranium-contaminated site in the Upper Colorado River Basin, Wyoming, United States - RVT147D111 (version 2) ...
GCCAACGAACTGATCTTTGACTACCACGCCACGACGGACAAGGCCACCCCCGTCAACCTGACGCAGCACACCTACTTCAACCTGGCCGGGGACGGCAGTGGGGACATCCTGGGCCACGAAGTGATGCTCCATGCGGATGCCTTCACCCCCGTTGACCCTACCCTCATCCCCACCGGCGAGATTCGCCCCGTAGCGGGCACGCCCTTCGACTTTCGACAACCGACGGCCATCGGTGCGCGCATCGGGCAGGACAACGAGCAACTCCACCGGGGGCTGGGCTACGACCACAACTTTGTGCTCAACCGTACCTCGGCGGATTCACTCGAACTGGCGGCCCGCGTCTACGAGCCGACGACGGGGCGTGTGCTGGAGGTCCATACGACCGAGCCGGGTGTGCAATTCTACACGGGCAACTTCCTCGACGGGAGCCTCACCGGCAAGGACGGGCACGTCTATCACCATCGCACCGGCTTCTGCCTGGAGACGCAGCACTACCCCGACTCGCCCAACCAGCCGGCCTTTCCATCCACCATCCTGCGGCCGGGCGAGACGTATCGCTCTCGTACCGTCTACACCTTCTCGGTGCGATGACAGATCGGATGCAGGCGAAGCCGTAGGGGGTACCCTGAGGGTATGCCCTACGGCTCCTTAGTAGCGCATGAAGACGATCACCCAGAGCACGGCGACGACCACGGCGCTGACGACCATCGCTCGCCGGAGGAGTACATCGCGGTCCAGCAGGTTAGAGAAGCGGTTTTCCATGGTGCTCACCAGGAACCTCACCATTCGTCGAGAAGCGTCCTGAGGCACCAGGGGGGAGATCGGAAGCGGACGGCGGGGGCCTCACAGACGGGACACACTTTCCAACATCATAGGGATTGATGGCGAGGAAAGCAACGCAAGGCGTAACAGAATCGAAGGAGAGGATAGAGATAACTCGTTCGGATTTTCGGTGCGGCGGATTCGCTCTTAAGGCGCCGGAGGCTGTTTTTGATGTCGACGCTATCCCTTTTTGTGCCTGCGTTGGTATTATGCCCACGGCATCGTATTCGTTCAGCCCGGGTTTGTATCCATGCGTCTTGAACGCTTTCCTCTAGCGTGCGCCGTGTGGCAACGCTGGGCAACGTTCGTTTTCGCGGGCATCGTGCTTTCGCTCCTGCCTTCTTGTGCAGCGAACGACGGGGACATGGCGTTCGTGTTGATTCTTTTCCGGGTCGCCTACCCCGATGCTTGCATCGGAAAGCAACCGCTTCCTTAGACGGATACCTCGGCGCTTGCTCCCAGGAGGGTCATTGAGGCAGGCCGCTTCTCCATGGGATCGGACGCCGGGTATGATAATGAACAGCCCGCGCATCCGGTCGCCCTCAGCCGGGCGTTTTACATGAGCCGGTACGAGGTCACGCAGAGGCAGTGGGAGGCGGTGATGGGCACGAGGCCGTGGCAGGGAACGCCGTACGTCCGAGAGGGCGGCGAGTACCCCGCCGTCTATGTGAGTTGGGAAGACGTACAACGTTTTGTCGAGCGGCTGAATGCGCAGGACACCACCCATATCAGCGGGGGCGAAGGGTCATTCTTCATCCGTGACCCAGCGGTACCGCGTCACCTTGGCATTGGGCCCGGCCTCCCAGAATCCGTCGAACTCGGCGACGTACAGGCTTCCGTCGGGCCCGAGTTCCATCGAGATGGGAGTCGTCAGCGTAAGCTGGTCGAACAGCTTGACGTCGACGAACCGGCTGGCCGGGATCCGGGCGTTTAACGGCGTCTTTTTGACGTCCTGCTCCGTGTCGCTCGTGAAGGTGCCGTCCGTCAGGTCAACCCACTTGATCCAGCGGCGGGACCAGTCGAATACGAAGAGTTTGTCCTGAAAGATCTCGGGGAAGGCGCCGTCTCCTTCATGCCGATAGATGGGGCCGACCGTCGCCGAGCGCCCGCCGGTCTGATAGGTGTATTCCCAGAGCGGCGGCACGTAGTTCGGTATCATGTCCGGCGTCCACTCGTTGTAGAAGAGGCGGCCGATGCTGCGGGGCCAGCCGAAGTTCTCGCCGCCCTCCGTCGAGAGGTTGTATTCGTCGTAGTCGAAGACGGCGTCCGGGCCGACCACGCCGATGTAGAGCACGCCGGTCTGGTGGTCGACCTTGAAGCGATACGGGTTGCGCAGGCCGTAGGCGTAGATCTCCCACCGCACGCCGGGCTGGCCGTAGAACGGGTTGCCCTGCGGAATGCTGCCGTCTTTGTTGATGCGGAGAATCTTGCCGCGCAGGTCCGTCAGGTTTTGCGACGTCCGTTCCGAGTCGACGAGGCGCGCCCAGTGGTAGCCGGTCAGGTCGTGGTCTTCCTGAAAGGCCTGGATCCGCTCCTCCGAGATTTCCCAGTCCGGGCGCACACCCGAAAAGCCGGTATCACCCGTGGAGAGGTAGAGCGTACCGTCCGGCCCCCATTCGAGGTCGCCGGCCTGGTGGCAGCACTGCGGCTCCGTAGGCACGCGCAGGAGCACCTTCTCGGTCGAGAAGTCGATCTGGTTGTCGCGGTATTCGTAGCGGTAGAGCGTGTTGATAAACGTCTCCGGCTCGGCGAGGTAGATGTAGACGTACGGCTCGCCGTTATAGAAGTTGGGATCGACCTCGATGCCGTAGATGCCGTGCTCGATGCCGGTCGGCTCGGTGGTCGGGATCTCGGCGAGCAGGCGCGTCTGCCCGGTCACGGCGTCATAATGATGCACCTTGCCGCGCAACTCGACGATCCAGACGTTGCCCCGGTCATCGACGGCGAGGTCGTCGGGCCAGACGCCGTCGGCGATGACTTCTTTGACGCGGCGCCCGGCGAAGCTGGTTTGGATCCGGCCGGCTACCATGCGGATGCCCTGGAGGATATGTTGCTGGTAGCCCGGATTGCGCCACACCTCGGGGAAGTGGCCGAGCTTCGTCGCAAAGACACGCCCGCCTTCGTGTTTGCGAATCCACGAGATCGGATAGTCGTTGCGCTCCGGCCCGGCGGGTTCCGTGTCGGCGTCTACGCTGTGCATGTCCAGGGAGGCGAGGACGCGGCTGTTCCAGCGGGGGTTCTCGTCCAGCACGTAGATCTCATCGTGGATCTGAAAGGAAGCGCCGAAGTGCGCGACGGCCGGGTTTTCAGGGTCTTCGATGAGGATGCGCACTTCCTGCGTCCAGGGATGCTCCTGGAAAAGCCCGCCGCCGACCATGGCGCGGTATTCGCCCCACTCGTAGAAGGCATCAAGCCCGGCGTGTGCGACGGCAATCCCCTTGCCTGCCCGGAGGAAGTTCAAGATGGCGGCGCGCTGGGCGGCCGTGACGCGGGGTTCCCCCTCGGCGTTGCGGTTGAGCGCCGGTCCCGTTCGCGTGCCCGTGATGGCCGATTCGCGATCCCGGATGGTGACGGTGCCGGTCATCTCGTTGCCGTTCAGAGTGGTCACGGCGTTGAACGTCCCGAAGTTGCCGGCGGGCCAGCTGAACGTGAGGGTCTGCCCTTCCAGCTTGACCTCGGTGAGGGGACTGGGCTGGGGGTTGTTGCCGAGCAGGATGTTGCCGGTAAGAGCCTCGGGGGTGCCGGACATCGCGATCTTGCCCTCCGTGGTGCCCCGGAAGCCTTCATACGCGATGTCCCAGTTGCCCCACGAGCCTTTCATCGGGTCGGCCACAGCCATCTGCTCATCGGCGGTGAGGTCGTCGGCTGCACGGAGCGTGGCGTTGGCGAAGAAAAGCACGTCGTACCGGGCGAGGTTCTGGTCGGACAGGTCGGTGATGTCTTCCGTGACGTCGACGGCGAATTCGCCGGCCTCGTTCAGCCCCGTCATCACCTCTTTGGCGGCTTCAATCGCCGGGGTATGGCGATAGCCGTGGGTAGCGGTGACCATCAAGACGCGGATGGGCTGGATGCCGGAGGCAGACGGCGCGTCGGACTCCGCCGTCATGGTGCCGGAACCCGAGCAGGCTGCCAACAAAAGAAGCAACGCGAGGGCGGGTGTGCCCTGGGATACAGCAGGTTTCATGATATCTCCTGGCTAGAGGGGGTACAGGCAGGTCGAGGGAGGTAGGCGGGCGGTACCCGAGATCAGGGCCCGGTCGTCAAGGCAGGGCGATCCCGGCGAGGCGGGCGTGCTGGAGGGCGGTATTCAGGCCCCCCTCCATCATCGCGGGCTCGACCGATCCGTTGCCGTTGGCGTCTTCGCCGTTGAGGGCTTTCTCGATGAGCCGGGTCATGTCCGCCGCGTGTTGACGTGCGGCGGCGAGGTCGCCCGCGTAGTTGGTCTTCAGGATGTTGAGGGCCTGGGCATAGACCTCGTAGAGCCAGCCCGTGTCCGCCGTAGAGAGCCAGAACGCGGACGGGGCGTCCCACTGGTAGGTGAGGTCCACCCGCGGCATCCCGCCCCGGCTTTCGGCATACCCCATGCGCATCCAGCCGATGACGTTGCTGAGGGAGGCGATGGTGTGGTTGTAGTGGGCATTGCCCGCATCTGCTTCGGCCATGGCCCAGAGTTGTTTGCGGACGTACAGGCCGCGGCCTTCGATGCCCAGCAGGGCCGGGTCGGTAATGTCGGGCGGTTCGACGCCGAACTTCTCGGGGGTTTCCAGCTCGAAGTCGTCGGTGTCCGACTGCCAGCGCGTTTTCCAGCCGTGTGCTTTTTCCGCGCCGTACGTGTCCTCCTCGGCCAGTCCCGAAGGCACGCCCCAGACGGCGGTGAACACCTTGTCGGCCTGTTGTTTGACTTCAGCGACCGAGCCGGCCTGTGCGGCGGCGCGGCTGGCGGTCAGGGCTTCGTCGGTGAGTTGTTTGATTGCCTGTAGATGCCGGGCGATGTCGGCTTGAGCCCGGGCCTCGACGCCGGTCAGGGAAGCGGCCAGCACGATCAGGAGGAGCGGCCGGCCCAGGTGCGTACGAAAACCGGGGTGTTGTATCAGGCGCATAGCGTGGGCGGGGTCGGGGATGAAGGAAGCGGGGAGGTTGCGGCGCGAAAAGGATAGGGGCATGGCGAGCCGTTGGAGGCGCATCCGGTAAGGGGGCAACGGTACATAGACGGTAGGGAGGGGTTCCACATTCCACAGCTACCGAGATTCCTGCGTTCCTTGTTGCCTGGCGCGGGTTGATCGGTGCATCGCGTGAGGGTGTTTGCGGTAGTCCGGCCGATGGCGGATGCATCGCATCTCGTTGTTGCGTAAACTACGCGGTCGCCGTATTACCCGGCAAGGGCGCGGTACCCGGTTTCAACATATCCTCAACGCTACACGTCTCTACCTATGAACTTCGAGCTAGTAGACTACATCGTCTTCGGCCTCTACTGCCTGGTCATCGTCGGCGTCGGGCTGTTCGTCTCGCGGGAAAAAAAAGGGCATCAGAAAGACACGGCTGATTATTTCCTTGCCGGCAAGGCGTTGCCGTGGTGGGCCATTGGGGCTTCGCTCATCGCGTCCAACATTTCGGCGGAGCAGTTCATCGGCATGTCCGGGTCGGGTTTTCGCCTCGGCCTCGCCATCGCCTCCTACGAGTGGATGGCGGCGGTTACCTTGCTCGTCATCGCCTGGTTTTTTCTCCCCATCTACCTGGAGAAGGGCATTTTCACGATGCCGCAATTCCTGGAGCAGCGCTACGACAACCGCGTCCGCATCCTGCTGGCCGTCTTCTGGTTGCTGGTCTACGTCTTCGTCAACCTGACTTCCGTGTTGTACCTGGGCGCGCTTGCCCTGCAGGGCATCATGGGTGTGCCGATGTGGGCCGGCATTGTGGGCCTTGCGCTCTTCGCCACGGTCTACAGCATCTACGGCGGGTTAAAGGCGGTGGCCTGGACGGACGTGGTGCAGGTCATCGTCCTCGTCGCCGGCGGTTTACTGACCACGTTTCTGGCCCTGGATGCCTACAGCGACGGCGCCGGGTTCATAGCCGGTTTCTCCAAGCTGCTCAGCGACGCCGGCGATCAGTTCAACATGATCCTCTTCGAAGGCGAACTGATGTATCGCGACGACGCCGGGGTCTTGCAGGATGCGTACGATCTGCTTCCGGGGCTCGGCGTGTTGCTCGGCGGCATGTGGATCGCCAACCTGTTCTACTGGGGATGCAACCAGTACATCATCCAGCGCGCCCTGGCCGCCAAGAGCCTCAAAGAGGCCAAGCGCGGCCTTGCGTTTGCGGGCTATCTGAAGCTGCTCCTGCCCCTCATCGTCGTGGTGCCCGGCATCGTCGCCCATGCCCTCAACGCCCCGATTCAGCGTGGCGACGAGGCGTATCCCTGGCTGCTGGGGGCGTACGTAGGGCCCGGCCTCAAAGGGTTGGCCTTCGCCGCCCTCGTAGCCGCCATCGTCTCGTCGTTGGCCTCGATGATGAACAGTACGGCGACGATCTTCACCATGGATCTATACAAGACCTCGATCAGGCCGGAGACGTCGGAGGCCGGGCTGGTGCGCGTCGGGCGCGTCGTGGGCCTCGTCAGCATCGTCATCGGGGCGCTGGTAGCGCCGCAGCTGGCGCAACTCGACCAGGCGTTCCAGTACATCCAGGAATATACCGGCTTCATCAGCCCCGGCGTGCTGGCCATCTTCATCCTGGGGCTTTTCTGGAAGAAAGCTACGCCCAACGCCGCGCTCATGTCGGCCATCCTGAGCATCCCCCTCTCGGCGGGCATGAAGTTCCTGCTCCCGGAGGTGCCCTTCTTGAACCGGATGCTCTACGTATTCCTCGTCTCGGTAGCCCTCATCGTGGCGATCTCGTACCTCGAAGGCAAAGGCCGGGATCATCCCAAAGCGATTCGCCTGAGCGGCGTCAAGGTCCTGTCCGATCCGGTCTTCAACATGGCGGCCTTCGGCATCCTGGGGATCACGGCGGCTTTGTATGCCATTTTCTGGTAGGATGGCTCAGCCGGAGCCGAGGCGGGTGCTGGTCACGAAGTTCCAGAAGTACATGTCGTCAAAGCCCTGGTCGACGGCCCGCTGCAAGCGTTCGTGATAGGCTTCATACACGTTGATGCCCCGGCCATACATCAGTTCGGCGATCCAGAGCAGCGGCCGTAGCGTGTAGGTCTGGTACTTGTTGCGGATGTGGACGCCGGTATCGGTGAAGGTCCACTCCATGATGCCGGGGTATCCGTGTTCGGAGGAATGAGCAAAGGCTACGAGCGGCCAGTTACGCGCCGCCAGCCCGGCGTAGAGGGCTACCGCATCCGCCGTCGCTTGCTGGTTGCCGTCGCCGATGTAGTGGTTGCGGCTCTGGATGCCGGCGGGTACCAGGAACTCCTCGATGAACCGGGTGCGTACGGCGGGATCCAGGTCCGTAGCGAGCATGTCGAACGCATACAGCAGGGCACTCATGTTGCCGTCGCGGGCATTGGGATCATAGCTGTACTGGTACGGCGATCGCTGCGTACCCATGAGGCGCCATCCCAGCCCCAGCGTGAAGTAGGATCCCTCGTTGTGGCGGACGATGATGCCGGAAGAAACAAGCGGATCGGGTTCCTTTCGGTATAGCTGCGCATAGTGGTTCCACAGGTCGGGAAGGGCCTCCAGGAGCGCTGAGGCGATGTCGAGATAGGGCTTCTCGCCGGTAAACCGGTACAGGTACGCCGAGGCGACGAGCGCCTTGCGGAACGAGGCGTCGTCTCTGGATTCTTCGTAGTTATAGATCCCGTTGGCCTGTGCATTGGCGATGAGTTGGGCCGGGGAAGCCGCCAGGGCGAGGCGCCGGGCCGCCGCCGCGTCGAACCGGACGATGTGCGCCGGCAGTTTATCGGGGGTGGGGAAGAGCGGGAACTGGAGCCGATCTTCGGGGAGCGGTACCGTCACCGGGAGGTGGATCGGATCGGACGAACGCAGGATGGGAACGGTCGAGTCGGTGATGCCTTCGGCGGCTACGCGGGCTTCGAAGCGTTCGGTGTAGAGCGGTGGTGCGTCTGCAACCACGGAAGCCGGCAGGCGCACCTGGGCCCGGACCACGGATCGTTGTCCTGCTGCCAGGGCGATGCGTGTTTCGGAAAGGCTGGCCGTGGCATGCTCCGTCTGAAAGGGTACCAGCGAGACGCGGGCCGTAATCGGCACGTCCAGTCGGTTCGTGACGGTGAGGGGGTAGGTGTACACCAGGTCGTTGCCGCCGGCCCCGGTGTACGTAACCGTCTTTTGATCCCAGTCGATGTGCACGGCCTTCTTCACGGCACGGAGGGCGCCTATCCAGAGGCGTCGTTCTTCACCCTGGGTTGCGCGCCCGGTGTCTTTGATGCGTCCGCTCAGCCTGAGGTAGGGTTGGGGAGATACCCCCCCGCGTTTGATCTCTTCGGGCAGGTTCAGGTCCACGTAGATCGTCTGCCATTCCAGCGGGCCACGCAGCGCGTCGAGGACGTACCACCGGGCCTGGGTACCCGTATGCGGGTAGTTGTCCGTAGCGATGAGCAGGGTGGCGGCGCGGTCGGCCCTGACTTCCACTTTGAGCAAATCATACCCATTCAGGTCGATGTCCCTGGCGCCCAGGTCGATGTGGGCCTCAAAGTCGGCGTCTACGCGCCCGGTAACACCACCTTGGGATCGTCCTTCGAAGCGTAGCACCGGCTCACCGTTCGGTCCTTCCGGGGCGACGGTGGCGCTGCCCTTGTTGAAGGTGAGGTCGCTGAGGCGGTTCATGGGGGCGATGACGGTGGACAGGTCGTCCTCAACCCGGGGCGGCGCGTCGAAAGCGTCACGGATGGGTGTGGCCCGGGCGGTAGGTTGCGGGTCCCCGTCGCGGGTGGTGCCGGCCGGCGCTGCGATAGGGGTGCGGGCCGGGAGGAGCGCGTCCGGCCTGACCAGCACAAGGAGCAGCAGAAAGAGCAGGAGGCCGCCTGCGGCTTTGGCGATGGGCGAGAATCGAAGGGTATGCTTGGTCGTCATCCGTCTGAAACCGTGCCGTGAGAGAATACAGCCTGCGGGAAATCAATACAACGCATGCGTCCTGTCCTCTGTTGCTATCCCTCGCGACTACCCTCCCATTTTCCCATCCGATCACCCGAGGGAGCAACGCGCGGCTCAGTTGCCCTGCCAGGGTACTTCCGGGGCGCGGTAGAAGTTGATGCCGAGGGCAACCCACCGGGGTGCGTGAGCGCCGAGGCGGCCCCGATACTCGTCCCAGGTCCGCCCGGACGCCGGCGACCAGCCGATCTCGGCGATGCCGGGGAGGCGAGGGAAAGCCATGTATTCGAAATCATCGAGTGTGCTCAGCGTCTCGGACCACAGCGGTGCCTCGACGCCGACGATGCTCGATTCGGCGATGCCTTCGATCTGATCGGTCGGTTCCCATTCGTAGCTGGCACGCACGCTGACGTAGCCGGCCCAGTTCAGGCCCAGCACGGTCGTGCTGTCGTACTTCATGTCGAGGTATGCCTTGTTGGCGGGCGAGATGATTACGCGAGCGCCCCCGGCTACGGCCTCGGCGATGGCCTCCTGGGAGCCGGACGGCCGCCAGTGCTGGATGAGGGTCGTGGGCAGCAACGGAGCCTCGGCGATCTCATCCCACCCGATGGGCTGCTTGCCGTGGGCCGCCGCGATGCCCTGCACGCGTTCCATGAATTGCGCGTATTGTTCGTGCGTCAGCTTTGTGACTTCGTCGCCGCCGACGTGGAAGTACGGCCCGGTGGCCAGGGCGGTGATCTCTCGGATCACGTCTTCCAGGAAGCGATAGGTGATGTCTTTGTCGACGCACAGGGAGCTGAAGCCGACGGCGATGCCGGTGTACAAAGGCGGGGCGGTGTCGTCGCAGTTGAGCGCGGGATACGAGGCCATCGCGGCATTGATGTGGCCGGGCACGTCGATCTCGGGCACGAGGGTGATGAACCGGTCCTGCGCATAGCGAACCAGGCCGGCGAACGCTTCGCGGGTGTAGTAGCCGCCGGAGCCGCCGCCCACCTCCGTGCTGCCGCCGTGGGTCGTCAGATTGGGCCAGGAGGGGATCTCGATGCGCCAGCCCTGGTCGTCCGAGAGGTGCACGTGGAGGCGGTTCATTTTGTAGAGCGCCATGAGGTCGATGTAGCGCTTGACGTCCTCCGCGCTGAGGAAGTGCCTCGATACGTCGAGCATAGCCCCCCGCCAGCCGAAGCGGGGACGGTCCTCGATGCGCCCGGCCGGGATCGGCAGCGGGTGGGGTCGTGCCGCCGTGTATTCGAGGGACGGCGGCATCAACTGCCGGAGCGTTTGCACCCCGTAGAACAGCCCGGCGGGCGCCGTCGCCGTGATCGTGGCGCGCTCCGGCGTGACGGCCAGCACATAGCCTTCCTCGCCCAGGGCCGCGTCGGCACCGTGCGTCGTCAACACAATAGCGCCTGCCGGGATCGTCGCGCCGGCCGGCGCGACGCGCGGGGTGGTTTCCAGGGAGTTGCCGATGAGGTTTGCCAGGTACAGGCCGATCCGGGCCGCCTCGCTGTCGCCGGGATCAACGAGTATGGGGGTGTCCGGCGTTACTTCAAAGTGCCCCGTCGGCGCCATGGCGACTGCCACGGGAGCCGGGATCACAGGATGCAAGGGCGTCGGAGCGCCGGGGGCCTGGGCCTGGGCCGGCAGGGCGCGTCCTCCGCTGCACCCCGCCCCGATGAACCCTGCGAGCAGCACGGCCTGCAGCCGGAATAAACGCCGTCGTTGGATCGAATCGATCATAGTACCGGAAAAGTCAAGAGGGTGAACGGGCAAAGTGGACGGGCATCGGGCGCAACGTTGCGTTGCTGGGCCAAAGGTACGGCAGGGCGTATCGTCCTACAAAAGAGGCCGCCGCCCACCGGATCAATGTTGCCGCAACATGTTGCCGCGCGGTTGTTTGCGCCGGGGGTTGTTCAGCGTGGTTGAAATAGCCCAGCGGAACTGACCGTCCTGTTTGTAGATATGGCCGTCTTTCATTACGAAATCGACGTTGTAGAGCGCATGCAAGTCAGAGAGCGGGTTCGACGGCATGGCGATGATATCCGCATTGCGCCCCTGTTCGAGGCGGCCGGTGTTGGCGCCGAGCAGGTCGGCCGCATGGAGGGTGATCATGCGAAGGATGTGGTCGGTAGGAAGCCCGGCATCGACGTAGCTGTCCAGAAATCCAATCGTCTGCGCGCCCCGGGTTTTTCCTTCCTCGTAGTAGACCACATCCGATCCGAAGGCCATGTTGACCCCCATCGCATAGGCGCGTTTGTTGCGTTCCATGTTGCTTCGGTAACGGTTCTCGCCTACGCGATCAGCCGGGAAATCGGTCCCAACGAGGTAGGTGCCGTGCTCTTTCATGAGCCGGAGCGTCTCGTCCGACGGATTAAACCCGTGCTCGATGGAGTCGACGCCGCCCAGGACGGCGTTTCGGATGCCTTCGTCGCTGGTGGCGTGTGCCATGACTTTGACGCCCATTGCGTGGGCTTCCTCGACCGCTACGGCCACATCGTCCGCCGTGTAGTAATACGGTTGATTGTCGATGATGAGTTTGATGACGGTAGCGCCGTAGTGCACATTTTCGCGGACGGCGCGGACGATTTCTGCGTGCGAGTCGGCATACGTGTATTCGGGGTTGCCGAGCCCCGGTTTTTCAGGCTGCATCTGGAATTGCCCGCCGAAGGGGGCGATCATGATGCCGGCGGCCACAATATTGGGGCCGGGAATCCATCCGCCCTCGATAGCCCGGCGGAGGGTGACATCCCCGTAGCGTCCGTTGTTGCCGGTATCGCGGACCCATACGAACCCGGCTTCGAGCATGGCGCGGGCCTGCATCGTCCCCTGCGCCACGCGCATGGCCGTGTCTTCGATGAGCGAGGCATAATAGTACGAGCCGTGGTCGTCGATGTCGGATCCGTCCATCTCGGTAAGGGCGAGGTGGGTATGGGCGTCGATCAAGCCCGGCATGACGTAGCTGTTCGACAGGTCGACGACGGGCGTGCCGTCGGGGGCTACGACGCGATCGCCCACAGCCGTGATCGTGCCGTCTTCAACGAGGAGGGACTGGTTATCAACGATGCGGCCGTTTACAACATCGACGAGGTGACCGGCGCGGATGACGACGGTCTGCGCAAAGGCGGGTCCGCTGGTGACGACCAGCAGAAGCGCGGTAGCTACGAAGCGATGCATGACGATACCTCGGTGGGTGGAAGGATCGACGGAGAAAGGACGGCTGACCGGGGCGGGCGTCCTTGCGGGGAGCACGACAGGGAATCGACCCGCTTCGCCGCCGATCAACCGATGGACACCGCAGCACGCGGTCTTTGAAAAGGGCAGCCGCCTACCGACGGCGTATGGGAACGGGCTGCACCCGAGAAGCCGCAAAATACGAAAAGCCGCGGAGGCTGCAAGACGGTCAGGGGACGAGATGGGCTTCGATCGTGTCCCGGGCCGACGGCGGCAAGATGCCCGTCCACCGCGCCAGCAGGCGGCCGTCTCGGCTGATCAGATAACTACTGGGCATGGCAAACGCCTGGAACTGCTCCTGCACCCGACCGTCCGGGTCAATCGCCAGGGGAAAGGTAACGCCGAGGTCGGCCGCGAAACGCAT
>Ga0302046_10004453_pt1 | contig 12465 bp, 8 predicted proteins | sample RVTome_11_FD_200261 | JGI IMG/M metagenome (GOLD analysis project Ga0302046, IMG submission 200261) | Soil microbial communities from uranium-contaminated site in the Upper Colorado River Basin, Wyoming, United States - RVT147D111 (version 2) ...
CCTGGGGCGAGCCGCCCGACGTCCGCACCCGGCTCTACGCCGCGGTCGGCCGTCACCTCCGCGAGCACTCGCTGCCCGGGACGCGGGTAGCCGCGATGGAGATCGGCGCCCTCGCCTGCACCGCCGACCGCCCGGTGCTCGACCTGATCGGCCTGGTCAGCCCGGAGGTGCTGCGCGCGCGCGCCGCCGGGCGCCTCCCCCAGCACGTCGCCGAGGCGGCTCCCGAGTACATCCTCGTGCCGCCGCCCTTCCTCGGCCGCGAGCTGGGCGACGTCATGCGCCACCCCGAGATCCGCGCCCGCTACCGTCCCGCCGCCCGCTTCTTCGACCCCGCGTACGAGCACGACCCGGTGACCCTCTACCGGCGCCGCGGAGGGCCGGCGACGACGTCGGGATTCGCACCGGAGTGACGCGCCGGAGCCGCTCGCCGGCGGTCCCGGACCGACACCCGGTGCGCCGAGGGCCGCCGCCGCCAGGCCGCAAGCGCCGCCGACCAGGTGGGCGAGCGGCACCGGCACGAAGTCGGCACCGGGGTCGACGAACAGGGCGGTGCCGGTGACCGCCTCGTAGACGAGCTTGCCGGCGAAGGCGAGCAGGAGACCGGCCGGCAGCGGCAAGGAGTGCCGCCGGCCGGCGGCGCGCTCCCGCCGGAGCAGGCCGGCGGCGAGCAGCACGAAGAGCGCCGCATCGAGCCCGGAAAGGCCGCGGTAGCGGCTCAGTTCCTGGCCCGCGAACCACAGCACGCCCGGGATCAGAACCGCCGCCGAAGCGACCGCGGCCACCGTGCGACCGCGGCCGAGACGCCAGCAGAGCGCGGCGAGCAGGACGAGCATCCCGAGGTCCCACACCAGGTGGTCGAGCGACCAGTGGGTCCAGTGGCAGGTGACGAGCCGCCACAGCTCGCCGGCGCCGATCCGCGGGCGGTCGTACTGGAGGCGGCGGGCGACGGCCGGCCAGAACGCCGAGACCAGCGCCGGCAAGCCGAGCAGGAACGCCGGTACGAGGCCTTCCGCCCACCCGGCCCGCCACCCGCGCCGGCGCCGGCCGGCGGTGGGGGGTAGACCGGCGGACGCTACATCCGCGCGGCTCATCTCGCCTTCCCCTACCGCCGCCGCCGCCGCAGGCGCGCGAGACCGAGGCCGGCCAGCGCCGCCGCGATACCGGCGCTCAGCGGGTCGACCGCGCCGCCGCCGCCGAGGTCGAGGTCCGCGCCGTTGGAGCGCTGCCGCTGCGGCGTGTCGGCGATCCGGGTCGGCCCGGCGAGGTCGGGGCGGACCGGCGCCGAGGCGCAGCAAGAGCGGGTGCGTCGGCGGCTCGACGAGCTGCGCAGCGAGGCGACCGACGGGCTGGGGCCCACGCCTGTCGAGGAGCCGGTCAAGAGGTTCATCTCCCGACCTCCTTTTCCCATCGCGGACCGCCAGAGGCGGCGGTCACACGACTTGGGCCGGAGAGCGACCGCCGTGCCAGGGGCCGGCGGCGGCGGCGAACTCCTTGGCGGGAGGAGGCTTGCGGCGGACCGGCGGGCACCGGGCGGTTCGTGAAACCACGCGGCCTGGACAGCGGGCGTACAGACCATGGCCGCCTCCTGTACACTCACCCTCAATCCTGACGTCGACGGAGGGCGAGGCGCGATGGCGTTTCTCGACCAGCGCGAGCGCGAGCTGCTGGAGGCGATCTCGCAGCTCACCTACTGCAACCCGTTCCTCGGCGAGCGGATCGACTGGGAGCGGCGGGCCCTCGGGGAGGCGTTCACGCCGTTCTTCGCGGTCTGGCACCCGCGGGCCGACCTGCTCGGCAACAACCCGAACGTCCAGCGGATCGCCGAGCTGGCGGCCGGGCTTGCCGAGACCCTGCGCGGGCGGCTGGAGGCGGGGGCGGAGGCCTCGTCCGCCGAGATCGGGCTCTACCGGGACCTGGTGCTCTACCTCCTCTACTACCGGCACCAGGAGCGCTTCCTCGCGATGATCCTCGGCGACCGCTCGCGCACCGAGCGTCGGCGGGCCGGCTTCTACCGCGAGTTCCGCGTCGACTTCGACCGCTACCTCGACCTGCCGCCGGTGCCGCCGGCGGCGCGCGCCGAACCCGAGCACGTCTTCGCCTGCTTCTTCCAGGTGCGGCGGGCGTTCTTCTACACCTTCCACTCGATCGCCGGCTCGTCGATGCCGGCGGCGCGCCTCCGCGCTCAGGTCTGGCAGTCGGTCTTCACCCACGACCTGCGCCGCTTCCAGCGCTCGCTCTACGCCCGGATGGGCGAAGTCACCACCCTGGTCACCGGCCCCTCGGGCACCGGCAAGGAGCTGGTGGCGCGGGCGATCGGGCTCGCGCGCTACATCCCGTTCGATCCCGGCGAGTGCTGCTTCCGCGAGGACTACGAGGAGTCGTTCTTCCCGCTCAACCTCTCGGCGCTGTCGCCGACCCTAATCGAGTCCGAGCTGTTCGGCCACCGCCGCGGCGCCTTCACCGGCGCGGTCGCCGACCGGGTCGGCTGGCTCGAGGTCTGCCCGCCGCTCGGCACGGTCTTCCTCGACGAGATCGCCGAGATCGACGTCGCGGTCCAGGTCAAGCTGCTGCGCGTGCTCGAGACCCGCACCTTCCAGCGCCTCGGCGCCACCGACGACCGCCGCTTCCGCGGCAAGGTGATCGCCGCGACCAACCGCGACCTCGGCGCCGAGATGCGCGCCGGCCGCTTCCGCGAGGACCTCTACTACCGCCTCTGCTCGGACGTGATCCTCGCCCCCTCGCTCCACGAGCGCATCGCCGACTCCCCCGAAGAGCTCCCCGCCCTCGCTCTCTTCCTCGCCCAGCGCCTCGCCGGAGAGGACGAGGCCCCCGAGCTGGCGCGCGAGGTGGAGGCCTGGATCGACCGCGAGCTGGGCCGCGACTACCCGTGGCCGGGCAACGTCCGCGAGCTGGCCCAGTGCGTGAGCAACGTGCTGATCCGCCGCGAGTACCGGCCGGCGGCGGCGGGCGGCACGGCGAACGCGCGCGAGGAGCTGGCGCGGGAGTTCGCGGCCGGGGAGCTGAGCGCCGAGGAGGTGCTGCGCCGCTACTGCACTGTGGTCTACGCCCGCGCCGGCAGCTACCAGGAAGCGGCCCGCCGGCTGGGGCTGGACCGGCGGACGGTGAAGAGCCGGGTCGATCCCGAGCTGCTCGACGAGCTCCAGGCTCTTACCATTTAGTCCGCTCGCTCATCTCGGCACCACGGGCACTCTTCGACAACTGGTATCCTCAGCAACGGAAGGAATCAATCCCATGCGAGCCGTGAAGATCGCCACCGCAGTCACCAAGGACCATACCCTGCACCTCGAGCTGCCCGACGAGATCGGCGAGGGTCCCGCGGAGGTCATCGTCCTCGTTGGGGATCCCGACGCCCAGACCGCCACCCGATCCGATAGCTGGACCCTGGACGACTTCCTCGCCGAGTCACGGCTCGACGAGCGCTTCATCCGCTCGAAAGAGGAGATCGACGCCTACGTGCGGAGCGAGCGTGAATCCTGGGAGTGAGGGTGCGCCAAGTCTACGTCGATAGCTGCATCGTCATCTATCTGCTTGAGGCACCTCCCGAGATTCGCGAGGCCGTGCGCGATGCACTGCGGCCGTGGGAAGGGCAGCCGGCACAGGTGTACGTCTCCGCCCTGACACGCCTCGAATGTCGCGTGCGGCCGCTTCGTGAGAATTCGTTGGAACTGCTTGCCGCGTACGACCGGTTCTTCGGCAGTCGGGATCTCAGACGCTGTCGCTTGACCAGCGCGGTGTACGACCTCGCGACCGACCTACGGGCCGAGCACGGGATCAAGACGCCGGATGCTCTCCACCTGGCGGCAGCTCTCGATTCGGGATGCAGCGAATTCTGGACCAACGACCTACGCCTCCCCACAACCCTCGGGGAGAGAATTCGAATCCGCGTCCTGCCTGGCTGAGCGACACCGCCGAGCCGCACGCGGGTGGTGCGTCGTCGCCGAGGCGAGGGCGCGCAGTTCGCGCGCGATGGTCTCCGGGTTCGACGGATCGGCGCACACCTGGATAAGCTTCTCGCCGCCCGCGGGATAGCGGGCGAGGAAGTCGACTTCCAACACATCGCCGGTGCGCACGTAGCCGACCTCGGCGTTGCGCCGCTCAAGCTCGTTCAGGACGGCGTTTGAGCGCGTGACCGAGGTTGGTGTGGCCGCTCGTTCGAACGCCTCGATCAGCCCGGGTGTCCTTCTGTCAAGGACACATCAACCAAGATCCGGCCCTCCTGCAGGGTCACATGGATCGGCGAACAGGGAGTCCGGACCTGCGGCGTGGAGGATCTGGATCAGCCCGTCCGGGTCTAGGCTCTGCTCGACCAGCGCCGAGGCCCACAGGGGCGGGGGCAGGCAGCGCGCGAAGGGCGAGAACGGCCACAGGGGCTGATGCTCCGCGAGCGCCTGCGCCAAGGCCACCGGGTTCGAGTGAGGTCCGCGGATCACGGCTTCGAGGGCGGCGCGGAGCTCGGTGGGGTCGGCCGGTCCCTTGGTGAGCGTGACTTCCTGGTAGTTGGCGGTCGCTTTGCCCGCCCCACGGGACGTGAGCACCCGCGCCAAGGTGCGGTTGATGCGGTCACCGGCGAAGGTCACGATGCGGGCGGACCCTCCCGGGCTGATGGTCACCGTGATCTCGCCTGGCTGCCACGGCGAGCCGGCGGCGCGGTCGTCTTGGATCCGGCGTAGCGCCGCCGCCGCGTCCGGATCGAGGAAGCCCGGGACCTCGCCACCGTGGAGCAACCTGCCGGCTTCTTGCGCGGTCTCGAACGGCACGCCTGGGCCTCCGAAGCTCTCCCAGGCCGGCGCGCTGCCCTCCCGGGCGGCGCTGGCCCTGACCGTGTGCGACTCAGCATCGACGGTGTCGGCACGCCAGAGCTTTCCGCCGAGGACGAAGAAGAACGGTGCCTCGAGCGCCTCGACGAACTTGGCGTCGAGAGTGCCGATCTGCTGACGGCGGTGCAGAACCTCGTAGAGCGGCGCGGAATCGAAGACCGCGAAGAGCCGCCGCCAATTCGAGCCGAGGAAACGGTGCTCGGTCTCCTCGCCGACCACGAGTAGGTCGTCGGCCCAGCGGAGGTACCCACTCTCGACCATGTGGCCGATGAGTTGATCCAGTTCGGCGCGCTCGATCGCGGAGAGGCAGTCCGCGGCCGAGAGCGTCTCCCACACGGTCTCCGGGCGAACGCCGAAGGACTGAAGGGCGAGACAAAGGAGCTGGTGGGCGAGCAGGTGGAAGGCCCGGCGCGGCGGCGCCAGTGTCTCGCTGCGGCCCTGGAGCGCGAGGTTGACGGTCGCGGTGAGCACCGGCAGGTCGTCGAGCCGGATCAGCAGCCCGCGGAAGTAACGCGGCTTGCCTGGTCGCCGGCCGGTGCGGCCGACGCGCTGGAGGAACGAGCTGGGGCTGGCGAGGGCGTCCATCTGGACGACCCGCTGCAGCTCGCCGATGTCGATCCCCAGCTCGAGGGTCGAGGTGCTGATGATCGCGTGAAGGCCGTCCTCGGAGGCGATCTGGATCAGCCGCTCGGCCTCCTCGCGGAAGAATTTGCTGACCGCCGAGTGGTGGGTGCGCACGCGCAGGTGAGGCGCCCCGCGGTGGACGGCCGCGGCGAGCGCCTCGGCAGCCTTGCGGGAGCGGACGAAGACGAGCGAGCGGTGACCGGGCAGCAGTTCGCGAAGCGCGCTGAAGCGCCGGTACTCCGCCGTCTCCTCCGGCGACGTCTCGTCGGTGTCCGCGTCCTCGTCGAACAGCCGTACCTGGTAGTCGGTCTCCTTCGCGGGGCGTTCCGGCAGCCCGACGATCCGGCGCCCGAGCGGCCGCCGGGTGCCGGCGAGCCAGCGAAGCAGGGCGTCGGGGTTGCCGACTGTCGCGCTCAGAGCGATTCGCTGGGGCGGCGCCGGCGCCGCGGCCGTGACCCGCTCGAGCAGGCAGAGCAGGTGCCCGCCGCGGTCGGCGGCGGCGAAGTTGTGCGCCTCGTCGATGATCACGATCCGGAGATCGGCGAACAGCTCGCGCCAGCCGGCCTTGCGCAGCAGGATCGCCTCGACCGACTCAGGCGTGGTCAGCAGGAGCTGCGGCGGCTGGCGCAGCGCGGCGACCTTGACCTGCTGGCCGACATCGCCGTGCCACTTGAGCGCGCTCAGTCCGCAGGCCGCCGCGTAGTCCTCGCCGCGGCGTTCGAGGTTGTTGAGCAGGGCGCGTAGCGGCGCGAGGTAGAGGATCTGGACCGAGCGCCGGCCGGCCGAGGCGGCGCGGGTGAGCGCGGGGAAGAGCACGGCCTCGGTCTTGCCGCTCGCGGTCGGGGCCTCGACGACGCAGTCGGCGCCGTCGAGGATCACCGGGATCGCCGCCCGTTGGATCGACGTCAGCCCGGGCCAGTTCTTCTCGTGCAGCACCCAGCGCTGGAGGCCGGGGTGGAGGCGCGCCAGGACCTCTTGGGACAAGGGGAGCACCGCGGCCCCCTATGAGTCGAGTGCGCTCAGGACCGACTCGGCGGTCGCCTGCGAGCCGGCGGCTGCGGCGGTGAGGTACTGCTCAGCCGGCACCTCGGGACGCTCTTCGCAGAGGTCGAGCAGGTGGACTGTCTCACGAAGGAAAGGCCGGGGCAGGCGGGCGGTCTCGCCCTCGCCGAAGAGCGTGCACTCGTCAACCTTGCGTTCGAGAACAGCGCGGGGCACACGACCTTCGGCGTCCCAGCCGTAAGCGAGGCCGTGGATCTCGCGGACACGCAGAGCGACATCGAGCAGCCGGTCGCGGTCGAGGGGGTCGAGAGGCAGAATCGGCTGCCGAACGCTGACGGCTCCGGCGGCGGCTGGGGGCGGGGAGACGCGCTGGATCAGGGCGCGGTAGCTCGGCAGCCCGTAGCGCTCGTCCTCGAAGAGCTGATCGGTGCCGGTGCACAGCAGCAGGCAGCCGGGCAGGCGGTTCTCGCCGCACTCGTCGATCAACAGCCGTAGCGTCTCGTAAGCGCGCTCGCGCTGGCGCGCCTGCGGAAAGCGGCGCACCAGCTCGACCTCGTCGACGATCAGCAGGAGACCGCGGAGACGCCCGCCGGCGATAACCTTGACCAGCGCCCGCAAGCGCGGGAAAACCTCCTCGGCGGCGAGCTGTCCGCGCACTCCGATCGCGCTCAGCGCCGCCGCCGGCAGCGAGCGGCTGCCGCGGATCCAGGCGAGCGCGGTCGCGGCGGTCGTCTGATCAGCCGCCAGCCGCGCCTGGTAGAACGCGCTCAGCGCCTGACCGAAGCCCGGGTCGTGGTCCGACAGCGCCGCCATCTCCTCGGCGAGCCGGCGCTCGACCCACGGCGCCAACTCGTCGCGGCGGGCAGGGTCGAAGGGAAGGATGCCGTGCTCGGCGGCGGCCTGTCGGTGGAGCGCCAGGAGGCGAGACTCCAGCAGGTCGGCGAGGGCGCTGGCGTCCCGCTTCTCGGGGGTGCGCAGACCCTCGAGGAGCCCGGAGAAGAAGACTGGCAGGTCCGCGAGCGGCTGATCGGGACCGATGCGCACCGTGGCGACGGCGAAGCCGGTTTCGAGCGCCCGCTCCCGCAGCCAGGCGCAGAGGAAGGTCTTGCCGGCACCGTACGGACCGCGCACGAACTTGAAGACCGACCGACCTTCGGAGGCCTCGCCGAGCAGCACCGTCAGGTGCTCACGGGCCGCCTCCTGGCCGACGATCAGAAGGTCGAGGTGACGCTCGGGGACGACGCCCTGGCGCAGTGCGTCGATCACGTCACGCGCCGCCCGCCGGTCCAGACGGTCCGGCGGCTCGGCGCCGTCCCCTATCCACTCGTAGATGTTGTGCCGTCCCGCGCTGCGCAGCCGGATCGGACAGGCCCCGGCCTCGCGTAGCCGCGCGATCAGGTCAGCCATGTGGGCCTTGATCAGAAACCAGCCGAGGCGGTGATGGCGGGCAGCCCGCTCGATCTCCTGCTCGTTGAGCGAGCGGGCCTGGTGGAGGAGCGCGAGGACTACCAGCTCGTCGCAATCGAGGCCGGGGAACCGCTCCTGGAGGTGGTCGATCTCAGGCGGTGGTGCGGCCGGCTCCGGCTCCGGCGGCTCGAGAGTCGACGGGTGCGCCGCTTCCAAGGCTCCCCCGGCGGAAGGGCGCGGCGCGGCCTCTCCGGGCGCTCCGGGTTGATGTGAACTATGTGAACTCACCACCGGCGGCGCGCCTTCGGCGGCCGGCTCTTCTTCGATCTCTGGTGGCGGTTGGGGCTCGCGCGCCCATTCGAGCAAGCGATCGATCAGCTCGCTCTTGACCCCGGAGACCCGGACATCGAGCCGGCGGCAGAGCTCGACCAAATCGAGGCGCCGCAGTCCGTCGAGCAGCGTGCGCTCCGACCACGAACTGGCCACCAGGCGGGCCACCCGCTCGGCTTTCGAACCCGCCCGGCGGAGGTTGCGCGCGGCCAGCGTGTCGTAGAGCAGATCGACGGTAAGCTGCTCCAGGAGGCGGGTGAAGCGGTCGGCATCGAGCTCCCGCGGCTCGGGCTTCGGCGGCTCCGGGGGCTCGACGCTCGCCGTCGCCTCCGGCACCAGGTCCAGCCCGGCGTCGAAGTGTTGCACCAGGCCGTCGATCAGGTCGGCCTTCGCGGCGGCGACCCGCAGACCGGCTCCTCGGCACAGGTCCTTGACCTCGTCGATGTGGAGCGTGTCCAGCACCTCCGCCGGCGGCACCAACGCGGCGATCAGTCGCTCGATCCGCTCCCCCTTCGATCCGGCGAGCGGCAGCGACGCCGCGCCCAGGGCAGCGTGGAGCTGCCTGCCCGAGAGACGGTCGAGCAACCGCCGGTAGGCGGCGTCGGCGAGATCGATCCCCCACACCCGGCGGATCTGGGTCTCGACCTCCTCGGGCAGCACGTAACCGCCCTCGTGGACCAGCACCAGACCGGTTGCGAGCAGGTGATTGCGCGCGTCGGTGTAGGCGCGCTCGGAGTCCCAAATCGGCCGGACCGAGGGGTGGTGCTCGAGCAGTAGATGCTCGCGGGTCCAGATCCCCAGCTCCTTACGCAGCGCGGCGAGCAGCAGCGCCTCGCTGCGGTCGACCCGGCCGTCGTCCTCCCACGCCGCGAACAGCATGTGCCGGTAGAGGCTGTACTGCTTGTCCTTCGCGAGCCCGTCGCCGCTTGCGGCCTTTGCCGTCAGGCGGTCGGTGAGCTCCTGGACCGACTCGCGGAACCCGTACGGCATCACCCGTCGCTCGGGCGCCCCCATCAGGTGTTTGAGGATCGCGTAGCACGGCGGCCGCGAAGGTGCAAGGACCTTGGCGACATAGCTCAGCGACGAGAGCGCCGCCGCGATCTCCTGGATCAGCACCTCCCGGGGCAGGCGGAGGTTCGTGACCTCGTCGACCTTGTCCCGCGCGAGCCGGTCGAGATCCTCGTCCGGGTAGTGTGCCAGCAGCTCGGCTACGCGCATCTGGTCCCTACTCTCCGTTCCCTCAGGGCCTTTGCGAGATCGGGTGGTTTGCGAAGTCTACCAAAGAGCGCGAAACCGGTATGCTCACGCCCAATGCGAGAGGTGTTGTCGGAGATCCTGCGCTGGGCGGCGAATCAGCCGCCCTGGCAACGCGAGGCGCTTCGCCGCCTCGGCGAAAGCGGATCGCTGCGGGACGAGGACATCGCGGAACTCATCGAGCTATGCAAACAACCTCATGAGTCACCGCCACCGGCATCGGCGCTGGCCGCTCCAGCGCGTCCCGCCGAGTCGGTCGCCGCTCCGATACCACGTCACCTGCCCGCCGTCCCAGCGCCGGCGTTCTCCGAAGCCGTGACTCTCGGAGGTATCGACCGCGTGCAAAACGTCAACGCCCTGGCGCCGGACTGTTCCCTCGATTTCGGCGAGCAAGGCTTGACGATCGTCTATGGCGAGAATGGGTCTGGGAAATCGGGATACGCCCGAATCCTCAAGCGCGCATGCCGAGCGCGCGCCCGCGGTAATCCCCTGCGCCCGAATGTGTTCGGTCCGGTTCCCAGCGAGCCCCCGCGGGCACGGATACGATTCAAGGTCGGCGACCGAGATCAGGAGTTCGGCTGGGTCGAGAACGGCCAACCCCATCCGCAACTCCGAGCCGTAAGCTTCCTCGACGATGACTGTGCGGCGGTCCTAATCGACGCGGAGAACGAGGTGGCGTACCGGCCGTTCGACCTCGACCTGTTGGAGGATCTCGCTGGAGCATGTCGGACGGTGCGGGAGGCGCTGAGCCGTGAGCTGGAAGACCTTCGGAGTCGGCAGCCCGATCGTCTCGCCAACCCGGAGATCGCTCCCCAAACCGAGGTCGCCCGGGCACTGGCAGGGCTAAACGCGCTGTCGTCACTCGCCACCCTCGAGAGTCTCGCCGCATTCGGGGAGGGAGAGGATCGGCGCCTTGCGGAACTTCGGCGTGATCTGGATGAGGAGCCGCGGTCGGCGGCGGCTCGCATTCAGAGCCAGGAGGTCCGCCTCTCCGAGCTTGCGCGCCTAGTGGACACCGCAGAAGCGGCGGTTGGAGACAAGGCATGGCAGGAGTTCCGGCAGGCTCGGGCCGACTCGGCGAGCAAGCGGCGAACGGCGGATCTCGCGGCCTCGACGCTGTTCTCCGGTGAACCGCTTCCCGGTGTGGGAGCGGAAACCTGGCGCGCGCTCTGGGAGGCGGCACGTGGCTACTCCGAGACACTCGCCTACCCAGGCCGGTCGTTCCCGGTCACGAGCGACGGGGCCGTCTGTGTGCTCTGTCAGCAGAACCTGGACGCCGATGCCGCAGAGCGACTCGGACGGTTCGAGGGCTTCGTCCTGGAGAGCACTCAGCGAGCTGCGGCGGAGGCGGAATCGTCCCTCCGTGCCAAGGTCGACACCATCAGGTCACTCCGGATCTCGCCCGAGAGCTGGCGCCACGCTGTCGCCGAGCTGCGAGCGATCGAGCCAACGCTTGCGGCCAATACCCGAAGATACCTGGCGTCAGCGCGTTGGCGTCGGCGGCTGCTGCTCCGTGCCGAGCGTGATCGCATGCCGCTGCCGGAGGCGAGAAGCCTGCCGGCTTCGCCCTCGGCCCAATTGATGACGAAGGTCGAGTCGCTGTCCCGGACGCGTGGCGACCTGATGACCGTGTCGCAGCCGGAAGCTCGCACGCGTCTCGAGCATGAACGGCGCGAGGTGGAGAGCCGCCGATGGCTTCGCAGCGCGCTTCCGGACGTGCGGCGTGAGGTCGATCGCTTGAGGCGAATCGCACGTCTCGAACGCGCCGATCGAGACGCCGATTCAGGGCCGGTGACACGGAAGAGCACGGAACTGGCTCGGGAGCTGTTGACCGACAAGCTCGTCGGTCGATTCGCTGCCGAGCTGGAACGCCTGCGTGTCAGGAATGTCCGAGTCGAGCTCGAGCAGGTCGGCGGCCACTACGGCAAGCCCCACTATCAGATCCGCCTCAAGGGTGCGCATGATCGTGCCGTCCGCTGTGGCGAGATCCTGAGCGAAGGCGAGCGTCGGGTGGTCGCACTCGCCGGTTTCCTAGCGGAGCTGGCCACCGCCGAGGACCGGTCGGCGCTGGTCCTGGATGATCCGGTCTCCTCGCTGGATCACCGCTGGCGGCGCCTGGTCGCCGAGCGCCTGATGGAAGAGGCGGCGGATCGCCAGGTGATCGTCTTTACTCACGATGTTGTGTTCTATATGGCTTTCAAACGGGAGGCGGAGTATTTGGGTTTGCCCTTGACCGAGCGTCAGCTTCGTCGGCAGGGCAGCGGCACCGGCGTGACGGTGGGAGACGTGCCTTGGATCGCCATGAAGACAAGCGAGCGCATTGCCTGGCTCGAGAGCCGGCTCAAGGCCGCCCAGGCTGTGAGCCATGACCAGCAGCTCTGGGAGCCTATCGCGAGGGACTTGTACGGTTCACTACGTGAGACTTGGGAGCGGGCGGTCGAGCAGGTCCTCCTTGCGGGGGCGGTGGAACGGTTCGGTCACGAGGTGAAGACCCGGAGTCTCAGGAAGGTCACGGATTTCACGGAGGATGACTACAACAAGCTCCATCGCGCGATGGCCAAGTGTTCGGCTTTGATGCGCGGTCACGACGAAGCCACCGCGGCCAACGAGCCCGTGCCCGATGCAAACGAAGTGCGGCGCGACATCGACGAGCTGAGGCGGTGGGTGAAAGCGATCACGAAGCGTCGCGACCCGCGGCTCACACGCGCGAAGGAGGAGATCGACGCTCATGTGCGGAGCGAGCGTGAGGCCTCGGAGTGAGGGTGTCCTGCCTGTTGGAGCGTGGGCGGCTTCTCGCGAGTCTCCGCTTGACGCGTCAGGGCAAGCCGGCTGCCGCCACCGCCTCCCCCTCCCCCGCCGGCGCCGGCAGGACGATCACCGCCGGCTCCCACCAGTCCTCGCCGGGCTTGAACTCGTCGCCCTCGTGGGCGCACGGGGTGGCGACGTGGTCCTTGCCGTGGAGCGGCTTGCCGCTGTGGCGGGGGTGGGTCGGCGGGTAGGTCTCGTAGCA
>Ga0302046_10004454_pt1 | contig 12465 bp, 9 predicted proteins | sample RVTome_11_FD_200261 | JGI IMG/M metagenome (GOLD analysis project Ga0302046, IMG submission 200261) | Soil microbial communities from uranium-contaminated site in the Upper Colorado River Basin, Wyoming, United States - RVT147D111 (version 2) ...
AACATCGATAATCATAGAAAAGCATGAAAAATATATGATTAGCCTGAAATAACTTGCTTAACATTTTATAGCTCTGGTAAAGATATAACTGCACAGCACAGCTCTGTGGCCTGTGCCTTCCTTGTCTCGCAGACGAAAAGGGGTGCGCGATGTTTATGGGATCGATTTCCTCACGGCTGACGCCAAGCTCGCTGATCGTGGTCTGCTTGCTGCTGGTGGCGTGGGGCTGCGGCGGCGATTTCAGCCCGACCGCGCCCTCGCTCACGGGCCCGTCGTCCTCCGCGACGCTCGGCGGTCAGTCGGCGTCGGTGATCTCGGGTCAACTGCTCTCCGGCGGTGGCGCGGTGAGCACCTCCGGTGCGTTCGAGGACGCGGCCAGCGCGGTGAGCCCCACGAACGTTGTCGGCCTCCAGGTAACGGTCCAGGGAACCAGCATCACGACGTGGACCGGCCCCGACGGAAGCTTTCAGCTCCTCAACATTCCCAACGGTAACGTCGTCCTGCTGATCGTTGGAAGCGGCGTCAACACGACGGTGACGGTCAGCAACGTCGGCGCCAGCCAGAACCTGAAGGTCACCATCCAGGTGCAAGGGAACTCCGCCCAGGTCGTCAATACCGAGGTGGAGGAGCTCGGCGAGTTCGAGGGCTTGCTGGCGAGCGTGGATACCCTCGCCGGCAGCTTCACGTTGCAGGACGGCACGACGATCTTCGTCGAGTCGGCCACCTGGTGGGATACGGGTGGGGATATCCAGTCGCTCGAGGCGCTGGCGCTCGCCGCCCTGAACGGCCAGACGGTCGAGCTCGAGGGCCGCACGGTGACGACGGCGGCAGGCCTGCTGCTGGCCACGGTCGTGAAGGCGGACGTCGATGACGCCGAGCTGAAGGTGGATGGCTTCGTCGTCGCCGTCGATCGCACCGCCCTGACGCTGACCCTCCTCGACGGCACGGTCATCGCGATCGATTCGGACCTTACCGAGTGGAAGCTCGACGGCGACTACACGTCGTTCGATGCGCTGGCCGATGCCTTCGATACCGGCGTCTTCATCGAGGTCGAGGTCGAGGGCTCGCTGAGCGACGATGGGACGGTCTTTGCGGCCAAGATCAAGGCCGAGGACAACCCCTTGGAGCTCGAGATCGAGCCCGACGAGTGGGACGTGGCCTGGGTCGGCAGCGGTAGCCCCGGTGTGGGCGGCAGTGCCGTGGAGGCCCGCATCGATGACGGACCCTACCTGGACATCCTCCCGTCCAGCGTCGAGATGGAAGGTCCCGGCGGCGTCGTGTTCCCGGTCAGCACCGAGCTCGACGATGGCCGCTTCGAGGCCAGGTTCACGAGGGCCGACGCCATCAGCCTCGTCGCCAGCGCGGCGGTGGGCGACCTCGTGGTGATCACGGTGCGCGGCACGTTGACCGACGGCATCACGCCGTGGGAGCTGACCGACACCATCGAGGTCGTCGACGAGGACGACGACAACGACAACACGATCGACGCGGCGGTCGCCGCCCAGGCCATTGCCGACATCAACGCGGTCATCGCCTTCATCAACGGGCTGGTGCCCGACGACCTGGCGGCCAACGACGCCAATCCGCTGATCACCAAGCTCCAGGCCGCGATCGCCAGCCTCGAGAGGCTCAACGGCAACTCGGCGACAGGCCAGTTGGGGGCGTTCCTCAACCAGCTCGACGCGTTCGCGAAGACCGGCAAGATCTCGGAGGCCAACGCCGAGATTCTCGCGGAGATGGTCGGGGACGTCCTCGACCTCCTGAACGGGAGCGACTGACGGCGCTCACCCGAGCCGCCGTTCGGGCCCGGGGGCACGGCGAAAGCCGGCCTCCGGGCCCTTTTTTTGTCCCCATCCAGCAGGACCCCAGCGACCGGACCGATCAGCATGTGCCGCGTGGCTTGACTCGGCCGCCGACGGACGGCACGCTCGCCGGACGAAGAGTTCGGCAACCTGAATTGCAGCCCCGTAAGAGGACGGATATGGGAAAAGCTCTGGATGGTGTTCGTATCCTCGACATGACCCATGTGCAGTCCGGCCCGACGTGCACCCAGATACTGGCCTGGTTCGGCGCCGACGTCATCAAGGTCGAACGACCCGGCAGCGGCGACATCACGCGCGGCCAGCTACGCGATCTACCGGACGTCGACAGCCTGTACTTCACGATGCTCAACGCCAACAAGCGCAGCCTGACGTTGAACCCCAAGACCGAATCCGGCAACAAGATCTTCACCCGGCTGATCGAGGAGTGCGACGTGATGGTGGAGAACTTCGCGCCCGGCGCCATCGATCGCATGGGCTTCCCGTGGGAGAAGATCCAAGAGATCAACCCGCGGATGATCTACGCGTCGGTGAAGGGATTCGGCCCCGGGCCCTTCGAGGACTGCAAGGTGTACGAGAACATCGCCCAGTGCGCCGGAGGGGCGGCGTCGACGACCGGCGAGATCGACGGCTTTCCGATGGTGACCGGCGCCCAGATCGGCGACTCCGGCACCGGCATCCATCTGGTCGCTGGCATCCTGGCCGCCCTGCTCCATCGTGAAAAGAGCGGCAAGGGCCAGCGCGTCGTGTGCGCCATGCAGGACGCCGTCCTCAACCTCTGCCGGGTCAAGCTGCGCGACCAGCAGCGGCTCGCCCACGGCCCGCTCAAGGAGTACCCGCAGTATCCCAACGGCGAGTTCGGCGACGCCGTGCCGCGGGCGGGCAACGCTTCCGGCGGCGGCCAGCCGGGCTGGATCGTCCGCTGCAAGGGGTGGGAGACCGACCCGGACGCCTACATCTACGTCATCACCCAGGCGGCCGCGTTCGCCGGGCTGGCGAAGGCGATCGGCCACGAGGATTGGCTGGAAGATCCCGAGTGGAACACCCCCGAGGCGCGTCTCCCCAAGCTCGACAAGGTGTTCGACGAGATCGAGAAGTGGACGAAGACCAAGGACAAGATGGAGATCATGGACATCCTCAACCCCATGAACGTGCCGTGCGGCCCGATCCTTTCGATGAAGGAGCTGGCCAACGAGGTGTCGCTGCGCGACACCGGCACGGTGGTCGAGGTCGATCATCCGGAGCGCGGCAAATACCTGACGGTCGGCAACCCGATCAAGCTGTCGGACTCTCCCGCCGACGTCGGCCGCTCGCCGCTGCTGGGGGAGCACACCGAGGAGATCCTCAAGACGGTCGTCGGCCTCGATGACGAGGAGATCGCGGCAGCCCGCGAACAGGGCGCCATCTGACGCCGGCGGCCATCCCAATCCACGATCGATGCCCCGATGCGGCGCGCCACGGGCCTGGCGCGGGGCGGGCCCTGGCGGCCGGCGCGCGGAGGACGACAAGGTGAAATACGACGTTCTGATTCTGGGGGCCTCCTACGGCTCCCTGTTCGGCACCAAGCTGGCGCTGGCCGGCCACTCGGCGACGCTGGTATGCACGGCGCCAACCGCCGAGCTGATCAACCGCGAGGGCACCGTCGTCCGCTTTCCGATCCGCGGCCGCGAGACGCCCGTCGACGTCGCCTCGAAGGGGCTCCCCGGCAAGGTTTCCGCCAGCGCCCCGGACCCCGTCGATCCCGGCGCCTTCGACCTCGTGGTGCTCGGCATGCAGGAGGCCCAGTACGGCTCGCCCGGCGTTCGCGAGCTGATGGGGCGCGTTGCGGCGGCCCGGGTGCCCTGTCTGGCGATCATGAACATGCCGCCGTTGCCGTACCTGGAGCGCATTCCCGGCCTCTCCACCGGGCCGCTCGAGGAATGCTACGCCGATCCTGGCGTCTGGGAGGGCTTCGAGCCCGGGCTGATGAGCCTCGCCAGCCCCGACCCGCAGGCGTTTCGGCCGCCCGATGAGTCGAAAAACTTCCTGCAGGTCGGCCTGCCGACCAACTTCAAGGCGGCGCGGTTCGCCGACGAAGGGCATACCGAGATGCTCCGCGGCCTCGAGGCCGACATCGAGGCGATCCGCTTCGACCCCGGCGACGGCGCCATCGAGGTCCCGGTCAAGCTCAGGGTGCACGAGTCGATCTTCGTGCCGCTGGCCAAGTGGCCGATGCTGCTGACCGGCAACTATCGCTGTATCGGTCGCGACGAGATGATCCCGATCAAGGAGGCGGTCCACGGCGACGCCGGGGCATCGAAGGAGATGTACGCCTGGGCGGAGGGCCTCTGCCTCCGGCTCGGCGCTGCCGCCGAAGACCTGGTGCCCTTCGAGAAGTACGCGAAAGCGGCGGAAGGCCTCGGCAAGCCGTCGTCGGCGGCGCGGGCGCTGTTCGGCGGCGCCAAGGACATCGAACGGGTCGACTGCCTGATCCGCCGGATCGCCGCCCAGCAGGGGCTCCAGTCCGACACCGTCGACGAGATCGTGACGCTGGTGGACGAGCGCCTGCGGAAGAACCGCGCCGGCGAATGAGCTTGTCGCGGGGTCGGTGTTGCTCATCGGCGGCCGGTTTTGGTCCAGATGAACAGCGTCGCGAGGTCCCGGGAATCTCTGCCCGGCTCGTAATCTCCGCGTCTTCGACGGCGATCCGCTCATTGCGGGGTGCGGTCTTTCCGTCATGAAGGCGGTCCTGCTCGACGGTACCGGCGGCCCCGAGGTGATGCGGCTCGGCGAGGTCGAGAGGCCGGTCCCGCGCGCCGGCCAGGTGCTGATCGAGGTGTACGCCACCTCGGTCAACCGCCCCGACGTCATCCAGCGCCAGGGCAACTACCCGCCGCCCCCGGGAGAGTCGGAGATCCTCGGCCTGGAGGTCGCCGGGAGCATCGCCGAGCTCGGCGAGGGGGTCGACGGCTGGAAGGTCGGCGACCGGGTGATGAGCCTGGTCGCCGGCGGCGGTTACGCGGAGTACGCGACCGCCTACGCTGGCCACCTGATCCCCGCGCCCGAGTCGATGAGCTTCGAGGAGGCGGCCTGCGTTTGCGAGACCTACATCACCGCGTTTCTGAACGTCTTCCTGATCGGCGGCCTGCAGGACGGCCAGACCGCGCTGCTGCACGGCGGCGGCGGCGGCGTCAACACCGCCGCGATCCAGCTCTGCCGCGCGCTGGCGCCCGACGCCAGGATCATCGTCACCGCCTCGCCGGGCAAGATCGAGAGGGTCGAGGCGCTGGGCGCCGACCTGGTGATCGACTACACCACGCAGGACTTCGCCGCCGAGATCCGGACGCACACCGGCTGGAAGGGGGCCGACGTGATCCTCGATCACATCGGCGGCGAGTACCTGGCCGCCAACATGAAGGCCCTGGCGGTCGGCGGCAGGCTGGTGATCATCGGGGTGATGGGCGGGGCCAGGGCCGAGCTCAACCTGGCGACGATGATGGTCAAGCGCCAGCGCATCATCGGCTCGGTGCTGCGCTCCCGCCCGGTCGAGGAGAAGGCCGAGATCACCGCCGCCTTCACCGCCACCGTGCTGCCCTACCTCGCCGACCGGACGATCGTGCCGCGGATCCACGAGATCATGCCCCTGGAGCGGGTCCGGGAGGCCCACGAGACCATGGAGCGCAGCGGCCACTTCGGCAAGATCGTGCTGGCGGTCGCTCAGAAGTAGGGGCACGTCAGCCGAAAAGCTGGACCCCGAACACCCGTGCCATCAGGACGATGGCAGTGAGGCCGGTGAACACCACGAGGCTCAGGTAGCTGAACCAGCGGGCGAAGCGCGAAGGATAGAAGAGCTTGTCGCCCTTGGGGATGATCACCAGGCAATAGTAGAGGTTCAGGAAGAAGATCACCGGGGCGACGAAGAGGGCCAGCGCCGAGGCGACCAGCACCAGGAACACCGGCCGCTCGATGCCGGCGATGATCGCCACCGAGGCGATCAGCGAGTAGATCATCGTGATCCGGTAGAGGTTGTACTCCGAGTACCAGCGCCGGCGGTGCTCGTCGGTCAGCTCCTCGGGCACCGTGCCCGACAGCGCCGCAGTGGAGTGGAACAGGTTGCGGCAGCAGGCCCCGACGATGCGCGGCCAGCCGTCGAAGTAGTTGAAGGCCGTCGAGAAGGTGGCGGCGAAGGCGCCGATCAGGAAGATCACCATCATCCATGGGCCGACGCTGAGCGTGAAGATCTGCGCGATCTCGCCCATGACCGCGGTGCCCGAGACCGGGTCCGGGTACATCCACATCGCCGCCAGCACCAGGAAGATGACCGCCAGGACGGCGGAGACGACGTGGCCGAGTCGGAAGTCCCAGAGGCCGATCCGGAACCAGCGCGCGGCGTAGAGGCGGGCGTGATCGGGTAGCCGGGAGGTGTCGACGCCCAGCGCTTCCTTGCGCGGCGCGAACGGATCGAAGGGCTGCGCCAGGCCGAGCACCTCGAGCTCGTCGCGGATCTTGCTCATCCCCACCCGCTTGGCCTTGCCCCACTCCGAGGCCTGCAGGGAGACGTCGATCCCGGTTGGCAGCAGGCCGAGGAAGGCTGCGATGATCAGCCACGAGCCCTCCGGCGCCTCGAAGATGACGAAGTGGCGGAACGCCGAGGCCGGCGCCGGCTGCACCAGGTAGACGATGATCGTCGAGATGACGAGTATCCCGGCCGATACCTTGGCGAACAGCTCGACGGCTTTGTACCGGCCTCCGAGGATGATCGCCACCGAGGCGACCCCGAGCACCAGCCCGTAGACCCAGGTGCCCAGCTCGACGCCGAGGCCGGCGGAGAACAGGTAGTAGAGGACCGCCGAGGCGGCGATCAAGCGGCCGGCCTGGCCGACCGCACACTGCAGGATGGTGGTGGCCAGCACGTACCAGAGCGGCCACTTCTTCCAGGCGGTCGCATAGGCCTCCATGATGCTGCGCCCGGTGGCGTTGGTGAAGCGGAACGCCATCTCGAAGCCGTAGTACTTGAAGATGTAGGCGATCGGGATGCACCACAGCAACGCATACTCGAAGCGGCCGCCGGCGGTGGGCGCGGTAACCAAATGGCTGGTGCCGATCCCGGTCATCATGAGGATGATCCCGGGGCCGAAGTAGGTCAGCAGGCTCCCGGCCACCATCCGGGGGAGCTGCAGCTCTTCGAGCGCTTTCGTCGCCTGATCTGGGGTCGGGGCAGCCATGGTGCGAGGACTTTATCCAGAGTTGGCCGCGCTGACAACTGGCGAGCGTCGAGCAGGTGCACGACGGAGATCCTCGTGTAGCTGCGGAGCCGGTGCTTCCCATCCCGGCGACCATGCAGTGACTCTGCAGCGCCTCGCTGCGCGCAGAGCGCGGAATCTACCTGCCGGCAACCAGCAGCCGGATGGTGCCGTCCTGCTTGTTGAGCAGGAAGACCTGGCCGTCGGGGCCGGCGCCGAAGCGCAGATCGGTGCGCGTCGCCGGCTCCTTGCCCTGCGCGACGTTCTTCTCCTGGATCACCTGCAGGAACGTCTTCAGCTCACCGCCGTCGTCGAGCAGGACCCGGCGGATCGGGTCCTGGCCGCCGTCGGGCGGGTCGTCGGCCGAGACATGGAAGATCTCGCCGCTGGGGAAGTCGCCGAACAGGATCCGGCCAGCGAGCTGCGGGATCTCGTCGTGGCGGTAGACGACGACGCCGGTGACGGCGGACTGGCGCTGCAGCAGGGGATCCACCTGGCCGTACTCGGCGATCGGATACGTCATAGCCGGGTCGCCGCGCGGCTCGGCGAGGCTGACCTCGGAGCGGCTGATGAACTCGAAGCTGCCCTCCCACAGGTTCCAGCCGAGGTTGGCGCCGGCGCTCACCGGGCTGAGCTCCTCGACGATGTTCTGGCCGATGTCGGCGACGAAGACGTTGCCGTTGTTCGGGTCCCAGTCGAAGCGCTGCGGGTTGCGCATTCCGTAGGCCCAGATCTCGCCGAGCGTGCCGGCGTCGCCGGCGAACGGGTTGTCGGCGGGAATCCCATACTGGCCGTTGGCGGAGTCGTTGCCGAGCGGGTCGATGCGCAGGATCTTGCCGAAGGCCGAGCCGAGGTCCTGCGCCAGATTCAGCGGATCGCCGCCGCTGCCGCCATCGGCGACGCCCACGTAGAGCATGCCGAAGTCGGCGTCGCCGGCTGCCACCAGCGGGTTGAAAGCGAGATGGCCGCCGTTGTGGTTGCCGAAGGGCTGCTCGATGCGGAGCATCTCGTGCGGCGGGCCGCCGTCGTAGCCCGGCGCGGTCGGGTCCCGCGCGGTCCACTCGAGCAGGACCGTGTCGTGGGCGTCGTCGCCGCCGCCGGGGACGAAGTCCGGCTCCGGGGCGGTGTTGCTGGTGTCGGTCCAGGTGTAGAGCTTGCCGAACCCCGGCGCCCCGGCCTCGCCGAACTGCGGGTGGAAGGCGAAGCTCTGGAAGCCGCGCTCGCGGCCCCTCGACGCGACGCTCACGCCCCATTGCGCGGCGTTGATGTCGAGGTACTCGGCAACCGTTCCGCCGTCGTAGCTGACCGCGTAGATCGGCCCGCGCATGTCGTTGACGAACAGCCGGCCGGTGCCGGGCTCATCGACCAGCAGCATCATCCGCGCCGCCGAGCCCTCGACGTCCGGCAGCGAGGCAAACTCGACGAAGCGGACGCCGATGACGCCCTCGGTCGTGGCGATGGGCTCCGGAAAGGGATCGTTGGTCGTCTGGGCGTTGCCGGTGCAGGCCAGCAGCAGCGCCGCGGCGAGTACTTGGGTCGTTCGCATGGTCACCTCGAAAGCGCTCTCGACCGGGCCCGAAGACGACCCCGGCTGCTCGGAAACAGGCTCTCCGACGGTCGCAGAACGCGGTTCTCAGCCGCGTGGCTGCCGCCGGGGGAGGGTGTGATAATGCGAGAATCAATCAAAGGGCGACGATCCGCAAGGCACCCCAAACGCACAGGGCCATGCCGAACGCGCGGCCGAGGCGCCAGCGGCGGGGCGTCCGTTGCTCGAGCACGACCAGGAGCGTGAGGGCCGCCATCCACAACAGGTTCATGGCGCCGAGGACGAAGGCCAGCGCCATCAACGCCCAGCAGCAGCCGACACACCAGATCCCGTGGCGCAGGCCCATGCGGAAGGGGCCGGCGGCGCGGCCGTCCCAGCGCGCCAGAAAAAAGCTCAGCGGGCTGCGGCAGTGGGTCAGGCAGGCTTCCTTCAGCGGCGTCAGCTGGAAGAGGCCGGCGACGATCAACAAAACGCCGCCGATCGCGGTGCTTACCCGCAGGTCGAGGTCGATCAGCGCGGCCTGATGGAGTCGTTGTTGTGCCGCCGCGGCGACGGCGCTGTAGGCGAGCCAGGCGACCAGATAGCCGCCGGCGAACTGGCCGACGACCGCGGCGCGGCGGCGTCCCGGATAGGCGTCGGTCGCCATCGCGGCGAACATCCGCAGCCACGGCATCACGGCGGGCAGCATCATCGCCGCCATCATCGCCAGCCACATCGCGGTGGCGACGAGCCAGCCGCCGGCGCCCGAGGCGTGGAGGTGATCAAGGGTGAGCGACACGCCGCCAGCGCGCATCAGCCGACCCGCCACTCGAAGCTCGAGTAGAGGCCGTGGGTTCGCTCGGTTTCGAAGCGGATCCTGCCGTCGTCATAGGTCGAGGTGCCGGTGCCGATGACCTGCTGCGGCGGATGGATCTGGTTGTAGATGTTCTCGAAGGTCACCGGTCGCGAGCGATCGCGACCCTTGAGCTGCTCGACGGTCGATTCGAGAAGCCCGTCGATCCCCACCCGCTTGGTTCCGTCGATCTCTTCGATCTCGATGGGCAGGTAGCGGGTGGGGAGCTGCTCGCCGACGAACCTGGCGAGCGTCGCCCAGGGGCCCCCGGCGCGGCCGGTGACGATCTTTTCGACCGCCTCCCGCTGCGCCTTCGAGGCCCGCTCGTCGATCACGATGGTCTCGATCCAGTCGCCGTCGATCATGTGCGGCGGGCAATCGTAGGCGATGACGACGTTGACGCCGGCGAGGTCGATGCCGTCGAGCTCGCCGGCGTCGAAGCGGATCGCCCAGTAGCCGATGCAGCGCTCGCCGTAGCAGGTCTGGTCGAAATGGACGTGGCCCGGACAGATCGCCTGGCAGCTACAGTTCTCGAAGAGAAGGCCCTTCGCCCACCAGGCCGGCGCCTCGTCGTTCCGGTCGCTCATCCACGAACTCGCGTCAGCGTCCTCCGCGGCCGATGAACGGCTGCGAGGCATTGGCTTCCCACCAGCTCTTCCAGCGCTCCAGCGCCTCGCCGTTGGCGGCGGCGTCGGCCTCGGGATCGTACCCGAAGCTCTGCCCGGTTGCGGCGCGCAGCGATTCGATCGCCTCCATCTGGAGCAGAATCGGCTGCGACGAGGATAGCAACTCCAGCGTCGCCTCGACGCCGAGCGGGTTGCGGCGCTCCAGGAGCGCCTCGGCGCCGCGCAGCTTCGCCCACGGGTCGCGGGCGTGGAAGGCGATCTCGTTGAGGAGGTCCTCGAGACGCTCGTCGTCGGGGGCGTTGGCGATGGCCAGGACCGCCGACTCGCTGACCGTGATCTCGCCGGTGCTCATCATCAAGTGGAGGCTCTCGCCGACCTCCAGCAGCGTCTCCATGGCGGCCTCGGGAGGGGCCTCCGGCGACGTCTCGAGCGCGGCGAAGGCCTGGGCGATCCGTTCGCCCGGCGGCACGTCGGCGCCGCCGGCAGCCTGCGCGGCCGCCGCGCTCGCCGCGGCGCTCCGCTGGGCCCGCTCGGCGTCACGATCGGCGGTGAAGAACGCCATCCACAAGGCGCCGGCGATCAGCAGCGAGGCGGCAGCCGTCCTGGCCAGCGCCACCCAGGTCCTTTCGGCGACCACGATGTAGCGGAGCGTCGCGGCTGCCACCAGCGCCAAGCCGAAGGCGCAGACCACCGCCGGGCCGCTGGGAAAGTCGTAGCCGTAGGAAAGCGACAGGCCGACCATGCTGACCACGGTGCCCGAGGTCCAGCCGATCGCCAGCCGCCCGCCGATCGTGCGGCTGAACATCATGGCGATCACCGATGGTATGACCAGGAAGGAGAACACCAGCAGAACGCCGGCGATGGCGACGCTCGAAGTGATCACGAAGCCGAACGACGCGTAGAAGAGAAAGTCCCACCAGCGGATGTTCCACCCCTCGGCCTCGGCCCGCTGGTGGTCGAGCGAGATGGTCAGGAAGCGGTCGCGGAAGTACCAATGAAAGCCGCCGACCGCCGCGTAGATCAGCGCCGTCTCGATGATCTTGGCGCGCGGTGTCCAGAGCAGCGCGCCGGTCAGCATCGCCTCGACCAGCTCGGCGCCCTGCGGCGAGCGGTCGGCGATCAGGATGGTGGTCGCCGAGGCCACCGCGAAGGTGATGCCGATGATCGCTTCCTGGGGGATGTGCTGCTCCTTGAGCCGCGAGATCGAGAAGATCGCCGCTCCCGTCCAGGCGAACAGCAGCGAGTAGAAGTACGCCGAGTTGCTATCCGGCGGGTAGCCGAGCAGGAACGCGAAGGTGGCGCCCATGGCGGCGATCTGGGCCAGCGCCAGGTCGACGAAGATGACCCCGCGCGAGACGACGTGCAGCCCCAGGTAGGTGTGGATGCCGGTGAGCACCAGGCAGGCCACGAAGGGCCACAACAGTACTTCGAGCGCCAGCTCCATCAGCGTTCTCCCCCCGTGGGGGCTGTCAGCAGCCCGGGACCGCGCCCTTCATGGTCTCGATCCAGGTGTCGATCAGCTCGGTGTACTCGTCGAGGTCCGGCGAACCGGGATCGGTGTACAGCGGCACATACAAGAATGTCGCCCCGGTGCGCTCCGCAATCAAGCGCGGCGTCTGCTCGTCGAAGTAGTTGGCGACCCACAGCACCGGGATGCTCTCGCGCCGAATCAGCTCGATCAGCGTGGCGACGTGCGACGCCGAGGGCGGGATGCCGGGGCGCCGTTCGACGTAGGCGGCGACCTCGATGTCGAAGCGATCCATCAAGTAAACCCAGTTCAGGTGGTAGGCGACGATCCTCCGGCCGCGCAGGCACTCGGCTTCCGCGAGCCAGCCGCCCTGGCGATCGAGCAGAGGCGCGCCGCCGATCTGCGTCTCCTGCAGGAAGGCGCGCAGCTGCTTTCTCATCGCCAGGTCGGCGAGCTTGTCGCCGCCGACCAGGCCGATGAGCTCGGCGCCGAACAGCCGCTCGTGGATCTTGCTCTTGAAGGCGCGGAAGCGCTCCTCGTAGTAGGCAGCGTTGTCGCCGTCGACGTTCTGCAGGCCGATCTTGATGTTGTTGGCCACGATCACCGCCCGCAACGGATCGGTGTGCACGTGCGGGTTGCCGAAGACATGGATGTCGCCCCCGGCCCGCGACGTATCGGCAGGCACCTCGAGCATCGGCACGCCGGTCGCCACCGAGACGTAGCCGGGCTCGCCCTCGCGGATCCGCGGGTTGCGCGACTTGTCGATGACCGCCGGCATCCACATCTCGAGGTCGAGCCCGGTGGCGAGCAGCAGGTCGGCGCGGCTCAGCATGATCGAGTAGCTCGGCTTCGCCTGCACGAAGTGGGCGTCCTGGCGCGGCGTGGCGATCGACTCGACGGTGCCGTTGTCGCCGATGATCTCCTCGGCGATCGAGCGGTACGGGGTCAACG
>Ga0302046_10004456_pt1 | contig 12463 bp, 9 predicted proteins | sample RVTome_11_FD_200261 | JGI IMG/M metagenome (GOLD analysis project Ga0302046, IMG submission 200261) | Soil microbial communities from uranium-contaminated site in the Upper Colorado River Basin, Wyoming, United States - RVT147D111 (version 2) ...
GGCCGGTAGGCGCCTGCCGCCGTGTAGGTGTGGCTGGTGATCGGGCCGGTGCTCGACTGCTGGACCTCGAACGGGTCGTTGCCGTCGTTGGTCCAGTCGTACTCGTAGGTGTCCGGATCGCCGAGGACCTGCTGGTTGAATGTGATCGGCGCATTGGTCTGGAATGAGCACTGACCGAACGGGCAGGACGCGGCGAAGCTCACGATCTCCAGCGGCGAGATCTCGGTGATCGTGACGTCCAGCCGCGCGCTGCGCACCCACACCACCGTGGTGCAGTTGCGGACCTCGAGCCAGACGTGCTTGGTCCCGATCGTCGTGTAGTTCCAGACCGGGTTCGGCCCGACCACCGGGTCGGTGGTGGTGAGATCGAAGGTGTTCGGCCCGCCTGCGTCGCCGTCGAAGTCCCACCGCCACTCGGTGGCGCCGGTCGCCGCCGCCGAGTGGAACTGGACGGTGCCGAAGCTCGGCGGGTCGTTGGTGATCGCGAAGCCCGTGCCGGGCAGCGGCTGGAGCGCGGTCAGCGTCACCGTCGGCGAGGTCGCGTTGGCGCTGCCGCCGGGGCCGGTGACGGTCACCCGCCCGACGTAGGCGCCGGGGGCGATCCCTTCAGTGTCCCAGACGAAAGGGTTGCCCGGCCCCCCTTCCCCGGGCACCGGGTTGCCGCCCTGCTCGATCGTCCAGGCGTAGGTCAGCGGCGGCTGGCCGGTGACGTTGTTGGCGGTGAACGTGATCGGCGTGCAGATCGGCGCGTTGGTCGGGCTGACGGACACCCCGCCGATCGCCGGCGCCGGGTCGAGGATCTGGATCGCCGCCGGCACGCTGGTCGCGCCCGGGCAGCCGGTGTTCTGCGCGCTCACGGTCTTCGACCCGATGGTGCTCCACTCGATGCTGGCGCTCGCGGTCGTCCCGCCGCCGACCACCTGGCCGCCGCCGCTCGCCGTCCAGCTCCAGCCGCCGGCGGTCGGCGTGCAGTTGCTCGCGCTGGCGTTGAAGGTCTCGGGATCGCCGGTGTAGCCGGTCGCGGGGCCGGTGACCGTGATCGTCGGCGAGACGTTGCGCTGGCGGTGGATGTCGAAGATCGAGTGCCCGGCGCGGTAGAAGCGGTTGCCCCACATCGCACCGCCGCGGCCCTGGTAGAAGGCCGTCCCCGAGGGGTGGCAGTGGTACATGTAGCTCCAGTACCCCACCGTGATCGCCGGGTTGCCGACCTGCATCGTCGGCTGGGGCACGTTGCCGTTCTGCGGGTTGCCGCCGGTGATCTCGTCCGGCGGGTTGCTCGCCGAGAGCCCGGTGACGTTGAACAGCCAGTCCATCTGCAGCCCCTGGGCGCCCTGACCCTCGCGGAAGCCGAAGTACACCCACTTGCCGCCGCCGCCGTCCGTCGAGTCCTGGACCACGGAGTCGTGGGCCACGAAGCCGGGCGTGTAGCCCGCGAGCGGGAACTCGTAGAGGGGCAACGACGGCAGCGAGCCGCAGGTGCCCGTCTTGATGCACGTGACGTCGTACATCTGGCCCTTGGGCGCCGAGGCTGCACCGAAGGGCCCGCGGTTGGCCAGCGCCAGGAAGAACTTGGTCCCTTCCTGCCACAGCGCGACGCCGTCGATCCGGGAGCCGGAGTGGCCGCTCAGCACCTGGACGGGCACCGCTGGATTGTCGACCTTCCAGACCGTGAAGCCCGAGTTCTCCTGACCATGCTCGGCGCCGCCGCTGGCGACGACGAAGTGACCGTTGTCGTCGTCGCCGGCGCCGTCGACGTGGCTCAACCTCTGGGTCGAGTAACGCCCCTTGAACACGCCCACGCACGTCGGGTTCGGAGCCGTCGGCTGGAGGTCGATGCATCCTCCGGGAATGCTCAGCTCCTCGGCCCGGGTCATGTCGTACGCCCACAGCCCTCTCGTGTTGGGCTGGCTGGTCGCCCCCCCGCTGGCGAGGAACCCGTAGACTCTGCCGCCGATCGTCTGCACGTGGACGCCGCCGCCGCCGGCCCTTCCGGGAGTCTCGGTGGCCGGGTCCTGGTAAAGGACGACTGGATTGACCTTCCCGTTCGGAGGCCCCGTGTCGATGATCAGCATCCCCGTCGAGTAGCCGCCGGTGACCGCCGCGAGGTTGCCGTCGTCGGCGGCCTCCATGTCCATGACCTGGAAGTACTGATGGGGGTCCGTTCCGGTATTGACCGGCGCGAAGGTCCGGATGTCCTTGTAGGCGAGGCGATCGGGGCTCTCGGCCATGCTGCCGTTGAGGTTCCAGATCTGGAAACCGAGGCTGGTGGCGAGGAAGGCGTATCCCTGCTTGATGTCGATCGACTGCCAGTAGGGGGTGCCGAACCAGGGAGACAGCGCGCGGCTGTAGAACGTGGTATCGCGCCCCTCGCAGGTCGGGCTTCCGAACTGGCCCTCGCAGCCCGCCTCCAACGAGCCCTCGGTGTAGGCGGGCTCGAGCGCGGTCCACAAGTTGGCGGGAGGCGGATCCGCGGGCGTCTTCTCCTCGGTCCACTGGCACAGGATCTGCGCCGCCGCCGGCGGCGGCAGCGCGAGAGCCGCCAGGGCGGCGACCAGGAGAGTGACCGCGAAGCGGGCTGGACAGGTGCGGCTAGACATCGACTGGCACTCCTGTGGCACGGACCGATCCGAGAGACACCAACTCCACGCTCGCCCGATGCGGGCGCTGCGGGACGACGGCGACGTGAGACTGAGTAGTTGAAAGGCCGATCCCTCTGGTCTCGCCCCCCGGCATCGGAGCCAGGCCACGGGGATCGCCCATCGGCTTTGGTGGGAAACCGGCCCGGGCCCGCTCGACGCGGACCCGGGCCGAACGGTCACCCGGTTACGGACCGAGGATGACGGTGTTCGGGTTGCAGGCGCTGTCGAACTGGATCGCGTCGAGGCCGATGCTGTACCGGCCCGCGGCGCTCATGATCGCGCTCACCCAGGCCTGGGCGAAGGGATCCACCGGAGCACCCGTCGAGGTGTTCAGGTTGAGGTAGAGCCAGCCGTTCTCGAAGGTCGTCGGCAGGTCTGCCCCACCGACCTCGACCCGCTGGGTCTCCAGCGGGCAGGCCGGGAAGAAGTCGCCCGGCGGCAGCGGCGAGATCGGCGGCGGCTCCTCCGGCAACTCAGGATTCTCCTCCTCGTCGAAGAACACGACCTGCGTCTGGCTCAGCGGCATCGGCGACGGCGGGTTCACGCACAACCCGCCGACCGGCGGGACCGGGTTCGGATCCGCCTTCGAGTCACGCCAGCACAGGATGTCGGTGCCGCCGTCGAACGCGACGCCGCCCACGTAGCGCGTGCCGAAGGTGGTCGCCAGCGGCTCGCGCTGGTCGACCGCCGTGAACGCCACGTACCGCCCGTAGAACGTGTAGTTGCCGGGCACGAAGAAGCCGGCCGGGGCGGACTCGATGTGCACGGCGGTCTCACCCTGGGCGAAGTTGTTGACGGGATCCACGTAGAAGACGTCGCCCCACAGGATGTTCTGGTTGCCCGCGATTCCGCCCGGACCGAAGTAGCCCGGCGAGTTCGGGAACAGCGTGCTGCACGCCTCGACCTGGTCGACCGTGATGTAGCCCCGGGCGATCCCCGGCGCGGGGTCGCCGTAGTCCTGACCGGCGCAGAGACCGCCGAAGAAGTCGACCGGCTGGCCGGTGTGGGCCTCGGTGATCAGGTCGATCAGGATCGGCGGCAGGTTGCCGATCGGGAGGTTCCCGGCGCAGCCCGGGAACACCACGTGCGGCAGCGAGAACGCGCCCTGGTTGCTGAACGCGTTGTTCGGCGCGGTCTGCGGAAGCAGGCCGGTGGTGAAGAAGTCGCGGAGGTTGAAGCTCTGGACGTCGAACCCGGTCAGGTAGACGTCGAAGTCGATGGTCGGGATCGACCAGTCGGTCCAGAGGGTGACGTGGGCGAGCGTGGGCGCCGCCGACGCGTTGTTGATCGAGAACAGGGTGGTCTGGCTGCCCGCGAGGTCCACCTCGAAGTAGTGCACGAGCAGCGTGGACGCCGGCACCGCATCGATGGTGCAGATCTCGGCGATTGCCGGGCCGCCGAGAGCCAGCAGGCTCACGAGGGCCAGGCCGAGGACGGTCTTTCTCATGACAGACAATCTCCTCACTTACGTTTCAGGTTTCTCTTCAACAGCTTTCAGCCATTGCGGTCCGGCCGCCGCTCGTGAGACGGACAGGGACTACCCCTGCCGAGCGCACGCGTCGAACCCCGATTCCTGAGCACACAACCCAACCGAAAGACGCATCACCTCCTGTTAAGAGTGTCGATTCGGAGCCATCCTAGCCGATCTCGTTCGGTTTGTCACTCCCCCAGGGTCCAGGATCGCGTCCAGTCGCCGGAAAGTCAAACCCGATGCAGGTTTGGACCCGACCCCGAACCCTCGGTTATGCTGCTGCACTATAGACCCGCCGCCGCCGGCTGTCAAGGGGTCGCGCCCGATTCGGAGGCGACCGCCGGGACGGCCGGCTGCGGGTCCCAGGCCCGGATCGCCCCCATGCTCGGGCAGCGGCCGGGATCGAAGATCGCCGACGGCTCGCCGGCGTAGGCCTCGACCACCTCGCCGCGGCCGTCGCCGTCGACGTCGGCGATCGCGACGTGGTAGCCGGTGCAGCCACCGAGCATCACCGGGATCTCGGGGCTCGATTCGCGGGTGAAGGAGCCCGCGCCGTCGCCGAGGAAGATCCAGGTCGCGCCCCCCTCGGAGACCGCCGCCAGGTCGGTCGCGCCGTCGCCGTCGATGTCGCCCGCCGCCAGGGCGGTGGCGAAGTCGCCGCGGCCCTCGGTGGCGGCGAGGGTGCGCCGCCGCCAGCCGTCGGGCCGCGAGGAGAGGACGTCGAGCGCGGTCCACCACCGGCCGGCCTGGTTCGAGACCTGGGAGACGACGAGGTCGTCGCGGCCGTCGCCGTCGAAGTCGGCGATCGCCACCGCCTTGGTGTAGGCGTGGGGCCGCAGCGCCTCGACCTCGGTGTAGCGCCAGGCGCCGCCCTCGGCGCCGAGGGCGACCAGGTTCCGGCGGCCGAAGATGCTGGACGAGGTCGCGAAGTCGAGCCGGCCGTCGCCGTCGAAGTCGCCGACGGCGAGCGCGTCGCCGAACACCTGGCCGAACTCGAGCCCCTGATCCAGCCGGCGCCACTTCCCCTCGCCTTGGCCGAGCTGATTGAGGAAGACCGCGACGCCGAAGGACTCCGAAGGGAGCAGCCCCCGCGTGCCGTGGCCGCTCTCGCGCGCCGGGCGCGGCCCCTCGCCGAGCGCGAGCACGTCCGCCCGGCCGTCGCCGTTCCAGTCGGCGATCGCGAGCGCCCGCGAAGAGAAGCCGCCGGCGTCGCCGCCCTCGCCGGGCAGCTCCCACGGCAGGCCCGCGCTTGCCAGGCGGAAGCCGCCCCGGCCGTCGCCGAGCAGCACCAGCACGCCCTGGAGGTGCTGCGCGAGGGCGAAGTCGAGGTGGCCGTCGCCGTCGAAGTCGGCGGCCCGGGCGTCGCCGTAGGTGTAGCGGACGCCCGGGAAGCGCGCCTCCTGCCACAGCCGCCAGCCGCCCGCACCGTCGCCGAGCAAGATCACCGGGGTGCCGGGCCCGCCCTTGCGCGCCGGCCCGTGGACGATGTCCGGGTGGCCGTCCCCGTTCATGTCCGCGACGTCGAACCCGTTGCGCCACTGCCCCCGGCCCGGCAGGCCGCGGTCGAAGGAGACGAACCGTAGGCGGTCGGACTCGGGCACGTCGGCGCGGAAGGCGGCCGCGACCGCCGCGATCTCCTCCTCGGTCGGCGGCCGGGGGGGCTTCCAGCCGGTGCCCTCCTCGGGGTGGTAGATGCGGACCATGAACGCGTCGTCGAGCTCGGTCTCGACCTCGTAGATGCCGACCTGGCCGTGGCGGATGTGGGTGTGTTCCTCCGACGCCCACGACCACGGCTCGCTCTTGGGCAGCCTCTGGAGGAAGTAGCGGCGCCCCGACGAGGGGTCGACCCGCCACTCGCCGTCGGGCGGCTCGACCACCGGCGGCCGGGGAGGGATGTAGGCGCCGAAGCCGGCGATCTCGACCGAGGTCGCGCCCTCGGGGACCTCGATCTCCTCGCGGGTCGCGGGATACCGCGGGGAAGCCTCGCCGCCGGCGGCGGGCTCCTGCGCGCTCGCGGCGGGCTCCTCGGCGTCCGCGCCGGCCGCGGGCGCGCCCTCGCCTTCCGGGGGCGGGGCGGGGGACTCCTGTGCGCTCGCGAGCGCCGGCGCGGTCGCGGCCGGCGCCAATTCGGCAGCCGAGCCGGCGGCGATCGCCGCCAGGCTCGCGAGCAGGGCGACCAAGGGCGCGACGAGGGAGATGCGGCGGGTGGCGGCGGGGACGCGGCGGCTGCGGGCAAGGGACTTCATGACCTGGCGCTCCTTCGGTTGCCTGCGTGGGCGTGCTCGGCACTCGGCCGGCGTGCGCGGCCGCCGCAAGCGGCGGCCCGGGCCGGGCAGGATAGCAAGAGGCGCGCCACGCCGGTTCCGGCGAGCGCGCCGCCGATCGCTCGCGGCGCGAACCCGATCAGATCTCGTCGACGAACGCCGGCCGCAGCCGCCGGAACACCGCCAGCCCCGCGGCGAGAAGCGCGGCGGCGAAGAGCGCCAGCCAGCCGACCCCGGCCGGGAGCGCGAGCGAGGGCCCGAGGAACGCCTGCCGGTACAGCTCGACCAGGTGGGTCAGGGGGTTGGCTTCGATCAGGAAGCGGTAGCGCTCGGGCACCATCTCGAGCGGGTAGACGATCGGGGTGAGGTAGAACCAGGCGTTGAACACCAGGCCGAGGATCTGCGCGGTGTCGCGGAAGAAGACGTGCACCGAAGCGAGCAGCAGGCCGAGGCCGAGCGCGATCGCGGTCTGGAGCGGCACCGCGACCAGCAGCAGCGGCAGGGTGACGACCGACAGCTCGCCCTTGACCGCGAGCGCGACGGCGAAGATCGCGGTCGCGATCGAGGTGTGGAGCAGCGCCGCGACCGCCACCGCCAGGACCAGGATCTCGGACGGGAACGACAGCTTCTTGACCAGCTCGGCGTTGTCGGTGATCGCGGTCGACCCGCGCAGCACCCCCTCGTGGATCGCCATCCAGGGGAGGAGGCCCGCGAACAGGAACACCGCGAAGCTCGAGGTCCGCTCCCCCATCGGGCTGATCCGCAGCACTGTGGCGAAGACGAACGAGAACAGCACCAGCAGCCAGAGCGGCTGGATCAGCGACCAGACGAACCCGAGCAGCGACCCCGCATAGCGCCCCCTGAAGTCGCGCTTGACCAGCTCCTTGAGGAGGAAGACGTGGCGTGGCATGGGCTCTCCGCTGCCTGTGGCTCTCGCGCGGAGGCTCATCAGGAGGGCCGGGCGCGGACGTCGCCGTCGATCTGCTTCGCAATCCGAACCCGCGACTCGGCGCCGACCGGCGTCGCGCGCAGGCGTTCCTTGAGGGTGCTGGGATCCGCGAGGCCGTGAGCCAGCGCCACCCGGTTGAAGCGCCGATCCTTCTCACGGCCCGCCACGTACTTGCTGATCAACAAGTCGTGGATCTCCAGCGCAAGCCCGGTATTGCCCGCGGTGCCGGGACCGTGGATCGCTACGAGCCGTCGATCCCAGCCCTCGGGAAGGGTCGCGGTCGTCTCGCCGACGCCGTTGGCGTAGTAGCCGAACGTCTCATGGAACATCGATAGCTCTCCGATGCTGCCCTCGATGAGCTCCGCTCGCTCTGGATGGTTCCGGGGGTACACGTCCGCTTCCATGGAAACCAGGAGCTCGGCGGGAGCGTCGGGAAACTGCGCGAGCACGGCCTGGCTACCGACGATGACGAGCTCGGTGTCCGCGGCGATGGTGCACGCTGCGCGAACGATGTGCTCGAGCTGGTCGCGCGTCATGCGGCAGAGTCGAACCGGGCCCTGACATGGCGGAGGATACGAAGGCGCTCTTCGGGCGGTAGGACGCCAGCGAACGGCGAGGCCTTGCGCAGCCACGCGGCCTCTTCCGAACGTTCCGTGAGGAAGGCAGCAATCTCGTCGATCGGCCTGACCAGGACCTCACGCCACCGCATCCACAACGGGGTGCTCCGCCCGCCACGGCTCAGCCACTCGTCGAGCTTCCTGCACACGCGGCCCAGGATCTCGGGGTCCTCCCGGAGCCTTTCGGCAACAGCCGCGTGGAGGGCAAGGCTTCGTTCGTACTGCAGGTCGATCGCCTTCATCTCCCGTACCTTAGCAGACTGCCGTCGACGCCGAGTGCGACCGCGGTCTGGGATTGACACACGGCCGCGGCCGCGGATAGTCTTCCCCGGGTCTACTCGACTATGCTACACTGGCATTCCAAGGCGTCAGCGCGCCACGACGACCCGCCGGCCTCCGGGCCGCCGGGTGAGGACGGGATGAGTGATCCGACCGCCCAGCTCGCGGACTCGACCCCGCTCGCGGTCTACGAGGCGCTGCGCGACCGCGCCGACCGCACCCTCTGGCGAGGCGATCTCGACGCGGCGCGGCCGCTCTACGAGCAGGCGCTGGCGCAGGCCGGAGAGGTCGGCGATCCCGACCTCGGCGACCGCGCGCTGTGCAACCTCGCGGCGCTGCTGGTCGAGACCGGCGAGGGGGCCTCGGTGATGGCCGGGCTGCGCCAGGTCCTGATGCGCAACCGCGACGAGCTGAACTGCTACCTCGCCGCCTACACCCTGGCGCGCGCGCACGATCTCAACCAGGACTACAAGAAGGCGATCTTCTACGCCCGCATCGGCCTCGACCGCGTGCAGCGCCTCGACGCCCCCGAGCGCACGGCGATCTGCCACAACCTGATGGGCAACCTGCTGCTCGCCGAGAGCCGCCTCGACGAGGCGTGCGCCGAGTACGAGCGGGCGCTGGCGGCGACCGCGGAGCTGCCGCCGCTGCGGCTGGCGCTGATCCTCGACAACGTCGGCTACTGCCGGCTGCTCCGCGGGCGCCACGCCGAGGGCTTCGGGTTCGCGTTCCGCAGCCTGCGCATGCTGCGCCGCCTGGACGCCCGCGCCTACCAGCGCTACCCGCACCTCTCGCTCGCCTACGGCTACCTCGAGATCGGCCGCTGCCACCGCGCGGTCCGCCACGGCTTCGCCGCGCTCCGGCTGGCCGAGGAGGTCGGCGACGACCAGACGGTCAAGAACGCGCTCTACCTGCTCGGCGAAGCGGCGAACGAGATCGGCTCGCCGGACGACGCCCGGCGCTGTTTCGAGACACTCCAGCGCCGCTTCTATCCCGGCCAGCAAGGCCTGATCGACTCGCTGATGGCGGTCGGCGTGCGCCGGCTGCTCAACCTGAGGGCCTGAGATCATGCCGCGCCGCGCCGTCGCCCTCACGTTCGCCCTCGCGCTCGCCCTCGCCGCGAGCGCCGGCGCCGCCGCGCCGCCGGGGGCCGTGCTCGGCGCCGAGGGTGAGCTGTACCGCATCGAGCAGGGCCGCTACGGCGAGCTGATGGCGCGCCCGCGGTCGCCGATCGCCGAGAACTCGGCGCTCGTCCTGCGCGTCCAGCGCCCCGACCACGCGGATGCGCTCCATCCGCTGCCGGCGACCCTCGGCCCCGAAGTCGAGAGCGCCGCGGCGCTGCTCTACGAGGAGTCCTCGGACAGTCTGTTCGTCGCCTGGGAGGCGCGCACCAACCTCATCCACTCCCAGATCCTGCTCGCCGGCTTTACGGACGGCTCCTGGGGCGAGCCGATCGCGGTTTCCGACACCCGCTTCTCGTTCAAGAGCGATCCGCGCCTGGCGGTGACCCGCGACGCGTTCGAGGGACGGGACGGCGAGGGCGAGCCGGTGACCGTGAGGCGCACCGTGCTCCACGTGGTGTGGGTCGAGGACCGCGCCGAGGGCACCGCGGTCGTCTACTCGCCGGTGATCCTGGTCGACGGCGTCTTCGACGGCACCGGGCCGGGCCCGATCTTCGCGCTCACCGAGCTGGTCGTATCGCCGGAAGCGGACCTCCTGCCGGTGCCCCTCGCCGATCTGCCGCTGCCGCCGGTCGTCGAGGCGGGCAGCGACAGCCACTCGGTGGTCGTCGGCTTCGTCCACCCCGCGACCGGCCGGTTGGTCACGGTCGACTTGAGCGTGCTCTCGGGCGACGTCTCGGCGCTCGCCGACGGCGCGCGCGCCCACTTCGTCGAGACCGGGGGGCGGTACGACACCCGGGACGGCGGCGGGCTGCGCGCCCTGGCCGACGGTGCCCATGCCCACTTCGTCGAGACCGGCAGCCGGCTCGATCCCGAGGTGCTTTCGTTCGTCGCCGAGCGCATGCGCGAGTTCGTCCTCGAGATCGGTCCCGAGTACGACCTCGAACGCCCCGGCGATCTGAGGAGCTTCAGCGACCGGGCGCGCGCACACTTCATCGAGACCGGCGGAAAGCTCGACAAGCGCGGTCTGCGGCACCAGTCCGCGGAGGCCCAACCGCAGGTGCTCGACCTCGCCGGCGCGGCCCCGGCGACCAGCCACCAGATCGTTCTCCGCGAGGTCGCCGCGCGCGCGCTGGACGACCTCGAGGCCGGCGCCGGGCCGCTGGTCCTGCTCTCCGCCGACGGCGCCGACGCGCTCGTCGCCTGGGAGCAGGACGGCCAGCTCCGCTATCAGGAGACCCGCGGCGAGGGCTGGAGCGGCGTGCGGGCGATCTCGCTGGCCACGGTCGATCTCGAGCGCGCGCTCGGGATCGTCGCGCATCGAATCCGGAACCGTTAGGATGCCGGCGAGGGAGCCGGCCGGCCGCGCGCCGGCGCCGCCGGAACCGGTTTCGCGCTATGGTAGGGTAGCATCCCGATTCGACGCCGGTCCTTCGCTCGGAGAGCCACCGCAGGTGACCAGCGCACCCCCGCTCAAGCCCCGCCAGGTCCAGCTCGTCGGCCGCAAGATCCGCGAGCTGCGCAAGCGGCACAAGCTCACCCAGACCGAGCTGGCGGCGCGCCTCGGCATCCAGCAGTCGGACCTCTCGCGCATGGAGCAGGGGCAGTACCGGGTCAGCCTCGACACCCTGTTCAAGATCCTCGCCCAGTTCGAGATGGGGATCGCCGAGTTCTTCGGCGAGGCCGGGCCGCGCGGTACGGTCACCCCGCGCGACGCCCGCGTGCTGCAGGACTTCAAGAGCCTCGACGAGCGCGGGCAGCGCGAGGTCGAGGAGTTCATCGCTTTCAAGCGGTCGAAGGAGAAGGAGGCCAACGGCAACGACCGCTGACCGGGATTCGAGATGCCATCCGATGTCTGGAGGAGGCCTTTTCGTGGACACCACCGAGACCCGCCTGCGAGCCCAGTTCGACGAGCTGAGGGCCGAGGGCAAGCAGGCCGCCGAAGAGGGGCGCCTGTCCGACGCGCTGAAGCTCTACCAGGCCTGCGCCGAGCGCGCGGCGGCGCTGGGCGAGCGCGACCTCGCCGACCTCGCGTTCTGCAACCGCTGCGCGATCGAGATCTCTCTCGGCCGCCACGAGGGGCTGATCCGGGACCTGCGCGATATCCTCAGCCGCAGCACCGACCGGCTCAACCGTCTGGTCGCCGCCTACAACCTGGCGCGCATCTACGAGCTGCGCAACGACGTGCGCAAGGGCCTGCTCTACTCGCGCATCGCCCGCGGCGAGCACGAGAAGCACACCCCTCCGAGCGCCTACTGGGAGGGCATCCTCCGCAACCAGGCGGGCTGCTTCCTCCTGCTCCAGAGCCGCTTCGACGAGGCCGCCGAGGAGTACCGTCGCGCGCTCGCGGCCGATCCACAGATGCCGGAGAGCCGGCTGGCGGTCGCCTGGCTCAACCTCGGCTACTGCTGCCTGGTGCTCGGGGACCACCGGCAGGGCTTCGCGCTGGTCTACCGCAGCCTGCGCATCCACCGCCGCTCCGAGCTGGTCAGGGAACAGATGCTGGGGCACCTCGATCTCTGCTACGGGCTGCTCGAGGTCGGGCGCCATCGCCCGGCCCGCCGCCACGGGGTGCGGGCGCTGGCGCTGGCCGAGCGGATCGGCGATCAGCTCGGACTCAAGAACGCCCTCTACCTGCTGGGCGAGGCCGCGCACCTGCTCGGCGACGACGACGAGGCTCGCGCCTGCTTCGACCGCCTGCAGGCGCTGTTCCCCGCCACCCCCTTCCTCAGCGACCTGCTGATGGCGGTGGACCTCCGCCAGATGCTCAACCTGAGGGCCTGACCCGTGAAGCGCGCCACCTTCGCCGCCGCCCTCGGCGTCGCCGTCGCGTTCGCGGTCGCGCTCGGCGCCGCCGAGGCCGCCACGCCCGCCACGCGGGCGCTGGCGCCCAGCGGCGACGTCTTCGCGATCGCCGAGGGTTCCTACGGCGAGCTCTTCCCGGAGGGCACCGAGACGCTCGCCGAGCACCCGGTACTGGCGGTCGCCGTCCTCCGCCCCGACGGCTCGAGCGAGCGGCTGCTGGTCCCCGGCACCGCCGGTCCCGAGGTCGAGCGGCTGTCCTCGCTGCTGATCGGCCCCGACGGCGAGACCCTGCACGTCCTGTGGCAGAGCGGCATCGGC
>Ga0302046_10004457_pt1 | contig 12463 bp, 10 predicted proteins | sample RVTome_11_FD_200261 | JGI IMG/M metagenome (GOLD analysis project Ga0302046, IMG submission 200261) | Soil microbial communities from uranium-contaminated site in the Upper Colorado River Basin, Wyoming, United States - RVT147D111 (version 2) ...
CCGAGGAACTGGCCTGGGGCTGTTCTGGTATCTCTTTGACGATCACCATCAATAACCTGGCCGCACTGCCGGTGATTATCGCCGGGAATGAAGCCCAAAAACAGGCGTATCTGGGTCGATTGGCGGATGGCAAGCTGGCCGCCTACTGCGTGACCGAACCCGGAGCCGGTTCCGACGTGGCCGCGATCAAGACCAGCGCCCGGCGGGAGGGTGACAGCTATGTCCTCAACGGAACCAAAACCTTCATCACCGGGGCCACCGTCGCCGACTGGTATACCATCTTCGCTTATACCGATCCTGACAAACGTTATAACGGCATGAGCGCCTTTGTCGTCGACCGGACGAGTCCCGGTCTGTCGGTGGGAAAACCATTTGAAAAACTGGGGCAGCGCGCGTCGGACACGGCTGAAGTGGTTATGGATAATGTCCGGGTGCCGGCCGAAAATTTACTGGGCGAGGCCGGCGACGGCTTTAAGATCGCCATGAAAGTGTTTGATCGCTCCCGGCCGGGCATCGGCGCGATTTCGGTGGGGATTGCCCGCCGGGCGATGGAGGAGGCCATCAAATACGCCTCCGAACGGCACACCATGGGCAAACCGATCTTTCAGCACCAGGCCATCGGCCATATGATCGCCGACATGGCCATGCAGATCGAGGCAGCCCGCATGCTGGTCTGGCGCTCGGCCTGGCTTAATGACCGGGGGCAGGCCAGCGTGATCGAAGCCTCCATGGCCAAAGCTTTCGCCGCCGATATGGCAATGAAGGTTTGCACCGATGCCGTACAGGTCTTCGGCGGCTACGGCTATATCAATGAATTCCCCGTCGAAAAACTGATGCGTGATATCAAAATCTGCCAGATCTACGAAGGCACCAGCCAGATCCAACGCAACATCATCGTCCGCGAACTGTTCAAATAGACACCGTACTAAGGATCGTGGATTAAATAACTTCCACAATCTCGTTCCCAAACTGAGTTTGGGAATGAGATTGTGGGGCAACTTATTTAATTTCTATTCCTAAGTTTTTTCAGGACTTCGCCTGGATAAGAATGGCGAATGATAAATTTTTCGCTATTCGCCTATTCGCAAATTCGCAGTGGTATAGTTAGCGTCAGAATATCGACAAAACGTTGTCGGTGTTGCCTCTACAAGAGGCTAACAAAGGCTCAGTCGATGGAAATTCTCGAGTCCCGGCTCGATCCCCAAGATGAAGTATTTCAGCAGAATATGGCCCACAACCGCGGGCTGGCTGAAGAACTGCGGGCTCGATTGGGCCGGGTACGCCAGGGCGGCGGTGAGCGAGCCCGCCAGCGCCATACCAAACGAGGGAAACTGTTCGTCCGGGATCGAATCGACAAGCTGTTGGACCCTGGCTCGCCGTTCCTGGAAACCTCGGCCCTGGCGGCCTGGGAGTTGTATGATAGTCAAGCTCCATCAGCCGGGATCGTAACCGGGATCGGGCGTATTGCCGGGCGCGAGTGCATGATCGTCGCCAATGACGCGACCGTCAAAGGGGGCACATATTATCCGCTGACGGTCAAAAAGCATTTGCGGGCCCAGCAAATCGCCCTGGAGAACCGGCTGTCCTGTGTCTATCTGGTCGACTCCGGCGGGGCCTTCCTGCCGCTACAAGACGAAGTGTTCCCCGATGTGGACGATTTCGGACGCATTTTTTACAACCAGGCCATTATGAGCGCCGCCGGTATTCCCCAGATCGCGGCCGTGATGGGCTCCTGTACGGCCGGTGGGGCCTACGTCCCGGCCATGAGTGACGAAACTGTTATCGTCAAAGGCACCGGCACTATCTTCCTGGGTGGCCCGCCCCTGGTTAAAGCCGCCACCGGCGAAGAGGTCACCGCCGAGGAGCTAGGCGGCGCCGAGGTTCACACCCGCATCTCCGGCGTGGCCGATCACTACGCTGTGGACGATGAGCACGCCCTGGACCTGGTGCGTGGCATCGTCGCCACGCTTAATATCCGCAAACGCGTCGACCTGGATATCCGACCCCCCGAAGAGCCCCGCTATGACCCGGCTGAACTGTACGGCGTGATCCCAACCAGTTTCAAGGTCGTTTATGACGTGCGCGAAGTGATCGCCCGGCTGGTCGACGGCAGCCGCTTCCGCGAGTTCAAGGCCCTCTACGGCCCGACCTTGATCTGCGGCTTTGCCGCCATTTCCGGCTATCCCATCGGCATTGTGGCCAACAACGGTATCCTCTTCAGCGAGTCGGCCTTGAAAGGGGCACATTTCATCGAGTTATGCACGGCGCGGCGGATTCCCCTCTTATTTTTGCAAAATATTACCGGCTTCATGGTCGGCAAAGAGTACGAGGCAGGCGGCATCGCCAAGGACGGGGCCAAAATGGTCCACGCGGTGGCCAATGCCGCCGTGCCAAAATTGACGATCATTATCGGCGGCTCGTTTGGGGCCGGCAATTATGGTATGTGTGGCCGCGCCTATGGTCCGCGCTTTTTGTGGATGTGGCCCAACAGCCGCATCAGCGTGATGGGTGGCGAGCAAGCGGCCAACGTCTTGCTGACCGTCAAGCAAGATCAACTCGCTCATCAAGGCGAGCCGCAGTTGGCGCCCGCCGCGCAAGCCGAATTCAAACAACCTATTCTCGATAAATACGAGCGCGAGGGCAGCCCCTATTACTCAACCGCTCGTCTGTGGGACGACGGCATCCTCGACCCCGCCGAAACGCGCCAGGTCCTTGGGCTGGCGCTGTCGGCCTGTTTGAATGCGCCGATTGGCGAAACCAAATATGGCGTCTTTAGAATGTAGCTTATGTTCGACAAAATTCTGATCGCCAACCGGGGCGAGATTGCCGTGCGCATCATCCGCGCCTGCCAGGAGTTGGGCATTCGAACCGTCGCCGTTTACTCCGAAGCCGACGCAGCCGCCTTGTATACGCGCCTGGCCGACGAGGCGGTGTTGATTGGCCCGGCCTCGCCCACGGCCTCCTACTTACGCGGCGACCAGATTCTAAAGGTCGCCCAACAGTCACACTGCCAGGCTATCCATCCCGGCTATGGTTTCCTGGCCGAGAACGCCGGCTTTGCCGAGGCCGTGATCGCCGCCGGGCTGGCCTTCATCGGCCCCGATCCCGAAGCGATACGCTTAATGGGCTCCAAAACCTCGGCCCGAACCGCGATGCAGACCGCCCAGGTGCCGGTCATCCCCGGCTATCAGGCGAGTCAGGCTGATGAGGATCTGCTGGCGGCGGCCGGCCAGATTGGTTATCCGGTGCTGGTCAAGGCCACGGCCGGTGGGGGCGGCAAGGGCATGCGCAGCGTCCAAAGTCCGGCCGACTTGCCCCAGGCGCTGGCATCGGCCCGGCGCGAGGCCCGGAACGCCTTTGGCGACGACCGGATCTACCTCGAAAAATATCTCGAAAACCCGCGTCACATCGAGTTTCAGGTCTTTGGCGATCAGGCCGGGCAAGTCATGCACCTGTTCGAGCGCGAATGTTCGATCCAGCGTCGCCACCAGAAGATCATCGAAGAGACGCCTTCACCCCTATTGATTCAAAATGAGACTCTGCGTGAGCAGATGGGCGAGGCCGCCATCGCGGCAGCCCGGGCCATCAACTATGTCAACGCCGGCACCATTGAATTTCTGGTCGATGCCGGGCACAACTTCTATTTTTTGGAAATGAACACCCGGCTCCAGGTCGAACATCCAATTACGGAGTTGGTGGTTGGGGTCGATCTGGTCAAGTGGCAGCTTCGGGTTGCGGCGGGCGAGCCGCTCCCATGCCGGCAGGCTGACCTGTCCCAACGCGGCCACGCCATCGAGTGCCGGCTCTACGCCGAGGACCCCGCCAACGAATTTTTGCCTTCCGTGGGTCAAATTATACACCTGGTCGAGCCGGTTGGGCCGGGCGTGCGGATCGATAGCGGCATCACGCATGGTGACGAGGTGACGGTGCATTATGACCCGCTGCTGGCCAAGTTGATCACGCATGGTGAGGATCGTCAGGAAGCAATCCGCAAGATGGATTGGGCTTTGCGGCACTATGTCGTTCTGGGCGAGGTCACCACGAACATCGCCTTCCTGCGGGACGTGCTTGGACACGTGGCCTTCCAACGCGGCGAGATCACGACCGATTTTGTGGAGCACGCTTTCTCCAACTGGCAGCCGGCTGAGGCAGAATCATCCGATCTGGCCCTGGTGGCAGCGGCCGTGGCCGATGTACTTGACGGCGCGAGCAGAGCGCAGGCGGGTTCGGAAATGCAGGGCAGGGGCGCCACCAATGATGATCCCTACAGTCCGTGGGGCCAATATCATGGCTTCAGGTTGGGCCAATCTATAGGGAGAGATTAGCGATTAGAGATTGGAGATTGGTAAGATGTCTAATCTCCAATTACATTTTCAGGTTGACATCGCTCATGGCAGAACGAATCGAGCTGCACTACGAACTTAACGGCGAAACCAGGACCGTGACCGTCGAGCCCGACGGCGTGCAGTTCCGGGTGAGGATTGGCAAGACGATTTACAATGTCACGGCTCAGCAGCCGAAGCCGGGCCAGCTTATCCTTGACATCGATGCCCGACGGCTGCGGCTTCATGTCGCCCGCAGCGGCGCCCGGCGTTATGTGACCCTGTCCGGCCAGACCTGGCGACTGGAACAAACGCAGCCCGAACGGCAGCGCCGGGGAACCGCAGCCGGCGGTCCGGCCGGGAGTGGCAGCCTGGCGGCCACAATGCCCGGCCTGGTGCTGGAGGTGTTGGTTGCTGAGGGGGACAACGTCAAGCGCGGCGACACGCTGGTTGTATTGGAAGCGATGAAGATGGAACTACGCATCGCCGCGCCACACGATGGCTTTGTGCGAACGATCCACTGCGAGGTCGGACAGGTCGTTGAACGGGGGCAGGTACTGGTGGGGGTTGAAGAAAAGGACGAAGTGTTCAGGTAACCACAAAAATGACCTTACTTTGGCAAGATATTGTGATATAATATAAGAGTTCAGTAAGTTCGGTAAAAATTCATCTATATACATACAGGATAGAAATCGATATGGAACCAATCATAACTATTGAGCTGCCACGTCATCTAGTTGATGCCGCGAAGATTACACCCGACGAATTGAAAATTGAATTAGCCATACATTTATATGAGCAGCGCCGCTTAAGTATTGGGCACGCCCGAGAAATGGCCGACCTCTCATTATGGGAATTTCGTCAACTCCTGGCCAGTCGCAAAATTTCTCCCCATTATGATGTGCCTGATTTGGATGATGACATGCAAACCTGGGATGAACTAGACAATCAATGATCGTTGCTAGCAATACCTCGCCTCTTACAAACCTGGCGGCAATTAGTCAATTCGAGCTACTTCAAGCTTTGTTTAGCGAAATTCATATTGCAGTAGGAGTAGTAGACGAGTTATCATTTGGAGGCATTAAGTACCCGGGTGCAGCCGAGGTAGAATCAGCCAATTGGACAGTTATCCACCGGGTTAAAGATCAATCGCTTGTGGATGCTCTGCGTTTAGATTTAGATCGCGGTGAATCGGAAACGATTGCCTTGGGGCTCCAGCTTGATGCAGACCTCATATTGATGGACGAACAGGATGGACGTCGAGCGGCTCAATTTCTAAATCTAGCGGTCATGGGTACTGTAGGGTTACTAATCCGAGGAAAACGTCTGGGGATTATTAGCGAAGTTCAATTTTACCTCGACGCTTTACGCCAACAAGCCGGCTTTTATCTCAGCGATACAGTTTATGACCATGCTTTGCGATTAGCCCAAGAGTAGATTTCTCAAGTTAGTCAGCCCAATCTAGCCGCTCGAGCCTTCTCCAGCACCCGCTCCGCTGCCTTAACCACGGGCAAATCGATCATCTTGCCGTCGAGCTCAAACGCGCCGGCGCCGGCGGCCTGATGGGCGGCGTGGGCTTCAACCAAGCGTTGGGCCCGCTCAATCTCGTCCGGCGAGGGGGCGAAGACGCGGTTCAAGACCTCGACCTGGCGAGGATGAATGGCCATCTTGCCCTCGTAGCCCAACTGCCGGGCCAGGGTCGCCTCCGCTGCCAATCCCTCCAAATCCTGCAAATCGACATAGACCATATCGATGGCCTGCAAACCAAAGGCTGCGGCGGCGGTGACCACGGCGCTGCGAGCATAAAACACTTCCCAGCCGGCTCGCGTCCGCTGCGCGCCGAGATCGCCGGCCAGGTCTTCGGCCCCAAACATCAGGGCCTCCAAACGAGGACTGGCCTGAGCAATCCCGGCCAGATTCATCACGCCCAGCGCCGTTTCAATCAGGGCCAGCAGTCGAATAGAGCCAACCGGCCAGCCGTGCCGGCGTTCAGCTTCGTCAAGGTGGTGCTCGACGATCTGTAGCTGTGTGGCCGTCTCGACTTTAGGAATGACATAGCCATCCGGGTGGGCATCAACCGTGTTATCAAAATCGGCCAGAAAGAGGTCAGAAGCACGATCCGTTTCTCGCGGCAAGGGTGGGTTAAGGCGAATCAGCCGCTCGCTGCGACCAAAATCGAGCGTGTGGAGGGCCTCGGCGCTGACGCGGCGAGCTTCCGCCTTTTGATTAGGGGCCACCCCATCTTCCAAATCCATGACGATGCTGTCGACCTCCAGCTGGGCCGCTTTGCTGATTTTGCGCAGACTGTCACCGGGCATATACAACATCGAGCGTCGAATGCGGGGCATGGTAGTTCTCCTTAGTGCGTGCTAAACAAGGTTGTTACCTTGTTTTTGATCAAATAGAGCACGATTCTATTCATTTACCTAAACAAAGGCGGTTTCGATCCGCAATTTCTAAACATAACACCATATTTTTGCCCAAATAAAGCACGATTCTATTCACAATTTCTAAACATAAAACGATTGTTTAATCAGTACTTACTTTTTCATTAGACTTAGAAATTACACCTTAAAACACGATATATAGATGTAACCTGTATTCAAATCCTGTCTATTGTGGAATTTCATCTGCGACCAAATTTCAAATCGGTGTTTTATACGCTGAAAACAGGCTTAAATACTAACTCGAATGAAACGGCTCTAACAAGCTGAAATTTTCTCAAAAAGAAGGCAGGTGGGGCACATTTTGGGGGCTAAGTCTAATGAACTTTTCCGACAAAGGCAGCCTCTATATGAGAAATCGAAGGCACAAGCCCTATAGGTTGTGTAGCATAGCCTTGCCTTTACCGTATCTAGGGGATAAAAACTTCATTTGAGTTAGCCATTTTAATTTTTGACATAAATCAATAGAAATATTTACATAATTCCACAAATCTAATCGATTTGGTTAGTTACTTGATCATAACTGAGCCAAATCTACTTTTTTCGTGATGATCAACTTGCTATTTTCAACACAGGAGAATAGAAACACCTCCTGTTTGAACAAAAGTAAGGTGTTAGACTTGCCAAACCGGTCAGGTTTAGGGGCGTTTGAGCATTAAGGCGGTACGTTCGAACTCGATCACGATGGTGCCAGCCTGGTTGCGACCGATGTGACGAAAATGGACGATACCCTGATCGGGTTTGGATTTTGACTCGCGCTTGCTGAGTACTTCGGTTTCCACGTAGAGGGTGTCACCGTGAAACATGGGGTGGGGATGTTTGACCGATTCATAGCCCAGATTGGCCACCAACGTGCCTTCGGTCAGGTCGGGCACGGTGATACCAACGGCCAGTCCCAGGGTGAAGATGCCGTTGACCAGTCGCTGTCCAAACTGGGTCTTGCGGGCAAAATCCTCATTGAGATGAAGCGGCTGGGTGTTCATCGTCAGGGCAGTGAAGAGCACGTTGTCCATCTCGGTGATGGTCCGGCCCAGGCTGTGCTGAAACATCGTTCCGACATCCAGATCTTCGTAATACTTGCCCGGCATAGTTTTCCGTCCGGTGTGTCATTGCTGCGTTGATGGTAATTGGTTATTTGAGATTAGGCCAGCAACCAATCTCCAATCTCTTACGAGTCCAGGATAACCCCGATTTCATCCAGTTCGTCCGTGGTTAAGATCCAATCGGCCGCTTTGACGTTACTCGTGACGTGTGTCAATTTTGTCGCCCCTGCAATCACAGAACAAAGCTGGGGTTGGGCCATCAACCAGGCCAGAGCCAATTCATTCAGGCCGCGATCATGGGCTTTGGCCCAGGCGGTCAATTTTTCGATTTTATCATAACTTGCGTCAGTCATATATTGCTGGACTCGTTCATTGGTTTCGCCCCGCGAGCCGGACGGAGCCGGTTGACCGCGTTTATATTTGCCGGTCAAAAAGCCGCCAGCCAGAGGATAATAAGGGATAAGACCGACGCCATGAGCGCGGCAGTAAGGCAAGATCTCCTGTTCTGCCCCTCGTTCCAGCATGTGATATTCTGATTGGATCACCACGATGGGGCCCCAATTGCGTACCTCGGCCAGCAGCTTGGCGTGGGCTAACTGCCAGGCCGCAAACGCCGAAACACCGACGTAACGGATTTTGCCCATGCGGGTCAGGTCATCCAGGCCGCGCAAGGTCTCTTCGATGGGCGTGGTTTCATCCCAACGGTGAATGTAATACAGGTCGATAGTATCATTTTGCAGACGGCGCAGACTGGCCTCGATTGCGTTCATCAGGTGATATCGAGACGTACCGCGATCATTCGGGCCGTCACCGACCGGAAAGTAGAATTTGGACGCCAGAACCACTTTATCCCAACGCCCCCTGAGTGCCACGCCCAACAACTCCTCGGAGCGCCCACCTCTGTACATATCTGCCGTATCGATGAAGTTAATGCCCATATCAAGGGCAGCATCGATGACGTTGTTGACCTCGGCCTGAGGCAGCGCCTCGGTACCAAAGCGGTTGGTGCCCAGCCCGATGACCGATACCCGGACTCCGGCCCGGCCTAATTGTCGATACTCCATGAAACCTCCTGATGAGTTAGTATTTTGTCTTTATCGGCAAATGCCTAAGCCATGACCGCACGATAGTGCGCCTCGAAGCGAGCGGCGGCCAGCCTTGTAACCGGCCCAACCTGGCCGGCGCCGATTGGCCGGCCATCGACGCGCGTAATCGGCATGACATGCATACTGGTACCGGTGATGAAGAGTTCATCAACCTCCGCCAAATTGGTTGAAATCGAGCGTTCGGTTATGGGGTGATCCGTCTGCTGCATCAACTGCACCACAATATCCCGGGTAATACCGGATAGGACATCACGAGCCGGTGGCGTGATGAGCTGACCCTGCCGAACAGCGAACAAGTTGCTGCGAGCCCCCTCGGTTATGAAGCCAGCATGATGGAGCAGTCCTTCCAGCATGCCGGTCCGGGTTGCGGCCCGGCGCGCCAGAAAATTGACCAGGCTATTGAGACTCTTGCAAGCCGGCAGCGCTCGCTGTCCAGCGTATAGTGTAGCTGCCGCTCCCTCGCGATAGAAGCGATCCGGGTAGGTAGTCAGCGGTTCGGGTCGCAGGGCAATCAAAGGTTGGTCACCGGCCTCGGTCGCGCCATAGACGATCATGGTCAGCCGCCAGGTTGCCTGCGGCTCGAGCGCGACCAGTTGATCGAACCAACTCGCCAAAACGGTTTCATCGACATCCAGCCCCAATTCGAGCATCGCGGCAGATTGTTGCAAACGATGCACATGCTCCTCGAAGTAAAAGGGGCGGCCCTGATCAACTTTGATCGCTTCATAGATACCAAAGCCAGACAAGGCGGCTTTATGAAACAATGAGATTTGGATTTGAGCGGCAGGCTGGAGCGTACCGTTGAGAATGGCGTAGTCGAAAATCATTCTGTAACATTATTTCCGGACAACTTCTTTGGCTGGGCGACGCCTGAAATAGCCGCTCAGCAACTGATCCATGAGCCAGGGCCAGATGGCGTTGGCGCTGACAAAGGCGCGATCAAACCAGGTGATGAAGACGTCCCGCCGCTCGTTGCGAATCGTGTTCAAAATGGCTTGCGCCACCCGATCCGGCGGAACACCGCTGACACGACCACGCCCATGCGGGCTGTCACCCAACGAATTGACATTAAAACGGGTGGCTGTGACGCCCGGATACACCGTACTGACCCGGACGTTATCAGCCCGAAGTTCGAGCCGCAAGCTTTCGGCCATTTTTTCCAGAGCGCCCTTGCTGGCACAGTAGCCGGCAATGCCCGGCATCGCCCGCCGGCCAACGATCGAGGAGACATTGATGATCAGGCCCCCCTGGGCATTGGCCCTGAGGTAAGGAATGGCAGCTTGAATGAGCGCGACCGGGCCAAAATAGTTAACGTCCATAACCCGGCGAGCCTCTTTCTCACGCAGCGCCTCCAGCCGGTCTCGAACCCCAATAGCAGCGTTGTTGATGACCACATCGAGCCGGCCAAATGCCTCGACGGCTTTCTGAGCCAGGGCCGCTGCCTGGCCGGTATCGCCCATATCCGTCGGGACAGCAATGGCTTGATGCCCCGCCCGCTCCAACTCAGCGGCCAAAGCTTGCACCGGCCCGGGCCGGCGAGCCGCCAGCACCAGCTTGCAGCCGGCCTGGGCCAGCACATAACTCGCGGCCCGGCCAATGCCTGCGCTAGCCCCGGTCAGAATGACGACACGATTCGCTGGGTCCATGGCCAATCTCTACAGCGCCCCAAATTCCAAGAATTGGGTGTACTCAATAAGAGTGGACTGCATAAATCACACTTGTAAGAATTGTACTATTAAGTGAGTGGGATGCAAAAAGTGAGGCTAACCGGTTCCCGGCGAAGGTACGAGAGAAAAGGTTTGACGGCGCTGGATCGCTAACTCAAGCCGGCCCGGCGGCGGATCGCCAGAACAACCATCAACTCCAGACAGATGAGGATGACCAGGCTGCCGCCGGTAAAACGGAAGAAAGCCCGGCGGTTTTCACGAGCATTTCGGGCCGCAACGCTATCAGAGGATGCTGGCGTAACCAGGGTTTCAAACTCGGCCGGTTCAAGCGCGGTTTCAACAGAGACTTCGAGTTCAGCCGCCAGATCGGCCTCAGAGCCTGACTCAGCCGGATTCGATGGGGCCGGAATATCAGGGGGTGAAACCGGATTATCGGCAACGCTCAGCGGCGGCTCCGGTTTGGAAACTGATGGTTCTGGCGCAACAGTGACTTCGACCGCAGCCGGCTGAACCAGCGGTTGGCCCTTGATAATTTCCACGCTGTGCTCGCCGGAAGGAGCCGTGATGACGGTGTAGGTATCATGGCCGATGGTTTCAGTCTCGAATTCGATAGAGCGGTCATCAACCGTGACCTGGCTGATCTGTTCGGAGCGCAGCTTGAGCACCTTGATCGTAACGCCCCCGGCGGCATTGGTGCCGTAATTGAGCTGAATGATATCCTGATCCCAATCGTAGGTGTAAGCGGCATAGCGGTCCGTGGCAGGCTGATAGACGCGGATATAGCCGTCATTTAGACCGAGGCGCGGCTGCAAGGTCAGACCAGCACCGGCCAGTTCGACCCCAAAGAAGCCTTTAATAATGGCGCTACCCATGGTCCCGGCGGCCGCACTGTAGTAGTGGCTGCCTTCGTGGCTCGAGCCGGTGGAGGACTGCCACTCGATGATGTTGCCGGGATGTTTCTGCCAATCGTGAGCCACTTGCAGGAGGTGAGCCTGGCCCTGCTCGGCAAAGCCATTGAGAAACTCGGCTTTGATTTGCACTCCGCCCCACCAGTCCCAGACACCGCCGTTTTGATAATGGCCGTAACCCATTCCGGGATACTCGAAAAAGAGATCGGGATAACGGTTGGGATAGTAGGGGTAAAGCGACAGGCCGGGCTTCTTGACGCCTGCGGCCAGCCGGGCATCTTCCAGCGTGTTGAAGATCGCCTCATTTTGTCGGGAATCGGTCAGTTTGGCAAAAACGGCCAGGGCGTTAGAGATGCTGACCATAGCCGACTCGTCAAAGCTATGGTCCAATGGCGTAACGTGGGCGTGGGTCAGGTAAAAGCCTTTCTGGGGCTGCCAAAGCACGGCATTGGTTTGGTTCTTCAGCGCTTCAGCTTTAGCCTGCCACTCGTCCGCACGAGTGGTATTGCCGGCGGCGGCATTCATGGTGGCCAGTTCGATGAGGGCCAGGTGAGCCAGGGCCTGATCGTAGATCGAGACGGTTAGATGGTCCCGGGCCGGGTTGTAATCGGTGTAGCCGGGACCCGGTTCGAATTTGACATCGCCCCAATCGGTGGTGTGGCCGCGCCAGAACAGTTGGAGTTGCGGGTCCAAGCGGCGCTGGTAGAGCCAATCGGCGGCCAGATTGAGGCGCTCGATGATCGACACCCCGTTGATCGGTTCTTGCAACCAGGCCGAATTGTAGGTCAAGTTGTAGTAGAGAAAGGCGGCATGGATCAAGCTGGTCTCTTCGTCCGTGGTGGCCGTTTGCTTGTTGCTCCGGCCATCGGGCGTAATGATACCACCGATGGCCCCGGCCCCGGCAGTGACCCCAAAATCACCATCGAGGCTCTGGGTGTTGGCGGTATATTGGCGGCGCAGATAGGCTTCAATC
>Ga0302046_10004458_pt1 | contig 12462 bp, 8 predicted proteins | sample RVTome_11_FD_200261 | JGI IMG/M metagenome (GOLD analysis project Ga0302046, IMG submission 200261) | Soil microbial communities from uranium-contaminated site in the Upper Colorado River Basin, Wyoming, United States - RVT147D111 (version 2) ...
CTTCCGGAGAAGCCCGGGAAGAGGCGGGCATCGGTCTCGAGGTAGCGATCGATCCGTCCGCCCTGGTCCGTCGTCCATTCGCCCGAGACGACGCTCGCCGTCGTCACGGAGACCCTTCGCCCGTGGCTCGACGTGGCCACGAGAACCAGGACCTCGCCCGGCTCGAGCTTCGCGGTGTCGCCCCACGCGGGAATCGCGAAGCTCGCCTTTTTCGCCCGCAGAAGCGCTATCCCCGTCGAGGGGTCGCGGCCCGCGATCTCCGCGGGAAACGACTCGCCCCGGCCCGTACGGATCTCGATTCCTTCTTCGTCCTCGACGGTGTGAAGCGCGGTCACCACCAGGCCGTCTCCCGGCCAAGCCACTCCCGACGACGACGCTCTCCGCCGCGCCCTCACTTCGACCACGCTCTCTCCCGCCTTCTTCACCACCGACTGGATGTCTTCGTTCAATCTAACGAGCCCCATTCTTGGACTCCTTTCTCGAATCGAGGTTAGCGTTGCGCCGCGGGGCCCCGCATCGGAAGGAAGGCCGGGCGGCCACCCGGCCGATCGGCCGGGTGGAATCAGAAGCGAAGGAGTCCCGCCCGCGCGGCGAGCGCCACGACCTCCGTGCGGGTCGAGGCGCCGAGCTTGCCCAGGATCGAGTTGACGTGGAACTTCACGGTGTGGAAGCTCACGCCGAGCCGATGCGCGATCTCCTTGTTGGAGAGGCCCGAGGCCAGAAGCTCCAGTACCTCGAGCTCGCGAGGAGTGAGCGTCTCGTTGGATCCCAGCGGCCGCTGCGGCGGACGGAGGGCGTCTTCGGCCAGGTCCTCGTCGATCACCACGAGGCCTTCGAGTATGGCGTCCAGGGCGCGAGAGAGGCGCAGGCCGCTCGTTCTTCGTGAGACCACTCCGCGAGCGCCCGATGCGAGCGCCTCCCGCGCGCGCGCCGGCTCCGAAGCGAGGGCGAGCACCGGGTAGCGGCGGGCGAGCGAACGGACGCTCTCGGTTTCCGCTCCATCCCGGAAGTCGACGAGGACGGCGTCCGGGCCGGCCTCGAGGCTCGGGGCAACGACCCAGCCCTCCGAGTCCTCCAGGAGTCGAGCGAGACCTCCGAGCGCGAGGTGGTCTTCTCCGAGCAGAAAGACGCGCCGGGCCTCTCTCATCGAGGCCAGTATAGGGCGCTCAATCCCCGCGCCGCGCCCGAACGACTCCTTCGAAATGGGGCTTCCAGTCGGCGGAGCGATAACTCACGACTCGCGCCCGGGCGAGATTCGCGGTGCGGGTCCGCGCGAGCGGGGAAAGATCGTAGGCGTCGAAACCGTCGGGCTGGAACACCAGGGTCAGGAACTGGCCGAGCTCGATGGCGTTCTGCATGTCCTCGAGGCTCGGCTCGATGCCGGATTGGAACGCCTCGCCTTGAAGCCTCGGCGGGTGGATGTGCCAGAAGCCGACGTAGCGCCCGCGCCACTCCGTGCCCTCGATCATCCCGGCCTGGATCTCCGGGTCCGCTCTCCAGGTCTTGAACTGGGTGGCGACGGCGCTGTCGGTGACACGATCGAGAAGCGCCGTTTGCTGCTCGGTCGGCGTCTCGCGAGACATCTGGTAGAGGAGGGCGTGAAGCCCTCCGGTCTCTTTGAGCACGGCGCGGCCGTCCGGCGTGCTCTCGAGAAACGCGAGAAGCTTCGCGGGCTCCCTCCGCAGCACGACCATCTCGCGCAGTATCGGATGAACGGGATCCGGGTAGGACACCAGGATTAAACTTCCGCCGTCCAGCGTCGACTCCCCTCCGAGCTCCGGGGTCACGAGGGTTCCGGCTGCGTCGAGGGACTCCGAGATCGACCGCTCGAAGAGAGCCCGAATCGATTCCACCCCGGTGGGAGAGAGGATGCCGGCGCGAAGCTCCTCAGGGGTAATCGGCTGTCGAAGCGTCGCTTGCGCCAGTCCCAGGTAGCGCCGTTTCTGCTCCGACTGTGCCGGGGGCGACGCGGCCACGGAGATGCCGAGAAGGAGTACGCCGAGCATCGCTTTCTATCGTACCTCGACCGAGTCGAGGCGGAAGCCCAGGTCGCGCACGTCGCTCGCGTCCGGGATGTCGTTCGAAGGCCGCCAGGTCTTCGTCGAGAGCGTGAGAATCGAGTAGGTCGCTTCCGCCCTTTCTCCAAGCTCGGCGGGTATCGAAAGCTCGTAGACCTCGAAGGTGCGTGTCGGGGAAAGCGTTCCCATCGGGCGGCCGTCGAGAGCGGCCTCGACGGGATGGAGCGCGGCTTCGGCCTCTTTCGGACCCGCCAACCGCAGCACGATCGTTTTGCTTCCCGCCCCTACCGCGGGGAGGAAGATCGAGGAAGTCTTCTGACTCCAGCGGAAGCTCGTCCCGTCCTCTTCGAGCTCCTTCTCATGGAACCAGGCCACCTGAAGGTCGTCGCTTCCCCCGACGTCGAGCGTCGGGAGCTTGGGAACCCTTTGCGCCAGGTCCTCGACGTCGACGGCCTTCGACAGCGTGAACCTCAAATGGAGAGGCTCCGGTCCCTTCGGCGGCCGATCGTACGAGTATTCGTATTTCTCGGTCGCGAGCTCGAAGTCCTTGACATGGCGGGTGAAGAGCCCCGAGAGCGAGATCTTGTAGTTGGTCACGAAGAACACGTCTTGATAGCGGTCCTTCCAGGTCTCGAGGAGCTTCTCCAGGAGCGCGCGGTCCGGCTTCAGCGTATAGAACTCGAGGACGTTTCGCGCTTCGAGCTGTGCGAGAGGAAGCTCCAGAAGGTGCAAGCCCTCCTGGGCGGGGAAGAGGGCGACGTCGTCGTCGCCGATGTGGCGCGCGAGGTCCTCGACGAAAGCGAGGCTTCCCTGGAACTCGTCGTGGCGCCAGAGACGGTGGCCGGAGACGAGGTAGAGAGCGACGAGGAGCACGCCGACCACGCGGCTTCCCACGGTCGCGAGCCTTCCGCCGCTCTCGCGCAGGCTCGACAGGAGAAACGCGATTGCCACGAAGAACGCGGGAAGGATCACGGGGATGAAACGCCTCATCGCGAAGTAGTGGTCGTGCCAGACCCGGACTTTGTAGAAAAAAAAGAGCGAGAAGGTGAGCGCGACGAGCAGCAAGAACGCCTGCGACCTCCGTGCGCGCAGGAGAAGCGCGATGCCTCCCGCGACCGCGAGGGAGAGACCGATGGGGTAAAGATACCAGCCCATCCGCAGGAACGCTTCGGCGTCGTGGGGAGCGGTGCGGGGACCATGCCAGAGGGGTCGCACCAAGTAGGCGTAGAGCGCGAGGAGGAAGAAGGCGAGCGCCGCCCCCATACGGAGGCGAGCGGACTCGATGACGTCGAGGACTCTCGTGGGAATCCTTCCGACCGCGCGGTCGACGAGAAAGAACAGAACCGCCGCGGCGGCGGCGACCGCGGGGAGGTTTCCGCCCAGAAAGCTCCAGTAGTGCCTTCCGAGGATGCTCGAGACGTACGGCCAGGCGAAGAGACGATCGTGGATCGCCGCATGGATTCCGAGCAGCGTGAAGCCCGCGAGAAACGAGATTTCCGGGGCGCCGAGCTCGCGCCTAACCCGCTTCCAGCCGAAGTAGAGCGCGACGGGAACCGCGAACAGCATGGTCTCGATCCGGGCGAGGAAGGTCGCGCCGAGCGCGAGCCCGGCGAAGGCGCCGGCGAGAGTCGAACGTTTCTCCTCCATGAAGAAGAAGAGCAGGAGCGAGGTCGCGAACAGGAACTGGACGACGATTTCGGAGTTGGGGAACCTCGCGAACCAGATCTGAATCTGGAAAACCGCGAGGAGCGCGGACGCCAGGGCCGCGACCTCGAGGCTGAAGAGCCGCCGAAACGCGAGAAAGAAACCCGAGACCGCCATGAGCGCGAAAAACGGCGTCGCATAGAGCCCGGATTTGGGCTGATAGAGGGCGGAGGCGGTGCCGATCCAGACGGGATAGAGGTGAAGCCCGTGGGCGACGACCCGCGCGCTCTCCGGGGACTCCAGGCTAAATCCCAGGTATCGAAGGTAGTCCCACGGTGGAAGGTCTTTGTCGGGAAAGAAGAGCGGCCACGCCTCCTTCGGGATCCCCGCCACCACCGGATCGGGGTAGATGAGCCGCCCGTCCCGCGCGAGGTGAAAACCGGCGTTGACGTAGACCCCCGGATCGCGGCCGCCGAGGATGTGCTCGAAGGGAGGAAAATAGACCGCGGCGCCGAATGCGAGGAGCGCGGCGGCGACGAGAAGCTCGGATCGCGAGGTCTCACCCGGGCGGAGAGAAAGGCGGCGCCTCCAGGCGGCGATCGCGAAGGCCGGGCCCGCGACCCCCACGACCCCCACGACGACGAGCGCCGTCCGCGAGGGCGAGAACCGGCCGAGCTCCGCGAGGACGAGGGACACCCACCCCGAGATCAGGAGGCTTCCGGCGATCGTGAGGTAGATCTGCTCGAGAAGGCTCAGCCGGGCCTTGCCCTCGGCCCCGAGCGCCAGAACCAGCGCAAGGCCGGGGATGAAAAAGATCGCGAGAGTGGCGAAGGTTGCGGCGAGGGGGGTCACGTCGGGAAGTATCTCTCGAAGAAGGTCATCATAGAAGACGGACTGCGAAATTGCACATGCTTGGCGCGATGGAGACGTTCTTCCATACCAAAACTCGCGCGTGGTAATCTGGCGCTCCAGTTGCGCCTGAGACCGCTCTCTAAGCTGGGCCTGAGTTATCTGGCCCTTCTGCTCCTCGCCTTCACGGTGGGCTATGCCTACACCCTGCACGCCTGGAAGCAGAGCTCTCTCGAGGACTCGTTCCAGCGTCTCGACGCCATCTCGCGCCTCGCCGAGAGTCGTCCACCGGAGAGCGGGGACCGCGACTCGCTCGCGAGGTGGGTGGAATGGATTTCCGAGAGCGGAGCGCGGGTGACGGTCGTGGGACCCGATGGCACCGTGCTCGCCGACTCGGACGAGGATCCCACTCATATGGAGAACCACGGCGATCGCCCCGAGGTCGCGGCGGCGTGGCTCGGGGGGCGGGGGCGGGCGACGAGACTCAGCCAGTCGGTGAGGCAGGAGCTCGCCTACGTCGCGGTTCGCGTTTCATGGGCAACGACCGGTCCGGTCGTTCTGCGCCTCGCTCTCCCTCTCCGCACGGTGAATCAGGCCTCCGGCGAGCTCCGCGCTCCGCTCGCCGCCATCCTGATTCTGGCGCTGTCCGTCGGGGGGGCTGTCGCTTTCGTGATGTCCCGCCGCTTCTCGGAGCGGGTGGGCCGCCTCAAGTCTTTCTTACAGAGAGTGGCGGAAGGAGACTTCCGCGCGGAGCCCGTCGTCGATGGAGGCGACGAGATCTCCGAGCTCCAGGGGTCGCTCAACCATGCGGTCGAGCGGCTCGCGCAGTCGATGCGATTTCTCGAAGACGAGCGCAACCAGTCCGCGGCCATCCTCTCCTCGATGTCCGAGGGGGTGGCGGTGGTGGACCGCGACGAGCGCATCCGGTACTCGAATCCCGCTTTTCGCCGCGCTCTCCACTCGGGTGGAGAGCAGACTTTCGAGGGAAGGCGGCTGGTGGAGGTGACGCGGCAGAGCGAGATCCTGGCGATGGTCCAGGGAGTCCTGAGAGGCGGAGAGCGGATGGACGCGGAGATCTCGACCGCCGGCCTGAAGCCGCGGCATTTCCTGGTGCGCGCCGCCCCCGCGGGCGAGACCGGTGCGGTGCTGGTTGTTTTGGACATCACCGAGATCCGGCGCCTCGAGCGCGTGCGCCGGGACTTCGTGGCGAACGTTTCGCACGAGCTTCGCACGCCGCTCACCGCCATCCAGGGCTTCGCCGAAACGCTTCTTCGAGGCGCCCTCGACGAGCCGGAGAACAGCCGCAGGTTCGTCGAGATCATCCGGGACCATGCGTGGCGGCTCGCGCGCCTTACCGAGGACCTGCTGAAGCTCTCCCGTATCGAAGCGGGGAAGCTCGAGCTCGAGCTTCGACCGATCTCCGTCGCGACCTTGGTGGAGCAGTGCGCGGAGACCGCGCGGCTGAAGCTGACGGAAAAGCATCAATCGTTGACGGTTTCGGTGTGCGAGCCCCCGCCGCTCGTGAGGGCGGACTCGCACGCGCTCCTCGACGTCCTCCGGAACCTCCTCGACAATGCCATCCAATACACTCCCGAAGACGGTCACGTCGCGATTCGGGTCCTTCTCGCCGGCGCCGAGGGGGCCGAGGAGGTGCGGATCGCGGTCCAGGACGACGGCATCGGGATTCCCGCAAGCAGCCACGATCGCATCTTCGAGCGCTTCTATCGAGTCGATGCCGCGCGCTCCCGGAAAGTCGGGGGAACCGGTCTAGGGCTTTCGATATCGAAGCACCTGGTCGAGGGGATGGGAGGCCGCATCGAGCTCGAGAGCCAGCTCGGTCGGGGATCCACGTTCACCCTGGTGCTGCCGCGGGTCGTACCGCCGTAGAGTCATGAAGACTCTCGTCGATCTCGTCTTCGAAATGGAGGGGCTCGGAGAGCGCGAAGCCGTCGTGTATCATGACGGGCTCCGCACGCGGAAATGGAGCTACCGCGAGCTCCGCCGCGCGATCGGAGGCGTCGCCGAGGAGCTGACGTCGCGCGGCCTCGAGCCCGGCGACCGGGTCCTCCTCTGGGGAGAGAACCGCCCGGAGTGGGTCGCGGTCTTCTGGGCCGCGGTCTCGCGCCGGATCACTCTCGTGCCCGTCGATTTTCGATCCTCGAACGCCTTCGTGTCGCGGGTGCAGAAGGACGTCGGCGCGAAGCTTCTGATCCACGGGGCGAGCGTCGGGATCGAAGGTCTCGACCTCCCGCGGATCGACTTCGAGGCGGTGTCGGGAATGCGATCGGATGCGCGACTCCCGCTCGACGGAGTCGATTCCGAAGACGTCGTGCAGATCATCTATACCTCCGGCACCACCGGCGAGCCGAAGGGAGTCGTGCACCGGCACCGTCATCTGGCGCCGAACCTCGCTCCCATTCGACGAGAGATCCGGAAGTACGGAGCGCTCGCGCGCCCGTTCCAGCCAATTCGCTTTCTCGACCTCCTCCCGCTGAGCCACGTGTTCGGTCAGTTCGCCGGGCTCTACGTCCCGGTGTTGATGGGAGGCTCGGTGGTATTCCTGAAAGAGGTCCATCCCGGAGCGATCATCGAGACGATCCGCCGGGAACGCGTCTCGGTGCTGGTTACAGTCCCCCGTTTTCTCGAAAGCCTGAGACGGGAGATCGAGCGCCGCTTCGATCTTTCCCGGTCTCCGGTCGAAGCCTCGGGTCTCTGGGGCGGTCTCCGTCGTTTCTTCCGACACCGCGACGTCCACGCCGCGTTCGGCTTCAAGTTCTGGGCGGTCCTTTCCGGAGGAGCGCGCCTCCCCCCGCCCGAGGAGGAGTTCTGGTACCGGCTGGGGTTCGTCCTCGTCCAGGGCTATGGCTTGACGGAAACGAGCTCTCTCGTGACCACGAACCACCCGCTTCATCCGACGCGGGGCTCCGTGGGAAAGGTCGTCGGGAGTCAAGAGATCAAGCTCGCGCCTGACGGTGAGATCCTGGTGCGCGGGACCAACGTCTCTCTCGAGCTCTTCGGCCGGGCCTCACCCGATGACGAGGTCTGGTTGCACACGGGAGATCTGGGACAGCTGGGGCCGGACGGGAACTTGTTCTATAGAGGAAGGAAGAAGGACGTCATCGTCGGGCCGGAAGGTCTCAACGTCTATCCCGCGGACGTCGAATCCGCGCTCGCGCGCGACCCGGCGGTGAAGGAAGCCGTGGTGCTCGGACGCCCGACCGACCGGGGCGAAGTCGTCCACGCGGTGCTCCTGCTGCGCGACCCGCGCGCGGACGCCGGCGCCGTCATCGAGAGCGCGAATCGGGGGCTCGAGCACCATCAGCGGATCCGCGAGTGGACGGTATGGCCCGACGAGGATTTCCCCCGGACGGCATCGACGTTCAAAGTCCGCCGAATCGAGGTGGCGAAGGCCATCGAGCGGCGGAAAGCGGAAACGGGAAGTGCGGATCTTCCGGCGGGGGTGAGCGCGATCCGGGCCCTCGTCGCCGAACGGCTCGGTCGGCGTCCCGAGGAGGTCAGACCCTCGCAGCAGCTCTCGGAGGAGCTGGGCCTGAGCTCCATCGATCGCATCGAGCTTCTTTCGAGCCTCGAGGAGCGCTACGGAGTCGAGCTCTCGGAATCCGAGATGGCATCGGTCGCGACCGTCGAGGAGCTCGAGCGGTGGGTCCACCGCGAGGCGGAAGTCCCAAGGGCTCCGGCCGAAGAGCGCGAGGCTTCGGGCCTCTCAGGAATCGTTCGCTTCGCCCGGCGCTTCCCGGTGAGGCTTCTTCGGTTCGCGTTTCTGGAAACGGTGGTTCTGCCGCTCCTTCGCCGCTACATCCCGCTGACCGTCGAGGGGACTCTCGAGTCTGTGAAGGGAGTGGCGATCTTCGCTCCCAACCACACGAGCCACCTCGACACCCTCGCCGTCCTGGCCGCGCTTTCTCCCCGATTCCGGCACCGTCTCGCGCCGGCCATGTCGCAGGAGTCCTTTCTTCCGTACCTCGAGAAGACGGGGACGCCGCGCGAGCGAACGTCCCTCGCGCTCCGATTCTGGCTCGCGGTCATCGCCCTGAACGTTTTTCCACTGCCGCAGGCGACCCGCGGGGTCCGGAAGGCGCTCCAGTTCGCGGGAAAGCTGGTGGATTCGGGCTATTCGATCCTGATTTTTCCCGAAGGGGCCCGCACCCCGGACGGGACGATGCGGAGCTTCCGGCCGGGCGTCGGCGTCATGGCGGTGCGCCTCGGAATTCCCGTGGTGCCGATTCACATCCAGGGTCTCTACGAAGTCCTTCCGCTCCACGAGAGCTGGCCGCGTCCCGGACCGGTGCGGCTCCGCTTCGGTTCCCCGATCGTGTTCCACGAGACCGACGACCCCCGCGAGGCGGCGGCCAGGGTCGAAGAGGCGGTGCGTCGCCTCGGCGATCGAGAACGGTAGAATGCAGCGATGCCCTGGGAGCACTTTCCCCACGCCGCCGACGTGGGAATCCGCGGGATCGGCAAGACCAGGAACGAGGCCTTCGAGGAAGCGGCGAAGGCTCTCGTCGCCTTGACGACGGACGTCGAGCAAGTCTCGCCGAAAGAGCGGATCGACGTCTCCTTGTCCGCTCCCGATGACGAGCAGCTCCTGGTGGAGTGGCTCGACGCCCTGGTCTTCGAAATGGCAACGCGGCGCTTTGTGTTCTCTCGATTCGAGGTGCGGATCGAAGGAGGGAAGCTCGAGGGGACGATCTGGGGCGAGCCTCGGGATGAGCGCCGGCATGCGACGGGGGTCGAGGTGAAGGGGCCGACCTTCACCGAGCTTCGCGTCGGAATAGGAGACGAGGGTCTCTGGGTTGCCCAGCTCGTGGTGGACGTCTAGTCCTTCCGGTCCGAAACGCGAGCGAGATGGCGGCCTTCCGGATCGCGCCTCGGCGCGGCGGCGGAGACGGATCCGGGACGGCTCGAGGGGTAGCCGCACCAGCGGCACAAAAAACCGTACTCGCGGGAGAGAGCAACTGAAGCCCAGCGACCCGCGTCGAGATCCTCCGCGCGGAGTCCAATAGCGGAGAGTATTCCGATTGCAGTTGTGGCTACATGTGGCTATACTTTTCACATGGTCGCTGGCATTCGCGAGCTCAAGAACAACCTGAGCCGTTACATCCGCCGAATCGAGGCCGGCGAGCGCATCTCCATCACCGCTCACGGACGCGTGGTCGCCGAGCTCGTTCCGCCAGCGTCAGCGACGTCGTCCAGGGCGGGAGGCCGAAGTCGCTTCGAGGAGCTCGTCGCGGCGGGTGTGATTCGTCCTCCGATCGACGCAGGCGACCCGACGGAGGGCTGGCCGGATTTCCGTCTTCCTCGCGGGACCGCTGCGGAACTCATCGACAGCGACCGTGGCGAAGCGTAGCAGCCGGCCTGCCCGTTCGCGTCGTCCTATCAGGCGCGTATCTCCGGCCCCGGGAATTCGATACATCGAGTCCAGCGCGCTCCTCTCCGCGCTCCTCGAACGGGACTCGGCGGCGCGCAAGGCGGTGCGCGCCCAGGGAGGGCGCGTAACCTCAGCGCTGACGCTCGCGGAAGCAGCTCGGGCGATCGTTCGCGCAAGGGTCAGCGGACGCCTGACACCCGCCAAGGAGCGCGCTGCCATCCAGGCATTGCGAGTCTTCGAGAAACGCTGCTACGTCGTTTCCGTTACCGACTCGGTGCTCGCTCGAGCCGGCCAGCCCTTTCCCTTCGAGCCCCTTCGCACGCTCGATGCGGTGCACCTCGCGACCGCGGAGCTACTGGGCGAGCCGCCCCAGCTCGTCACCATAGTGACGAGAGCCGCCGCGTAAGGGAGAATGCCGAGGCGCTGGGTTACTCCGTCGAGTAAGCGCCGAGGAAGGCCATGGCCGAGCCGTGACGCTCTCGCGGCGGAGCCAGCGGGCCTGGCGTCGCGCCTTTCGCCGGCGCGCAAGCGCGGCCGGGTTCGCTTCCGCCTCCGCCCGAAGGGCTTCGGCGGACCCGCTGAAGCATAGCGAAGGCGGGCCGCTTGCGCAGGGTGCCGATGAGTTTTCCCGCATCCTGCTAGAATCCATACCGATGGACACGTCCAGGTTCAAGCGTATCTCCGACACCGAGTGGCGAGTCGAGCCCCGGGGGAAGATGCGCGTCCCTGCCGTCATTTTCGCGACGGAAGACCTGATTCACGGAATGGACGACAAGGTCTACGAGCAGGTCACGAACGTCGCGACGCTCCCCGGGATCGAGAAGGCGTCTTTCGCCATGCCCGACGCGCACTGGGGCTACGGCTTTCCCATTGGCGGGGTGGCCGCTTTCGACGCGGATCGGGGCGGGGTGATCTCGGCGGGAGGGGTGGGCTTCGATATCTCCTGCGGCGTGCGTACTCTCCTCACCCGGCTTTCGCCGGGCGACATCGAGAAGGTCCAGAAAGAGCTCGCCGACGCGCTCTTCCGTTCGGTGCCCGCGGGAGTGGGAAGCACCAGCGGAATCAAGCTCGGAGCGAAAGAGATGGACTCCATGCTCCGAGGCGGAGCGCGTTGGGCGGTTGCCGAAGGCTACGGGACGAAGGCCGACCTCGAGCACATCGAAGAAGGCGGCGCCGTCGAGGGCGCGTCGCCCCAGGACGTCTCGGACCGTGCCAAGGCCCGACAGCGCGAGGAGATGGGGACGCTCGGCTCGGGAAATCACTACCTCGAGGTCCAGAGGGTCGTCGAGATCTTCGACGCCGAGATCGCTCGGGCCTTCGGCCTTTCGATAGACGGAATCGTGGTCTCCATCCACTGCGGCTCGCGCGGCCTCGGCCATCAGATCGGGACCGACTACCTGAAGCTCATGGTGAACGAGGCTCCGCGGCACGGGATCCAGCTTCCCGACCGGGAGCTCGCTTCGGTGCCGCTGAAATCGGATGTCGGTCGCCGCTACCTGGGGGCGATGAGAGCGGGCATCAACTGCGCTCTCGCGAACCGTCAGATCGTGACCCACTTCACCCGCCGCGCTTTCGCGGAGGTCTTGGGAGAGACGCCGCTTTCCCTTCTCTACGACGTTTCCCACAACACCTGCAAGGAGGAGACCCATTGGGTCGACGGCGACCGGAAGCGTCTCTTCGTGCATCGCAAGGGAGCCACGCGCGCGTTCGGCCCCGGCCATCCCGAGCTTCCCGATTCGATCCGCGCCGCCGGTCAGCCGGTCCTGATAGGAGGCTCGATGGGCACGAGCTCCTACGTTCTCGCGGGGACCGAGAAGAGCATGAGGCTCGCGTTCGGCTCCGCCTGCCACGGTGCCGGGCGGGCGATGAGCCGCCACGAAGCGTTGAAGCGCTGGCGAGGACGACAGGTGATCGACGACCTCGCCGCGAGGGGCATCGTCATCCGGAGCCACTCGTCGCGGGGTGTCGCCGAGGAGGCCCCCGGCGCCTACAAGGACGTGACCGAGGTCGTGAACGCGGCGGACGAAGCGGACCTCGCGAGGAAAGTGGCGAAGGTCGTACCTCTAATTTGTGTCAAGGGGTGATCGCATGAAAGCGCGCTATCGAGTAGTCGTCTTCTGTCTTCTCTGGGCCGGCTCGGCCGGTGCGCAGAGTCGTGATCTCGACTTGGTCCTCGCCGGCGGACGGGTGCTCGACCCCGAGACCGGCCTCGACGCCGAGCGAGACGTGGGCATCGCCGCGGGCTCGATTGCTTCCGTCTCCGAGGGCTCGCTTTCGTCCCGATTGAGGCCGGGCGGAGCTCTCGTCGACGCGAGGGGACTCATCGTCGCTCCCGGCTTCATCGACCTCCACGCCCACGGACAGACGAACCGCGCGAACGAGTTCCAGGCGAGGGACGGGGTCACGACCGCTCTCGAGCTCGAAGGAGGCGTGGGCCGGGTGGGAAACTGGGTCGCGTCCCGGAAAGGGCGGGCGCTTCTCAACTACGGAGCCTCGGTTTCCCACGGAACGCTGCGGGTCGAGGCCATGCCCGAGTACGCCGCCAAGGTGAAGTCGGGCATG
>Ga0302046_10004459_pt1 | contig 12461 bp, 11 predicted proteins | sample RVTome_11_FD_200261 | JGI IMG/M metagenome (GOLD analysis project Ga0302046, IMG submission 200261) | Soil microbial communities from uranium-contaminated site in the Upper Colorado River Basin, Wyoming, United States - RVT147D111 (version 2) ...
AAAAGGCGATCATCGGGTATGGTGCTCAGCGCGGCTCGATTGTCGTCATGGAACCCAAAACCGGGGCCGTGTTGGGCATGGCCAGTTATCCGGCCTATGACCCAAACAACTACAGCGCCAGTAATGAGCGGCTCTTTTTTGACCCCATCGTTAGTGAGCAGTATGAGCCGGGTTCCGTTTTTAAGATTATTACTATGGCCGCCGGCCTGGATGCAGCTACGGTGACCCCTGAATCGACCATTTATGATGGCGGTCAGATCGAGGTTGGGGGTCGGGTTATTTACAACTGGGATCGTCAGGGGCACGGCACCGTCGATATGACCGGCGTGTTAGCCCAGAGTCTTAACGTGGGCGCGACCCAGGTGGCGGTCGGGCTGGGCAAAGATCGCTTTTATACCTATGTCAAACGCTTTGGCTTTGGTCGTCTGACCGAGGTCGACCTTGATAGTGAGGGTCCGGGGACGTTGAAAACACCCAAAGACGCAAGCTGGCACGAGAGCGATCTGGGTACCAACTCGTTTGGGCAAGGCATTGCGGTCACACCGATTCAAATTGCTACGGCGGTGGGCGCCATCGCCAATGATGGGCTTTTAATGAAGCCCTACATCACCGAACGGATCGTGGACGGTGAGCGTGAGTTAATCATCAAACCAACCGTAGTCCGGCGGGCCGTTTCACAAGAAACCGCTCAGACCTTGACCGGCATGCTGGTCAAGGCCCTACAGTATGCGGACTCAAATGCCCAGGTGCCGGGATACGAGGTTGCGGGCAAGACCGGCACCGCTGAAATTCCCGTGCCCGGAGGCTACCATCCTACCTTGACCCTGGCTTCTTTTGCCGGCTTTCTACCGGCGGATGACCCGCAGGTTTTAGTTTTGGTAATTATTGACCGGCCAACGAGTTCTCGTTGGGGCAGCCAGACCGCTGCGCCAATGTTTAGCCGGATTGCGGAACAACTGGTGATCTTACTCGATATTCCGCCTGACTCGGTTCGCCTGGCCCAGCGTCAATAACGTGTGCGGCCGCACGCAGGAGAGTAGGCAAGTGAGCGAGTACGCGCAAGCCTGAACACTCGCAAACTCGCATGACCTATCATTGTGATCAAAGTTTTTAGTTATTAGCTTTAAGGAGGATTCCAATAATGGAACGTTCTCAAGCACAAACCGTCAGGCTCAATCATCGTCATAACAATGCCAGGACTTACCCGGAACTGGTCAGGACATCCGCCTTGACCGAGCGCGAAGCGACGTATTATGCAGCCCTGGATTTAGTGGCCTATATTGACGAAGCGCTCAAAAAGGGCACTTGTCATTATCGAAATAAGGCCGGCCTGTTGTTGACCACGCTGGATGAGGTGGTGCGAGCTATCCTCGATGATGACTTAATGCTAAACGAGCAGGAAGAGACCGAAGTAATGTGGGCTCAAGAGTTGGCTGCCTGAAGATTTGAACCCTAGGCGTGCAATATGTCAGATATCGATGCATTATCTGGCCTGCGTGTCCTGGTCGTTGGTCTTGGGCGCGAGGGCACAGCCCTGGCGACTTACCTGGTCGAGCAGGGCCTGCAGGTAACGGCCACCGACTTACAGCCGGCCGAGAAACTGGAGCAAGACGTCACCGCTTTGGCGGCGGTGGGCGTTTCATTGGTGCTGGGTGAGCATCCACTGTCCCTGTTAGATGAAACGGATCTTCTTTTTGTTAGCCCCGGGATTCCCTTGGATGCTCCGTTCTTACAAGAAGCCAGATCGCGCAAGTTGCCTCTCAGCACCGAAAGCCGGCTCTTTTGCTATGTGTGCCCGGTCCCCATTGTGGCGATTACGGGCACGAGTGGCAAGACGACGACCACGACGCTCGTCGGCAATATCCTGGAAGCCGACGCCGAAATCGGTCAGGCCACCGACAAAAATGTCTGGGTTGGCGGTAATATCGGCCGGCCTCTGATTGCCGTGGTCGATCAAATCAAGGCTGGCGATGCGGTCGTCATGGAACTGAGCAGCTTCCAATTGGAATATTTCCATGCCCACCTCAATCGTGATGTTGAGGTCGATAAGCTGCCCTGCGCCCGACCCGACGAAGCGGCTGCTCTGTTCGATAATTGGAGCCCGCCTATCAGCGCCATCCTCAACGTCACGCCCAACCACCTGGATCGCCACCCTTCCATCAAGCAGTACATTCAGGCTAAACGGGCTGCGATCAATTACCAGGACCCTACCGGTGTCATCATCATGAACCTGGACAATGATATGACCCGGACCATTGGCCGCCAATTTGGGGCCAAAACGCGCTGGTTTAGTCTCGAGGCGCAAATGGCCGGCGGCGCTTGTTTGGCCAATGATGAGATTGTGTTGATCGATCAAGACGGCGCCCGGCATACGGTAGCCGCTCGATCCGAGGTGAAGCTGCTGGGGCGGCACAACTTGAGCAACATTTTGGCCGCCTGTCTGCTGACCAGAGAGGCGGGCGCCGGGGTGGAGGCGATGCGGCAGGTCATTACCACCTTTACCGGCGTGACGCATCGTCTTGAATTTGTACGGGAGTTCGATCAGGCTCGTTATTATAACGACAGCATTTCTACCAGCCCGGACCGGTTGATTGCGGCCTTGCACTCCTTCGTCGCCCCCATCGTCTTACTGGCCGGTGGCCGTGATAAGCATCTCCCGTGGGACGAGGCAGCCCGCTTGATGATTCATAAAACCGACCACGTTATTTTGTTTGGTGAAGCGGCTGACATGATTGCAATGGTCATCGACAAAGTCCGGCCCGAAATCACGATCACCCAAACAACGGTTCATCGCTGCGCCGACCTTGAAGAAGCGGTGACCCTGGCGGCTCAGTTAGCCCAACCCGGCAATGTCGTCCTGCTCTCGCCGGGCTGCGCCAGTTTTGATGCCTTCCCTGATTTTACCGAACGGGGAGCGCGTTTTAAGGAGTTGGTTTTACAACTATAATGGCTCAACCAAAATCAGACGATCTACATAAATTCGATTACTTGCTGGTCATCACCGTTTCGGCGCTGCTAATTGTGGGCTTGATGATGATTTATAGCGCGACCTTTGCCCTGGGTTATCAACTGCACGATCAGCCGACCTATTACTTCATTCGCCAGATCCTGTGGATGGGCATCGGCCTGTTGACCCTGATCATTCTGGCTCGGGTTGAATACCATACCTGGCGACGCTTCTCCATCCCGATTATGGCCGTCACGCTGCTGTTGTTGGGGCTGGTTTTGCTGATCGGTGATGTCCGTTTTGGCGGGCAGCGCTGGCTTTTCAACGGTTCTATTCAACCGTCGGAATTGAGCAAGCTGGCGATCATCATCTATATTGCCGATTGGTTGTCCTCCAAGGGCGATCAGATTCGGAAGGTAAGTTACGGCTTGATCCCATTTGCGATTTTATTGGGTCTGGTGACCGGCTTGATTGTCTTGCAGCGAGACCTGGGCACGTCTATTTTGATTGGCGGTACGGCCCTGGCCATGTTCTTCATTGCCGGGGGCAATCTGTGGCAAATGATACTCAGTGCGATGTTGGGCGGAGCGACCCTGGCCGCCCTGATCACGCGCTCGCCCTACCGGATGGCCCGGATCACAGCCTTTCTCGATCCTCTCAACAGCGACCCGTTGGGCAACGGCTACCAGATCAGACAAATTTTGATCGCCCTTGGCTCCGGTGGTCTCACCGGTCTGGGGCTGGGAGCCAGTCGCCAGAAATTTGGGTACATTCCGGCGTCCCATACGGACGGGATTTTTGCGATTTTGGGTGAAGAGCTGGGCTTGATTGGCGGCCTGGCCGTGATTGCCCTATTTGCTTTTTTGACCTATCGCGGCTTTCGGATTGCCTTGACCGCGGCCGACTCGTTTGGGACGATTCTGGCGTCAGGGATTACATGCAGTCTTATCTTTCAGGCCATCGTCAATATCGGTGTGGTCACCGCCAGCTTTCCGTTTACGGGTATTCCGCTGCCCTTTATCAGTTTTGGGGGTTCATCGCTGGTGGTGAGTATGGCCAGCGTGGGTTTGTTATTAGCCGTGTCTCGCCGGACGATGCCGGTCGACCCGCAGGAACAAAAGGAGCGTCGTGAGGCTAATCGTCTCCGGGGGCGGAACCGGAGGGCACGTGTATCCAGCCCTGACCGCCGTGGCCGAATTAAGGCAACGATGTGATGGGCTCGACGTTCGCTGGATCGGGAGCAGCGGCGGATTGGAACAGCCCCTCATCGAGCGAGCCGGCATCCCGTTCGACCCGATTCCGGCGCTCGGTCTGCGGGGTAAATCCCTGTTGGCGACACTGCACGGCTTGTGGACCCTGGGCCGGGGATATCGGCGGAGCCGGCAGCTGATCGAGCGTTTCGGTCCCGACGCCTTATTTGTCACCGGGGGCTATGTTTCGGTCCCGGTCACGCTGGCGGCCTGGCGAGCCGGCATTCCGGTCTTGATCTACCTGCCGGATATCGAGCCGGGGCTGGCCATCAAGTTTCTGGCCCGCTTTGCCGATGGCGTTGCGGTGTCGGCGCCGGAAGCGCAGTCGTTTTTCAAGCCCGGCCTGACGGTCGTGACCGGCTATCCGGTCAGGCCGGAACTGTTTGCCGGATCAGGCGAACGCAGCACTGAGGCCAGACCCGCCGCCCGCCGCCGGTTGGGTTTGAGTGATGAACTGCCGGTCCTGTTAGTCTTCGGCGGCAGCCGGGGCGCGCGCAGCATCAATCGCGCTCTTACGGATTACCTGGAAGCTTATCTTGAGGTCTGCCAGGTGATCCATATCAGCGGCACGTTGGATGCAGATTGGGTCCAGACCCGCCGGACCGAGTTACCGTCGCCATTGCAGGACCGCTATCATCATGCGCCTTATCTGCACGAGGACATGGTGGCGGCGCTGCTGGCGGCGGATCTGGTCGTTTCGAGGGCCGGAGCCAGTGTCATCGGCGAGTATCCGGCAGCAGGGTTGCCGGCCATTTTGGTGCCAGGCCCTTTCGCCGGCGCCCACCAGGCCTTAAACGCAGCCTATCTGGCCCGGCCCGGTGCGGCCCTCGTCGTCGAGGATGCGGATCTGGATCGACTCTTGAAAGATACGGTGTTCGCGCTTATTACAAACAAGGAAAAATTGCAGCTCATGCGCCAGGCCACTCAACGCCTGGCCCAGCCCGAGGCCGCCGCGCGTCTGGCCCGGGAGATTCTGAGGATGGGAACTCATGGAACTTAATTGGACGGTCGTGACCTATATTGTCGTCGGTCTGTTTGTTCTGAATGGGTTTTATCGAGGCTGGTGGAAAGAAGCCGTGACCACCGGCCTGCTGGTCCTGCTCGTCTTTCTGCTGCAACAGCCGGGGGTGGCGGAAGCATTCATCAATATTTTGAATAATCTATTGGCCACAATTTGGGAGATACTACCTGAATCCTTGAGACTTTTTCTGGCCAATATTCTTGAGAATGGCTTGGGGATTAGAACAGCCGGTGGTCCGGTCCAGGCTGACGCCAGCCAACCCGGAACCTGGCTGCTCCTCCTGGTCGTATTTGTGGGTGCGGCCGTCTTGTTCAGCCGCCTGAGTTTACCTGACTACGGCAATCGAGCCGGCTACGCTGTCACGCCCATGGGCGGGATTCTGGGTGGCCTGGTGGGGGGACTCAACGGCTTTATCATTATCAACCTGGTCCGAGAATACCTGGATGGACGAAATCTTCCGGCCGGTCTCGGCAGGCCATCGACCGAAATCGCTCAATCGTTTGGGGGGCAGCCCATCGTGGGGATGGCCGCCTCGGGCCCGTCCATTCAGGCGACCGAACTGCCTAGCCTGACGATCCTGGATAGCTTTGTGCCCTGGGTGATTATCGCTCTGGGTATTATTATCCTCATCGTCGCTATCAGAAACAGGGTCAGGCTGGCCACGACGCCAGGTGGATTTAGAAGGATCGAGTACATCGAACCCTATGGCTACCGGCGCTACGGCTAATGAATGAATGGTCGGCTTTGGCTCACTGCAAGCGTGGTGAAAGTGGGAAACTATGCAGATTGATTGGCAAGTGGTAACCATTATCGTTGTGGGCTATTTTGCCATAAACGGGTTTTTACGCGGCTGGTGGAAAGAGGCCATTCTAACCTTTTTCCTGGCCGTGCTGTTGATCTTATTGCAGCAGCCCGACTGGGCGCAATTGCTTATCGATGCCTTGAACAGTGCGATTACGGCCATCGTGGAGTTTATCACAACCGCCACGGGCCTGGTCATTGGCGCAACCGCGTCGGCCTTTCAGCTCGACCCCAACAGCCCTGGAACGTGGCTGGTGATTCTGTTTATTTTGATCATGCTGGCTGCCTTGCTGGCCCGCTCCAGTCTGCCAACCAGCATGAGTGGACCGCTGGGGCCTTCTGTTAATGTTGTTGAGCCGGTCGGCCGGCTTTTGGGGTTCTTGCTTGGTGCGCTAAACGGATTTCTGATCTTGAGCCTCGTCAGAGAATATCTCGATGGTCGGGGCTTGCCGGGTACTACTCCGGCTTCGGCATCACAGCTAACTCTAGTTGGGGAGAGTAGTTTTGGTCCCGCCGCCTCGGATCTCTCGATTCAGGCCACAGGTCTACCCAGGGTAACTGTTTTGGATAGCTTCATTCCCTGGGTCATCATTGGCGTAGCCATTTTGCTGTTGATTATCGCTTTCAGGAATAGGGTTTTCATTGAGACGGACGCCGCCGGCGGCAGAAGATTGGGCACTCGGTCGCCCTATGGCTACAGGCGGATCGATCCGCCACCCGTTAGACGGGGATGATCCGCCACCCGGCTAGTAAGATTATGATTAGTCGTAGGCCGGTTCATAAAGCAAGGCATAGGTTGATCTTAACTTTCAGGAGTTAATCCAGACCTGACAGGTTTTCAAAACCTGTCAGGTCTTCAAGAGGGCAGAAACAATGTGTTTCTTGGGTGAAGACAATGCGTGAACGAAAGCTCAAACTAATCAAAGCTAAAAACGCTGGGGTCAAACGAGGCCCCCAGGCGACGAGCAAACGGAAACCGGCTTCAGACCCCTCGCCCGACATCCAAAATCCCGATGAGGCCGCCGAAGCCGCCCGTTTTCGGGCCTTGACCGTGGCCCGGGCCGCCCAGCAGGCCATGATCCGCCGCATCCTGGCCGAACTGTTGGAAGTGGACCAGGCCCCCCCGGCGGCCTGACGTTGTGGTTGAGTCTTTATCGCTCGATGCGTTTCTGGGCGACCTGACGGCTGCTTTCGGCGATAAAGTCCGGCGCAGCGAGCCGCTGGCCGGGCATACCACGCCCCGTATCGGTGGCCCGGCCGATGTCTGGCTGGCGGTTGGCACACTGGCCGAATTGATCCGCGCGGTTGGTCTGGCCCGGCAGCATCAGGTCCCGATTTTTATGCTGGGCGGCGGCGCAAATGTGCTGATCCATGATAACGGCATCCGGGGATTGGTTCTTGAAAATCGCGCCGGTCGGGTCGAATTTCCGCCCCCAAGTGAGCGCAAGCCCGGCGAGACGGTTTCTTTAACAGCAGAAAGTGGCGTGGTCATTCCCAGCCTGGTTCGCCGCTGCGCCAGGCGCGGCTTGAGCGGCCTTGAGTGGGCGGTCGGAGTACCGGGCACGCTTGGCGGCGCGGTGGTCAACAATGCCGGCGCTTACGGCAGCGACATGCGCCAGAGCCTGGTCCGGGCCGAACTATTGGCTCCAACCGGCGCACGAGTCTGGCAGCCGGTCACCTGGTTTGCCTATGAGTACCGAGGCTCTCGTTTGAAGCGGACGCCGGAAGCCACCAGTCGCCAGCCTGACGAAGCAGTTGAGTCGGGAGTTGATTGGATCGTCCTGCAAGCCGAAATCGCTTTGACGCGCGCGCCGGCGGCCGATGTTCAGGCCCGGCTGGCCGGGTTCAATGAGCGGCGTAAGGCCAGCCAGCCGCCCGGAGCCAGTATGGGCAGTATGTTCAAGAATCCGCCGGGTGACTATGCGGGTCGGCTGATCGAGGCCGCCGGATTGAAAGGATACCGGCTGGGCCAGGCCCAAATTTCGCCCATTCACGCTAATTTTTTCCAGAATCTGGGCGGGGCGACCGCGGCGGAGATGCTAGCCTTGATCAATATGGTGCAAGAAACCGTCAGACAGACATTTGGGATCGAGTTGGAGTTAGAGATAGAGATCATCGGCGATTAGAGATAATGCTAACAGGTATCTATCCAGGCGAAAAGGGTTTGGACTCACAAGTTCCAGGTAGCAGGGTAGCAAGGTAACAAAAATGAACTCTGCAACCTTGCTACCCTGCTACAGGTTGGTCAGAAGTAGATTGTCGGCCAAATGGATGGCAAATCAAACCGATGTCTGTTAGCGAGATCGGAGATAATGTTTCCCAGCTTATGTTTGGCGCCAACAAACGTCGCCGCCGCCGCTCTGAAATGCGGCTGGGGGTGCAGCGTATCAATTATCAGACAACAAGCGCCCGGCCTGCCTTATCGATTACACCCCTTCTAAAATTTTGGCAGATGCGGGGAGCCAGGCTGGTGGGTATCTTCATCCTGGCCTTGCTGGGTTGGTGTCTTTACGCTCTCTTTAGCACCACCCTCTTTTTTGTGTACGGGGCGGACATCAGCGGGAACGTGGCCGTCTCGAGTCGCGAAATCTATGCTATCAGCGGGATCGATAGCCAGAGTATTTTTTGGATCGGTCCGGATAAGGCTGTCGAAAGAATTCTAACGCTGCCCAATATTAAGTCGGCCTCCGTTTCGGTCGCACTGCCGGCCAGAGTCAGTATCACGGTCGTCGAGCGGCGGCCTGAACTGTTATGGGAAACAGATGAAATGGTTTGGTGGGTCGATCAGGAAGGGACCATTGTTCCCCCAAAAGGCAACATCGAGGGCATGCTGCGGATTATCGACGATGATCGAAAACCACTGGAAGCCGGCTACCAGATTGATCCAACCATTATCCAGGGCGCGCAAACACTGCAAATTTTAGCGCCCGAGGTGTCGGTTATTCGATATTCGCGCTCGCACGGCTTGAATGTCGCTACGCCCGACGGCTGGCCGGTGTATTTGGGCGATGGCAGCCAGATCAAGGCCAAGTTGGTGGTCCTGACTCGCTTGCTGACCGATCTAAAAGAGCGCAATATTACGCCGGCCTATATTGATCTGGGCGATCCGCTGCGACCGGTCTATCGTCCCAATGCCATTATTCAGATTGGGGAGCCGGTTAAAAATAACGCTCAACCGACAGCGGTTCCGTCAATCCGGCCATGATGGACTATAATTGGCCTGAATGTTGCGAATTTTAAGGAAAAACACAAGATGTTGTGGTTAAAACTCTTGATAAATACTACATATTGTGGTACACTAGAGCTTGTATCTTACCGGCTTTATGGGCAGGAGGCTTGGCGCGGGCTCAAGAACCATGGGTGGCCTGTGACAGTTAGCGGGAGCAGAACCGGAGCCGTTTTTGCCCCGAGACGTTGGCACAACGCGGGCGCAGCAAACAGCGACATCAGATCTTTATTCTTTCAATCAGGAGGCCCGGCGTGGATCAGACCGTTGTTGCCTTAGACATCGGCACAACCAAAATCTGCGCCCTGATCGCCGAAGTGGGGCCGCCGTCTGATTACGCGATGCGCATCGTGGGTGTCGGGGCGGTGCCGTCGAAGGGCATTCGGCGCGGCGTCGTGGTCAATGTCGGTGAAGTCACCTCGGCTATTGTCGAGGCGCTGCACCGGGCGGAACGGACCTCCGGTTATGAAATTGCCAGCGCCTACGTCGGGCTGGCCGGCGCTCACATCAGCGCGATCAACAGCCGGGGCGTGGTGGCCATCGGTCGCGGTGAGCGCGGGGTGCGCCCGGTCGATGTCGAGCGGGCCTTGGAAGCGGCCCGAGCTATCGACATCCCCCATAACCGTGAGATTTTGCACATCATTCCCCGCAGCTTTGCGGTCGACGGCGAAGATGGGGTGCGTGATCCGATCGGCATGCAGGCTTACCGGTTGGAGGTGGAAGCCCATATTGTGACCGGGGCGACCACGTCGATTCACAACTTGATCAAATGCGTCCAAAATGCCGGGGTTCAGATCGATGCCCTGGTTTTGGAACCGCTGGCTTCCGGCGAGGCGGCCCTGACCGACATCGAGCGTGAGATGGGGGTCGCCCTGGTCGACATTGGCGGCGGTACCACGGACATCGCCATATTTATTGAAGGCAGTATCTGGCACACCGCGGTCTTGCCGACCGGCGGCGAGCAACTGACCAAGGATATCGCGGTCGGGCTGCGAACGCCGTTCGATGTCGCCGAAGACATCAAGCTGAAATACGGGCATGCGCTGTCCCACACCATCGCGCCGGATGAGAATGTCAAAATCGATGTGTTTGGTGAGGATGGCCAACAGGTGATCTCGCGCCAGTTCCTGGCCGAGATCGTCGAGGCCCGGACCGAAGAGATTTTGGAAGAAGTTTTGAAGGAGATCAAGCGGAGTGGCTACGATGGGCTTCTCCCGGCGGGCATTGTCTTATGTGGTGGGACGGCCGAACTGGCCGGCATTCGGGACTTGGCTCGCGAGGTGATGAGCCTGCCGGTTCGAGTCGGCCAACCCCAAAACTTGCAAGGGTTGGTTGATACGCTACAGAGCCCGGCCTTTGCCACCAGTGTTGGTTTGTTAGAGTGGGGCATCTTACACGATCTGCCTCACCCGGCGCGCGAACCGGCTGAGGACCGGCGCAAAGTGCCGGCCTGGTTGAAACTATTTTTACCCGGATGATTTCGCTGGTCAATCTTGTTCAAGGAGAGAACGAAATGTCGAACAATGGCAATCACAACTATGATATGCAGCCTGAGAATTTCGCCCAGATCAAGGTTGTGGGCGTGGGCGGTGGCGGCAGCAACGCCGTCAACCGTATGATCGCCGAAGGTTTACGTGGCGTCGATTTTATCGCGGTCAATACTGATGCGCAAGCCTTGCTGATGAGCAATGCGCCCCAGCGTATCCGCATCGGCGACAAACTAACCCGTGGCCTGGGCGCGGGCGGTAACCCCGAAGTCGGCATGAAAGCGGCCGAAGAGTCGACCCACGAATTGGAAGAGGTGCTCCACGGCGCCGACATGGTTTTTGTGACCTGTGGCATGGGCGGCGGGACCGGCACCGGAGCCGCGCCGGTCATTGCCGAACTGGTCAAAGAGTCAGGCGCGCTGACTATCGGGGTCGTTACCCGGCCCTTTGGCTTCGAAGGCAGCCGGCGGCAGAACCTGGCCCGGGACGGACTGGACCAGTTCAAAGACAAGGTTGATACCTTGATCGTCATTCCCAACGACCGCCTGCTGGAGATCGTCGATAAGAAGGCCAGTATGACCGAGGCTTTCCGAACCGCCGACGACGTTCTGCGCCAGGGCATTCAGGGCATCTCCGAATTGATTACCGTGCCCGGCTTGATCAACCTGGACTTTGCCGATGTGCGTTCCATCATGAGCGGCGGCGGTACGGCCCTGATGGCCGTCGGGGAGGCGATCGGTGAGAATCGGGCTGTTGAGGCGGCCCAAAACGCGGTTGCTTCTTCGCTGCTCGATGTGACAATCGATGGCGCGCAGGGTATCCTGTTCAATATTACCAGCGGCCCCAACTTGAGCTTGTTTGAAGTGAACGAGGCCGCCGAAATCATCAAGCAAAAAGCCCATCCGGATGCCAACATCATTTTTGGGGCTGTTATCGACGAAAATCTGGAGGATGAGCTGCGTATCACGTTGATTGCGACCGGCTTCGAGGCCGCTCAACGCCAACCTTACGTGACCGGCAAGCCGCGCGTGGCCGACTCGAAGACCATCGCCTTTTCCAGGCCAAAGATCAAAGTTACCAACGATACTGATGACCGGCCTCGACCGGAGCCGGTTTATGATCCGGAAGATCTCGAAATACCAACCTTTTTACGCAAGCGCCGGCAAGGTCGCCGCGCCTCTTAATGATCTGATAATAACCTTCCTCCCCGGCGGGAACTCGAATTTGGTAGGCACGATTTGCCGGATTTGGGAACGCTGGCAAGTGTTGAGGACCAAACCGTTTGTGTTGAATCCTCTCTGGGGAGGAAGGTGACCTGAATAGGGTTTGTAAACTTTGGTTTCCTCCCAAGGCCTGAGTGTGGCAGGCGAAAACCACACACCGCATCCCCACTGCGCCCCTGGTACCTCTCAGCCAGGGGCGCTTTTTATTGGTAACTCACGTTACGCACCATTAGACTTCGGACGTCTCCAAATGGGGGATAGTAGGCTAGATTACCCAATTATTGAACTGTTTTGCGGCTAAAATGGTCTTTTCAAGACTTCCGAAGTCTTTATAAAAGACTAACTGCGTAAGGTGAGTTGGTAATTGGAGATTATTAATTGGAGCGTAACTATCGTTTGTTCATTCTGCCAGGCGTCTAATTGTGTAGACGTTTCGATTGTGCTAAAATTCGAAGCCTCATGTTAGCAGGATATTTCTCTCCCCTGGCGCCGGCGGCAGGTCTGCT
>Ga0302046_10004460_pt1 | contig 12458 bp, 15 predicted proteins | sample RVTome_11_FD_200261 | JGI IMG/M metagenome (GOLD analysis project Ga0302046, IMG submission 200261) | Soil microbial communities from uranium-contaminated site in the Upper Colorado River Basin, Wyoming, United States - RVT147D111 (version 2) ...
CCGTGACTTCGCGCGGCGCGTCGTCCTTCCACAACACGACCGCGACGGTATCGCCCGGGCTTTTGCCGATTTTTTGCCGAACCGCCTTGTGGACGCCGAGCATGTGATACGGCATTCCCATCCGGAACAACCCGCCGTTGTCGGGCTCGCCGTCGATCGTCGCGTTGACGGGCACATTGCCGTTGGTGCCGAACTCTTTCTGCGCGTCGTACGGAAACACGACGTAGGCGCCGCCGCCCTTGCCGGCGCGAATCTCCGCGTCGAATTTGTATTTCTTCATGCGTGTGTGAGGGACGTGTTCGCCGGCGAGCGCAGAATGGCCGCGATCGTCAAGCCTACGACGACCGACGACACGAGCTCCAGCCCGAGCTGTTTCGTCGCGAGACCGCCCGGCCAAGGCTGTTCTGCATACCAGATCAGCCACAACGGGACCTGGCCCATGCCCCAGCCGAGGAGACCGAGGGTTACGCCGCGCGCGACCGGCGTTCCGTCGAGCCGAATCCGCGTCGCCACCCACACCAGCGCGCATATGAACGACAGATGTGCTACGGGCAGGAACAGCATCTGCCACGCCACTTCGGATCGCAGCAGTGTGCCCTCGTAGCGTGCGTAGTCGGCGGCGAGCACGAAGCCGTGAACCACCACCGCGAGGAGATTCGACACGACAAATGCCGCGCCGACCGCGGCTAGCACCCGGAGCTTGCTCACTGCGTTTCCTCTTTGTAGCCCGAGCAGAGGCTAACCAGGCTGCGCCGCTTCGTCTTGAAGGAAAACGACATCGCGTTGCTCGTTGAAAGGTCTTGCTGCCTGTTTCATGAGGGCTTTGTAGTTGGCCGGAGTGCGGCCGAACAGCTCACGGAAGTTGCGCGTGAAGTGCGGCTGATCGGCGTAACCGCATTCGTAGGCGAGCTTCAGCAGATCGATATCCGGATTTCGTTCGATCAATGATTTCACGTGGTTGAAGCGAACGATCCGGGAAAAAACCTTCGCCGTCACGCCGAGCTCCTCCAAAAAGATTCTCTGCAGCCGGCGAGCTTGAATACGGTGGTTTCGCTGAAGCGCACTGATTCGCGTTGCGCCGCGCGTTTCGAGGACTTCCATGGCTATCGGACGCGAAAGCAGCTTCGGTCTTGGCAGGGCCGCAAGAACAGTCAATAGGCCTTGCTCCAGTTTGGCGAGCTTTGCGTCCGAGCTTCGCTCGTGGGCCATCGCTCGGTCGAGCGACTCGAAGGCGCCGCCCAATGCGAGCCGGCCGCTGCTCACGGTGTTCTTCAAATCTTTCATTGGAACTCTGCTCAGAGCGTGGAACCCCCATGGCCAAAAACGCGCTGCAGCCAGCGCGATTCGGCCTTTGCACAACAATTGCAGCTCGTTCTGAAAGGGCCCGACAACGAAGGTAGCGGGTATCACAACGGTTCGTCCGTGCACCTTCCGTGAATAGCGTTGACCAGACGTGAAAATGAGCTCCGTGTGCGCGTCCGCCCAAAGGTGCTCGTGATCGTGGAGCGAATTGCTGTAGTCGTGCTCGAGCGACCAGAAACACTTGATGTGTTTGCGAAGCTGCGGATGCGGAGCTACCTCGCGGTATTTCATCGAACGACTTCCGGCGACGCCGCGGCTACGTTACGTGCCGTACCACGGGACCGCAATCCCGCAGGCGGCCGGTCCGGCGTCAGGTCGACGACGATCGGCGGGCCCGCCGTTTCGCGATCAAGCCGCCGCAGTAGCCGCCCGCGACGCGGCTCACGACGGACGACGCCATCAACACGCCGAACGGCGCGCCGCTGACGATCAGCAGTGCGAGGTCGACGACCGCGACGGCAGCGCCGAGCACGACGCCGTTGCGCTCGTGCGCGACGCCCGCGCCGCGCGCGACCCACCAGCCGCCGAGCAAGCAGAACAGGAAACCCCCCGCAGGCGCAGACCAGAGAGTGGTCGCCTGCATCTCGAACATCCGCGCGGTGACCGTGGCCTTCAGCATTGCGAACTGCGCCAAAGCCGGCACGAGCATGCCCACGACGGCCAGTAGCTCCGTGATCGGCGTGGCAACGAACAGGCGTCCGACTCTGAGCGACACGAGTGGTTACTCCCGGACCGGATTCAACGCCGCGTCGCAAACGTCTGCGGCGAACGGTACCGGACTGCGCGGCGTCGGGTCCGTGCCGCTGTATTCGCCGACGAAATAGTCGGGGTCAGTGGCCGTGTAGTCGCGCGTGAGGACGCTGCCGTCGCCGTTCAGGGCGAAGCGTTCGACCACGTGCAGCGCGTCGCCGTGCGCGACTTCGAGCGCGAGCATGCCGGGCAGGAAACCGACGGTGTCGACGACGAGCACGTCGCCGTCCCATCGGCCGACCGAATGGCCGGCGCGGCTGGGCGTGATCATCGAGGGATGCTCGGCGTTCAAGTGGATCGTGCGGACGAGGCCGTAGCCATACTCGATCGTCACGGTGGCCTCGTCCTGAGCGATCCGGTTGACGAGCGTTTCCATGTACCAATTGAAGACGATGCTCGTCGTCAGACATTGCATCTGCGGATGCTGCTCGGGCGGTGGCGCCGCCGCGGCGCCGCGCTCCGTGAGCACGACAGCCCGGTCGATCCACGGTAGTCCGTACGGGGATACGGCGCCCACTGCCAAGCGATAGAGCATGGCAACCGTCGCGAACACGCCGAACCCTTCGGAGCCGGGCAGCACTATCGAGTCCCGTGGAACGGCGCCACCGGTGAACCGCGACGATGCGCTCAGGGGTACCAAGGTGCCGAGGCGGCCGCGCGGATCCGACATGACCTGCTGCTCGACGGCCCAGTCACCGGCAAGATTCGGCATGCCGCTCGGCATGCGGGGCATCGCGGTCGCGGGTGGGGTTGCCGCCGGTGCCGCGCCGCCGTCCGCACCGCGCTGCGTATAGCGGTCGAGCGTGCGGCCGTCGGCGAGCACGAGCGTGTTCACGTAACAGGCGAGCGGATCGACTCGATCAGGCGCGCCTTGCACGGTGATCGGCTCGCCGCGCACGAACATCTCGGGCGTCCAGCCCGAGCGGCGCAGCACCGTCGCGCCGCGCATCTCGCAGCGATACGTTGCGGCGGAGCCGTCCGCGGCGCGCGCGTCGATGCGCAGCCAGGAATGCGGGTTCACGAAGTCGAGGCCGGCGATCGTGCCGACGATCTCGACGTTGCTGTTCATGTCGAACGTGCCGAATGAATGATGCGCGGCGGCCGTACCGCATGCGCAAAGGCACCCCATACCGGTGATCACCACCCCGACCCGTGTTTGCCACAGCATGCTCGACACTCTGCGTCCGCCTTAACGGCGCTCCCAGTGGATCATACGGACCAGTCCATGGAAGATTACGAACGAGGAGCGACAGCGCGCCTCGGCCGGTGACGGCGGTACGCCACGACTGAGGCCGGTGGGCGAGCGACTCGGGAGAGAAATCGGCGTGGCGTCAGCGTTCTAGCGGGGTGGGGGCGCGAGCGCCCGCAAGTAGTCCTCGGCGATTGCCTGGTGTCGCGATTCTTGCGCGGCGGACTCGAGCCATTCTCGCGCCTCGCCGGGACGGTTCAGCTGGTAAAGCGCAACGCCCATCAACAAGTCCGCGTGCGCGGGATCCGTCAGTGAGCCTCGCTCCCGGGCGGCATGCACAGCGGCGAGGACCGCGGGCCAGGCTTCGCGCGCGAGGTGCACGACGGCGAGCCGCGCGTAGGCGTCGCCAGTGCTCGCCATGCGCGAGGCGTTCTCGAGCGCGAGCACGGCCTTGTCGAGCTCGCCGGCCGTGTACCACGCGGTGCCGATCTTCGTGTACGCCGCTTCGTCGGCGCGCACGGTTTGCGCGGCGAGCCCTTGTTCGAGCACCTCGGCGGCCTGTTGGGGTATTCCTTGGTGGACGAGGAGATCGGAAAGCCGGCGGAGCTCGCCATCCTCCGTGAGCAGCGCGGCCGTGTGCGCGAGCCGCATCGTCGCGAGCGCGCGGTCGTAATCGCCCGTGCGTTCGTAGGCGAGGGACAGCTCTAGCCAATACGTCTTCGTATCGGGCGTGAGCTCGACGAGCCGCTCGAGCCACGGGATCGCGGCGCGATGGTCGTCGCGCTGCTTGAGCAATGCGACCACGAGCTCGAGCCAGCTCGCGGGCGCGTCGGCCGCCTCCGTCGCGGCGCGCTGCGCCGCGGGCAACGCCTTCGCGTAGTCGCCGAGCTGATAGTGAGCGAGGCCGAGCAGATAGAACGCCTCGGGGGGCTGCGCGAGCTCGGTCTCGAGAAACGTCTCCAGGATCACGATGGCATCGGCGTATTTCTCGGCTTCGATGAGCGTCGCGGCGTCGTTGACGGCTAGGTGCGGCGTGAGCTCGATGATCCTCACCCCGTTGGCGGGCGCCTGCGCGTTCGCCGCGGGTGCCGCCAACGCCACGGCGAGCGCCGCGAGCCGCGCGGCCCGCAGCGTCGCGTTGCGAGCGCCCCGCAGCAGGTTCCTCATGCGACGGCTCGCTCGAGGGCGCCGAGCAGACGCGAGTACAACTGGCGTTCCGCGGCAAGCACCTGCGCCGCACGTGCGTCGTCGAGCTCGTTACCCGCGTCCAGTCGCTCGGCCATGTCGGCGAGATGCGCTTGCTCCTCACCCAGCACGCGCTTCAACGACAACGCGTGGCGTGCTCGCTGCAGCGCGTGCTGGTAGAGACCGTAGAACCACAGCGCGCGGAACTCGACGATCATCGACATATAAAGGTATGCGGCTCGCGCGCTGCGCGTGGGGCCGAGCGTGCGGACGGTCGCGCCTTCGAGGCGCTGGAAGTACATGCGCGCAGAAGCGGGCGCGAACAGATCGTCGGCCGTGTACTCGAGCGGTCGCTCGGCCGTCTTCTCGGCTTGCCGCTTCATGAAATAGGCGTGCTGGGCTTCCTCGGCCACGTGCTTCAGCGTGGCCTGATCGATGGCGGCCGAGTGCTGCGTCAATAGGATCTTGTGGCTGCCCATGTGCTCGAGCAGCGAGAGCGTGTTGAGCATGCGCGCGTGGCGCTCGGGCTCGCCGACGATCGCCTCGAGCACCGACTGCGTGCGCTCGACGAGCTCGTCGTTGTCGGCGGCGAAGCGCGCGAGCGCGCCGTCGAGCCAGGGCTGCGGCGCGAGTTCGGCATTCGGTCGCATGATCTCGAAGATTCTCCAGGGTACGCTGGGGCGCGGGGGCCGCCCGGACTGCTAGTGTATAGGGGTAGCACGGGGGAGAAACATGTTGCGACAGGCTTGGTTGGCGATCGTACTCGTCGTTACGGCGCCGCTGTACGCGCAGTCGGGGCCGCAGGGCGACACGTGGGAGTCGATCGCGAAGCTCCCGGATTTCGGCGGCTTGTGGGAAGTCACGTTCGGTGGCGGCCCGCGGGGTGGTGGCGAGCCGGCGTCGTTGACGCCGGAGTACGCGGCGAAGCTCAAGGAGTACAGCCAAGCCACGGCGCGCGGCGAGATCGAGGACGGTCCCGCGGCGAACTGCGTGCCGAACGGCATGCCGTCGATCATGACGCAACCGTATCCGATCGAGATTCTGTTCACGCCGGGCAAGGTCACGATCTTGATCGAGGCGTACGCGCAGTGGCGGCAGATCTTCACCGACGGCCGCGAGCATCCCGAGGATCCCGACCTCACGTTCAATGGCCATTCGATCGGCCACTGGGAAGGCGACACACTCCTCGTCGACACCGTGGGCTTCACGACGGACACGTCGCTCGGGGGCGGCGGGATGCGCCACAGCGACCAGATGCACATCGTCGAACGCTTCAGGCTCGCGGCGCCCGATCGCCTCGAGGTGCAAACGACGATCGAGGACCCCGAGGCGCTCACGAAGCCCTTCACGCGCACGGCCGCCTACGGCCGCCATCGCGAATGGACGCTCGCCGAGTACGTGTGCCAGCAGAACAATAGGAATTTCACGACCGACGACGGCAAAGCCGGCATCGATCTCCGCTTCGAGGAAAGATAGATGGACAGAACCACGAATCGCGGCCGCGCTCGTGCTTTGCGTCACGTCGCCATGGTGCTCAGCGGCATCCTCGGCATTTTCGTGCTTGGGGCGTGGACGTCGCGCGCCGAGGCGCACCATTCGTTCAGCGTGTTCGACATGCAAACGAACAAGGAGCTCGAGGGCGAAGTCGTCGAGCTCCAGTGGACGAATCCGCACATCTTCTTATGGATCGACGTCGCGAACGCCGACGGTACGAAGACGCGCTGGGGCCTCGAAGGCATGAGCCCGAACTTCTTGGGCCGCCGCGGCTGGACGAAAAATACCTTCCGGCCTGGTGATCGCATCAAAGTGATTATCTGGCCGCTCAAGAGCGGCGAGCCCGGTGGCACGTTGCAGCGCGCGACGCTCCCGGACGGCACAGAGGTCGTGAACTTCGGCGGGCGCGGAGGCGGCTAGGTTTCTTACCGTGTAGGGACTCGGGCGCTCCGTCCTTTACAATCCCTCCACGTGCGCCCGTAGCTCAGTTGGATAGAGCATCAGGCTTCGAACCTGAGGGTCGGGAGTTCGAGTCTCTCCGGGCGCGCCATTTGCAATCGGTTACCTCTCGGCGTGTTCGCGGACGATTTTGCTCATCGGTGCGGATAGGTCTTCGTCCAGTGCTCTGTGCCAGAACTTCTTCGCGAGCTCGCGCGCTTGCTCCCACACGGCGAGAGTGTTGACGGTCGGCACCGCCGCGTCGACCGCAGTGTTCTTGAAGTGGCCGCTTGCAGGCGGCGCGTAGGCCATCGGAAGCTGGTCGAAGGCCGGGGCAAGGGAATAGCCATTCCGATCCGGAAACAGCAAAACGTTGAATCGGTGTCGGTCGGTGTTGGCGATCATTGCGCCGTAGGCGTCCAACAGGGCGATTCGGCCCACGTCGTCTTGATTCAGTAAACCTCGCCCTGATAGTTCTTGCGCTGCATCAGTCCAAGGGCCATCGACACGCTCTGCGGCGGCCGCAAGCGTCATCACAGAGCGTCGACCGCCTATTCGAATTCGATCGAAGCGATCAATGATCAAGCAGCGTAGGTTGTCGACGTTGACCAGCCGCGTCTCTGCCGTTCGGATTCCGGCACTGTTCAGCGTTTCAAGAGCGAGATGCTCAAGGGTCAGCAGGTCTTGCCAACGGCGTGCATTGTCTGATTCGTCGGTTGCGAATTTGACGATGCGATGTTGGTCTTCCAGCAAACACGTGAATTTCGATCTCTCACCCCCAGCCGAAGAGCCAACATGTTTGCCCGCCAGAGCCGCCGCGGCGAGCGCTGGGAAATCGCGAGTTGTGTGGTTTTGGAACGTGAGAAGCTGAAATCGATCGAAGGATTCTCGGCCGATTACAAGGTTGCCAGGGAGGTCCTCGCCCCGCCGACTCAAGGCGATTAGCACGTGATGGTCTGACCAGTTGGAGACGTCATCGGGTAGTCCAAGATCCGCATGCCGTCCTGCGAAGGACCGTCCCAGGAATCCTCGAGGAGCGATGTCATGCATCTCCGGTGGCAGACCATCCACCACTGTGTAGTCGGGAAGCCAGATGCATTGATCGCCCACTAGTGTGATCAGCTCGCCGGCGGGGCCGATCTTGCCGGCCTCGTCGACGCGGAATATCGGAAACTCATCCGTGTTTAAGCCGGTTAGGTTTTGGCGGGCGGCGTAGCGGGTATTCCTTGCACGGCCGAAGCGAAGGACTCTATCGGTCTCGCGCCTGTACGCGTGCAGGAGGCCGGCCCTGGTAATTCCGAGCGACTCGGCGAGTTCCCCGGCCCATCGAGGGCCGCCCAGCAGTTGTGGCCGGATTTCTACCATGGCGCTTAACGATCATGAATTATTTAAGTCACTGTATTTTATTTAGTCTAACTCAGTTATTCAACGATTAATTTAACTGTTAATGTAACGATATATGGCCAGTGGGTCATAGGCCGAAGAAGCTAGAGTCATTCGGCCAGGGGACGGCCAGTTCGCAGGATGGAACGCATTCCTGATGGAGGCTCCCGGAATCGAACCGGCCCTACGGCATCGCGGGCGGCGCGTCAGCGTCGGGCGCATGCCCGCGCTTCGTCGGCGCATCGGCTGACGCGCCACCCGCATCGAGTAATCCGCATTGTCAAAGAGCCAACGCGTTCTTCTGGAGCGCGTTCGGCGATTCCTTCGATGTACGGATGCCAGTTGTGTAAACCATGTCTGCGGAATACGGTGTCAGACTAAGGCCTGACACGCGGAGCGGCGCCCAAGACCGAACAATGGATGTCGAGCTCGAGCATCGATCACTTCGCGGCATGAGCGCGCGTGCGTAAGCCTCTGCGCACGGAGATCGGGGGCCGTCCTAAGGGCGATTCCGCTGCCAGGCAGATCGACGCTGCGGACGCCGTAAGGCTCTCTCGATATTGGTACCCGCGTTATTGGCCCGTGTGGCTGTTCATACTATGGCTGCGCTTCGCGGCCGCGCTGCCGTGGCGAATGGCGATCATGTTGCACAAGGGACTCGGCCGCGCCGCGGGCGCGTTGTCCGGTCGCCGCGGACGCGTCGTCCGACGCAATCTCGAGATCTGCTTTCCGGAGCTCAGCCACAGCGAACGGGAGGCCCTCGCGAAGCGCTTTTACGCGAACCTCGGCGCGTTCATCGGCGAGATCGGGATCGCCTGGTTCGGGTCGGGCGTTCACAAGCGCTTCCGCATCGAAGGCATCGAGTACCTGCACGGCGCGCTCGCGAAGGGAAAGGGCGTGCTGCTGTTCTCCGGCCACTTTACGCCGCTCGAGATTTCCGTGCCCGTCATCAAGTCGCTGGTGCCGTTCTTCGCATTCATGTTTCGCGAACGGCGCAACGCGCTGTTCAACGCGATGCAAACGCGCGGTCGCCTCCGCACCGCGCACGTGGCGCTCGTGAACAACGACATACGCGTGGTGCTGAAGATGCTGAGCCGGAACGCCGTCGTGTGGTACGCACCCGACGAGGCGCGCATCGACAGCGGCGAGTTGCTGCCGTTCTTCGGCGAGCCCGCCATGACGAGCACTGCGACGAGCCGACTCGCGCGCCTCAGCGGTGCGACGATCATTCCGATGTTCTTCCGCCGGCTCGCGGACGAGTCGGGGTACTTGCTGCGCTTCCAGGCACCGCTCGTCGATCTGCCGACCGACGATGCAACGCACGACACGCGTCGCCTGATCAGCGTGCTCGAAGGCTTCGTGCGCGAATGTCCGGAGCAGTACTTCTGGACGCCTCGCCGATTCAAGGATCGGCCGGGCGGCTTGCCCAACGCGTACCAGTCGGGCCGAGTCGAATCGCGCGACTAGAGCGCTCCGGTGACCTGCGCGACGAGAGCAAGGTCCAGGCGTGGGCGCTCAGTGCGATGGTCGAGCACGAGGGTAACTACTACCGAAATGGCCCTCACATGACGGGAGTGTTACCGTCGCCTGGACTTCGGTCACATGCAGGTCGAAGGAGGCACGAAGCATTGGGTCGGCAATAGGGCCGCAGATGCTCGGGCAACTGCGGTAGAAGTCGCTCCGGAGATCCTCGCCAAGTACGTTGGTACGTACCAACGCACTCCGAGACGACGTTCGTGCGCAGCACGTACCAGTGGGGTCAGCCGTACGTCTTCACTCGCGAGGGCGACGGGATGGCGGCCGAGGTCCGCGAGGCTCAGGTTTCGGGTGCGTGGATCTTCAAGCGCGTGCAGTAACGGCGGAATTCGTCGCAGTACCCTTCAGTCCCAGAATTTCCACCAGGGTTTCGCCGCGGCCGGCGCTTCAGGCGGCGATTGCCCTTCCTTCGAATAGTCGATGAACGTCAGCGCGCCGTCGCATTCGTCGGGTGCATACGGCACGTCCGCCGGCGAGAGCATGTCGCTGCCGCTGTAGGTGCTGGCGAAGTAGACGGGATCCTCGGCCACGTAGCTCCGCACGAGCGTTGGCCCGGCCCCCGTTGGGTCGAGCGAGAAGCGCTCGACGACGTGCAACCGATCGGTGTGCTGAACCGGCGGCGACAACACGCCGGCCGCGAAGCCGACGGTGTCGACGACGAGCACGTCGTTCTCCCAGCGGCCGATCGAGTGACCTGCACGGGACGGCGAGAGGGTCGCCGGATGCTGGGCCATGTTCAGGTGAATCGTGCGCGTGAAGCCGAGCTGGCCGTACTCGAGCGTGACCGTGTCGGCCGTTTGCGTGACGCGGTTGACGGCGCCGTCGTAGGTCCAGTCGAACAGAATGCTCGTCGTCTCGCAGCGCATGCGCGGGTTGCGCTGCGGGTTGTATGTTTCGAACGCGTCGGCCTTGTCACGGCCGGCCGGCGTGAGCTCGACATCGCGCGTGCGGTACTGGCGCGCGTTCTCGGGCGTGTTCGCACCCGGCTCGAAGCTCTGCGCTCGCGAGAGCGGGACGAGCGCGCCGCCGCGCCCACGTGGGTCGGTCATGACGAGCTGCTCGGGCGCCCAATCGCCCGAGAGGTTCGGCTCGCCCGAGGGCAGGCGCGCCGCGCGTTCGCCGGTCGCGCGGGGCGCAGGCGCTTTGGATAGCTGGCCGTAGCGGTCAGCCGAGCTGCCGTCCGCGAAGACTACGGTCGAGAGGTAACAGGAGCTTGGGTCGTTGCGATCGGGTGCGCCCGTGATCGTGACAGATTCGCCCTGCTCGAACATCTCGGGCGACCAACCCGAGCGGCGCAGCGTCGTCGCCGAGCGCATCTCGCACCGCCACGCAGCGACTTTGCCGTCGGCGCCGGTGACGTCGAGATAGAGCCACGAGTGCGGGTTGACGAAATCGACGCCGGTCACGATACCCATGATCGTGACTGTTTGTCTGGTATCGAAAGTGCCGATCCCGTGATGAGCGGCCGCGGGGGCCGTGGCGAGCGCGACGGCGACGACGAAACCGCTACGAGCCGTCATCTCTTCATTCCTCCGGCGGCACGATCGTGAAGAATCCGTCTTCGACCTCGCTGCGATCGTTGTCGTAGTCGTCGTTGATCATGCGGTCCAGTTCGCGTGCGCGCTCGTAGACGAGATTGAGAACCCACGGTGCCGAGAGCGTGACGGCATCCTCGATGGTCATGACGGATTCGATGCGATCCGGGCTAGTCATACGGATGCGCTCCACGTAATGCGCTTGTTCCGACAGAGGAGGAGAAGAAAAGAAGTAGCGGTTCGGGTTCCTCACCGACACGGTATCGATGACGAGCGTATCGCCCTCCCAACGCCCGACCGAGTCTCCCCACGTCGTCGGCCAACGGTCCTCCTCGGCGGGATGGTCGCGCCCGTCGGTGTAGACGTGGCGCACGTCGCGGTAGACGTTGATGATCAACGTTTCATCCGGCGTGACCAGAAACTGCAGCGGGGCTCCCGAGTTCATCATCAACGGGAATCCCCAACCGTTGGCCTTTTGATCCGCCTGCCGCTGGCCCGCGGCGGCGAGCCGCGCGAGCCCCTCGGCGTTCCACGGCGTGTCACGGGTCAACATCTTGTAGTTCGCGCCGGGCCCGGGGAACCCCGAGATCTCCGAAGCGAGTCCCTCGCCGATCCAGTAGCCGCTCCAGTCAGGTAACGACTGCGCATGCACCACGAGCGGTATAGCGCCGCACAGTAATGCGAACGTTGCGCACGCCGGCACACACCGTGCGATTCTCGGTCGAGCGTTCATGGATTCGCTCCCAGCGTCTTGCCGTCCGCCGTCTTGGCTTCGACGAGCAGGCCAGCACCCAGCTTCCCGCTGCGGAGCGGGACCACCGTCACGGTGAGCATATCTCCCGCCTTCACCGTCGAAGGCCGCCACCCGAGGTTGTAGAGATAAGCGTTGGTGCCCATTTCGAGGCTCCATTCGTGCTCCGCGCCATCGTCTGCTTTGACGATGAGCTGGATGTAGCTGTGCGGGTTGGTCCATTGGAACAGGCGAACCGTTCCGGTCAGCGTCAGCTGCTTGGAGAAATCGAACATGGCGGGGGAATGATGAGCGTGTACGTCGAGCGGCAGCACGAGCCAGCTCGACGCAAACAACAAGAGCCACCTCTTTGCGATCATGGAACTTCCTCTCACTCCGCCCGCAGCGCCGTCACGATTCCGTACAACGGCGAGCTCGCGATGGCGACTGCGCCGAACGCCGGATAGCGCACGAGCTTCCGTTCCGCCAACCGAAGACTGTTCATCGCAGTCCCTGTGATACTCGTGCCTCCGTTCCGTATATTCCCTCCGACGGCGTTCGAACGCGAGCTTCGTGTGCAAGCGAGGCTGGGATTCCAGGCTGACAGCATGTTCGAGACGATACTCGTCGACCTTCGCTATGCCTGTCGCGGGCTGTTTACCCGGCCCGCTTGGACTCTCGCTGCGCTGGCTTGCTTGGGCGTAGGAACGGGCGCGAACACGGCGAGTTTGACCGTGATCAACGAGGTGCTGTTGCGTCCGCTCCCGTTTGCGGAGCCGGATCGAATCGCGACCGTGGTCCTGCGCGAGCCGAGCCCGCCCCGACCCCGCCCGTTCTCGTTGGAGGAGTACCTCGC
>Ga0302046_10004461_pt1 | contig 12454 bp, 16 predicted proteins | sample RVTome_11_FD_200261 | JGI IMG/M metagenome (GOLD analysis project Ga0302046, IMG submission 200261) | Soil microbial communities from uranium-contaminated site in the Upper Colorado River Basin, Wyoming, United States - RVT147D111 (version 2) ...
CATTAGTTTAGCGATTTTGAGGGTTGAAATGGCCCCCAACGAAACACGGCGACGCTTCTTTTGTGAGGTAGTGTGTCTCGACAACCACCCGCACAGCCGAACCATCGCCGTGGACCAGTTTTATCGTTCCAGCTTCGGCGCGTTCCTTGAGCGCCACTTCGCCGACCTCTTCACCAAGCCCTCCCAGCAGAGCTTCCTGCTCTTGGCCCTCGGCTTCTGTCTCTCGACGGGTCGCCACACGGTGGCCAACTACCTCTGGCGCGCCGGGGCCTGCGCCTTCAAGCACTTCACGTGTTTCTACGTCTTCCTCGGCGGACCTTTCTATGACCGGCTTGAGTGGCTCTTCGTCTCGGTCATCCGACTGGCCGAGCGTCACGTGCCCGACGACGAACCAGTACGGGTGCGTTTCGACGCGACGACCTCGAAGAAGACCGGCCGCACGATTGACGGGGCCTCTCGATATCGCAACGGGGCCGGCTCGGCCCGCCAGGAGTATCGCACGCTCTGGGGGGTGAACTTCGTCGTCGGCGAGATGCTCATTCGCCTGGGTCCTTGGCCCGATGCCTTTGTCTCGGTGCCCATTGGCCTGGCGCTCTACGTCAAAGAAGACCAGGCCGAGCGACTCGGCGTGCCCTACCGCCGTCGCAGCGACCTCGCCCGCGCGATGCTCGAACGGCTCTGTGGCGCGGTCAGCCCCACCCGGCGGGTGCTCTCGGTGCAAGATGGCGAGTTCTCGACGCGGCATTTTCTGCGGGATCTGCCCGCGCAGGTCGCCGTCGTCGGACGCCTTCCCAAGAACAGTCCGCTCTACGCGGTGCCGCAAGCCAAAGCCGCCGGAAGGCCCGGTCGGCCGGCCATGAAAGGCCCCCGCCTGGGCACAGCCGAGACCCTGGCCGAGGAAGATCAAGGCTGGCAGGCGCACCCGGAGGAGGCTGGCGCCGAGGTTCGCATGGTGGAGGGGCTCTGGCACAGTGTGCTGCCCGGCGTGGTGGTGCGCGTGTTCTTGGTGCGGCGCAAGGCCCTGCGGCAGGCGGCCTCGAAAAAGAAGCGGCAGCGTTACATAGAAGCCTTCTTCACGACGGAACTCTCGTTGTCGATGGAGCAGATCCTGGGGGAGTATCACGGGCGTTGGTCGATTGAGATCACCATCGGGCAGGCGCGTCAGAGCCTGGGTCTGGGGCAGGATCGGTGTCGGCGCTATCGGCGGATCGTGGGCATCAATGCCTTTCGTATGGTGATCGCGGCGGCCGAGGTGTTGTGGTTTGCCGACGAGGTCTGCGAGGTGGAGGCGATGGACTTGCGGGCTTATCGTCCGTGGTACGGTAGGAAGCAGGCACCGAGTCTCGAAGATGTGCTCTGGGCGGTGCGGGAGCAGTTGCATGGGGAGGGTATTTTGCCCAACGTGGGTTTTTGGGAGACTGTGGAGGTATTCCATGGTATTGACCCTGGGGGCTCCGGAGCGCTACCCCGTGCCGCATAGCGCTGCTAAACTAATGCATAGGGCACAATCAACTTCTATGTTATGTGGTAGCTCTGTCCTTAATCGTGGTCGGGTCAATTTGGACTGAAAATGACAGCGTTCGCGGTTAGCAACCTGCGAAATTTGCCTAATTTCGAGGGGCGAATCGGCTGATTCACGGCTCCACGGTTAAATGCAGAGCTACCGAGGGTGGGCTTCTTAGTAAAAAAACACCGTTTTCTGCAGTAACGCGACAGCTACGCATTTCAGAGGAATCTTGAAAGCCGAAGAACTGTTATACTATCAGTGGAACAGCACGAGGATGCTATGACTGAGCTACTACAGAAAGCCATCGAGCGACTCCGGGCGTTGCCAGACGAGGAGCAGGACCACGTCGCTGCTCAGATTCTTGAGCACCTGGGCGGGGGCGACGGCCATGCTTCCGAGAACGCCGAACCCACCGAGGAGCGGCCTATCTGGGAAGCGATCCAGGAGCGGACCCGGCCCGTTCCGGATGAAGCCTGGGACGCGTTTCCTATCAACGGCGCCGCTGGGCATGACCATTACCTCTACGGGACGCCGAAAAAGGAGATAAGATGAGGGTCACGATGACTGAACGACTACAAAAGCTCGTCGACCGGATGCAGGCACTACCCGAGGCTGAACAAGAGCAGTACGCAGAGCGCTTTCTCGCTCAGCTTGAGGCCGTAAACGGTCCGAAGCAAGTCGAGGCCGAAGACCACCGGCCGTTCTGGGAAGTCCTCCAGGATATCATGAGCGATGTCCCAGACGAAGAATGGGAGCAGTACCCAGAGGACGGCGCTGCTGAACTCGACCACTACCTCTACGGCACGCCCAAGAGAAACGCGTGAATCCACGACGTACGGTCTTTGCGGATGCGTTCTACTGGGTTGCCCTGCTAAACCCGACAGACAGCTCACATGATCGAGCCCTGAGCTTGAGCACCTCGCTTCGAGACGCACTCGTCGTTACCACGGAAGAGGTTTTCACAGAAGTCCTGGCCTACTTTTCGGGGCGGGGTCAGACGTCTCGCACAAGGGCGGCTCAAGCCATCCGTCTACTGCTAGAAACCGACGGTGTCCACGTGATGGCCCAGAGCCACGACTCCTTCGTCGCTGGTCTCGACTTGTACGAAGCTCGCCCCGACAAAGGCTACAGTCTTACCGACTGCATCTCCATGCATGCCATGAAGGCCGAAGGGATCACCGACGTGCTCACCAACGACGAGCATTTCACGCAAGAAGGCTTCAACGCCTTGTTCCGATGAAAAGAGGCCGGACCTGACCTATTCCCCGACCTGAAGAGCGATGCGTGGCGGTTTGCATCCCGTAGGAGCGAACCGCCACGCATCGGCCCGGGAGGCTCACTCGTGATGGGACGTGTGGTCATTATGGGATGCCGGACCCGTGTGGTACCGGCACGTGGCGTGGGGATTGAACTTGGCGAAGACGCCATTCGGGTTCTCACGGTAGAGCCAGACATGCCTGTCGTAGTGGGGCTCGAACAGGTGCGCCTCGTCGACCGCCGTGGCGGGGTCGTCCACCATCAGGTCGTACGGGAGGCCGTAGAACGACGGCGGTTCGGTGTGGAGAGCATCCCAGGCCGTCTTGAAGACAAGGTTTTCCACGGCCACCAGCGCGAGCGAGCCGTCGGCCTGCGGCTCGTAGATGAGGATCGAAGGGCGGGCGAAGTCCGTGTGCGTGCCCGTGCCGTTGACGCGCGGCGCGGCACCAGTGATGCCGAGCAGGTCGGGACGGAAGAAATGAATGCCCATGACGCCGAGTTCGGCAGGCTCACCCATCATCTCGGCCGTCTCGCAGATGTTGTTGGGGTCGCGGACGTATCCTTCGGCGAGGGCCACGTTCACGTCCCGAAACCGCTCCGTCACGAGGCGGACGGCCGCGAGATCGGGCTCCATGGGTGAGGCCGGCTCACCAGCGGAGGCAAAATAGGCGGACAGCGACGAGGCCGTCTGGGCGGCGGCGAAGCCGGGGCAGGAGAGCAGGACGGTGATGACGAGTAGTATGCGTTTCATGGTAGTTCCTCTTGGCTGAAGGTTTTCAAGCGCCTCCTGGCGCGTTCCTCTCTTCAGTCGGAGGATTCCCAAAAAGGACGCAAAAATTTTTTGGGCGGCCCCGATGCCGCGCATCGTGCCCGATGGCCCGTCAGCAATCCAGCCGGCACTCCCTGGCGCGGGAGCGGTATTCAACAGCCCGGCCGTCCGGACCGAACTCGATCTCACAGCAGACCTTGAGCAGCTCGCCGAGCATCTTCCGGGCCCGCTGTACGCGCGACTTGGCCCCGGAGAGCGAGAGGCCAAACGCGTCGGCGAACTCCTGCTGGGTAGCGCCCTCGACGTCGGTTCGCAGCAGTGCCGTCCGGTAGGGCTCGGGCAACTCGTCCATCAACGGGCGGAGCCAGGAGAGCACCTCCTCATGTACGTCGTGGGTGCCTTCGAGGGGGAGTGTCTCGGGCTCCGGAGCTTCATCGATAGGCACGCCGGCGAGCACCCCCTCCTGCCGGCGGTAGCGCTCGCGGTAGAAGTCGGCAATCGTGCGTCGAGCGACCGTATAGACCCAGGACGCGACGCGTTCTTCGTGTTCGATCCGGGAGGCGCCCTGGTGGATTCGGAGGCGCACTTCCTGCAAGACATCGGCCGCGTCGGCGGCTGTCGGTATCCGGTTGGATACGAAGCGCCGCAGTCCGTCTTCGAACTGGCGCAGGAGGTCTTCAGAAGGCTTCGGAGAGTTTCCCACAGGTCTACGCTCCTCTCAATTTCGCATGAGCTATCGTACCGCGCAAAAATACGTGGTTTGGCCGCCGAATGCGATCCCATAGAAGCCTAAAAACGGTAGAGTCGCCTCCAAGAGCGCGAGCCATAGGTAACCAGGCAAAGACCAGCGAGAATCAGCACCCAGGCGTGCCGTGCGGCAACAGCATGCAGGGACGCGAGCCAATGCGTCGCCTGCCGGGGTAAGGTCTCGCGCAGCGACAGGCGGTGCGCTTCCGCTTGTTCGATAACGGTGTGGGTGCTACTCCAACCCTCTTCGAGCATGCGCTGGACCGCTTCCTGCTTCACGATCCCGGCCTGATCCAGCTCGTGCACGACAGCGGCCCCGATAGCGGCCAGCAAGCACACCGAAAGAGCGAGCGCCATCACGACGCGGCCGGGCCGCGTCGACAGCACGGCGAAGCTAAGGTAAAACAGGCCAAACAGGATCAGCCCGCCCGTGTAGTCCCTGCGCGGCGCCGCGATGTATATGTAGCGATAGCAAGGGCGCAAAGGAGCCCGCGTGCTCAGGTTCTCCCTGGGCTCTATACCGTTTCCCAGGAAACGACCGTGACGGCCGGGTAGGGGTGTACATGCGAGCGTTCGCAGCAACATCCGGATCCAGGCTTTCGATGCCTCGCGGCAGGGAAGGTTTCACGTGCGGGCAGACGGCGCTTTTTGCAAGAAAGCCTCTCAGGCTCTATCTTAAGCTATATCTTAATCAGACTCTGCGACCGCCCGGACAGTCTTCATCAGGGCGGCCTGGTGTCGAGAAGAGAGTGACTTTGCAGACCGGCATATGCGGGAGCACACTACGTGGAAGTAACCGTTCAGCGCAATACCATGGATAAGCCATTGCACGGGGAGGCCTTGCCGATTCTTCGCTGCGATCCAGATGAAAACGATCCGGTCCTCGAGGGGTGGAAGATTCCCTGCAAGAGCGACCAGGTCTACGCGTTTTGTTACTTCCCCGACGACGTCTACGGGTCGGCCGACGAGGCCCACGCCGCCGCTGAGGCGTGGCTCGAACAGGGCGATGCGGTCGATGCCGAGGACACGCGCAACGTCGTGCGCATCGACATCGATCGGGGGAATCGGTCCTCGCACGGCTGGCAGGTGCGCATGCAGCGGCGCGGGCAGGTCTACACCCAGTACTTCTCCGATAGCCGGCTCGGCGGCCGCCGCAGCGCGCTCAAGGCCGCCCAGTACTGGCGGGACCAGACGAGCCGGGAGGCGCCCTCGGCTGAGGATCCGCGCGAGAAGAGCAAAGTGTCCCGGAGCCAGTTCGGCATTCCGGGAATGCGCGTGTTTCTGGCCAGGGTGGGAGACAACTACGTACCCTACCTTCAGGTGAGTTGGCCCGAGCAGGAGGGTCGTACCTTCAAGACGCTCTCGTTGGAGAAATGGGGGCCCCGGAAAGCGACCTTCAAGCTGTGCCAGGTGCTCATTCAGGCACGGACGGAGGCCGAGCTCGATGAAGCGGCGCTGAACGATCCTGGTTCGCCGTTCTCGGTCATGGAGCCCTTTCAGTCTTCCGATCCGGAGCATCTGGAGCAACTCGACGCGTTGTACCGCAAAGCACAACCTGCCGTGGAGAAGCGGTACAACGCCTTGATGAGCGAGTTGGACAAAGGCGGCAAGGGAAAGCACAAGGTGCGCAAAAAGAAGCGCGGCAAAAAGCAGGATGCAGGTGCGACGAAGGAGAGCTAACGGCCACAGGCGAAAGAGCAAAGACCTCGTCTTCCGTCGCTGCGTAAGCGGGCGTGGGGTTGCAGCTCAGGCTGAGCGGACCGTTTTGTAGAAAGCTATTGTCTAATCCACCGGTATGCGTTCCGGCAGCCAGGAGCGCCTCACGCATTCTATAACGGGAGCATACCGACGCTCTCGAAAGCAAGGTGCGATCATGTTTGCTCAAAAGCAGCGAGGCGTTGACCGCCGGCGCAGAGACAGAACACCGGTCGCTTTATTGCGCGTTCTTGGTCTGGCGTGCTGTGCGCTACTTCAGGGAAGCTTTGCGCCGGCGCCGGTGGAAGAGTCGCTCCGCGAAGTCGCCGGCATCCTTGAGGATGTGACGGCGCAGCCCCATATGTCTGGCGAAAGAAACCTGGTGATGCCCGGATGCAACGATGGTTGCAGCGAGGGGAACGCTCTGGAGAAGGGGGGGAGCGGGACATTGGCCGGCGGTCTGTCCGGGACGGTCCGCGAGGGAGGGCGTAAGACGCGGCGATCACAACCTCGGCCGGCGTGGCCTACGGAGGCATTACGGCGACGCTTGACGATTCCGTTGCCGGAAGAGGTACGTTTCCTTTTTCCCGGAGAAGCCGACTCGCTCTTTATCGACCCGGAGACACTCTGGCTGGCCCGGTGCATCTACTCTGAGTCGGACCGTGCGCACGAGCAGGAGCTGGTCGCGTGGGTGGTCCGCAACCGCGTTGCGACACACTACCGGGGAAAGACGAGCTATCGCGAGGTCGTGCTGGATCCTTTCCAGTTCAGCGTCTTCAACCGGGAGAGCCGGCGGCGCCCGTTTTATCTCACGCTGATGCCGCATTACGCCCATCCACGATGGCAGCGCGTGCTCATCATCGCAGCCTTCGTTCGCCGGGCCAGCTGGAAGAAGCGGCCGTTTCCGGTGACCGTCCGGCACTTTTACAGCGAGGTCTCGATGCCGAACCGTAGCTCCCCGCAGTGGGCCGCGTGGCAGACGCCCGTCCAGCCCTGGCGCAGCCACAGTGTCGACCCCCGTCGTTTCCGTTTCTTCGCGCTCACCGAGTGACATTGGAGCCAATACCCCTGCTGGTGAGCGACCTCCAGGGCAGGAGGAAAAAATATCGTCAATCATGCGTACGAACGAAGACGCTCACAAACCGCCTCGCCTGACCATCGAACTGGTGCCCAGAGGGTCGTGGCGGTGCAACCTCCGCGCAGTGCTTACCCAGGCACAGTGGAATCGGGTTCGGCGTCAGGCCTACAGGCGTGCGGGCTACCTGTGCGAGATCTGCGACGGTCGAGGTGAGCGCCACCCGGTCGAAGCGCACGAGCAGTGGGGCTACGATGAGATGCACCAGGTACAGCGTCTCGCCGGCGTGATCGCGCTTTGCCCGGCCTGTCACGAGGTCAAGCACTTCGGCCGCGCCTGTGCGAAGGGGAGGGGAGAGGTGGCCGCACGCCACATCGAGCAGGTCAACGGGTGGACACGCCCGATGACGGAGGCGTACGTCGAGGCATGCATGGAGGAGTGGGCGCGGCGCAGCCGGCTTTTGTGGACGATCGACATCAGCTATCTGAGCCGTTATCTCGCACGCGATGAACTGGTCGCCCTGGACCGACGGTTGCAGGAGTTGGCAGGGTCACACGAATGACTGTGTGCTGAAACAGAGAGACCCGGCGCGGGTTGGTCGCAGCAAGCCTCAGCACACTGCCAGGTTGGGGTAGATGCCCCGTGCACATCGTTCAGGAGCCACAGGTACCGTCGAGCAGACCCTCTTTTGCCGTGTTACCGCTGATCAGGCGCACGTAGTACCGGTAGCAGGCGTAGGCGTCGTGATCCGGCAGTTCGGGCAGGCGGTCGAAGACCATTTCGACGCTCTGGTTGGGAGCCAGGGATTCCTCGTAGCGGACGATGTCGAAGGTAAGTTGCTGGTCATTCATATCGAAGAACCGCATCTCGACGGCCGTGAGCCGGAACGTCGCCTTGCTGCGGTTCGTGGCCTCGACATGCACCTGGATTCCGATGTCCGGAGGTGGGGGAAACGTCTTCCTGGTGACCGTTAGCTCGAGGTCCTCGATGGAGAACGTGTTCTCGTCATTGTCCTCATTGCTTCCGGCGCCGTCGCATCCGAGGGCAGCGCCGCTCAGAAGCAAGGCGGCAGCTATAAGGAAGCGCCGATGGGTGCGTCGCATCGTACCTGGGGCGTAATCCGCTCTATGTTGGTTTGGCAGACAATATACGGAGATTTTCGGATATGCCTAACCGCTACACGAAAAAGAGTTGATCTTTCTGTAACGACGAGCTCGCATGGCCGCCTAACCGGCACACAAGCTAGACTCTTTGCGATGGATTGTGTATGCTACATTTGGGTTGAAGGAGGCTCTTCGCGGGGTGATGCTTCCTTCAGGAGGGAGGGAGAGTAGGCAACGATGATCTGCACCTGAGCACAAAGTCGCTGAGGGTCACGATGAAGCAACTTCGCTTAACAATGTCGATGTTTTGCGTCGTGGTCGCGCTAGGTGCCTGTGGCGGCGAGCCGGCAGACACGGACGAGAGCGCGATGCGCGAAGCCATCAATGAGGCTCTTGCCCGGTTTGACGCGGCATGCATTCACCCGCCGCTGGCGGCCAGAGGTGATGTCTTCCCGGCCACGGTCGAGGCGGCGGCCAACGGGGGAGAGTGGCTCAGGAAGATGGAGAGCCTGGAAGCTGTGGGGTTCTTCACCGGCTCTCCGGTGCAGGTACAGGGGCGTCCGGCCAAGACGTTTCGGCTTACCGAACGCGGCCAGGGCGTGTACCGGCAAGAGACGAGCGGGCTGGGCATCCACACCCACCTGTTCTGCTACGGCTCTCCCGAAGTGGTGGAAATCCTTGCGTATACAGACCAGGTGGACATGCCCACAGGCGGCACTATGACGCAGGTCACGTTCACATATGCCGTCCGCGATGCGGCGGGCTGGGCCAGGGATTCCGCTGTGCGGGAGGCCTTTGCCGAGATCGATCAGGACCTGGCCTCGTCGCAAACGCCGCAGGAGGGCCAGGTAGTCCTCGTCAAGACGGGCGAGGGGTGGATCGATCAGCGGCTCATGCAGCAAAGCCCGTGAAACTGGCCTTATCGGGGCCGCAGGCTTCCGGATGGGCCTCTGTCGCCTGGTGGGTAAGTGCACCGCTGAGGTGAAAGCAGGGGCATTCTTTTGTTTCTTTCTGTGTGTTCAAATGCCAGTGGAGACGAATCCGATGAGCACCAAGAAAGGCTCGGGGCGCATCGCATCCGACCCCAAGGAGGGTTCAGGCAAGACTGACGTGGCGGCCTTACTCGACAGGGTGCTTCCTCCGGTACCCTGGAGTAGGGGCGGGAGGGAGCGGCAGGCACAGGGGAGGAGGATGAGCAAGGGGCGGACGGAGGTGTTGCTTGGAATAATTGCTGCCGTTGCTGTTCTCCTGTACAGTCAGATAAGGGGGCAACCGTCTGTAGGAGACGTTGCATCGAGATCAACGCAGGTGCAGAGCGATTACGCATCCTCAGCTCTCTCCTCGGCAGGTGATCCGCGATCGCTCGAAGTAATTCGCCTCACCAGGCGGGGAGAGGTGCATCTCTCCAATGGGGAGACCGTCGCGCTACTGGGCATCCTGTTGCCGGTTCGGGATCGGGCAAGTGCGGCGTTTCGGTTATTCGCCGAGCGGAGTGGCAGGTCGCCGGACGAACTGTCACTCATCGGACAGGAGGTGGCTCGCCTGGCCGAACAGCTTGTGCGCGGACGGCAGGTGGAGGTTGAATTCGATCCGGTGACACCCAGGGACCTGCAGCCTCCGGGTCAGCCGCCCCTGGTGTACGTATGGCTCCTCCGCGAAGACGGACGGCGTGCCGGTATGCTGAACTACCAGCTCCTTGCCCTCGGGTATGCCGAGCCGGTGTTACGTGGCAGCTTCAGGCATCAGGCGGATTTCGCAGCAGCGGCCGCGCGCGCCCGGGCCGCCCGGGTGGGGCTGTGGGGGTACGACCTTTTCCGGCTGGACTTCGACTGGACAGAGGGGGAGCAGTCCGTTTTGGCCGTTCCCGAAGCGTCAGGTCTATCTCCTGAATTGCAGAAGCTGCTCGGGATGCCCGTGCTGGAGGACGTTACGACTTATCATGATCTTTCTGGTCGGCGAAGACCTTCTCACAGCCAGCCCGCTTCAGAATAGTTGGTGTGTTGTGGGTGTTTCTCAGGGTAGGGCTATCGACCGGCGGCATTAAAATCCGTTATTGCAAGATGAAAAATCTAGGTAAACCCCACCCTCCCGGTCCTGCCAACCCTGCCTGGACCTGAGACAGAAGAGAGAAAGAGAAGAAAAAGAACAAACAAAAAGGGCCAATGAACTGGGCACGGAGGGGGAGGAGAGACAACAATGCGCATTTTTTTGTAATGCAATAACGGACACACCCAACGTTAACAGGGGGTCGTAGGCGGTGGTCGGACTACGCAAGGCGGCTACGGCCTGCCCTGCGAATAACCGGCGCATATCTCCTGCGCCTGGCGCTCCATTTCCTCAGCCACGTGCCGCAAGCGCGCCACGTCGGCGTCCGACGTACCCGGTGTCTTGAAGGCTCCTGCGAACCGGTGGATCAAATCGCAAAGGCGACGAATCGCCTCGCCGGCGGCGACTACATCCGGGCGGCGAGACGAGCATACCAGACGGATGTACTCTGCGTCGGTAAGGTCCAACTGACTCGCCCAGCGGCTCATCTGCTCCGCGTCCTCCTTCGTGAAGCGCACAGTCCGAGTCTCCGTGAGCAAGCGCCCACGGCGCTCTTCGTCTTCGCGGCGCCGCATCTCGACGAGCCATTCCTTGACCTGCGGACCCAGTTCGAAGTCCATATGCGAGGTCCCGTCAGATTCATTTGCTTCCGTACGCGGCATGTCGTCGTCGTAGCGCTCCATCATTTTTCACGAGGATAGCGGGGCTGTAGCAAAGCCGCAGCCGCTGCTGTAGTTTTGGACAAAAGGTAAGAAATACTGACCGGCTGCGCCGCCACCCGAAGGGATCTGCCCACCGCCACACCCCTGTGCTCACGACAATAGCATTTTACGGACCACGCCTGTACTTTGTGCACTGCACAGGGTAACTGCCAGAAGAAATCCCGGTGACGGACTTCATTCAGAAATATACTACGAGATGACAGAACCGGAGCGTCCAGAAGAACAAGAACCCTATCAGGGGCCGGATGACGAACTCAGGTCGCTCAAAGAAGACCTTGAGAGTGAGAGACAGGAGAGAGCCCGGGAGCTCCGTACAGAAGTTCGCGGGACGCGCCTGCGCCCGGACGAAGCACAGACGCTGGACCGGCTCGCCGCCGCCGCCGGCCTCGACGCCTCGAACTACATACGCCTGATGTGCCTGGGCGAGCGCCCCGACACCCAGGCCCTCAAGAGTACGCTACGCCAGGTATGCAACCTCGTGAGGGAGTTCGCCGCCGCGTGCCAGGACGCTCCCCCCACTGCGGAACAGGTCCACGCACTCCACAAGGCAACCGAGCAGGCATGCCGACTGCTGGCGTGAGGGTCACGCACAGCCGGCACCGGGCCGCCCAATGCATTCCACCTCCGCCCCAGACCACGGGAGGAGATGAGATCCTGCGTGTAAGACAAGCAGAGGCCACGTCCCAGCCCAGGGGCGCGATGGAGGTGAGATCTTGCATGTAAGTTCGCTCACGCCCTCACACCCGAGGCTATCGCACCGCACACCCCGACACAGGGGGGTGAGATCCTGCATGTAAGAGCGCAGAGCAAGCCGGCGCGATCCCGCATGTAAGCTGGCGCGAGACCCCAACCCACCCTCAGAGACGGTCTCGCCGCCGGAGAGCTCGCCCAAACCCAGACAGGATCCCCTGACAGACCCCCCACACAGACATGAGATCCTGCGTGTAAGTCAACAGGACACTCCACCTCCACAGGCAAGAGTAACCCCCCAATCCTGCCCACAACAGCGGGTGAGATCTTGCGTGTAAAAGGGTGAGATCCTGCATATAAATCCCTGTAGACCATCCAGGCAAAACCACAAGTTCCTGCACGGGAAACCAGCACCCAAGTAGGTGAGACTCTGCATGTAAGGGTTGAGATCTTGCGTGTAAGGAAGTGAGATCCTGCATGTAAGGAAACGAGATCCTGCGTGTAAAAAGGCGAGATCCTGCGTGTAAAAAGGCGAGATCCTGCATGTAAGACGCAGAAAGTTATCCACACCCGCAAATCACAATAAAACAAATACTTGTATGCCTATGTTATGCTATCCCTTGACTGTAGGTAACCCTTTTTTATTACCTTTCTATTAACCCTTTTATAACCCTGTCTTCTGCGATTGTGTCTAAAGAAGAAATTCTTTCTGAATCCGACCTACCCGAAGGCTTCGGCCAGGACGAGAGGAGTCTGGTCAAGATTCCCTTCACGACCATCGGCAAGACGAAGAAATCGAAAAAGCCCAAGGAGCTCAACGCAGCATGGACGGCTCGGGTCCAG
>Ga0302046_10004462_pt1 | contig 12453 bp, 16 predicted proteins | sample RVTome_11_FD_200261 | JGI IMG/M metagenome (GOLD analysis project Ga0302046, IMG submission 200261) | Soil microbial communities from uranium-contaminated site in the Upper Colorado River Basin, Wyoming, United States - RVT147D111 (version 2) ...
GATCGGATCGACCGGCACGTAGCGAGATGACCGCCCCCGAGAGGTCGAATCCTGCCCCATAAACGCACCCTTTGGGCGACTCAAAACGCCATAACTGCACCCGGGAACGCCCTCGACCTCTCATAACTGCACCCTCGGGGCGGTCCGACGCTCCATTTCTGCACCCTGCTGGGAGCCGTCCACGGCGGCTCAGAACCTCCAACGCATCGGGTCCTGTTCGGGAGGAACCGGGCACCAGCCGAAGGCGCGAAGGTCGTATCGGTCGTTCGCGTGGGCCGCCAACCAGGCGTAGGTGAACGCCAACGAGAAGTGGTCCTCGCCGGTCCTGACGTACCGGTAGCGCTTCGCCCCGGTCTCCTCGTCCTCGTCCAGGATCTTCGCATCGCAGGTCAGGTGCTCGGCGAACTCCCGCACGATCGCCTCCTCGCGCGGCAGCACGACCTTGGCCTCGCGGATCGCGGCCCGCGACATGTCGAGCGCGTCGGTGCGGTGCACGGCCACCCACCGCGCCTTGCGGTCCCACTGCGGATCGCCGCGCTGCGTGGTGTTGAACGTGCACAGGAACACCTTCCCCGGGTTGCGGCGCGCGAACTGCAGCGTGCTGTGGGTCTCGGGGTAGCCGTCGATCACGCAGCTGCTCACGTCGTAGGCCTCCATTAGCGCGTCCAGATCGGCGAACTCGCGATAGGTCCCGAGGTGGATGATCCGCATGGGCCATTCCCCCGAGAAGCCGGCCTCCAGGATGACGACATGCAGCGCTTTTCCAGTGTCGACCCCCATCTCGCGGAACTTCCGGCCGCGCTTGGACGGCAAGGCCATCGGCTGGTCCCCGCACAGCGCGAGCACGGACGCGACGTCCAGCCGGCGCTCCAAGTCAACCCACGGGATGCCGATCTTCAGGTTGTAGAACCGGTCCAGGAACCGCGTCGTGCGGTACTCCTCCAGAATCTCCCCCGGGTCGACCTTCGAGGAGAACAACTGCGAGATCCGGTAGCCGTGGATCGCCCGGCCCGGGTGGTCCGCGACCCACTCCCCCGCCGCCATGTCGAGCTCGGCCTCGCACTTCGGGCACGCGCGATAGAACGTGCCGTCTGGCCGCGGGCGAATGATCTTCACTTCCTGGCCGGCGCGGCGTGGGAACTCCGTCTCGAGCGCGGTCCACGCCCCGCACGCCGGGCACTTCACCGTCCAGTGGCGCTGGTCGGACTTCTGGTAGGCCTCGTCGATGCCGTAGTCGGGGAGCGACGGGTTCGAGAGCTCGATGATGCGCTTGTAGTCCGAGTGCGCGAGCCGTTCCCTGGCCATGGTCTTGGATTCCGGCGGCGACTCGTCCAACTCGTCGAACACGACCATGTCGCCCGGCACCGACTTCAGCCCCACCGCGGACTGCATGCCGCGGAAGTACAGGTGCGCCTCGCCGATGCGCTTCAGCCCGGCGGTGTCGGTGTCGCGCATCAACCGGCTGAGGAACGCGTTCTCGGCCAGGAGCGGCCCGACCCGCGACTTCGAGAACTCGATGACGTCGGTGCGAGTCGGGAAGTAGTAGATGACGTTCAACCCCATGGCGCACGCGTGGATGCTGCGCAGCAGCGCCCAGGTCGTTCCTCCGACCTGCGCGCCCTTCGAGACCACGACGTGCGGCGCGGTGTCGTCGTAAATCGCGCGCAGGTACTCGTGGCCCTCGAACGAGAAAGGTTTCCCTTCGAGACGCACCCGCGCCAGCGCCCACAACGCCAGCGGCTCGGCCGCCGCCCGGGTCTCGGGTCGGGCCAGCTCGGTGATGCGGCTTCGCAGGTAGCCCTGCCGCGGCATCTCTCAAGCCTCCTGCGGCTCCAGGTCGCTCGGCATGCGCGCCAGGACGGCACGCGCGATGCGGTCGCGGACGTCCTCGTCCTTGACCTCGGCCTTGATCGCTTCCAGGACCAGATCGACCGTGGCGCGGTTCTCGGCCTCCGCTTCGGCGCGGATCTGCTCCTCGGCCTCGCCGTCGAGGCTCAGGCCCCGGGCCAAGCGCTGGCCTTTCTGCGCGCGCTCCAGGATGGTCGAGACCTTCTCCAGGGCGCGGACCTCGTCGCTCTTGAGCCCGGCGCGCTGCAAGCCCTCGAACAGCTTCGTGACCACAACACCCCACAGCTTGAAGTGCTGGCTGTTGAGGTTCACGCGCTCGGTCGCGATGCGCTCGACCAACTGCTCGGCGGCGCGCTTGTCGATCTTCAACCGCAAGGAGTCCCAGTCCTCATCCTTCTTCCACTTCCCGACGGTGTGCGCCTTGACGCCGAGCCGCCGTGCGATCTCGCTGATTGACGTGACCTCGGCGGTCAGATAGAGCTCCCGGGCCTTCTCGCGGGTCTTCTTGGAGTGCCTGGCCATTAGCTGTTCCCCTTCCAGCCGTCGGCCTTCTGCCCGGTGTGGTCCTGCCAACGCTTCACGATCACGTCGCAGTACGCAGGATCGAGCTCCATCAGGAACGCTCGACGGCCCATGCGCTCCGCGGCCATGAGGGTCGAGCCGCTTCCACCGAACAGGTCGAGAACGTGCTCGCCTTTCCTGGACGAGTACATCAGCGCACGCTCGGCGAGCTCCACCGGCTTCTCGGTGAGGTGGATCATCGACTGCGGGTTGACCTTCTTCACGGTCCAGACGTCGCGGGCGTTCGTGATGCCGGGGTTGAAGAAGTGGGCAGCGCCTTCCCTCCAGCCGTAGAAGCACCACTCGTGATTGCCCATGTAATCTTTTCTCGTGAGGACCGGCCACTCTTTCACCCAGATGATCGCCTGGCTAAAGTACAGGCCGGCTTCCTTGATCGCGGCCGGGTAGTTGGCGACGTTTGCGTATCCGCCCCACAGGTAGAACGCCCTGCCCGGTTCGAGCGCCCACGCCGCGTTGTTGAACCACGCCCGCAGCAGCCTGGCGAACTCCTCGTCCGACACGAAGTCGTTCGCCAGCACCCGATCGCGCGGGCGCATCTGCCCGGTCGGGATGCCCTTCTGAGCGTGCCTGGCGAGATCGAATCCCTGGTGGTGCGCGCCCGGGATGGCGCGGGCCGCGATCGCGTTGTTGGTACGCGGCTCGACGTTGACGTTGTACGGAGGGTCGGTGTTGACGACGTGGATCCGTTCGCCGTCCAGGAGCTTCTTGACCTGCTCGAGGTCCGCAGAGTCGCCGCACAGCAACCGGTGCCTGCCCAGGTAGATCAGGTCGCCGGCCTCGGTCACGGGATCATCGGGAGGCTCGGGGACGAGGTCGGCGTCGGTCAGGCCCTCGGCCGGGGTCTCGAAGCCGCGGATCAGGTCGTCGATCTCCGACTGCGTGAAGCCGGTCAGGTCGAGGTCGGCGCCGCCGAGCTCCAGCTCGCGCAGGATGTCGGCCAGCTTCTCGGTGTCGAACTCGCCGTGGATGCGGTTCAAGGCGAGGTTCAATTGCTTCTCCTGGGCCTCGTCGAGGTCGACGTGGACGACCGGCAGCTCCTCGATCCCCGAGGCCTCTGCGGCCCTGACGCGCTGGTGGCCGCCGACGATCCGGCCGGTGCGCTTGTTCACAACAACCGGTTCCACGACGCCGAACGCGGTCATGGAGCCTCCCAGGGCGCGGAGGTCGTGGTCCGAGATCGTTCGCGGGTTGTAGGGCGCGGCCATCCGCCGCAGGTCAGCCGTAGCCAGGTAAGTCACTTCCATGTTGCTCTCCTTGTGCCACGCGCCGAAACCATGCCCACGCGGTCGGCGCGTGATTGAACCGGAACCATCCCGCCGATAGAACCCATCCACGGGCCAGCCCGGCGTTGGCTTCCTCGATCGTGAAGCGCCGGTACTCGACCGGCGCGCCGCCGTCGCGCCGACGTTGGCCCGTGTCGCGCGTTCGGGCCGTGTCTGGCGTGATGGTTGCACTGCCTGTGGTCGCGGAATCGCGATGGCGAGCCTGTGGCGATGCCGTTGTCAAATCTCGCGCATTCGCCTTTCGATCGGCTCCTTTCTCGCGGGAATGGAGGCATGAATGGTGGCGACGAAAGGAGAAGCCATGAAGAAGACCACCACCAAGAACGATGCGACGCGGATCGAGTTCTTCGCGACGGAAGCCGAGGCCGACGCCACGATGCGCACCCGCAACCGCGCCACCAACATGACCGCCAGGCACCCGGAGATCTTCTGCGTGGTCGACGGACCAGACGACAACTTCGCGGTCGTGGATCTCGCGACCGCCATCGAACTCGGCGGTGGATACCGCTGGGCGATCTGAACGGAGACGACGATGAAGAAGATCGACGCCGAGCGGATGATCGAACACGTAACCCGGATGATCGACGGAAGCGCAGTCGACGCCGGAACCTTCGTACGCCTGGCGGCGCACCGCCACGGAAACGCGATCGCGGTGGAGGCCGAGACCGGTGAGGTGTTCGAGATCCAGATCGCGATCGTCCAGTCCCGTAACGGAAGGTGAGCCATGGCACGACGCAACGACGGACTGCGACGCCTCCAGCACCGGATGATGGTGAACCCGCCGACCTACGTCGCGAGAGACGAGACCCCGCTCTACCTGTGCGACAACGGGTCGCTGCTCTGCGAGAACCATCTCGGGGCCTCGGCGCGCATGACCGGCCGCGACCTCAGCGGCCAGAGAATCCACCGGCTCACCGATGCCGAGCGTGCCTACATGGTCCGCGAGTGCGGCCGGTGCGAGTGCGAGACGTGCGCGGCGATCGCGCGCCGCGCGACGGAGGACTGAACGATGAACGCCACCGGATTCGCCAACTGCCTGAAGGCCGTGCTCGCCGACGGCCTTGACGTCAACGAGTCGTTCGACCCCGACGGCATCAGCGCGGTCGACACCTACCGCGACGCCGAGATCCTCACGATGAACGACGGGCTCGTCGTGACGATGGACGACGGCACCGAGTTTCAGTTGACGATCGTCCTGTCGCGTCGGGGGAGGTGAGCCATGACCCGACCGAGAACGAAGAACGTCCCTGGCTACCGGGTGCAGCCGCTGCTGCCCATCAGCATCAGCTGGTTCGGCGCGGTCTGCGAGGAAGCCGACTTCACCGTCTACGACGGGCGGCCATGCGTCGAGGCGATGGTGCGGCTCGGGCTCATCAAGGGCCCCTACACGCTGGTCCTGAGCTACGAGCAAGCGCTCGAAGCCGACATCATCGAGAAGGTGTAGGCCGTGACCGACCGCTGCACCGTACCCCGCTGCCGACGCGACGTCGAGATCGTCTACCTCGGCCGCGCGATGTGTTGGCATCACTGGGATGAACTTGCGGCCGAAGAACCGGCCGCGATGGAGGAACCGATGGAGAGCATGAACGAGACCGTGTCCGAGAACTCGACCGAAACCAAGCCTGCCGCGCAGTCCGCGGAGGAGGAGGAGACCGCCATGCCCCCGAAGAAGACCGCCAAGAAGAAGATCGACGCGAAGCCCTCGAAGAAGGCCCACACGTCGAAGGCCGCCAAACTCGCGAAGGCGCCGAAGGCCAAGAAGGAGACCGGCCCCAAGCCGAGCCGCACGTTCGCGATCCGGATCACCGATGCCGAACTCGCCGCGATCCACAGGGCGGCCGGGCCCCGCAACGCGACGCGCTTCATCCGGCAGGTGGCGGCGGCGTTCGCCAACGGGGACGAGGGCGCGTTCAAGGCCGTCGTGAAGGAAGCGCGCGAAGCACGCCAGTAGTTCCGGTCTCACCTCTCTGGCCCGAGGACCACTGGGTCCCGGGCCTCTCTCTTTGGAAGTCTCGGTCAACGCTACCCCCGTAGATCACCGCGAGCCCGGGTGACGGCCGTTCCGCTGTCAATGTAACCCGACCGCCGCGTTGCAACACCGTCTGGACGACCGATTCCAGAAGCTTTGTTCTACCGTGATACGTTGTTTCTATGAGAACCCCACCGCCGCACCGTCGCCGCGTTGTCCATCTGTCCCCGAGCATCCACAGGTTGGACGGAGTAACTGGCGTTTGCTCCCTTACGGGGCGGGCGAATGGAGTGCCACTCGAACGAGCAGCCATGCAGGACTTCTCCGACACCGCTGCCGGTGGCCTACCTCTCGACCAGGTCGTCGTGAACCTCGCGAGTGGTGTTGACCGCTTGGCCACGCCAGAGCACCAGGCCAGTGCCCGGATTGAACCGTCGACGAGCACTCACATCGAGCTGACGTTCGGTGTCGTGTCAGGCGGAACCGGCAACCACTACATCGCCCAAGTGGAGTTGTTCCCCGGAGTGGAGCTCATTGTCTTTTTCGTCACGCGGCCCGAACAACGGTATGTGTTCCTGGCGACCTACTTGGTGAATCGCCCTCCGTTCGCCCCTGGCTCGGTGAAGTGCTTTCACCTGCGCTGTGAGGACCCTGATCCAGCCGTTTCCGAGGAGCAACAGATCTGCCAACTCGTGGAGGAAGAGGCACGCGCGATGTTGTCTGGTGTCCGAAACCCGAACAGCCAGGTCCTGGGGCCCTTCCGTTCCATGGAAGTCTGTCGGGAGATCGAAGTAGCAGGTGGGGTGGGAAAGCTCGTCCACAACTTCTGGACCGGCATCATGACGGCATCCGTGGACGTCCGTCGATCGGCAGGTTTGAACTCTTGCGATCGAAAAGCACTGAAGCGGTTGATTCCAGAGTTTGGAGCAGTCCTGCCTCACGCGCGCGGTGGCCGCCCCGTTGTTGACAAGACAAGCGTAAGGAAGATGTTCGACGACCTCGTACCGGCGTGCTCAGCTCTTCTCGATGCCGTGAAGGCACGCCCGTGGCCGCCCGCCAATCGCGCATCGGGCCTGGCCTTGGCAGAACAGTTCCTGCCGCTGCCACAAGCTCAGCGCCGCGTTGCCTATCGGGTCCTTTGCCGCGGACGGCGTCGACCCTCCACACCCGAGCAGCTAGCTCGACGAATCCTAGTCCAGATCACTGGCCTATCCGAGAAGCGGATCGTCGACCTAACTCGGAAGTAGGTTCGCTCAACTCACTTCCGAGTTAGCTCTCTTCCAAGCGATGCGGTCTCCATGCCCGTCACGTATGTTGGCGGGCATGGAGGTATCGATGCAGGAGAGCTTACTCACCGCTCATCAAGTCGCCAGCCGGCTCAACATCAAAGTCGTCACGGTCTACGCGGCTGCCGCCACAGGGCGTATCCCCTACGTGCGCTTGTGGGCGGGGCGACGACGTGCGCTCGTGCGTTTCCGGCGCGAAGACATCGAGCGCCTGATTCGCGAGCGGACGATTTCAACCCCTGACCACAAGTGAGGGGGGATGGACGCCTCTGCGAGACACGACATCCTCGCCTTCTTTGAACGCCTCCTCCTGCCTACGGGCCAGTTCCTGGAGATCCGGATCATGGTTCCCGATGTTCAGGGCGCCCAGCAGTTCTTCTGCGCCACCGTCGCCGACGCGATCGAGGTGATCGAGAGATGGAACGGCCGGGCGAACGTGTACGTCGGGGCCTGCCCGCGGTCGCGTCGGTCCGGGACTCGCGAGGCGGTCACCATCGTCCTCGCGGTCTGGGCGGACCTGGACTTCCATCAAATCGATAGCACCGATCGTGAACACGCCGAGCAAGTGGCGCGAGAGAGGTTGACCCAGTTCGCCTTCCCGCCCACCGTGCTCGTATTCACCGGCAACGGCATCCAGGCTTGGTGGTTTTTTTGCACGCCCATCCGCATCTCGGACGAGTACCCGGCTGAGAAGTTCGAGGCGATAAACCGGGGGATCGCGAAGGTGCTGGGTGGCGACGCCGTCCACGACCTCGCCCGCGTCCTTCGCGTCCCCGGGACGATGAACCTCCCCGACGTCAGAAAGCGCGCGCGCGGATGTGTCCCGACGATCGCCAGGTTGCTCGAGGTCGAGGGTCCGACGTACCAACCCGACGACTTCGCTGACCTGGAGGCGCGAACGCCTACTCGTCGCCTCACTGCGCCGATCTCTCTGGGTGTTCCTATCGTTCGGGAGCCGAACCTCGATGTAATTGAGGTGTTCCTGCAGGTGCTCGATTCCCTCGAGCCGGACCACGTTTTGGTGAGGACGTGGTACGGGAGGCGAAGCCTAACGGACGACTCCCGATCCGGCTGGGACATGGCCCTTGCGGATCAACTCGTGCGCGCGGGGATCCGCGACGAGTACCTTTCGGACATCCTCCGCGCTTACCCGCTGGGACGCGGCATGAGCGCCACCCCTGACTACCTCGCCCGAACAATCGCAAAGGCACAGGACTGCGGACGGAGCCGCCCGTGAAACCCATCGAGATCGTCAAGCCAAACTCTCCCGCGTCGAACGCCATCACGGTCGAGACTCGGCGCCCCGACCCGGAAATCACACCGTGGCCGGAGGCCCCCTCTCCCGAGGCCTACCACGGAATCGCTGGCGAGTTCGTTCGCACGCTCGACCCGCACACCGAAGCTGATCCCATGGCGCTGCTCGTCCAGTTTCTCATCGCCTTCGGGAATGTGGTTGGAAGGTGTCCCTACTACGTCGTCGAGGCCGATGAGCATCACGTGAATGCGTTCGCCGTCCTTGTCGGCAGCACGTCGAAAGGCCGGAAGGGCACGTCTTGGGGGCAAGTGCGACGCCGCTTCGGAGCGGTGGACACGACATGGACAAACGAGCGCCTCGTGGCCGGCCTCTCGTCGGGCGAGGGCATGATCTGGGCGGTTCGAGATCCGATTCACAAGCACGAGCCAATCAAAGCCAAGGGCGGTCGCGTCATTGACTACCAGGACGTGATCGCCGACCCGGGGGTAGACGACAAGCGTCTCCTCGTGACCGAGACGGAGTTCGCCTCAACACTTCAGGTGGCGCGTCGGGAAGGGAACACCTTGTCCCCGCTGATCCGGCAAGCCTGGGACACCGGGAGTCTGCGAACCCTCACCAAGAACAACCCAGCCAAGGCAACCGACGCCCACATCTCGATCATCGGGCACATTACGAAGCCCGAGCTGCTGCGGCACCTCGACTCGACGGAGACCGCCAACGGTTTTGCCAACCGATTCTTGTGGATCTGCACGCGGCGCTCAAAGTCCCTTCCCGACGGTGGGCGGGCGCTCGACTTGGACTGGTCCTCGTTTGACCGTCGACTAGCCGAAGCGGTCCGCTTCGCGCGAGACGTGCGCAGGATCGCCCGCGATGACGAGGCAGGGCGGATCTGGCACGGGATCTACGACGAGCTGTCAGGCGCGCGGCCGGGCTTGCTCGGCGCGGTGATCGGCCGTGCCGAAGCGCAGGTTCTGAGGCTCGCGTGCATCTACGCCCTGCTCGACTTGATGGCGATCATCATGCCGGAACATTTGAAGGCGGCGCTTGCGGTCTGGGAGTACGCCGAGGCGTCGGCGCGGTTCATCTTCGGGGACGCATTGGGGGACCCGACCGCCGATGGGATTCTGAGCGTTCTGCGCCAGTCCGAAGCGGGCATGACCCGGACCGAGATCCGAGACTTCTTTAAGCGCAACAAGAGTGGCCACGAGATCGCTCGGGCCCTCGCCACACTCCAGGAACAGGGGCTGGCGGAGTTTCGGAGTGAGGAGACGGACGGCCGGCCCGCCGAGCGCTGGGTCGCCATCCGCCGGAGGCCTGTATCCCCTCCCGTACCCGGGTCGCCCATCGAGGGGGAGGCGCCATGACCCCCCTTCGGTCGTTTATGTCGTTTCGGTCGTAGGCGAGCCATGGGTAAGTACCTCGATCTTGTCCACGACTTGGAGCGTCAGAATGAGGGGTCCAGCGCTCCCCACACACACGAGCAGGCTCCACCGAGTCGGTCGGGATCGATCAAGCCCCCCTCGCGTGAAGGCCCGGGGGCAACCCCGAGCGAGTTGTGGAGCCGCACACGGGCTACGACAAAAACGACCGAAACGACCAAAGCTGCGACCGCGGCGTTGCGGTTGCGATGCTTCGCCTGCAGGGAGCGACGCTTCTGGCGATCGATTCACGGCCGGGTGGTGTGTGGTGTCTGTCATCCACCCGCGGAGCCTTGGCTGGTCGAGCGATGGCTACACGGACCCGAGAACGATGCGGTCGCCGACCCGGTGGAGACCACGTGATCCGCCATCATCGCGAGGTTCAGCCGAGCCTCACCGCGATCGTGGAGACACTGGCCCGCGCCTATTTGCGGCTCGCCGAAAAGCGGCGAATCGCGGCGCTTTCTGACACCGAGAATCTGCAGAAACCCCTTGAGGTTTGCGACCCGGAGCGCCCTGATGTCCTCGGAAAAGCCGCTCGGGGGGCGTGACGATGCAACAGAAGAACGTGATCTCCGAGATCAACAAGTTGCGGAGCATGACGGTCGGCGAGCTCCGGCAGGAATGGGCGCGCCTCTATGGGGAACCCGCTCGTTCTAGCAACCGGGAATCCCTGTTCCGGAGGCTGGCGTACCGCATCCAGGAGCTCGTCCAGGGCGGCCTCTCCGCCGCCGCCCGTGCCCGGCTCGACGAACTGGGCGAGGGCGCCTGGAACGTCGCCACGTCGCGCCGCCAGCGCACCCACGACGCCGAACCTGCCGGGCCACACGAACCCGAGCCACGGGTCGCACCGATCCGCGATCTTCGCCGGCCTGCTGCCGGGACCGTCATCGTACGTGAGCACCGCGGTCGCCAACTCCGCCTGCTGGTGCTCGACGATGCCTTCGAGCTCGACGGCGTTCGGTACGCATCGCTCTCCGAGGCAGCTCGAGCGGCCACGGGATCACGTTGGAATGGCTGGCTCTTTTGGGGCCTCACTCAACGCAGGCGGAGGTCCTGATGGCAACGCCGCGCAACGGTCGCGCGAGGGTGGCGGTCGTCAGCCCTCCCGTTCCGCGCGCGGCCATCTACACGAGGAAGTCCAGCGCCGAGGGCCTCGACCGCGAGTTCACGAGCTTGGATAACCAACGCGAACGGGCCGAGGCCTACGTGGCGAGCCAGGGGTGGTCGTTGATCGCGACGCGCTACGACGATGGGGGCTTCAGCGGCGGCACGATCGAACGCCCCGGGTTCAAGCACCTTCTCTCGGACGCCGAGGCCGGCGAGTTCGACGTCATCGTGTGCTACCGGCTTGATCGTGTCAGTAGATCGCTCGTCGATTTCGTGAAGGTCCACGAATTCCTGGAGCAGCGTAAGGTCGCGCTGGTCTCGGTGACCGAGTCAATCAACACGAGCACGCCGCACGGCCGAATGATGGTCAACGTCTTGGTCAGCTTCGGGCAGTACGAGCGGGAGCTGATCGGCGAGCGCACCCGGGACAAGCTGTCGGCCGCACGCCGACGCGGGAAGTGGACCGGCGGCCACCCTGTTCTCGGCTTCGACCTCGACCCGCGGGGCGGGCAGCTGCTCGTCAACAACGCCGAGGCCGAGATGGTGCGCGAGGTCTTCCAGCAGTTCGTCGAGAAGCGGTCCCTCGTCCAAGTGGCCGACGAGCTGAACCGGAGGGGCTGGACCCTGAAGCGCTGGACCACGAAGGACGGGAAGCCGTACGGCGGCGGGCGGTTCGACAAGGTCAGCCTTCGCAGGCTCCTGACGAACCATGCCTACGTCGGGAAGGTGGAATTCGAGGGCACGGTCTACGACGGGGAGCACGCCGCGATCGTGTCCCCGAAGGTGTTCCGGGACGTTCTGCAGGTCCTGGCTGAGAACCACAGCACCGGCGGCGCCGCTCACCGAAACCGCCACGGCGCCTTGCTTCGAAGCATCCTCCGTTGCGCCGCCTGCGACTCCGCGATGGTCCACGCGCCGACCAGGAAGGACGGCAAGCTCTACCGCTACTACCGCTGCACGAACGCGATGCGGAAGGGCGCGGGTGCGTGTCCCACCAAGTCCCTCCCGGCCGACAAGATCGAGGCACTCGTCGTCGACCAGATCCGTCGACTCGGCGCGACCCCTGAACTTCAGGCCGAGACGTTCCGCCGCGTTCTGGCCGAGGTTGCCGCCAAGCGCCGCGGGTTCAAGGCTGAGGCCAAGCGGCTCACCAAGCAGATCGCCGAGGCAGAGAGCACCGTCGGCAAGCTCGTCCGCACCCTCGCCGACGCGGAGGGGGAGGCCCGCAGTGCTGTCAACGCCGAATTGGAGAAGGCCCAGGAACACGTCCGGTCCATGGAAGCCCGCCTGGCTGAAGTCCGCGCTGAGGAGGCGGCTCTCGCGGCTCAGGACATCGACGAAGCCGACGTGGCTCGGGCGCTCCAGGAGTTCGACGCGATCTGGGAAGTGCTGCTCACGCCGGAACGGGAACGGGTGCTGCAGCTCCTGATCGAGAAGGTCACGTACAACCGCGAGACCGAACAACTGCGGATCGACCTGAGCCCCGCGGGCATCGCGACGCTGAAGCGCGAACTCGACGGGGAGGCACCGTGAGCGGCGCGACCATCGTCGTGCGAGCGAACTTCGACCGCAAGGTTGCGGGCCGGGGCGAGGCGAAGGATCCCCAACCGAGGTGGAATCCGGGACCGGTGACCCACGTTCTCGCCCTGGCCCACCACATCGAACGGAAGATCCGCAGCGGCGAGCTGCGCGACTACGCCCA